>Ga0190275_10001424_pt1 | contig 17786 bp, 20 predicted proteins | sample Popmic550T_FD_133745 | JGI IMG/M metagenome (GOLD analysis project Ga0190275, IMG submission 133745) | Populus adjacent soil microbial communities from riparian zone of Yellowstone River, Montana, USA - 550 T | ecosystem: Environmental > Terrestrial > Soil > Riparian zone > Trees stand | place...
CGACCCCTTACAATGTCTAGCCGGCTCCCCTCCGGAGCCTCCAGGGCCGTTAGCTCAGTTGGTAGAGCAGGAGACTCTTAATCTCAAGGTCGTTGGTTCGAACCCAACACGGCCCATCTCGCGAGGCTCGGAGCGCGCCTGGCGCGTCATCTGAGCCCTCGCGTACGGAGTACGCGTCGGCCTCCTCTTCCTTGCCAGCCACGCTCCGAGCCTCGCGAGAGGCGTGAGCTACGCACCACCGCCGCGGGCCGGTTTGGTACGCCAAGTACCGGCTCCCCGACGGTCGCCAGGTCCAGAAGAAGCTCGGCCCGGCTTGGACGAAGCGCGGCCGACCGCCAGACGGCTACTTCACGAAGACGACGGCTGAGGCATGGCTGGACTCGACCCTGGCCGAGGCCCGGCGCGGCGAGCTGGTCGGCATGGTGCGGACGGGCGCGTCGTTCGAGGACGCCGCCGCCGAGTGGCTGCGGCGAGCATGAGCGCGCCGTGAAGCCGGGCACGCTCGCCGGCTACAGGAGCATCGTCGGCGTCTTGAACGCCGAGTTCGGCGGGAGCGCCATCGATAGCGTCACGCCCGAGTTCTTCGAGCGCTGGAAGGGCGGCTTCGCGAAGAAGCGCGAGCTGTCCAACCGAGGGGTTCAGCGTTACCTCGTGGCGCTCCACTCGATCTTCAAGCGAGCGATGAAGGTCTACGGCCTGCCGCGCAATCCGTTGGCGGCCGTCGAGCGCCCGCGTGTGGCTCGCAGCGCGGGCATCGACGTGTTCAGCCGCGAGGAGGTCATGGCGCTCGTCAGAGCCGCCCAGGACGACCAGGACGGCGTCCTGTACCTCACCGCCGCGTTCACCGGCCTGCGGCTCGGAGAGCTGCTCGGGCTCCGCTGGGAGGACGTCGATTTCGACGCCGCCACGATCCGCGTCCGCCGCAACTGGACCGATGGTCGCGAGGGCACGCCCAAGAGCGGCCGCGATCGCGCCGTGCCGATGATGGACGACGTGGCGGTCGCTCTCGCCCGCCTCGGCCAGCGCGACCACGACACGACCGACCGGGATCTCGTCTTCTACGACCAGCTCGGCCGTCACCTCGGCTACAAGACCCTCCGCGCTCGCTACAAGAAGGCGCTCAAGACGGCCAAGCTCCGCGAGCTGCGCTTTCACGACCTCCGCCACACCTTCGGCACCCACGCCATCCGCGCCGCCGATCCCCGCGAGGTCATGGAGATGGGCCACGCCGACATCCAGACGACCCAGAAGTACCTCGCCTACAAGCCCCGCCGGGACGCCGCCAAGCGTCTCGCCGCCGCCTTCGAGGACACCCCGGCCGAAGCCACCGCCGCGACGTAGCCGCCTCACGGCCGCGCCGCGCGCCGCTGGTCGACCACCCACTGCTCAAGGTCCGACCTCAGGAACCGAACGTGCCGCCCGATCTTCAGGTGCGGCATCCGGCCCGTCCGCACCGCCTCGTAGATCCAGCTCGGCCGAACCGCGAGCAGCGCCGCCGCTGCCTCCGCATCGAGCAGCGGCTCGGATAGCGGCGACGGCGGCAAGACGCGGGCCGGGTCCGTAGCGGTGTCGTCTCGTACAGCCATCGCGTATTCGGGTAGACGCAATGCCGGGCGATTTCTACCCTCGCCGTCGCGTTCGAGCCGGCGGACGGATGGAGAGCGCCGGGCGACTTCCACCTACCACCTCCAACCGCTTCCGCACTTCATCACCCGTCCCGCCTTCTTCCCCTCCATCACCCCCGCCCAACTCGCTCACCAGCTCCCGCTCTCCCGCCTCCTCCCGACCGCCCTTCTTCCACCCTCCAACTGCCCCTTCTCCTTCGTCCTCCCAACGGCACACACACTTGCACTGAAGTTGCGACCGCTCTACAGAGCGGAATCCTGCCGCCCGTCCGCGACCCCGATTTCGGGCGCGACGACAGCCCAGATTCGCCGGCCTCAGCACCGGCGCAGGACGGCTCGAACGGGCTAGCGCGAGTCGGTGATGATCTGGTGGACGCGCTGATGCGAGAGGCCACTGACCAGGGCGATCTCCCGCGACGTCATTCCGGCCTTGTCGGCGCGCTTGATCGCCTTGTCCCGCTCGCGGCGAACGCGATCACGGTCAACGTCGAGCTTGTCCATCTGGGCGCTCAGCTCGGCGAGCCGGTTACGTAACGCCTGGTCGTCGCGAGCCACCGCACAGTCGTAGCTGTCTAACGACTAGACATGAGTCCGTCTAGGCACTAGACTCGCCGCGTCATGGCGGCCACCGATCGACGACGCGCGACCGACTTCCTCTGGCTCTCGCGCACAACTCCGACCGTCGAGACCGCCCTCGACCTCATTGCCCGCGAACCCGGCTTGACCATCGCGGACCTCGGTGCCCGTCTCGACGTGTCGATGGGCCGCACCTGGCAGATCCTCAACATCCTTGAGTACCCCCGCATCCAGCGAAAGCGCTACCCACCGCCCGACTACATCCTCCGAGCCGCTAGCCGGAGATGACTTGATGCACGCGCTGGTGGGACACCCCCGCCAACCGCGCGATCTCCCGCACCGTCAGCCCAGCCTCATGCGCGGCACGGATCGCCTCGTCGCGCTCTTGGCGCAGTCGCTCTCGGTCGGAGTCCACCCCGCCGATCTTCTCGCTCAGCTCCACGAGCCTCGCCCGAATCGCCTGGTCGTCCGCCGCCATCGCAGCGGGTGATAGCCGTCAAGCGCCTAGACACGCCTAGTGGCTAGACGGTAGTGGGCGAGGCGTCGGTCGGTCCCGCCTCAGCCGTCCTCCCCTTCAACGAGACAATGACGGGCTCGTCGGTGTTGAAAGCCGGGCCTACGCACACTGCCTCGTATCGACGAAGGGTTGGAATGGCGTCACGGACCTCGGGGCCGACCACCGACTCCAGGTACTCCAGGCTGGTCTTGTCCAAAGTCTTCAGGATTACGTAGTTCTCGCATTGGCTCAATGCGGTCTTCGAGACGACGGCGGTGCGCTGAGAGACGATCAGGAAGGTGATGCCGAACTTTCGCGACTGCATGATGTACCGGGTGCTTTCCGATATCGGCTTCTGGTGCTCGCGTAACGCGAGTGGAAACTCGGGAACGAAACTGTGGGCCTCCTCCAGAACGACAACTCGGGGCACCGGCGTTTCGTTGGCGCGGTACTCGGTGGAGCCCGCGTCCATGCATTTGCGGATGAACTCGGCTGCTTTGGTCGGCGGCGGCCCCGCTGGCTCGTAGACGAAATGGCCCGTGGTGTTGAAGTCTTGACCGTCCCATGCCGGGAAGCCCAGCCGGGAGGCATACTCGCCCGTCGTGTCAAGACCGATCACGACGTGCTGTTGGCCGAAGGCCTCACAGATGCGTGTAGCCGCCACCGTCTTCCCCATGCCCGACATACCCAAGACCGCTATGTGGCCTTGTCGCCCTCCGTCAAGGCGCAGACCTATCGGTATGGACGTGCCTTTCAACACGCCGACCTCGTGGAATCCCTCGGGCAGTGCCCCCGCCAGATCGCCGCTCTTATATACCGGCTCATGTGCATGAGGCAGGTGCGTTCCACCACTGAGCCGCTCACCCTCAGGCCAGCCTACGAGTCTCGCTGTGGCATGTGGGACCACAGCGTGCGCACCTGCCCACGAGGCATCGACTAGTTTCGATCGGACGACTTGGTAGAGAACGGGCTGGTCGTCAACTCGGATCGACACCGGCGATCCGACCGGCAACGCGCAAACGGGCTCGAACTCAAGTGTGTGCTCAGTGGAGCCTTGGCCAACGGCCCCCGCAAGAGTGTCGCTGGCGGGTTGTGGAGTGACCACGATGTCGCATGGGAACTGAGAGCACAGATCCATGGAGTCGGACACCAACCCGATCTGATGACGTGGCCCGTCTCCGTGTGGCAGGCGAGCAATCACTGTGCCGATCGCGTCTCCGAACGAACTCCCTAGAGCCACCGTCGTGCCGGCTCCCATATCGGCTGGCGCTCCTGCGACCAACAGCATGCGTGGCCCAATGGCAGCGACTGCGGTCGCGGCAGTCGAGGCAGATCGGACTGCCGAGAAGATTCGGACCCAGTCGACCGAGATCGCAGCGACTAGTACGCCAGACCCGATGAGAAGAAGCTCAAAGTTTCCTTTGTCTTGCTCGGCGTTGACGAGAACGCACAGCAGAAGCACCGTGCCCCCGACGATCGTCGCGCTACCAAATCTCGACGCGAAGTTCTTGGTCACGCGGTTAGTCGCGCCCGGCGGTGTGATGCTGGCCGCAAGCCCGGCAAGGGCCACGATCAAGAAGAAGATCAGAAGGATCCACCACAACGTCTCGACTGGCGCGCGCGCAGTGCTCTGAACCGCGAGGGCGCCTGCGGCGCCATTCACGACGGCCGCGCGAGGACCAGCGAAGTACGGCTCCATGAACGTGGCCGACAGTGCCATGCCAATTCCAACGGATAGCCACGGCGGATCACCGATGGTGTCTGTACCGATGAGACCTAGCGTGACGAAGATCACGAGTCCCGGTATCGCGGCGATAAGGCGTCGCCGCACTAGAAATGTCCCCCTGTGCAAATCCATAGCCCTCCTGGAAAGCGAGTCTATGTGACTACCCCCTGTCGGTCCTTTGATGCAAGCCTTTGCAAACCGGAGTGCATCAAGGGCAAAGGGTCAGGCAGGCGGGATACGGTCTCGACGTGGACCCCAGCGGAGGCATCAGCGCCGAGACGGCGGCCTGGATCGCGGTTGTCGGAACCGCACTAGGCGCGCTGATCGGTGCGACAACCGGTGGCTTGGTCGATTTCGTCTTGGAGCGTCTCCGAGAGGCGCGGGACGCCAAGGTCGGCGCTCGCTTGGTGAGACTTGATCTCGCGCTTGCGGCGAGCCAGATGAAGGAGGCCGAGGACACGGGGCAGTGGTGGGTCTTCTTCGACACGAAGATGGAGGGCTGGGCAGCGCACCGAGCGTCGCTCGCGGCTCGCCTCAGCGATGAAGACTTCGAGACGGTTACGCAGTCGGTGGCAGAGCTAGAGCGATTCGGTGCAGATATGAAGCAAGCTCCGCTAGAGCCAAATACGAGCTTTCGCGCGCTGTCGCCAAGTTCGATTGCGCCGCTTCGCAAGATGCGAACCAATGCCACGCTTGCTTACGACGCGTTGGCCCGACTCGCGAAAGGGGAGCGAAGCGCGGGCTTGCTCCACGAGGCCGTCGAAGCGTCCCCCGAGCGAGAGTAGATGGCGAAGCTATGATTGCTCCTGTGCCTGGCAAGTCTTCAGCAAAGAGAACGAAAGCTGCGGCGGCGTCTGCCGGTCTTCGCGAGCGATCCGCAAAGTCGGGCCGCTACTCGCGGCGCTCGTCGGGTGGCGGCTGGCGGTCGCGCATAGTCGAGTCTTCGGTTCCCCGCGATTCCCGCTCAGCGGTGGTTCGCCAGGCCGGAGCGGTAGTCAAGACAGACGCAACCATCGCTGACGACTAGCCAGCTATGGCAGCTCGCGGCCGGCCGCCGGCCCCGCGAGGGGTCTTTGCATTCGATAGGGAGAGTTGGGAGCCACCCGAAGCTGCGGTCCTCGATACGAATGTCGTGGCCGACGCGCTCCTGCCGAACGAGCCGGAGCATGCTCCTTGTCTAGCGCTGATGGAGCAGCTGGCCGTGAGCGAGACGGTTGTTGTGTTCAACCGGATGCTCGAGATCGAGCTTGGTGAGGTTCTCTTCAACCTTGCCCTCCGTGAGAAGCACAAGGCCCATCGGCTTCGTCACGTTCGGTTCGATGATCGGGTTCGCCCAGGTGCAGCGCGCCTGCTCGATGACGGTCTGAGTGCGTGGGAGCAACTGAAGGCGACGTTGAGCTGGTCGTACGTCGAGTTGCAGGAGATTGACGAGCGGGTGCCAGAGCTGATGAAGGAGTACGGCTTTCAGTCCTACGATGCCGTTCACGCAGCGACTCTCGTGGAGAGCGGCTTGACGGACTTCATCACCAAGGACGCCGGCTTTGCCAAACTGCCGCCGGCTGTTGCTGCACTGCACACGACGCAAGCGCGTGTGAAGAACACTCGCCAGCGTCGCCACCGCGCCGGATTCTGACCACCTGTAGCCGCTACCTGGCCGCAGGTCTTAGCGGGTGGCTTTGGCCGTATGCTCGCAGCAATCTGATGCCTGGCTTGGAGGCGCGACGAAGAAAGCGGTTGCTTATTGCGACGGCCGTAGTGGCTGCGGCGATCGGGCTCGTCCTATCTGAGCTTGCGTTTGAATCGCTTCGGCAGTTTTGGGTCGAGCACCCCATGCTCACCGCCTTGGTCGCCTTTGCGGCAACGCTTGCCTTCACGTTGCTTGTTGTGGATGGGCTAATGGAGCGTCGAGAGACGGAGAAGTGGGAGAACGTTGGTGGGGTTGCAATTCGCAGACTGTCCGGCGATGCTTTTCTCGCCTGCGCTGGCACCATTCATACGTTTGGATTCAGCGGGCAAGACATACGTATGGCGGACGCGTTTGAGCGAGTGGCTAGCTCAGGGGAGAGGCCAGGCTCGGGTAGCTGCCCGCCCCTACTACCGGAGGGGTTCGAGGCGACGGTCCTCGAACTTCTAGAGGACCCTGATGAGCGTGAGGATTGCGCAAGGGTCATGGAGGACCTTTTGGACGTGCTCGATCAGTCGATGGCACGGTGGGCTCCAGTGATGTTGCGCGCTACTGAGCTGGCCGAGATGCTTAACCTCTACAGCCTGAAGCGCGAGACGCTGTCCTGGGTCGTAGGTTCCCTAAGGACGGTGGACGAGTCGCCTCAGCATCGGCTCGACTTTTGGTCCAACCTGCGGGTCTATCTCGCCCTATTCGCATCCTTTGACGAGCTTCGTCGTGGCGCGCTAAAGGAGCCCTCGGTCTTCGGGGCAACTCTCGACGAGCATGATCGGGCGTGGGGGCTCCCGTTTGATGCGCAGCGCGCCGCTCGTGCGGCGTCCCAGGCGCGACGGACGAGGTAGGGCGACACCGCGACCGCTGAGAGGTTGTGGGCTGGCGTGTCCCGAAACGTGTCCCCAACTCGGCAAATATGACCCGGCCGACCTGGACTCAGATGACCGTGCCTGAGCCAAGCTAGGCCAGCTTCGGGTCGCTCGGCTCAACTCTTAATCTCAAGGTCGTTGGTTCGAACCCAACACGGCCCATCTCGCGCGACTCGGAGCGCGCCTGGCGCGTCATCTGAGCCCTCGCGTACGGAGTACGCGTCGGCCTCCTCTTCCTTGCCAGCCACGCTCCTGATAGCGGGAGATTGGACGGACTCATGGATTCATCCGAGAGCGATCAGCAAATAGAGCCTGATTGGCAGGGCTCTGGCGTCGAGCTCTTCAGCACTCAGCGGAGGCTGTTGGAGGCGATGTTCTCAGACGGTGGTCTAGGAGACCTGAGGTCTAGCGACCCGCTTCATCCAGCGGTTCTGAGATTTGGGGCTCTTGGGGAGATGGTTCGCGAGGGCGAGCGGATTGCGTTCCCGTTCCAGCACTTGGCGATAGTCGAGGGCCTGCGACAGGTCATCGATACCGCAAACTGGGCCCCCGAGGAGATTACTGACGACTTCTGGTCCTTCTTGGACGACGACGATGTCCGCATTAAGACGACGGCTGCTCTTCGGGATGCCGGGCAGTTCTTGGACACCCTCGCCGAGCTATCCATCTGGGGCTTTCTAAGGAACGCGGGACTTGAAGCTCGCCGGGTCGAGGAGGAGGGCCTGTCGGACATCGTTATCGACGAGGGCGGAGACGCGGAGGTTCGAGGCGACGTCAAGCGGATACGTCGGAGTTCCGCCGTGTCTCGGGTTGGCGAGGTCATCCAGAAGGCGAACAAGCAGGTGAAGAAGTCGGAGCCTCAGGGAGGAGGCGCTGTGTTCATTCTCCTCGATGTTCCGTTACGCGCGGCCCCATCTGACGATGGGGTGCCACAAGTCGTGTCGCATTACGCACGCGAGGCGCGGGCAGCTATCCGTCAGCACAACAGCAGCATCAACCACGTCGTGCTGGTCTGGGATGACTACGTCACCCATGGCAACTTCCCGGATCCGGTGATGTATGCGCTACGGCGGCGCTCGATTGTTCTAGAGCACAGTGCCCCACGAGTATCCGCTCGGTTGCATGCCCAGCAGCTAGAGATTGGACAGACCCTAGTCACCACGATTAAGCCGGATCCCGCACCTCGGCCCCGGCAGGACCCACCGGGTCTGTTGCGGGCCCTGCGCTTGATCACGACGTCTGATCAACAGCTCGGTCGCATCGGTGAGTTCGCCATGGAGCCGGGTTTGTCGGATGCCGGCGCTGCGGGCATTGTCATTGCCAAGCGGCACGTGAGGAATACCCTGGATGCGCCTGATGCAGTGGCAATCCACTACATCTTGGAGCTGACATCAGCGGTGATTGTCAAGCGTGTCCGGACGGCGACCGTTGATTTCGTGCTCGCAGTATTGGCGTCATGGGATGACCGCAAAGCGCAGTGGCGCGTCTCGGACGCCTACAAGCTGTTCGATGAGGAGGACGCGTTGGATCGTCTCGCGTCTGATGCGAATGAAGCGTTCGTCGCGGTCCTCGAGCGGTACGGATGTTGGCTCAAGGTGGGAAATGTTGTCGCCCGATGGTTTCCGGAGATCACAGCTCAGCTACCAGATGATCAGCCGCCGACCTGGGACTACGTTATGGCGATGCTCCGTAATCTCGGAGAGTTCGATCGAGCTCCCGAGCGGGCTCGTATGCCGTGTTCCATGATGGTCTCGCCGGAGAACCAGCTGACGGCACGCGGCGTCTACATGACTGATCTAGACAGGTACCATGCCGCAGTCCGAGCGGCTGACCGGCGAGACTGGTGAAGCGGGATGCGCGCTGGCGGCGTGGTATTCCGTGGTAGTCGCGAGTTCGGTCTAACTGCCAGCTAGCTGGGCGAGGGCTTCAGTGATTGGGGTGTCTCCGGCGATAAGCTCGAAGGTGAGGCCGGCTGTGCCTGGCTCGTGGAGGACGGCGAGGAGGCTGGCGGCGACGTCTTCGCGGGGGATCTCGGAGCGGCCGACGCTCTCGCCAGCGTTGACGAGGCCGGTGCCGGGGGCGTCTGTGAGTTGCCCCGGGCGGACGATTGTGTGGTCGAGGCCGCTTGCTGCCAGCTCGGCGTCGGCGCGGCCCTTGGCGCGTTGGTAGACGTTGAAGGTGTCGTCGCCGGGCGCGTCTGGGTTGGCGCCCATCGAACTGACCATGACGTAGCGGGCGATCCCGTTCGCCTTGGCCGCGGCGATCAGCTTGACCGCGCCGCCGTAGTCCATCGTCTCCTTGCGCTCGGGTCCGCTGCCTGGCCCGGCGCCGGCGGCGAAGACGATCGCGTCGGCCGACCGGATGGCCTCGGCGACCTCGTCGACGCTCGCCTGCTCGAGATCGCAGATCACCGGCTCGATGCCCTCGGCGCGGATCTCGTCGGCCTGCTCAGGGCGCCGGATCAGCGAGAGAGCGCTGTCACCGTTGGCCGCCAGCAGCCGAGCCAGCCTTCGACCGATCTTGCCGCCCCCGCCGGCGATCGCCACAACCATCCAGACCACGCTCCTTGCTCGGGTGCCGTCCTCCGACGATAACGTCAGCCGCATGCCGGATCGCCAACGTTCCTGGGTCGCCGACGAGCTTGTGTATGCGGGCCGGGAGAACTTGGACGCGGCGCATGTGGCGAGGTACGACGGCAAGGAGGACGGCGGGGCGGCGGCGGAGCTGGCGGAGCTGCGGGCGGTCGGTCTCGGAGCCGATGCGACGGTGGTCGACCTCGGGGCCGGGACCGGGCAGTTCACGCTGGCCGCGGCGGGGGCTGTGCGGCGGGTGGTCGCCGTGGACGTGTCGCCGGCGATGCTGGAGCATCTGCGGGCGAAGCTGCGCGAGCGCGGCATCGAAAACGTCGAGTGCGTGGCGGGTGGGTTCTTGACCTACGAGCACCGGGGCGAGCCCGCCGATCTGGTCTACAGCCGCCTGGCGCTGCACCACCTGCCGGACTTCTGGAAGGCCCGAGCCCTGGTGCGGGTGACTGAGATGCTCAAGCCCGGCGGGGTGCTGCGGCTGTCTGACGTCGTCTACGGCTTCGAGCCGGCAGAGGCCGAGGTGCGGCTCGAGCAGTGGATGACGCGGCTGGCCTCGGACGACGTCGAGGGCGGTTGGACCCGGGCCGAGCTCGAGGAGCATGTGCGCGACGAGCACAGCACCTTCACCTGGCTGCTCGAGCCGATGATCGAGAAGGCCGGCTTCGCGATCGAGCACGCCGAGTACAGCGAGGACGGGATCTTCGCGCACTACCGCTGTGTGAAGGCCTAGTCGGCGACGTGGCGGTCGAGGGCGTCGGAGGCCGCTGGTAGGTTCGCCGCCCCGCTCTAGAGGACGTCGGTCAGGCGATCCTCGCCCTTCTGGAGGTAGGCCTTGTCGAAGCTGCTCACACTGCTGCGCCGTCACGTGCTGGCGTTCGCGGCGCTCTTCCTGCTCCTCGGCGGCACCGCCGTCGCTCTGACGCAGCAGGCGGCCACCAGCTCGTCGGGGAAAAAGATTTACGCGTGTGTGACCGAGCGGTACAAGACGCTGAACCTGACCACCGCCGGGGCCGAGTGTCCGCGCGGGCAGAAGAAGATCTCGTGGACCGCGGCCGGCAAGCCGGGGGCCCGCGGCCCCGCCGGCAAGCGCGGCCCCGCCGGTGCGAGGGGCGCCGTCGGACCCAAGGGCGCTGATGGCGCCACCGGCCCCGCGGGAGCCGCCGGTCCCGCTGGACTTGAGGGACCCGCCGGACCCGAGGGCCCCGAGGGAGTCGCCGGGCCCCCCGGACCGGTGGGCCCCGTCGCTACCCCCGAGTTCGCACAGTTCTTCGCGCTGATGCCGCCGGACAACGCGGCCACCGTCGCACCCGGGACCGACGTCGACTTCCCACAGGACGGGCCGACCAGCTCCGGCATTGCCAGGACCGGAGCCGACAGCTTCAACCTTGCGGCGATCGGCGTCTACCGCGTTGCGTTCGCCGTGTCCGTCACCGAGGCCGGCCAGCTCATCCTCACCCTCAACGGGGCCGACCTCGCCTACACCGTGGCCGGGCGGGCGACCGGGACCTCGCAGATCGTCGGCGAGGCGCTCGTCGAGACGACGTCGATCAACTCGATCCTCACGGTCAGGAACCCGGCCGGGAACTCGACCGCGCTCACCGTTACGCCGCTCGCCGGAGGTACCCGTCCGTCGTCCGCCACGCTCATCATCGAGCAGCTGGAGTAGGGCCACTAGCGCTCCAGCGGCTCACGCTGCGCTGGCGTCTCGGGCGCCTTGATGTAGGGCTGCTCGGAGTCCTGGGCGGTGGCTTCCTCGTGGTAGACGGACTCGGCGTTGACGGCCCAGATGTCGTGGTCGGTGCCGAGTAGGAGGTTGTCGACTGCACGCATGGCGGTGAGCATCGAGTGGTCTGAGTTGTTGTAACGGTGGAGGCCGTTGCGGCCGACCTGTTGGAGGTTCTCGATCGGGGCAAGCCAGGACTTGATCGTGTCGACGCGGTCCGAGTACTCCATGTCGTACATCGGGTACGCCTTCGGCACGCGGGTGGCGAAGCCGAACTGGAGGGCGTCGGCCTTGGCCAGGCCGAGCTGCTCGAGCTCGCGCATCGCGAGCGCCACGAGGTCGTCGTCGTCGGTCTCCCAGAGCTCGTCGCCGGCGAAGCAGAAGTACTCCATGCCGATGCAGGCCTTGGTCGGGTCGGGGACCATCCAGGGACTCCAAGAGCGGAAGTTCTGGATCCGTCCAACCTCGACATCGGGCTCGTGGATGTAGATCCAGTTGTCGGGAAAGAGATCCTCGCCGTCGAGCACGAGCGACACCGTCAGGAAATCGCGGTAGCGCAGGCCCTGGGCCGCAGCTCGGACCTCGGGTGGCGCGGCCGGCACCGTCAGCCCGACCGTGTTGCGCAGTGGCAGCGACGAGATCACGTACGGCGACTCGTAGTCGACCCCGCCCGCCGTCACCCGCGTCACGCGGCCATCCTCGACGTGCAGCGCCTCCACCGGCGTCTCCAGCAGCACCTGACCGCCGAGCCGGCGGATGTCGTCGGTCATCGTCTCCCACATCTGGCCCGGGCCGTAGCGGGGGTAGTGGAACTCGCCGATCAGGCTCTTGATCTCGTTTCCCTTGTTGCCGAGGAAGGCCGACTTGGCGGCCGAGGTGAACGACAGGCCCTTGATCCGCTGCGCCGCGAACTCGGCGCGGATCTCCGACACCGGCACGCCCCACAGCTTCTCGTTGTAGCTCTTGAAGAAGTTCTCGTAGAGCCGCTTGCCGAAGCGGTTGGTCACCCACTGCTCGAGCGACTTCTCCTCACCCTTGGGGCGCAGCTTTGCCCGGATGTATGAGGCCATGCAGCGGACCAGCTCGACCGGCCCCAGCTTGCGGATCACGTCGGGCCCCTGGAGCGGATAGTGGAGGAACCGCTTGCGCCAGTAGATCCGCGACATCCGCGGCCGCAGCAGGAACTCCTCGCGCATGATCTCGTGCCACAGGTCGTCCACCTCCTGCACCTTCGTGAAGAAGCGGTGGCCGCCGAGGTCGAAGCGGTACTCGCCGCCCGGCCCCTCGCGGACCTCGGTCTTGGCGATGCCGCCGACCTGATCCTCGGCCTCGAAGACGATCACGGGATGGCCCTGCTTGGCCAGCAGGTAGCCGGCGGTCAGCCCGGCGGGGCCGGCGCCGAGGATCAAGGTTGGCTGCTCGTTCATGCCGTACACCGTATCGGAGTATCGATACGGTGTACGGCACGGGGTATCGTGGGCTGCGATGCCGAACCGCGCCTCCGACGACCTGGTCTGGGACGAGCCCGCGGACGGCGCGTCCGGCGGCCTGACCCGCGCCGACGTCATCCAGGCCGCCCTCGACGTCGCCGATGCCGAGGGCCTGGAGGCGGTCTCGATCCGCCGCGTCGCCGGCGACCTCGGCGCGCGGCCGATGAGCCTCTACACCCACATCGCGTCGAAGGACGACCTCGTCGCGCTGATGCTGCACGAGATGAGCGGCGAGCTGCTCGTCCCGGAGCCGCTGCCCGAGGACTGGCGCGAGGCGCTGCGCCAGATCGCCCGCCGAGCCTACGCCGCCTACGTCCAGCATCCTTGGGCGCTGCAGGCGTTCGGGCGCGGCACGCGCGTCGGGCCGAACATGCTGCGCCGCGCCGAGCAGTCCGCGGCCGCGGTCGCCAGTCTCGACCTGTCGCCGGGCGACGCCTGGATCGCGCTCAGCATCGTCCACGAGTGGACGATCGGCCACGCCCTGCACGTCGTGACGCTGCGCGAGGACCGCGAGCTGGAGGGTCAGCTCAGCGGCGCCGACCCGGCCGCGTTCCCGCGCATGTCGAAGGTCTTCGGCGCTGGCCGCGAGCAGTCGCGCGACACCATCTTCGACGTCGCGCTCGAGGCCGTGCTCGACGGCATCGAGCGGCGCTTCGTCACGCCGTAGCCGCGTGGCCCAACCGACGCGGCTTGCCTAAGCTGGCTCGATGGACCAGATCTTCCAGGTCGCCGGCGCGGCCCTGATCCTCGTCGCATTCATCGCGGCCCAGCGCGACGCGATGTCGACGCACTCGGTGGTCTACCTGACGCTGAACCTCGTCGGGTCGCTGGTGCTGACCGGGGTGGCGCTGCACGGCAAGGATTGGGGCTTCCTGCTGCTGGAGATCGTCTGGGCGGCCGTGTCGGCCTGGAGCCTGTGGCAGCTGTCGCGCGGGTAGACGCCGACGGCCGCGCACTGAGCGCCCGCCGCTACCGAACCGGTCCGGGCGGGTCGCGGTAGTCCGGATCGCGATACGTGGGATCGCGCCGCGCCGCCGTCATCATGAAGATGCCGACCACGAGACCGATCGCGCCCGCGATCATCAGGATCAAGCCGACGACCTGGATGTCGACGCCGGCGACGGACGCGGTCACCGCGTACCGCAAGATCGCTCCGAGGGCTATGAGGAAGATCGACGAACCGATGGTCATGACATCTCCTACTCCGTTGAACGGGTATCTCCTGCCCGTTACCCCGATCTCGGCCTCCTGACCCTCCTGTCCTGTATGAACACCATATGAGCGAGCTTGCCTGCCTCGACGGCGCGATCGCGCCGGCCGAGGAGACGCTGGTCCCCGTGACCGATCCCGGCCTGCTGCGCGGCGACGGGGCGTTCGAGGTCGTTCGCGTCTACGACGGCGCGCCGCTTCTGCTCGACGAGCACCTGGACCGCATGGAGGGCTCGGCCGCCAACCTGCGGCTGGAGGGCCCGTTCCACCGCGAGCGCTACGAGGCCGAGATCGCCGAGCTGCTGGAGGCGCGTGGCGGGCGCTCGTTCGACGGCTGCGTACGCCTGCTGCTCACCCGCGGGGGCCGGCGCGTGCTGATCACCGAGCAGCTGCCGTCGCAGCCCGAGGTCGCGCGGCTCGCCAGCGTCACCTACGCGCCGACACGGGTCCTCGACGGCGTCAAGTCGCTCTCCTACGCGGCCAACATGCTCTGCAGCCGGATCGCCCACGAGCGCGGCAGTGACGAGGCGCTGCTGGTGACGCCGCACGGCCGCGTCCTCGAGGCGCCGACCTCCTCGTTCTTCTGGGTCGACGGAGACGGCACGCTCTGCACGCCGCCGCTCGACGATCACGTCCTCGCCTCGATCACCCGCGCGCACCTGCTCACGCTCCTCGACGTCGAGGAGCGGAGCGTCGCGCTGGACGACCTTAAGGCGACGGCGCGCGAGGCCTTCCTCGCCTCCACGACACGCGAGGTCCAGCCGGTCGGAGCGATCGACGACTTCGAGTTGCCCGCCGCGCCCGGCGCCGTTACCCGGGCCGCCGGCGAGGCCTTCGCGGGGCGCCGCCGAGAGCTGCTCGCGTGAAGCTCCTCACCGTCATCGGCAACCGGCCGCAGTTCGTCAAGGCGGCGGCGGTCTCGAAGCGGCTGCGCGAGCGCCATGAGGAGGCGATCGTCCACACCGGCCAGCACTACGACGACGAGATGTCGCGCGTCTTCTTCGACGAGCTCGGCGTGCCGGCGCCGGACCGCGAGCTGCACGCCGGCGGCGGCAGCAACACCGAGCAGACGGCGCGCATCCTCGGGCTGCTGGAGGCCGAGATCGCCGCGGCGCGGCCGGACATGGTGCTCGTCTACGGCGACACCAACACGACTCTCGCCGGAGCGCTTGCAGCGGCCCAGGCAGGCGTCCCCGTCGGCCACGTCGAGGCCGGCATGCGCTCGTTCGACCGCGCGATGCCCGAGGAGCTCAACCGCGTGCTGACCGACCACGCGAGCGACGTGCTGCTCTGCTCGACGACGGCGGCGATGGACAACCTCGAGGCCGAGCGCGCGGTCGGCGAGAAGTACCTCGTCGGCGACGTGATGGCCGACGTCTCGCTCGCCTTCGCGCCGATCGCCGAGCAGCGCTCCGACGTGCTCGACCGGCTCGGGCTCGCGTCCGGCGAGTACTACGCCGCGACCGCCCACCGCGCCGGCAACGTCGATGACCCCGCACGCCTGGAGCGCCTCGTCGAGCTGTTCGAGGCGGTGCCCGAAAAGCTCGTCCTGCCGCTGCATCCGCGCACCGCGGCGCGGCTCGAGGAGGCCAATCTGCGCCGGCGGCTCGACGACGCCCCGAACGTCGTCCTGACCGCTCCGCTCGGCTATCTCGACTTCACGAAGCTGGCCGCCCACGCGGGCGCCGTGCTGACCGACTCCGGCGGCGTCCAGAAGGAGGCGTTCCTGCTCGGCGTGCCGTGCGTCACGTTGCGAGACAGCACTGAGTGGGTCGAGACCGTCGACGCGGGCTGGAACGTGCTGGTGGACCTCGATCGCGACGCGGCGCTGGCCGCTCTCCAGCAGCCGCCCCCGGCCGGTGAGCGGCCCGAGCTGTACGGCGGGGGACACGCCGCCGAACGCGTTTGCGACGTGCTCGACGCCTACACTGCTCGGGGATGAGCAGCCCGGACGGGAAGCCGACGAAGCGCGTCGGCGTGGTCGGTCTCGGCTACGTCGGGCTGCCGCTCGCCGTGGCCTTCGCCGAGGCGGGCCATGACGTGGTCGGCATCGACACCGACGCGCGTCGCGTGGCCGGCGTCGTCGCCGGCGAGAGCCACGTCGAGGACATCACCTCCGAGCGCCTGCGGGCGGTCATCGGACGGATCGCCGCGACGACCGACTACGACCGCCTCGCCGACTGCGACGCGGTGCTGATCGCGGTCCCGACGCCGCTGACGATCAACCGCGAGCCCGACCTCGGTCCGCTGCTGTCCTCGGCGCGCGCGCTGGCGCGAGTCGTGCGCGAGGGCCAGTTGGTCGTGCTGGAGTCGACGACCTATCCCGGCACGACGCGCGAGCAGCTCGTGCCGCTGCTCGAGGAGTCCGGCCTCGCGGCCGGGCGCGACTTCAACGTCGCCTTCTCGCCGGAGCGCGTCGACCCCGGCCGCACCGACCACACGCTGCGCACCACGCCGAAGATCGTCGGCGGCCTGACGCCCGCCTGCCTCGAGCGCGCGGTCGAGCTCTACGACCTGGTCTGCGACGAGATCGTCGAGGTCTCCTCGCCCGAGCCGGCCGAGCTGGCGAAGCTGCTCGAGAACGTCTTCCGCTCCGTCAACATCGCGCTGGTCAACGAGCTGGCGATGCTCTGCGACCGGATGGGGATCGACGTCTGGGAGGTGATCGACGCCGCATCGACCAAGCCTTACGGCTTCATGCGCTTCGAGCCGGGCCCCGGAATGGGCGGCCACTGCCTGCCGGTCGACCCGTTCTACCTGTCCTGGAAGGCGCGCGAGTACGGCCAGCCGACCGAGTTCATCGAGCTCGCGGGCGAGGTCAACCAGCGGATGCCGGAGTTCTGCGTCGCGCGGATCGCACGCGCGCTCAACGACCACTCGAAGCCGGTGCGCGGGTCGCGGATCGCGATCGTCGGCGTCTCCTACAAGGCGGGCGTCGGCGACCTGCGCGAGTCGCCCGCGCTGCGGATCATGCGGCTGCTCGAGGACGACGGCGCCGTGATCTCCTACCACGACGACTACGTCGCGGAGATCCCGGAGCTCGACCACGTCTCCGAGCCGCTCGACGCGGTGCTCGCGGACGCCGACGTCGCGGTGATCGTCACGGCCCATCCCGGCCTGGACCTCGACCGGATCGTCGCGACGGCCCCGCTGGTCGTCGACTTCCGCGGCGTCACCCGCCACATCGAATCCCCGAACCTGGTGCGCCTGTGAGCGAGCGCCGCACGACCGTCGGCGTCGTCGGGCTCGGCTACTGGGGCCCGAACCTGGCGCGCAACTTCGACCGGCTGCCGCAGGCCGAGCTGCGCTGGATCTGCGACGGGTCGGAGGCGTCGCGCGAGCGCTGGGGCCAGGGGTTCCCGGATGCGCGCGTCAGCGCCGACCTCGACGAGCTGCTCGCCGATCCGGAGCTCGACGCGATCGTGATTGCCACGCCGGTCCCGACCCACGCGGCGCTGGCGGTGCGGGTGCTCGAGGCCGGCAAGCACTGCTTCGTCGAGAAGCCGCTCGCCCAGTCGGTCGCCGAGGCCGAGCAGGCTGTTGCCGCCGCGCGCGACGCCGGCCGCGTGCTGATGGTCGGCCACCTGCTCGAGTACCACCCCGGCCTCGAGACGCTGAAGGCGATCGCCGACTCCGGCGAGCTCGGCGACATCCACTACATCTACGGCAACCGGCTCAACCTCGGCAAGCTGCGCGCCGAGGAGAACGCGCTCTGGTCGCTCGGCGCGCACGACGTCTCGGTCGTCCTGCGGCTGGCCGGCGGCGAGGAGCCGGTCGAGCTGAGCGCGACCGGCGAGTGCTACATGCAG
>Ga0190275_10001425_pt1 | contig 17779 bp, 15 predicted proteins | sample Popmic550T_FD_133745 | JGI IMG/M metagenome (GOLD analysis project Ga0190275, IMG submission 133745) | Populus adjacent soil microbial communities from riparian zone of Yellowstone River, Montana, USA - 550 T | ecosystem: Environmental > Terrestrial > Soil > Riparian zone > Trees stand | place...
CCCTTCCGCCGGGTCGTCATCACCTGGTACGTCGCGATGGTGACCGGGCGGATCTCCTTGCGCGCACCGGAGTACTCGCCGATCTCCTCCTCGGTCAGCGTGGTCCGCTTGAGCAGCTCGTCCTTCCACTGCCGCGCGGACACCGTGTTGGTCACCAGGATCAGCGTGGTCGCCGAGGCCTGCGCCATCGCGGCGGCCCCGACGATCGTCTTGCCCGCGCCACATGGCAGTACGACGACCCCTGAGCCGCCGTGCCAGAACGCGTCCGTGGCCTGCTGCTGGTACGGCCGCAGGTCCCAGCCGTCGCGGACCAGGTCGATCTTGTGCGCCTCGCCGTCGACGTACCCGGCGAGGTCCTCGGCCGGCCAGCCGATCTTCAGCAGCGTCTGCTTCAGGTGGCCGCGCTCGGACGGATGCACCATCACGGTGTCGTCGTCGATCCGGGCGCCGATCATCGGCTTGATCTTGGCGGAGCGCAGTACTTCCTCCAGGACCGGCCGATCGGTGGTGACCAGGACCAGCCCGTGCTGCGGGTGCTTCTCCAGCCGGAGCCGCCCGTACCGGTCGAGGGTCTCGGCGATGTCGACCAGCAGCGAGTGCGGCACGGGGTAGCGGCTGTAGCGGAGCAGTACGTCGATCACCTGCTCGGCGTCGTGGCCGGCCGCCCGGGCGTTCCACAGGCCCAGCGGCGTCAGCCGATAGGTGTGGACATGCTCGGGCGCCCGCTCCAACTCGGCGAACGGCGCGATCGCCTTGCGGCAGTCGGTCGCCTCCGGATGGGCGGTCTCCAGCAACAACGTCTTGTCGGACTGGACAATCAACGGTCCGTCAGTCACTACAGCCTCTCCCGTCACCTGCAACGAGCAGTTCGCCCTGCCCGACCCTCCATTGTGCCTCGTACCGCCAAATGCCCGGTCAGAAGTGCTGCGGGCGGTACTTGACCGTACGGCCGTTCAGCGGCTGCACCGCGCGGCTGTCGCCGTCGGGGAAGCGGTCCTGGAAGTGGCTCAGCGAGGAGTGCAGGATCTGGCGGTGGTGGTTGAGGACCAGCCAGGAGACCGGCTCGGAGTACGGAGCGGTGGTGAGTGAACCGTCGTACCGGTAAGTGGACAGGTCGTGCGGCAACGCGGTCGCCAGGTTGGCGTGCGAGATGTGCACGTCCTCGTTGCACTCCTCCGGTACCGTCGCCAGCACCTTGTCCTGCAACGTGCCGCCGGCCCCACCGGTGGTGATGAACAGCGCGATGACGAGCTTCTCGCCATTGGGCCCGAGGTGCACGAAGTGCTGCTCCAGGGGGAACTGCCGGCCGTTCAGCCGGTGCTCGGAGCGGGTGTGGAAGTGGAAGTTGGCCAAGTCGTAGCGAACCCCGCCGACCGTCACCCAGGCCGCACCGGCCGGGATCTCGGCCAGCACTGTTTCCTCGGCGGTCCGCGTTTCGCAACCTCCGGTCTGCCCGCCGTCCTTGCTTTCGTAGCGAACCGCCAAGTCGAGCGACGACGGGTAGTGGACGTGCAGCGCGGGCAGGGACAGGCTGGTCACGGCGTGGAAGGTGTGGATGTCGATCGGGCTCTGATGCGGCGTCTGCGCCGAGGCGCTGGACGACAGCACGCCGGGGACTGCGAGGGCAGCGGCCGTCGCGGGGACTCCGAGCAAAAGGGCGCGACGAGAGACAGGCATGGACACGTGAGGACTCCGTTTTCGGGCGGGAGTAGCTGATGAGATTAGGTGCCTCAGACACCTATTTCTGAAGGTACGCCCGTCCCGATTTATCCATTCGACCGGGTCGCTCGCAACGGTAAAGATGGGTCCGACCACCTTCTGGGAGGAACAGCCATGAGCGTCTTGAGCCTGACGCAACTCGAAGCGGAAGAGCGCTCCCGGCTGCTCTCGGTCCAGCGGTACGACGTCGCCGTCGACCTGACCGAACTGCCCGCCGGGTCGCGAGTGTCCTGTACTTCGGCCATCGCCTTCACCTGCAGCGAACCCGGCGCCTCGACCTTCGTCGACTGCGTCGCGCCGGTCGAGAGCGCCACGCTCAACGGCGTCGCGTTGCCGCCCGCAGTCGAAGGGCGGATCACGCTGACAGGACTGGCGGCGGACAACCTCCTCACCGTGGTGACCGTCAAAGCGGCCGAAGGCGATGGCGTCCACAAGGCGATCGACCCTGCCGACGGCGAGGTCTACGCCTGGACGGACTTCGCGCCCGACTACGCCCGTCACGTCTGGGCGTGCTTCGACCAGCCCGATCTCAAGGCCCCGCACGCGTTCACAGTCACCGCTCCGGCCGAGTGGATCGTCCTGACCAACACCGGCAACCCACAGATCGAGTCCGTCGGTACCGCGAGACGCTGGACCTTCCCGCCGACCCCGCCACTGTCGACGTACAACCTGGTGATCAACGCTGGCCCCTACTACGAACTCCGTCGCGAAGGAGCCGGTCACGACCTGGGTCTCTTCGCCCGCCAGTCGCTCGCACCGATGCTCGATCGCGACGCCGACGAGCTGTTCACCCTCACCACGCAGGGTTTCGAGTTCTACACCGAGGTGTTCGGGATGCCCTTCCCGCAGCACAAGTACGACCAGGTTTTCGCCCCGGAGTTCCCCGGGGCGATGGAGAACTTCGGCTGCGTCACCTGGTCCGATTGGTTCCTCCGCCGGAGTACGCCGACCAGAGCCGAGTGGGATCTCTTCGCGCGGTACCTGCTGCACGAGCTGGCGCACATGTGGTTCGGCAATATCGTCACGATGCGCTGGTGGAACGACCTGTGGCTCAACGAGGCCTTCGCGGAGTTCGCGTGCAACTGGGCGGCGGTGAGCGCGACGTCGTACACGGATGCCTGGGCGTCGCATCTGGCCGTCGAGAAGCTCAAGGCCTACCTCGTCGACCAGGGACCGACCACGCACCCGATTCGCCAGCCTGTGCACGATGTTGCCGCGGGTGCGGCGACGTTCGACGCCATCACCTATCCCAAGGGTGCGTCGGTCCTGCAGCAGCTCATGACCTACGTCGGCGAGGCGGCCTTCTCGCGCGGTCTGACCAAGTACTTTGCCAAGCACGCTTGGGGAAACGCGACGCTGGAGGACCTGATCGCCGCGCTCGCCGAGGAGACCGATCGCGATCTGGACCAGTGGAGTACGGGCTGGCTGGACAAGGCCGGTACCGACCGGCTGATGCTCGCGCAGGACGGTGACGGCTTTGCGTTAGTTGCTGCTGGCCCGCCGCGTCCACAGGTGCTTGCTGTGGGCGCCTATGCGCGACAAGGGAGTCAGCTGACGCGAGTGGCCCGCGTCGAGGTCGAGGTGTCTGATGAGCGAACTCCGATCGAGTTGCCCGCGGCCGACCTGTACCTGGTCAACGATGACGACCTCACCTTCGCATCGACGCGACCTGACGAGACGACCAGGGACAGCTTCTTCGCCAACGCAGCCGGTCTTCCGACGCCGATCTCGCGCGCGGTTGCGATCGCGACCGCGTGGGACATGCTGATCACCGGCGAAGCGACTGCTGGTGAGGTGGTGAGCTGCCTGACGGGAGTACTGGCGGTAGAGACCTCCGAGTCGTTGATCGAGCCGCATCTCAACCGTGCGGCCGATATTGCCATCTTGTGGAGCCCTGCGGCAGAGCGGGAGGCGTTGATGGCGGAGGTCGCTGCGGCCTGCCGCAGGCTCGCTGAAGATGCCCGCACTCGCCAGGTGGCGTTGCGCGGCTTCGCCAAAACTTCCGCGGACATTGCCTGGCTTCAGGACCAGGCTGGCGATGACGTGGATCTGCAGTGGCGAGCGCTGGTACGCAAGGCTCAGCTTGGCGGCGAGACGGCTGCCGAGGCGGAGGCCTTGCTGGCAAGGGATCCGGACCCGGAGGCCTGGGTCAGCAGGCTCACGGTCCGGGCGGCGGCGCCCGATGCAGCCGAGAAGCAAGCTGTGTGGCAGCGGCTCGTGACAGAGCGGGCGGTACCGCTGGGCTCCGTTCACGCGGTGATGGCGGCCTTCTGGAGCGCAGGGCAGGACGAGCTGCTGAAGCCGTACGCCGACGCTTATCTCGCACTGGTCCCCAAGATTCATGAGGGCGGGATGATGCCGGCGATGTCATACACGAAGCTGCTGTTCCCGCTGTTCGGGATCACAGCAAGCTACGTGGACACGGCGAAGTCACTCGTCGCCGACGCCGTACCGATCGTCCGTGCGGGTCTGCTGGAGCGGGCAGACCTCGTCACCCGCATGCTCCGCTCCCGCGGCTGACTACTTCTCCACCGGGCGCGCTGTGGCGATCCGGTGCAGGGCGTACGTGCGCGGCTGGTCCGCATCTTCGTCGTACGCCGTGAGCCAGCCATCCGCCACCCGGACCGGCTCGACGATGCGTTCGGCCGGGGTGCCGTTGTGGTCGACGTACGAGATCCATGTGCGGGTGTGGGCCTCGGCCGCCTCGCTGAGCACGCTGATGGTCTCAGCGGGCGCGATCGTGTCGCCGGAGGTGTGCTCGGCCGGTCGTTCGGCCGCTACCCGGTCGCCGGAGCGAACCTTCTCGATGACGGCCTTGACCTGGTCCTCGGTGAGGTCGATCGCGTTGTCGGCGAAGTCGCGGCTGGTCCGGCGACGCGGTGGCTCGCCTCTGCGGTTGCCGGCGGTGGTGACATGGACGACGCCGTCGAAGGTCTCACCAAGGGGTGCGAGCCCAGCGTCGCGCAGCCGGCTCAGTACGAGGTCGGGCGGCGAAGGGGAGACGACGACCGTCGGGGCGAGGCGGCGGAACCGGATGCCGGGCAGGTTGGCGCTCAGCAGTCCGTTGAGCACGTTCTCGTCGTCACACCTCAGGTACGTCGACGCGGCGCCGATCCGCAGTACGCCGTGCCGCCGCGCGATGTCGTCGATCAAGTACGTCAGCGGCTGCGGAACCGGCGTCCGGGAGTGCTCCGCCAACCAGGCGTGCAGCTGATCGCTGGTCCGCCCGAGGTCGAAGGCGCGCCGTATGGAGCCCTCACTGAAGCGGTAGACCCCGCCGCCGCCGTGAGACTCCATGTCAGCCATAGCGGCCAGCTCATCCTGTACTGAGCGCACAAGCGGCCCAGGTGCGACCGCAGTCAGGTCAGCCTGCAGCAGCACCTCAGAGACGGGCGTCGGCACCAGTGGCTGGATGGCTGCAGCTAGATCGTCAGTGGTCGGCTCTTCCGTCAACAGCACGGCAGCATGGCCGGCCAGCGCGCCAAGACCGGTCAACCCGAGCAGAGCGGCCTCGGTGATGGTCCACTCGACCAGGTCGTCCCGGAACTGCCCACCTCGCCGCGGCCGGTGCCACGCAACCCAAGTCACCACGGACTCGAGTGCTGGCGCAATGTCGTCAGCAGCCTCGGACAGCGCCCGCAAGGTGAGTAGGCGGATCTCCGGAGCCAGCAGGCGCTCCAGGTCGGGTGCCAACGCGTTCACGAGTCGCTCGCGGGCAGCAGCAGTCGCACCGCCGCTGTCGCGCCGACCGATGAGCCCGATCGCCCGGAGCCCGGTGAACCAGGCGTTGACGAGCAAGGCCCAGCGGTGAGCCGTGTCGAGCTCTAGCCAGTCGTCATACGCGCCTGTGGGCAACCACAGCTCGGTGGTGCCGACCTCGACGCCGGCGAGTAGCCCGGCGGAGTACGCGATCTCTAGGACAGCTCCGGCGATCTGCTCGTCGGCGCCGATCTTGGTGGCGAGGGCGCGGAGTTCTCGAACGCCCACGCCGCCAGTACGCAGTACCGGTGGTGGATCTGTCCCTAGCTGCTCCAGGGCGCGGTCTACCAGGCGCACTAGGTCCAGCGCGGCACCTGCGGCAGCACGGTCGGCTATCGACCTCGACACCAGCTTGCCGTCGAGCGGAGGCGGTGTGGGCCTCGTCGAAGCCAGTACGCGCCCACCGCGCAGGTGCAGGCCGATCTGCCGAGGCAGCACGACAGTGGTGGCGTCCCTCGGTACTACGAGGCCGCGGGCGAGCAGCTGCTCGATCGGGGAGCGGGCAGAGGCGATCGTCACCGGGCGCTCAGCCTTCTCGACTGTGCCGGTCGGCGGTCCCCAGGTGAGTTTGTCGAGCACCTCACGAGCCTCCGGACCGGCATCTTCGATCAGCTGGTCCAAATCGCCGAAGTGCCGGGTGGTGAGCGGGCCGAGCCCGGCCGGAGTCGGCCCCAGGAGCTCGTGCACGGCCCGGATCGGGCGGAGGTCGTCCTCGGTACCCCAGACGAGCGCGAGAGCCAGCAGCTCGGTCACTCGCGGCTGCACGATCTCGATCGGCTGGTCGACACCCTTCGCCAGGGCCGCGACGTCCACCGGCTCCGTCAGAGCGGACAGGGCTTCCAGCAGGTCGACACTGAACTCGTCGAGCCGGTTGATCGCGCGGGCTGCGGAGGCGTTGGTGGTCGCACGGGCCGCAAGCTGGCCTGTGTCGGCTGGGATCGGTGTTGCCAGGTCGGGCCGGTGCCGGAGCAACTGCCCGAGGGCAAGGTCGTCCCAGCCGCGCAGTGCCTCGGCGAGGGTACGTGGGCGGGTCCGCTCGGTATTGCTCATCCCTCCAACGGTACGGGCTACAACCCAGCCCGAACGACCCCCGCCCCAACTCTTGTCACTAATCAGTCAGCGATGATCTCGATCGAGTCGACCCGGTCGGCGTAGAAGGCGAGGTGATCGCGGATGTCGGCCACCGCCTCGTACGGGCTCTCGTAGGTCCAGACGGCGTTCACGGTCTGCTCGCCGCCGGCCAGGATGCTGAAGTAGGAGGCCTCGCCCTTGTAGGGACAGTAGGTCTGGTTGTCGGTGCGCTGCAGTTGGGTCAGGTCGACGTCCTTGCGCGGGATGTACTGCACGGCCGGATAACTGGCCTCCTGCAGCGACAGCGCGTCCCGGCTGTCCGCGATGACCTGGCCGGCGACCTTGACCACCACGCGGTCCGGGTTCTTCTCGACCGTGATCGGGTGGTCCGGACCGGGAATCTTGACCGGCTTGTCAGACATGTCTCAGCTCCAAAGGGCGTGCGGCATCTACACCTTGCGACAACCGCGCCGCACGCCGCGGCATTCCGTCAGATCGGCAGGAGTTTGACGACCAGGCACGGCCCGCCGTCGAAGGTGCCACCGTCGATGCCGAGCGCGAGGCCGTCGGCGTACAGCAGCGGGCCGGTCAGGTACGCCGGGTCGATGCCGAGCTGGTCGGCCACGATGCTGTGCCCGTGCACGATCCGGCGGCCGCCGAGCCGCTCCAGCAGTTCGGCGGCGATCACCGGGCCGATCTCGCCGCGGAAGGCGTACCGGGACGTCATCCGGCGCCAGATCTCCCACCAGACCACGATGTCGTCGGTGTGCAGCTCGGCCCGCACCGTCGCGTTGATCTCGTCGATCGAGTCACCCCAGGCGAGGTACTCCTCGGTGTCGGAGTGCATCAGCAGGTGGTCGGCGTCCAGCCCGAGCATCGGCTGGTCCAGCAGCCAGGCCACGTCGTCGTCGCTGAGCAGCTCCTGGTCCCGGTCCTGGCCGCCGTTCAGCGCCCAGCTGCGCTCGAAGCTGCGCGAGGTGATCCCTTCGTGCGGCACGAAGGTGTCGCCGAACTTGCGCATCCCCAGCGCCAGGATCTCGTGGTTTCCGAGCAGTACCTTGACCTCGCCCTGGCCGGCCTCGGCCTGCGCCGCGAGCCGGCGGACCAGCGCCAGTACGCCGACGCCGTCCGGGCCGCGGTCGAAGAAGTCACCCAGGAACCACAGCCGGACGTCCTGGTCCGACCAGTTGCCGTCGGTATCGATCAGCCCGGCTTCGTGGAGCGCCGCGGTCAGCTTCTCCGGGTGACCGTGGACGTCGCTGACCGCGTAGGTCCCGGTCACGCCTCAGGTGCCGCTCTTGGCCGTACCGAGCGTTTTGATCGCCTTGGCGGCCGCCGTGCCGAACGCACCCTCGATGTCGGAGCTGTCGAAGCTCATCGTGAGCACCACGTCTCCGATCCCGGTGAAGGCGAAGACCCCCTCGAGGCCGTCCAGGGGGCCGCTGTTGGCGGTGAACCGTACGCCGACCGGGTTGGCCCCGGCCTTCGGTACGGAGATCTCGCTGATCGTCATCGTCGAGCTGCCGGTGCCCGGGATGGTCAACTTGGCCTGCTTGCAGGACTTGATCGCGGTCCGGGTCCGGTTGAGCAGTGCGGTGACCGCGGCCGGCGAGCCCATCGCGTCCAGGTTCTGGTCGAAGTACGGACCCTGCTGGCCGGCGGTGTACGAGCGGACCACGCTGGCCTTCGCGCCCGGCGCGGTCTTGGCGTTGAAGAGCAGGACAAGATCCTTGCAGCGGGCATTCGTCGACGACAGCTTGGAGTCGTCCTCCTCGGTGCTGGTGTCGATCGAGAAACCGGCCGGGAGATCGGGCAGGGCGAGCAGCGCCTTGGTCAGTTCCGGCACGGTCCGCGGCTTGGTAGCCGGGGGAACGGCCGGGGTGGAGGCCGGCGGTGTCGACGGCACAGACGGCGTCGGAGTACTGCTCGGCGGGGGAGTCGACGAGGTGGAGGTGCTCGGCGGCGTAGTACCGGCCTTGTCGGAGTCACCGCAGGATGCAGCCGCCAGCACGAGTCCGACGGCGATCGTCAAGGAAACGAGTGATTGCTTGGTCGCCATGGCGCACCTTACCGCGCCCAGGACCAGCGAACGTCGAGGGACACCTCGATCGTTTGCTCACCCGGAGTGACCGAGAGTTCCGAGCTGTAGGCATCGGAGGCCTTGCCTGCAGCGAGAGCTACCCCGCGGATCGGCGCGTGGCCGTAACTCTCGGCGACGGCCGCGATGGGGCCGAGTTCCTGCCCGGCCAGGGCGGCCAGCTGGTCGGCTTTCGTCTGGGCCTGGGCGAAGGCGAGCTCGCGGGCCTGGTCCATCAGCGGCTGCTTGTTCGCGACGTCGAACTGGAGATGGTCGAGTCCGAGGTTGTTGCCTGCGGCATCTACCGCCGCGTTCAGCAGCCGGCCGAAGCCGGTCAGGTCCCTGGTCGTCACGGTCAGCGAGTGGGACGCCCGGTACCCCGCCACGGCCATCGAGTCGGCGTACTGCGGATAGACGTTGACCGAGCTGGTCTCGATGTCGTCGTCCGCGACCCCTTGCGCGCTCAACGCCTGGTGAACAGCATCGGTCCGTTGCGCAACTTGGGAAACCGCGGCAGCGACATCGGCCGCGTCATGTCCAACACTCAAAGTCAGCCGCAACAGATCAGCCGGCGCAGTTGCTTGCCCGGTCCCAGTGACAGTAATCCCAGAGTCCATGCCGCCCAGTCTGACAGGAGATCAGATGAGAGATCTGTAATGTTCGGCTCATGCGGTTCTTCGGGAGGGATCGCAGAGTTTGAGTATGCGATCTCCACGAGTGGTCTACGGGGTTGTCGCCGTCGTACTGGCGGTGGCCGGGTTCGTGCTGCCGCGATACCTGGCCGATCGGTCCGCGCCGGAGCTCGGTGAGACCGTGGTTGTCCCGACGCCCGTGGCCGCTCAGCCCACGCCGACGCCGACGGTAGCCCCTCCGTCGGAAGATGACGGCGCGGACGAGGTTCCGCCGGCCTCGCCGCGGACGGCCGGGCAGGACGACCCCGATGACGACGCCGACGACCTGGACGACGATGACTGACCGGTGGTCTGGTTGAGGCGGCCGGTCATCAGTGCCCGGCTGCGGATCATCTCCTGGATGCTTGGTGTGCTCGCCCTGGCCCTGGGCGCCGTCGTCTTCTTGACCTGGCAAGTTCTCGCCACCCGCGCTGATTCGGCCGCCGATCGCGAGTTGAGCCACGAGGCCAACAAGTTCCGCAGCTACGCCGCCTCGCCGACAGCCGGTGGGTTCCGTACTCCGGAGGAGCTGATCGAACGCTGGTTGCAACTCAACCTGCCGGACGACTCCGAGACGTTCTTCAGCATCGTCGACGGCCGCCCGTACCGTCGCGGCCAGGGCTCCCCACCGGCCCGGCTCGACGCCGACGCCGCCTTCGTTCAACGGATCGCAGGAGCCACCGAGCCGACGTACGGGTGGGTCGAGAGCAGCGCCGGCAAGGTCCGGTACGGCGTACTGCCGGTGCGGATCGGCGCTCAGCCGGTACGGGCCCAGTTGGTGGTCCTCGAATTCCGCGACGTGATCGCGCAGCCGTCGGTGGATGCGGCGCGAGCGCTGGCGATCATCGGTGCGATCACGCTGCTGATGGCCGCCGGTGCGTGCTGGCTGGTGACCGGACGGGTGCTCGCCCCGATCCGGCAGCTGCGGACCACCGCCGAGCAGATCGGTGAATCGGATCTCCGTCGCCGGATCGATGTCGTCGGCAACGATGATGTGGCGCAGCTGGCCCGGACCTTCAACACGATGCTGGACCGGCTCGAGGTCGCGTTCGTTGCCCAGCGGGAGTTCGCCGACAACGCCGGGCACGAACTGCGGACGCCGATCACGGTGATCCGCGGCCACCTGGAGCTGATGGGTGACGATCCGGCCGATCGCGCCGAGACCAAAGCGCTGGTACTGGACGAGCTGGCCCGGATGAACCGGATGGTCGACGACCTGCTGGTACTGGCCAAGAGCGACCGGCCCGACTTCCTCGCACTGGGGGAGGTCAACCTGACCGAGCTCGTCGTGGAGGTGGTCGCGAAGGCCCGGCCGCTGGCCGACCGGACCTGGCGGGTGGACGAGACCGCCGACGTGGTGATCGTCGCCGACGGGCAGCGGCTGACCCAGGCGTTGATGCAACTGGTGTCGAACGCGGTGCGGCATACGAAGACCGGCGACCGGATCGCGGTCGGGTCGCGGGTGGAGGCGGATCACGTGGTGTTGTGGGTGGCCGATTCGGGCCGCGGGATCGCGGCCGCGGATGCCGAGCGGATCTTCGATCGCTTCGTCCGCGGTGATGAGCAGGTCCGTACCGAGGGAGCCGGGCTGGGGTTGTCCATCGTCCGGTCGATCGCCCGGGCGCACGGCGGCGACGTACGGGTTGTCGCGCAGGCTGGACCGGGAGCCCGATTCGAACTGACTCTGCCGGAGGTACTTGGATGAACAGGATCCTGATCGCCGAGGACGAGGAGCGGATCGCGTCCTTCGTCGAGCGCGGCCTGCGGAACAACGGCTTCGTGACCACTGTGGTCGGCGACGGCGAGACGGCGTACTCCGAAGCCGTCAGCGGCAGCTACGACCTGCTGCTGCTCGACATCGGCCTGCCCCGGGTGGATGGCTTCACCGTCCTGAGAAGGTTGCGCGAGGCAAGAGTCACGATGCCGGTGGTGATCCTGACCGCCCGCGACAGCGTCCGCGACACCGTGGCCGGCCTGGAGAGCGGCGCTGACGACTACCTCGCGAAACCCTTCGCCTTCGAGGAACTCCTGGCCCGAGTCAGGCTAAGACTCCGGAGCGACGGCTCCGGCACCGCGGACGCAAACGTCTTACAGGTAGGCGATCTAGGCCTCGACCTCCGCACCCGCCGAGCCCTGGTCGACGGCCGCACAGTCGAACTGACAGCCCGCGAATTCCTCCTGGCCGAAGTCTTCTGCCGCCACCCCGACCAGGTCCTCTCCCGCGAACAACTCCTCTCCCAGGTCTGGGGCTTCGACTTCGACCCCGGCTCCAACGTCGTCGACGTCTACATCCGCTACCTCCGCCGCAAACTAGGCCAAGACCGAATCCAAACCATCCGAGGCATGGGCTACCGCCTACGCCCTTAACAGCTTGGCCATTAGCTTGACGGCGGAGCGGATTCGGTTGGGTGGGAGGCCGGCGTAGCCGATGACCAGGCCGGGTGGTTGGTCGATCGAGCGGGCGTAGCGGGAGAGGGGGGAGACGTGGATGTGTTGGGCTGCTAGGCGTTTGACTAGTTCGCGGTCGTTGACGTCGGGTGGTAGGTGGATCACCAGGTGGAGGCCGCCGGCGATTCCGATGGGGGTCCAGTCGGGGAGGTGTTCGGCTAGGGCGGTGAGTAGGGTGTCGCGGCGTTCGCGGTAGAGGAGGCGGGTGCGGCGCAGGTGGCGGTCGTAGCCGCCGCTGCGGAGGAAGTGGGTTAGGGCGGCTTGGTCCAGGGCTGAACCGCCTCGGTCGTGCAGGCGTTTCTGGCGGATGATCTCGTCGAGCATGCTGGCCGGTGGTACCAGCCAGCCGAGTCGCAAGGCCGGAGCCATCGTTTTGCTCAGCGTGCCGACGTATGCGACGTGCTCGGGATAGATCGCCTGCAACGCCCCGACCGGCGCGCGGTCGTAGCGGTACTCGGCGTCGTAGTCGTCCTCGATCACCAGCCCGCCGGTCGAACGAGCCCAGCTCAGCAGCGACCGTCGACGGCTCGGGCTCATCGAGACGCCCAGCGGGTATTGATGGGCCGACGTCACAATGACGGCTCGGCAATCGGTACGGGCCAAAGCGTCGACGCAAAGGCCTTCCTCGTCGACGGGCACCGGCCGGCCGCGCAGTCCCCGGGCTTCGAGCAGCTCGTACTGTTCCTGGTTGCCGGGATCCTCGACCGCGACCTCTTCCTGGCCGGCGGAACGTAGTACCGCGCACAGAAGGTTGATGGCCTCGAAAGTGCCATGCGTGATCACGACACCCGCCGGCTCGGTCGCCACTCCGCGAACCCGGCCGAGGTATCCCGCCAGCTCGGTCCTCGTCGTCATCAGGCCGGCCGGGTCGGGATAGCCGAGCTCGATATCCGTGAGTTCGGACGTGCCCTGCCGAAGCGCCGACAGCCAGGCTGCTCGCGGGAAGGCGCCCAGGGACGGCATCCCCGGGCCGAGCCGGTACCGGTCGGGCGCGGGTGCCGGGGTGGCCGGCCTGGTGTCCGCGGGTGGGGCGACGTCCGCGATCCATGTTCCAGAGCCGTGCCGGGCTTCGAGGTAGCCCTCGGCGAGGAGTTGGCGGTAGACGGCGGTGACAGTTCCGCGGGCGACGCCGAGCTGGGTGGCGAGATCGCGGCTGGAGGGCAACCGTTCGCCGGTACGCAGGCGTCCGGCGCGGATCGCGGTCCGCAGAGAATTCTCCAGCCCGCGGCCCGGCTGAGCGCCGAGTTCGCCCGGGGCCACCAGGAGCTCTCGCAGAGTGGTCCAACTTTCTGCCATACATGTGGATCTTACGGCTAAACCACTTTGTGCACAGACTCTTTCTTGTCACTGACTTGAGAGGGCGGCACATGCGGCATCGTTGGAACGACATAGCGGGCGGGCTGCCGCGGGTGTTCTGGTACCTGTGGTCGATCACCCTGATCGGGAACATCGCTTCGTTCGTCCTGATCTTCGTCACGTTCTACCTGCACAGCGAACGCGGTTTCGACCCTGCCCAGATCGGCCTCGCGCTCGCTCTCGCGGGTGGTGGCTGCGTCGTCGGGAGCATCGGCGGCGGGGTACTGGCCGACCGCTGGGGCCGACGCCGGACGGCGGTCACCGGTTACCTGATCAGCTCGGCGGCGCTGGCCGGTGCGGGGCTGAGTACGTCCCTGGTGTCGATCATGATTTTCCTGGTGATCATGGGCGCGGGCACGGTCGCGTCGGGCATCGCGGGCAGCGCCATCCTCAGCGAGGTGGTCCGCGCAGAGGACCGGCCGCGCGCCTACAGCATCAACTACTGGGCGATCAACGTCGGTACGTCGATCGCGGCCCTGCTCGCACCCGTGGCGATGAAGGCCGGGTTCGCGGTCATCTTCGTGGTCGACGCGATCGGTTTTCTGATCCTGGCCGCGCTGATGTGGTTCCTGGTGCCGGAGACCCGGGTCGTGTCCGTGGTGGATCAAACCGCGCCGGTGGGTGCGGTGCGGGTGATCCTGCGCGATCGGCAGTTCCTGCTGTTCGTCGCGCTGTTCTTCGGATTCCAGCTGATCTTCAAGCAGAGCAATGCGGGGTTGCCATTGGCGGTCCAGCACGATGGTCTTGATGCGCAGGCTTATGGCTGGATCTATGCGATCAACACTTTGCTGATCGTGGTGGGGCAGCTGTTTTTGCCGCGGCTCATCCAGGGTCATTCGTACTCGCGGGTGCTGGCCCTGGGCGCGTTGTTGGTCGGGATCGGGTTCGGGTTGACCGGCGCGGCCGACGTGATCTGGTGCTACGTGCTGACTGTGGCCATCTGGACGCTGGGCGAGATGGCGTACTTCGCGGTGCTCGACAGTTCGCTGGCCGGCATGGCGCCGGGACGCTTGCGAGGACGGTACTTCGGCTTCTTCACCGCAGCCAGTCAGACGTCCCGACTCGTGGCGCCGCTACTCAGTGGCTACTTGTTGCAGTACTACGGCCAGGCACTGTGGATTGCCTGCCTGGTCCTCGGCATCCTGCTCGCCGCTGCGTACCTGCTGAGTGGACCCGCCAGAGAACAGCGCATCGCAGCCGCGACTACCCCCGAACCGGCCTCAGTCCACTAGCGAACGGCGGCCAGGGCTGCGGCGTCTTCTTGGCTGAAGGCTTCTTCCAGGGATTCGGGGGAGTAGTCGAGGTCGATGGTGGTGACGTCGGCTCCGATGGCTGATTCGATGGCGTTGAGGCGGCGGGTGGCTCGGTCGCCGGCATACGTCATCAGGGCGGTGGGGTCGATCTCCGGTGGGATCTCCGGCATGTTCTCCAGGGCCCACTGGATCTGGGTGAGGGCGTGCGGGAGCAGTTCCTCCATCGTGTCGGTGACGACCTGCCAGTTGGACTCGTCGGCGGCGATGTGACGACGGCAGGTGAACGTGCCCCAGGCCATGTGGCGGCGTTCGTCATCGCCGATGCGCCGGACCAGTTCCTGCATGCCGGGGAGTACGCCGCGGCTGGTACAGAGCAGGTTCCACGCGTGATAGCCGGTCAAGGCCAGAGTGCCTTCTACCACGTGGTTATAGGTCACCGACGCCCGTACTTGGTTGGCTGGTGAGGGATCGCCGGCGAGTGACTTCAGTGCCACCGGCAACGCTTCGTAGAAGATCGCCCGGTATCCAGGGTTGTTCTCGATGTACCGATGCAGGTCGTCCGTGATCCCGATCGCGTCCAGCCACATCCGGAAGACGGCGGTGTGCTTGGCCTCCTCGAAGCAGAACTGGGTCAGGTACATCTCGTCGCCGAGCCGCCCCTCCGCGGCCATCGCGGCCAGGAACGGCTGGATGTCCTCGGTGACCGCCTCCTCGCCGGCGATGAACTGCGCACACAGCATCAGCGCGGCCTCGCGCTCGTTCTCCGTGAACGTCTGCCAGTCCTTCGCGTCCTGGCTGAAGTCGATGTCGCGCGGATTCCAGAACTTGCGGTTGCCCTTGTCGAACAACCGCAGCGGCAGCGCGTCCCAGTTGAGCCCGCCCTCCCTCAACGAGCTGAAACCCTGGCGGTGCAGAGGATTGGCCGTCATCACTGCCTCCTGGTGAGAAAGGGACCGAGCACCCGGGCGACCTGATCGGCGACCACGGCCGGAGCCGCACCGGGGTTCACGATGTGACTCAGGACAACGCGCAGCGCGACGTCGACGCAGACGGTCGCGTCCTCGGCCGGTACCTCCGGCCAGTGCTCACGTACGTGTGCGTCCAGCCGCTGATGGCTGAGTTCGAGCACCTGCTGGCCTCGCGTGGTCAGCAGTTGACTGGCCTGGTCGGACCCCGGCTGGCCGAGCGCGGCCTTGACCAGCGGGTTGTCCGCCGCGAGGTTCAGGGCGCGCTCGACCGCGGCGCGGAGACCGTCGATCGGATCGGCATGGCCGGCCAGGGCGTCGTTCACGTCGACCAGGAACCGCTCGGTCTCCCGCGCCGCGACGGCCTCCAGTACGCCCCACTTGTCGCCGAACTCGTTGTAGACGGTCTGCCGCGAAACCCCGGTACGCCGCCCGACGTCGGCCATCCGCAATCCGTCGTACCCACCGGCCACGACCGCGTCGTACGCGGCGTCGAGCAACTCGTCCCGCAACCGCCGCTTGGTCCGCTCGCCGAAGGAGTCCACCGGCCAAGGGTTTACATTTCACTGGCAATTGTCAAGAGCGGAGACATGGATGCCGGAACTGTCAAGCGGTGGTGGACAACGTAAGGTTGGGGACGTGTCAACCGCCGAGATTCAGTCCAGTCCGCTGACCAGTGACGTGCCCGAGTTGGTTGTCGGGTTCGACCTGGACATGACGCTGATCGACTCCCGGCCGGGCATCAAGGCCGTCTGGGATCTGCTCGTCGCCGAGACCGGGGTCGCGATCGACACGGAGCTGGTGGTGAGCCGCCTCGGACCGCCGCTGACCTGGGAAATGGGCAACTGGTTCCCCGCTGAGCGGGTCGACGAGATGGTCGCGCGGTACCGCGAGCACTACCCGGCGCACGCCATCACGGGCAGCCTGCCGTTGCCCGGCGTGGCCGAGTCGCTGACCGCGATCCGGGCGCTGCGCGGCCGGACAGTCGTGGTCTCGGCGAAGTACGAGCCGAGTGTCAGGCTGCATCTGGAGCACCTGGGGCTGGATGTCGACGAGCCGGTCGGTGACCTGCACGGCGCCGAGAAGGGCATCGCGCTGCGGGAGCACAACGCGACCATCTACGTGGGCGACCACACCGCAGACATCGACGGCGCCCGTGCTGCCGGTGCACTCGCGGTCAGCGTGGCTACCGGACCGTTCACGGCCGACGAGCTGCGCGCCTACGGGGCGGACGTAGTACTGAACGACTTGACCGAGTTCCCGGCCTGGCTGGACGAGTATGTGCTCGAACAGCGGCTGGAAGCGCTCATGAAGCGCCTGTCCAGCTACGAGAGCCTGGTGGTCGCCTTCAGTGGTGGCGCCGACTCGGCCTTCCTGCTGGCCGCGGCTGCACGCGCAATCGGCCCGGCGAACGTAGTAGCGGCGACTGCGGTCAGCCCGAGCTTGCCGGTCGCCGAGCTGGAGCCGGCCGCCCATTTCGCCGACAGCATCGGCGTACGGCACGTGACGCCGCACACGCACGAGATGGACCGCGAGGGGTACCAGGCCAACGCCGGCGACCGTTGCTACTTCTGCAAGGCCGAGCTGGTGGAGACGCTGCAGCCGATCGCGGACGAGTTCGGCATCGAGGCGATCGCGACCGGTACGAACGCCGACGACGCGATTGCCGGCTTCCGGCCGGGCATCCGGGCGGCCTTCGAGCGTGGCGCCATCACTCCGCTGCGGGATGCGCGGCTGACGAAGGTGCAGATCCGCGAGGCTTCGCGCAGTTGGGGGCTGGAGACGTTCGACAAGCCGGCCGCCGCTTGCCTGTCCAGCCGGATCGCGTACGGCATTCGCATCACGCCGCACCTGCTGGCCCGGGTCGACCGCGCCGAGCAGGCGGTCCGCAGTCACCTCACGCCGTACGGCGTACAGAACGTGCGGGTCCGCGACCTCGGTGAGTCGGCCAGTATCGAGATCGATGCGGCGCTGCTCGGCACCGTCGACAACGCCGAGCTGGTCGAACTCGTTCGCGCCGAGGGCTTCACCGCGGCCGCCGTGGACGCCCGCGGCTTCCGGTCCGGATCGATGAACGAGCGTTTGGCTGACCCCGACCGCTACCGCTGATCCCGTCCGCGTGCGGAATCGTTGCCTCATCAGAAAGTTTCCAGAGGCGTAGGCCTCCTGCGTCACGTACGCTGGGTAGTCGGCTGGGCAGCGCGTTCCGGTCGGCTTCCGTCCTGTTCCGACGATTGACACCGAAGAGGTTCCCGTGCCTGTTGGCAAGGTCAAGTGGTATGACTCCGAAAAGGGGTTCGGCTTCCTCAGCAAGGAGGAGGGCGGGGACGTCTATGTCCGCGCGGAGGCGCTGCCGGCCGGAGTGACCAACCTCAAGCCGGGCCAGAAGGTCGAGTTCGGGGTCGTCGAGGGCCGCAAGGGTGAGCAGGCGCTGCAGGTCCGGCTGATCGACCCGCCGCC
>Ga0190275_10001426_pt1 | contig 17765 bp, 20 predicted proteins | sample Popmic550T_FD_133745 | JGI IMG/M metagenome (GOLD analysis project Ga0190275, IMG submission 133745) | Populus adjacent soil microbial communities from riparian zone of Yellowstone River, Montana, USA - 550 T | ecosystem: Environmental > Terrestrial > Soil > Riparian zone > Trees stand | place...
GCGGCCACCGCATCAGGCGGGGCGACGACGGCGCCGAGCGCAAGCGCTGCAGCCAGCGGGACCGGGAGCAGCGCCCAGGCGAGCAAGCCGATGACCACCGTGTTGAACAGCACGAGGCCCACCGAGAGCAGCCCGATCGGCCGGAGGTTGGCCCGGAAGTCGATCAGGGACGTCTTGACGGCGGCGGCATAGAGCAGTGGTGGAAGCAGGCCTATCAGGATGAGATCCGGGGTGATCCGGACCGGGCCGATGACCGGGAGAAAGGAACCGCCGATCCCCAGCACGACGAGCAACAGCGGCGCCGGGACTCCGTACCGGCGCGCCAACCCGCCAATGGCCGTGACCGCTACAAGAAAAGCGACCAGACCGATAGCTGTCTCCACTGTCCAAGCATGACAGCGCGCCTGCTGTCAGGCGGGCGGCTGGTGCAGGCCGAACTTCGACCCTTGGTCGTCGGTGCAGAGCACGAAACGACCAAACTCCGAGGTGGTCCCCTCATCGGCTTCGGAAACCTCCTCGACGCCCTGACCGCCGAGTTCACGGACTTGATCCAGGGCCGACGACAGGTCGCTGACCCGAAAGAAGAGGTACGGGCCTACGCCGGGGTCGCCGCCGTGCAACCCGCCAGGAATGTTTGGGGTCTTGATCGATGCGCCGTTACCCGCATCGCCGAACGTCCAGCCGAAGAGCCGGCCATAGAAGGCGCGTGCTTTATCGGTGTCGTCGACGCCTAGCTCGAAGAAGCTCACTGATCCATCCATGCGGGAGACGCTAGAGCCAGAGCGCGCAAGATTCGAGGGCTGCTTGGACCAGGGCTCATCCGTTGGTGCGAAGAATCGTTACCCAGAAACCCACGTATGCAGCGAGGCCGGCAAGGGCCAAGACATCGGCAACCCCGGACAGCCTGGGAGAGACCGCTCGCAGAAGGAATGACAGCGCCAGCAGGAACCAGGTGATGGAGTGGAACCAGCGCAGGACGAAGTGGGTGATTCCGACCGTGTGGGCCGTCTGAGCAGGGATTTGAAACACGGTGAACAGGGCGCCGACCACAGCCGCCAAGGCGGTCCACACAAGCCAGGGCACGCCCCAGAAGCCTTCAGTCATGGCCGATCCCCTTGCTCCTGCCTGATTCCTGTGGACGGGCCGCCATGTGCGCCAGGCGGCTAAGGGTCTCGTCGCACCACCCCAGTGAGGCGCGAGACACGGACAATCCGTGCCGGAGCGTGAAGAGCCAATACGGCTGGTCGGGATCGGCCTGCGTGTTGAGGTCGGCCTCGATCGCCTCATACTGGGCGATGCGTTCGAGCAGGAGCGCTCGATGCCGAGAGACGTGTTCGGCCGTCGACGTCAGTGATGCATGTCGCCCGAAGAAGAGCTTGAGCAACAGTTCGCTGCGCCCCGGCGGGTGGGACTCGACCGGCCGACTCAGCCAGTGACCCAGTTCTTCCCATCCGGAAGAAGTGAGTGTGTAGATGTGGCGGTCCGGCTTTCCGGCCCCGGCCACCCTCCGGCTGGTGACCAGTCCCTCGTCGGCAAGTTGCTTGAGGGTCGGGTAGATCTGGCCGTAACTCTCGTTCCAGAAGTGCCCCACGCTCTGGGTAAGGAGCTCCTTGATGTCGTAACCCGACATCGGCTCGATCGTCAGGGCGCCAAGGATGGCGTACCTACTCTTCGGCTCTCGTACCGATTTCATATATCTCAAAGATATATGCCCTTCGTGAACTGTGCAAGAGACCTACTCCCAGTGCGGGGGGCGTTCGCGCAGCAGCCGCTCATCGTCGTCGCTCGAGGCATCCGGATCAGCGGGCCGCTCACCCCACTCCCGATCCAGTTCCTCCCGCGTCAGGTCCGGCCGGTGTGGGGCTGCTGCGGCACCGTCAGGCCCGCGGACGTCGCTCGCGTACCCGGTCCCGCCGTCTGCAGCACCCTGCGCCGCGTCATCCTCTGTGGCGTAGGCATCTCCCGCAGTGGCCATGCGCCCGACTTTAGAGCCGCCAGGGACGGCCGGGGCCGGATCACGTCGTAGCCTGCGGGTGTGGCAGTCGGGTCCGAGATCGTCGTCGAGGTGGGCAGCAGGACTCTGACCGGACGCGACGTCGTGGCCGTTGCCCGCGATCTTGCCCAGGTGAAGCTGAGCGACGAGGTGCTGGCCGACATCGCGGGCTCGCGCGCGGCAGTCGATCGCCTCGCCTCCTCAGCGGTCCCGGTCTACGGCGTCTCGACCGGCTTCGGCGCTCTGGCGACCTCGCACATCCCCGCTGACCGGCGGGGCGACCTGCAGCGATCACTCATCCGCTCCCATGCTGCGAGCACCGGTCCGGAGGTGGCTCGCGACGTCATCCGCGCGACGATGCTGCTCAGACTTCGCACCTTGGCCAGCGGCCGGACCGGAGTACGTCCAGAGACCGCCTCCGCACTCGCCGGACTGCTCAATGCCGGGATCACCCCGGTCGTCGGGGAGTACGGCTCGTTGGGCTGTTCCGGGGATCTCGCGCCGCTGGCTCACATCGCCTTGGCGCTCATGGGTGAGGGAACGGTCCGCGACAGCCAGGCATCGCTGGGGCCTGCGGCTGACGCTCTGGACAAAGCCGACCTGTCCCCGATCACTCTCGCCGAGAAGGAAGGTCTGGCGCTCATCAATGGCACCGATGGCATGCTCGGCATGCTGTTGCTCGCCATGCACGACCTGCAGGCGCTGCTCGTGACCGCCGACGTGTCCGCGGCCATGAGTATCGAGGCACTGCTGGGAACCAACCGGGTGTTCGCCGAGGACCTCCAGACCCTTCGACCGCATCCAGGCCAGGCGATGTCGGCTGCCAACCTGCGTGCCTTGCTGCAGGATTCAGAGATCGTCGCCTCGCATCAGGTGGACCCTGCGCAGTGCCCGATCGTGCAGGATGCGTACTCATTGCGCTGCGCCCCGCAGGTGGCCGGCGCGGTCCGGGACACCCTTGCCCACGCAGCGGCGGTGGCCGAACGCGAGTTGGCGAGCATCATCGACAATCCGGTGCTCCTCGATGACGGCCGCATCGAGTCCAATGGCAACTTCCACGGCGCCCCCGTGGGCTACGTCCTGGACTTCCTCGCCATCGCTACGGCCGATCTTGCATCGATCAGCGAACGGCGAACTGACCGCTTGCTCGATCCGGCTCGTAGTCACGGCCTGCCGCCGTTCTTGGCCTGGGAACCCGGGGTGGGCTCCGGGCACATGATCGCTCAGTACGCGGCGGCCGGCATCGTCAGCGAGCTCAAACGCCTGGCCACTCCGGCGAGTGTGGATTCGATTCCCTCCAGCGCCATGCAGGAGGACCACGTCTCGATGGGCTGGGCGGCAGGCCTGAAACTCCGCCGCTCAATAGATGGCCTCCGCCGGGTGCTGGCCATCGAGATCATGACTGCGGCCAGGGCATTGGATCTGCGCGCGCCGCTACGTCCTGCACCCGCGACGTCGGCGGCCCGAGACGTGGTGCGAACGCTGGTCGAGGGGCCTGGCCCCGATCGGTTTCTGGCACCGGAGATCGAGGCCACAGTGGGTCTGCTCGAATCGGGTGTGCTGATCCCAGCGGTCGAAGCGGTCACCGGACCGCTGTCGTGACGCAGGGGGTAGGGCGCTTCCCTGCAGGCAGGCATGCGTCGACGGGAACCGCTCGGTCCATGAGCAACCCAGCCAGCTTCGAGGCGATGTGGGCCGATCTCACCGAAGTCGGGCGCTCGAGTGCAACTGCAGGTTACCGCCGCTTTGCCTTGACCCCCGAGGACGAGCAACTGCGGGCTTGGTTCGCGCAGGAAGCCGACCTGCGCGGTATGGATCTCACGACTGATCGAGCGGGAAACCTCTGGGCGTGGCAGGGAGACCCCGATGCCGACGGGCCGGGCATCGTGACCGGTTCGCACCTGGACTCGGTGCCTGAAGGCGGGGGTTTCGACGGTCCGCTCGGCGTTGTGTCGGGTTTTGCGGCGCTGGACCTGCTCAACCTCCAGGGTTTCAAGCCGGAGCGACCGATCGGCGTCGCCTGCTTCGGCGATGAAGAGGGCGCGCGATTCGGTGTGGCCTGCAGCGGGTCTCGAGTTCTCACCGGCGCTCTCGACCCGGATCATCTGCGGGCCCTCACCGATGCCGAAGGGATGAGCTATGCCGACGCGATGGCTTGGGCCGGACGCGCTCCCCATCTGCTCGCCGCCGACCCGGAAGCGCTGGCGCGGGTGGGCACCTTTGTAGAGCTTCACGTCGAACAGGGGCGGGGGCTGATAGACCTCGGGGCACCAGTTGGCGTGGCCAGCGAGATCTGGCCGCACGGTCGTTACCGGTTCACCTTCACCGGCCGCGCCGACCACGCGGGCACGACGCTGATGTCAGACCGCGCCGATCCCATGCTGAGCTATGCCATGACGGCGCTGGCGGCCAACAAGCAGGCACGCACCCGCGATGCACGAGCGACCTTCGGCCGACTCAGGGTGCAGCCCAACGGCACCAACGCCGTCCCTTCCGAGGTCACCGCATGGCTCGACGCTCGCGCCGAGAACCCTGCCGTCCTCGACGCGCTTCTCAGCGACCTACGCCGCCAGGCCTCCGAACGCGCCGTGCGGGACGGCACATCGGTCGCCGTCCACGTCGAGTCCAGGAGCGAGCTTGTCTCCTTCGATGTGACGCTCCGCAGCCGGCTGGCCGCTGTGCTGGGCGGCGCGCCGATCCTGCCTACTGCCGCAGGGCACGACGCGGGAGTCCTGTCCGCAGCTGGAATCCCGACGGCGATGCTGTTCGTACGCAATCCGACCGGCATCTCGCACTCACCGGAGGAGTTCGCCGAGCTCGGGGATTGCGCGGCCGGCGTCCGCGCCCTGGCCGATGTGTTGCGCGACCTCGCCAGCTGACCGCTGGCGCCGGTTCCCGGGGGCACGATCGTGGCAGACTTCCCCGGTGCCCGAAGGCCATACGCTGCACGGGCTGGCGCGTGATCAGCAGCGACACTTCGCCGGTCGGACGGTCTGGGTCAGCAGTCCACAGGGGACCTTCGCGGCCGGGGCCGCGATGCTGGACCGTCAGGTCCTGAACGCGGTCACCGCGCACGGCAAGCACCTGTTCGCTGCCTTTGGCGAGAACATCGTGCACGTGCATCTCGGCCTGTTCGGGAAATACACCGACGGGACCGGCCCACCCCCTGAGCCTCGCGGCGCCCTTCGCATGCGCTGGGTCGTCGACGACCACTGGACCGACCTGCGCGGACCGACTGCCTGCGAAGTGCTCTCCCCGCCCGAAGTCCAGGCCATCCTGGCTCGGCTCGGGCCAGATCCGCTCAGCCGCAGACCCAATGGCGATGATGCCTACGGGCGGATCGCCAGGAGTCGTGCGCCTATCGCTGGTCTGCTGATGGATCAGAGCGTGCTCTCCGGAGTGGGCAACGTCTATCGAGCCGAGATCCTCTTCCGGCATCGCGTCGTGCCCTATCTTCCTGGCCGCGACCTCGGTCGGGACCGATGGACTCCACTGTGGACAGACCTGGTCACGTTGATGCGCCAGGGTCTCCGCAGCGGACGGATAGTCACCACTTGGCCCGCTGATCGCGATCGTCGTCATGGTTATGTCCGTGTCGAGGACGCGCACTACGTATACCGCCGGACCGGTCTGCCGTGCCGGATCTGCGGGACACCGATAACGATGCAGTTGTTGAATGCTCGCAAGCTCTACTGGTGTCCCGCCTGCCAGTCCTGACACGCCGTCGCAGGGGGAGGGCGATTGGTCATATCCGCTTTCAACGACTACGCTCAGTAATGGCTCCGTCGACGCACTGACATCAGCGCTCAGATCTATGCGCTGATCACATCTTCAGTCAGTGCCGGGCCGTCGTGCGTCTAGGTACTGCCAAGCGGTTGTGACCGCTCGGTCAACCAGCACCAGCCACGGCAGGAGCAACGGGATGATGCGCAAAACAGGAACCCGAATCACCCATCAGGGTCGCGCCTCACACGGGCGCAGTCGCACCAGAATTCTGGCACTGACGATTGCGGCGTCAATGCTGAGTGTCTTGTTCGTGATGGTCCTCCCGACCGCGGCGTCAGCGGCTGCGCCGGACTGCCTGCGACAGAATGAAGCGTCGGGCCCCTGCATGCAGAAGGCAGCATTTCCTCCCGGATACCCGCAGACCAAGCCGCACGGCATGATGATCCTCATTTTCAGTGGCGGCTGGCAGAGCGGCAATCCGAATGCCGGAAATGCCTATTTCGACAAGGCATTCAAGCGCTGGCTGGACCGGGGATACGTCGTCGCGGTCGTCGAGCACTCTGACGGAACGGGCGTCTATCCCGGCACTCCGACCGGGGGCGAAGGCTTCACCGATGTGGTGCAGTGGTACGACGAGTACCGCAGCTTCTGGAACGGCCAAGCCGGCTATGGCGTGAACTTTCCGATCTGCGCGAGCGGGTTCTCCTCCGGCGGTCACATGGCCCTGATGCTCGGAGTTGCCCGTCCGGCGTTGGACTGCGTCATCGCGGAGGGTCCGCCGACCCGGATCGACTTTTCCGGCAACAACACGCGAGCCCCTGGGCTGCACCAGAACGTGCAGTACATGGCGGACTACGCGTTCACAGGCGTCCAGGGCGTCTCGCCGGATCGCGTCTGGAGCCCGATGACCTACCGGCCTCAGGGCCAGCTCAGAATGCCCATCCTCATCGGCCACGCCAACAGCGACTCCCTGATCTCCACAGACCAGACGCATACGTTCTGTCCGCGGACCTCCACGAACTGCCGGGCGGAGTATCTCGACGGGAGCGGGAGCGGGGCTCTTGACTTCACCCATGCCGACGTGAACAACCAGGATCTTCTCGACTTCCGGGCCAAAGAACGATCATGGGCGTGCGCGCTCATGACGCGCCTCACCGGACGCTCCTGCCGATGAGATCCCCGGCCGCACGCTCTGCGCCATACTGACGCTGAGCACGGGCCGTCCGTGCCGCTGAACAGCTGAGGAACTCCAGCCGCCGAGGAGCTATGCCCTCCGTTGTCCTCACCGGGATCGGCCTCCTGGCTACCCAGAGCGCCGAGTACGGCGACCTGCCAGGCGCCGCCGTTGTCATCCAGGACAGCGAGATTGCCTGGGTAGGGCCGGCCGCTGCCGCCCCGGCGGTGGACGATCGGGTCGATCTCGGCGGCCGGTGCGTCCTGCCCGGTTTCGTCGACAGCCACTCGCATCTGGTCTTTGCCGGCGACCGGTCGGAGGAGTTCACCGCCCGGATGTCTGGCCGGAGCTACACCGCCGGCGGGATCGCCACGACCGTGGCGGCCACGCGGGCGGCCGGCGACGAGGCGCTGACCGGCCGGGTGGCCGAGCTCACCGCGGAGATGCGCGCCTCCGGCATCACGACCTATGAGATCAAGTCCGGTTACGGGCTGACGGTGAACGACGAGAGCCGCTGCCTCCAGATAGCCGCGCGCTTCACCTCGGAGACGACCTATCTCGGAGCCCACGTCGTTCCACCGGAATACTCACACGCGCCCGAGGACTACCTGGACCTGATCTGCGGCGAGATGCTGGCAGCCTGTGCGCCACACGCGCGATGGATCGATGTGTTTTGCGAGCAGGGCGTCTTTGATGCAGACGCCGCCCGTGCGGTTCTGCTGGCGGGAACCCGTTACGGACTCGGCGGCCGCGTCCACGCCAATCAACTCCGTCCGGGGCCGGGGGTCCAGCTGGCCTGCGAGATGGGCGCAGCCAGCGCTGATCACTGCACCCATCTGTCTGCGGCCGACATCGACGCACTGGCCAGCGCAGATACGGTCGCGACGCTACTTCCGGGTGCGGAGTTCAGTACACGCTCCGACTATCCCGATGCGCGGCAGTTGTTGGACGCCGGGGTGACCGTCGCACTGGCAACGGACTGCAACCCCGGAACGTCCTACACCACGAGCATGCCGTTCTGCATCGCGTTGGCCGTGCGGGAGATGGGCATGACACCGACTGAGGCCGTGCACGCGGCAACCGTGGGTGGCGCAGCGGCCTTGCGCCGCACCGACATCGGAGTCATCGAGCCGGGGCGTCGGGCAGATCTCCTTGCCCTCAATGCTCCGTCCCCAGTCCACCTCGCCTACCGGCCCGGCGTCGGGCTGGTAGGCGGTGTTTGGCAGAACGGCCTGCAGGTCGCATGAGTTTCAACCAGAGTTGGCCCCCTGGCAGCCGACCGCTAGCGTCGAAACATGAGACCTCGTCGGATTGTCCTCGGCCTCGTTGTCACCCTGACCGCCGCTCTGGGCGTCACCCTCGTAGGGCCGCTGTCCTCTGCCCCGTCGTCGACGAGTGACGCGGCGATCCGCAAGACCGTCACCAGCGATTACGCCCTGCTACGCCGCGCCCCACGCTCCTACGTGCTCGGCACCGCGTACGACGGTTGGTCCTTTGATGCCCAGGGTCCGGCCGAAGCCGGTTATCGCTGGGGTCGGGTCTTCGGAGACCTCAATGTGTGCTTGTGGATCTCTGAGCGGGCCCTTGCTGGAGACGGGTCAGCCACCCAGTCCTGCCGAGGCGCGGGGGTCATACCGGTCGCGGTGTTCACCAACGGGCAGATCGGTGGCGACGAGGACGACGGTGCGGACGTCTCCACCGTGGCCGGCCCGGGCTGCGCGACCCACGATGGCGTCCACTTGATCGGGTACGGCAACGTGCGCCCGTGGCTGGTCCCGGCCAGCGCTTCGGCCACGGTGGCCACGACACTGGTCGCGGGAGACAGGGTGCGCTGGCGATACGTGAGCCGCGACGGAGCCTTCGTGATGGTGCACGACCCCAACGGCGGCTCCACCGACGGAGACGGCCTGCAGTCCTGGTTCTTCCTGCCGCGGGATTGCCTGCCGGTGACACTGCCCTGAGCAACTGCCCTGAATCCGAGGTCTTGGGTACAGATGATCGTGGTTTACATCGTTACGGTGAGGCGCCGACTGATCACGCTTAGTCACGGATTGGCTACTTTCTGCTAGACACCGGTAACCTCACTGCATGAGACCCCCGCGCACGGTCGTCACCTTCGTTCTCGCCATGACCGTTGCGCTGGGAGTCACCTTTGTCGTCCCTCTTGCCTCCTCCACCCCAACGTCTTCGGCGGCCGAAGCAGCCTTGCGGAAATCAGTCACCAGCGACTACACCCTGCTGCGTCGCGCGCCGGCGTCGTATGTGATCGGTACCGCCTATCGCGGCTGGACAGTCGACATCCAAGGGCCAGCAGAGTCCGGCTATCGCTGGGGTCGGATCTTCGGTGACCTCAATGCGTGCCTGTGGATCTACGCCGGAGCGGTTGCCGGGTCCGGCTCGGCCAACGAGTCGTGTCAGGACGCGGCGACGATGCCCACCTCGGCGTTTACCAACGGCGTCATCAGTCCCGGCGCCGACGACGGTTCGAGCATTGCCGTCGTGGCCGGTCCCGGTTGTGCAACCTACGACGGAGCCCACTTGATCGGCTATGGCAACGTGCGCCCCTGGCTGGTTCCGGCCCGCGCCTCGTCACCGATCCCCACCTCCCTGGTCTACGGGTCGACGGTGCGCTGGCGCTACGTGAGCCGTGACGGCGCATTCGTCATGGTGCGCGATCCGGCCTCGGGTTCCACCGATGGACGGGGCCTGCAATCCTGGTTCTTCCTGCCCCGTGGCTGCTTCCCCTGAGCTTGATCAGCCCGTCGCGCAGCTGAGAACTCAGACCACGCAGAACTCGTTGCCCTCCGGGTCGGCGGTTCTTCCCGGACTTCGATTCGGGCACGACTTGGAATAGCAGTCGGCCCCACGTCCCATCCCGCTGTGCTCGTCGACCGGATCGCCAGGATCACGGACCACAGCGGCGCTCTTGAAGACCGCGACCCCGTCGAGGTGGATCACGTCTTCGGCACTGAGGTGTCCGGCCTCCTGCAGCCCCCCGATGAACGTGGCGTGGTCCTCCACCGTCCAGGCCAGAGCCGCCGCCCAGAACGCGGCCTGACGGTGTGGATCGGCGCAATCGAAGGTGACGGTGAATGCAGCACTTCCCATGGTGTCCTCATCTCACGTTGCTGGCCTCACGGTCGGGCTAGCCTCACCGCGGCGGCAACTGCGTCGAACCGCTGTCGATCCAGGATCGCGCCTTCCCGGCGTACTGCATTGTCGGCAAGACGAATGACCCGGTCGACCCGGACCTCGCTGGGCCGACGCTCGCGGTCCCAGGGGCCGCTACCGACGTCGATCCACACCTCCTGCCGCTCGTGGGCGCCGTCGCTTGCATCCTTGTCCTTGCTGCTGAGCATCAGCACCAACAGCCAGCGCCCGTCCCGACCGATGACCAGCGAGGGCCGGTCCTTGCCTTGACTGTTGTCGTCCTCGTAAGGGATCCAGCCCCAGACCACCTCTCCCGGGTCGGCCTCGCCATCGAGATCCGGGCAGTAGCAGATGTCGACGGGGCCGGAGTAGTCGCCGGGATACGCCCTGCCTTCCGACGTCCGGGGTAGCAGATGCGCGACTGCCCTCGCGATCCGCGGGCCGAGGCGTCCGGGCTCCATCGATCAGGCTCCCCTGTCCTGCGGGCCTTGTCCGACCAGCAGCGCTGCCCCGATGGCGCCGCCGAGATCGCCCAGCTCGGCCAGCAGCATGGCCGGCGGGCGGTCGGGTTGGAACAGGTGCCGCCGCGACGCTGTCCGTACGGATTCGACGAAGCGCTCTCCTAGCCGCAGCCCTAGTCCGCCGCCGATGATCACCGCCTCCAGGTCGAGCAGATTCACCGCCGAGGCGATCCCGGCGCCCAACGCCCGCACCGCGCGGTCGACCAGGAACGTGGCGACCCGATCCTGCTGGTCCAGCGCCCGGGCGAAGACGCCACTGGACAGCCGGGCCCTTCCCTTGCGCTGCATGATCTCGAACAGGACGCTGTGTTGCCCCTGGTCGACCATGCGGCGGGCCTGCAGTTCCATCGCCCCCCGTCCGGCGTACGCCTCGACGCAGCCGCGGCGCCCGCAGGGGCACTGCGCCCCCCCGACCTTGATCACCAGGTGGCCGAACTCTCCGGCCGCCCCGCGGCCCAGCCACGTCTTGCCGTCCAGGATCAGTCCGCCGCCGACCCCGGTTCCGCAGAAGACTCCGATCATCGAGCGGTACGGCCGCCCTGCGCCAAGTCGGAATTCGGCCTCGGTGGCCACCGTTACGTCATTGCCGAGTACGACCGGCGCCCCAAGCATGCCCCCTAGTTCCGAGACAAGCGGATAGCTGCCTGACCAGCCCGGCAGATTCCCCGCGCCGGTCACTGTTCCTGCATCCGCGTCGACTGCGCCAGGCGAGCCGACACCCACGCCGACCAGGTCCGTGACGTCGATTCCGGCGTCGTCGGCAGCAGCCTGCAGCACTGCTGTCATCGCTTGCGCCACGTCTCGCGGCCCACCTGTCGTGGGCGTTGGCTGTCGTGATGAACCCTGGACCGAATTGGACGTATCCAAGATGACCGCTTGAATCTTGGTGCCGCCCAAGTCGATTCCACCCCGATGTCGGGCATTGGGCCCTGTCGTACCTCGGCCACTCATCGGCAACTCTGCTCAGCTGATGCGTTCTGCCTCATGGCCGGACTAGTGCCCCAATCTGGCTCGCGCTAACTTGCGGTGTGATGAGGGTGATGATGATGGCGACAGTGATGACACGACGTGGGCACGGTAGGGCTTACGGGCAGACAAGCGCCAGACCATGAGCCTCACGATCGGCGTGGACATCGGCGGAACGAAGGTCGCGGCTGGCGTCGTTGACGAGAACGGCACGATTCTCGCGACCGCCCTGCGCGAAACACCCGCAGAGGACCCGGCCCAGACCGTGGACGTGATCACCGACGTCATAGCCGAGTTGCGCGAGTCCCATGAGGTCGAGGCCGTCGGACTCGGTGCCGCTGGATTCATCGACGCACAGCGGTCGACTGTGGTCTTCGCACCCAACCTGGCCTGGCGCAACCTGGCGCTGCGCGCGACGGTCGAGAAGAATTGTGGCCTTCCCGTTGTGGTCGAAAACGACGCCAACGCGGCCGCCTGGGGTGAGTCACGGTTCGGGGCGGCCCGGGACGTGGACTCGATGGTGATGCTGACCATCGGCACCGGCGTCGGTGGAGGTGTCGTCCTGGATGGTGAGCTCTTCCGCGGCCAGAACGGGATGGCCGCCGAGATCGGTCACCTAACCGTGGTTCCCGATGGCCGCCGATGCGGCTGCGGCAATCGAGGCTGCTGGGAACGGTATGCCAGCGGTCGGGCGCTGGTAGGCGAAGCACGCGATATCGCTGACCTCTCCCCCACCTACGGTGCGCGGATGCTCGAGCTCGGCGACGGTGAGCCTGAAGGCATCACCGGTCCGGAGGTGACCCAAGCTGCGGTGGAGGGCGATCCCGCGGCGCTGGAAGCCTTCGCCCTGATCGCGACCTGGCTCGGTCGTGGGATGGCCTCCCTCGCCGCCGTACTCGATCCGAGCATGTTCGTCCTGGGCGGTGGGGTCTCAGAGGCTGGTGAAGTCCTGCGCGCACCAGCGGAGAAGGAGTTCCTGTCGCGGCTGACTGCGAGCGCGTTTCGCGAGGCCCCGGCAATCGCGCTCGCCCAACTGGGTGGCGAGGCGGGCATCGTGGGCGCGGCCGACTTGGTTCGGCGTCGCTGAGCAAGATCTAACCGGGAAGCTTTGCTCGTTCGTAGGCATCCATCTCGGCCAGGAGTCCGCGCTTGCCGGTCTCGTCACGAAAGGACGCACGCACCGCCGCCCGAGCCAGATCGGCCAGCTCTGCCGAGGACAGCCCGAACGTGTTGTGCGCGATCTCGTACTCCTTGCACAGCGTGGTGTCGAACATGCCGGGGTCGTCAGAATTGAGCGTCAGCATGACCCCAGCCTGGCGGAGTGCCTGGAATGGATGATCTTCGAGGCGGGCCACCGCGCGGGTACGAAGGTTGGAGGTCGGACACACTTCGAGGGCTATGCCGTGCTCACCGAGATAGTCCATCAGCGCCGGATCTTGGGCTGCGGCGATCCCATGACCGATACGTTGTGCGGCAAGGGAATTGATCGCATCCCACACAGTCTCTGGGCCCGTCGTCTCGCCTGCGTGCGGGACGCTGGCCAGGCCCAGTGCGCGAGCCCGGGCGAAGACCGCGGCGAACTGCGGTCGGTCGATACCCTGCTCCGGGCCGCCCAGTCCGAATCCCACGCTGCCCGCAGGGGCGTGCCGCTCGACCCAGTCGATGGTCCGCAGACCGGAGGGCAGTCCCAGTTCACCCGGGATGTCATAGACCCAGGCCAGTTCGACCCCATGCTCGGACAACGCCCGCGCTCGTCCAACGGTGTAGGCAGCGGCGATCTCCTCGGCGGGGATGCCGACCTGGAGATGGCTGTCCGGCGTTGCGGTCACTTCGGCGTAGCGAATGTTCTGCCCGGCCATGTCGGCGCCGATCCCGACCACCAGGGCCTCGATGTCCTCGGGTGTCCGGACCAAGGAGTTGACGGCGATGTAGACCTCGATGAAATGCCCGAAGTCGGTGAACTCGTAGAAGCCGCTGAGCGCCGCTGGTTCGGTCGGGACCCCGGAGTCGGGATGCCGGCGAGCCAGCTCCAAGACCGTCGACACCGACGCCGACCCCACCAGGTGGACGTGCAGCTCAGCCTTGGGCAGTCCGGCTATGAATGCCGGGACATCGATAAACTCGACCACGTAGGGCAGCTTTCCATGCCCGCCGTCTGCTGGCTTGACTCAGCGGGCCGCCTCGATCAAGTGATAGAGCAGCAGCAGCTGGGTGACGGCCAGGGGCTCGCTTCCAACTCCGCCACCCAACCCGCCCAATCCCGTGGGGACGCTGTCCGCCCCTCCCATGGATGACCAGATGGCCTTCTTCAGCACCGCGATGTCGGAGTCCGGGGCGTAGCCGTGGACGTGCAGGGCATCGGTGGGTCGGCCGCCCTCGTCCCGGATCAACTTCAGGTGCATGGCGCGGCCGTCCACCTGTTTGAAGACATCGGACAGGTCGGGATGGCGCACCGTCGAGCGAAGGAGAAGCTCGGCAGACAGTGGAGTGTCCGGAGGATCATCGCGGCCTTCGATCGGCGCGAAGCGGACCACGATGTCGGCGAATGCCCGCTGCGGATGAATGAACTCGGCGGATTCCGGTTCCCGCTTGTCGAGCTCGGCTTCGACCTGCTCGCGGTCGTAGCCACGCTTCTTGGTGTCCCGGGCGACCTTCCACTCGCGCCTGATCTCCTCGACCGGGTCCAGATAGACGGTCACGTCGAAGCAGGCGCGCGCGAGCTTGGTCGACAGCGGCAGTAAGCCCTCCACGATGACGAACTCCCGGGGTTCTATGAGTTCGGGACGGACCAGCGTGCCGGTGGAGTGGTCGTAGACGGGCTTGAGGATCGGCTGACCGGTGGCCAGCATCTGCAGGTGTTGTTCCATGATCCCGACGTAGTTGCATTCCGGATGCAACGCGGTGAAGGGCAGCGTCTTTCGTTCTTCGCGGTCATATCGGTGGTAGTCGTCCACGCAGATCGCGCTGATCCGCTCATCGCCCAAGGCGTCAACCAAACCCTGGGTCAGGGTCGTTTTGCCGGCCGCGCTGTCGCCGGCGATCGCGATCATCACCGGTCGCTGGCCGCCGCCGGCCCGGCCTATCCGCACGATCTTGTCCGGCACGTCACACGTCCCTTCTTCGATCGAGCGCCTTGTTGGATCGCCCAGCGTAGAAGTCAACTGAGTGAAGAGAGTCCCTTAGCCGGGGGACTGCGAGGGGGAGCCGCCTCTAGCCTGTGCCCATGGTCGTACCCCTGCGGGTAGTTCTCGTCGACGATCACCCGATGGTCCTCGAGGGGCTCAAAGCGATGCTGGCGCGCCGGGCAGGGGAGATTCGCATCGTCGGGCAGGCCAGCAACAGCGACGACGCGTTTCGCGTGGTGGGGGATCTGCGACCAGACGTTGTGGTGGTTGATGTCCGCCTCGGGCAGGACAGTGGACTTGATCTCTGCCATCGGCTGCTCACCCGCGACGCCTCCTGCCGGGTGGTCTTTCTGACCGTGTACGACGACGAGCAGTACCTGTTCCAAGCCCTGCGCGCGGGGGCTGTGGGCTATCTGCTCAAACGGGTCGATGGCCGACAACTCGTCGAGCACCTCCAAGCCGTCCGCGCCGGTGAGATCGTCATCGATTCCGCGCTCGCGGGCAGGGCGACCGCCAGTGCCGCGCGGCTGGCAGCAGGCGAATTCTGGCCCGGTGCACATCTTGGTCTGACTCAGCGCGAGAGTGAGGTCCTCTCCTTGATGGTCGCCGGACACCACAACCGGGCGATTGCCGCGCGCCTGGTGGTCGGCGAGGAGACCGTCAAGAGCCACGTGAGCTCCGTCTATCGCAAACTGGACGTCAGCGACCGCTCCGCTGCGGTGGCCAGTGCCCTGCGCGAAGGGCTGTTTCATTGAGCGGTGATCCCTACGATCGTGCCCTTCAGGTAGCCGTGGACGCATTGGCCTCCGGCCGCGACGCGACAGCCCGTGCGGTCGTGGCGCACTTGTCCTCGACCGGGTCGGCGGCTGCTGTGTGGGACTACGACGAGGCTGCGCGTGAACTGGTGTGCCGGCACGCCAGCCTCGCCGATCTGGTGAGTCGACGGATCCCGCTGGGAGTCAGCGTCACCGGCTGGGTGGCCAGTCATCGCCGGCCAGCAATCGTCAGCGATCGCGACACGGACCGACGTGGCGATCACTACGTCAATGACGACCGTGTCCCGAAGGCTGGTGCGGCAGTTTCGATTCCGGGTGGGCGGCTCTACACCGGCGGCGTCCTTGAGGTCTATGGAGACAGTCAACGTTGGACAACCCAGGCCGGTCTGACCGCGCTGGGCCGGCTCGCCGCACTCATCGCCGCGGGTGTGCCGAACGCCCCAGGTGAACCGAGCACCTCTTTCCCGCCTCGGGATTGGGCCACCGGCCTCGAACGAGAGAACAGGCGAATGGCCGCCGAGTTGCACGACGGTGTCTCCCAACGGCTTGCCAGCCTGTCCTTTCATCTGGCCGCAGCCAGGTCCGCGCTGGCCGAACTCGCTCCGGAGCCGGATACGTCCGACCCGGTGTCGTTCGCGGCAAGACAATTGACTGCCGCAGGTGAGCTGACCCAACTGGCCGCCGATGACGTGCGAGCGGCCATCAGTGGCCTGCGACCGCCTGTGCTGGACGACCTCGGTCTGGCCAAGGGGTTGGTCAGCCTCTGTGGCGCCCTCGGGGCCGATGACCTGAGGGTCGAAGTGGACGTAGGCGCCGTGGAACCCCCGCGTGTGGCACCGGTGGCCGCGCTGGCCCTCTACCGGGTAGCGCAGGAAGCTCTGCGCAACGCGGTCAAGCACGCCGGCGTCGCCGCTGTGCGCGTACGTCTGCAGCGACGCGGCGACAATGTCGTTCTGGACGTACGAGACGACGGTGTCGGCTACCAGCAAGCACCCGATGGGACAGCCGAGCCGCGATCAGCTGGCAACGATGGCGGCTTGGGGCTGCGCAGCATGGCCGAGCGCATGCGATCAGTCGGCGGGCACATCGAGCTGTGGTCGGCCCCGGGCCGCGGCACCCACGTACGAGCGATCGTTCACGACGGTCCGGCTGGAAGTTGAACCCCGAGACGAGTCAGATGCTGACCTGTCCACGAAGCACTGCCGAGGTGGCTCGGGCCCGCTCGGCGAGGGCTGATTGGCCGGCGGTGACGCGTTGCTCGTCGCCTGCCCAGTCCGCCAGGGCCTGGTCGACGAGAGCTCGGCCGAAGGAGAAGGTCAGCGGCCACGGTGCCGGGCGGGAGGCGATGGCGGCCAGGTGTCGGGTGACGAGATCGGCTGGTTGTCCACCGGAGAGGAACGCGATGCCGGCAACCTCTGCGGGAACGATGCGGCGCAAGGTCGCCACCGTGCTGTCGGCAACCTCGTCGGATGTGGCCTCGTCGAGGCGGTCCAGGCTGGGGGTGACCATGTTCGGCTTGAGCACCATGGCCGTCATGTCGACCTCGGCGTAGGCGAGCTCGGCGAAGACCTCCAGCAGGGCGAAGTTGGTGACTGCCTCGCACTTGTCCAGGTTGTGGTCGCCGGCGGCCACGACCTCTGGTTCCACGATCGGGACGATGCCCTGCTCCTGGCACAGCATGGCGTAGCGGGCCAGGGCGTGGGCGTTGGCACGCAGCGCGCGGTGGGTCGGCAAGCCGTCGTCGATGGTGATGACTGCGCGCCATTTCGCAAACACGGCTCCACGTGCTGCGAAGTCCTGCAAGCGGCCTCGCAGACCATCCAGGCCCTCGGTCACCGTCTCACCTGGGGCACCTGCCAGCGGCTTGGCCCCGGTGTCGACCTTGACTCCAGGCGCGATCCCGATCTCGGCCAACGCCTGCGGAAAGGGTCGCCCGTCGGAGAGCCGTTGGTTGAACGTCTCCTCGCTCAAGATCACGCCACTGACGCTGTCCGCGAGGTCAGGCGTGGTCACCAACAGTTCGCGATACCGACGCCGGTACTCCTCGGACGGGGCGATTCCCTGCCCGTCCAGGCGCTTGTCCATGGTCCCGGGGCTCTCGTCCGCTGCCAGGATGCCGCGCGGCCGGGCCACCAGATCTGCTGCAGCACTTCGGAGATCTGCCATCGATCTGGGTCCCCTTCGGGTTGGCGTTGCTGGTCCAGACGGTAGGCGGCGCTCGCCTTGATCGCCTCCCCCACCAGGTGGACGGGAAGGGGGACCGCGTGCGCCGCCGGCTAGGGAGCCCGCCAGCCGGGCACGGACAGGACGTGCTCGACGAACAGCGTCGTGGCC
>Ga0190275_10001427_pt1 | contig 17761 bp, 10 predicted proteins | sample Popmic550T_FD_133745 | JGI IMG/M metagenome (GOLD analysis project Ga0190275, IMG submission 133745) | Populus adjacent soil microbial communities from riparian zone of Yellowstone River, Montana, USA - 550 T | ecosystem: Environmental > Terrestrial > Soil > Riparian zone > Trees stand | place...
AAGTTGTCCTTGTTCACGTCGCCCGCAGCCGCCGCGTAGTAGAAGCCGCGCAGGTCAAGGCCCGCTTCGGCGGCGACATTGCGGAAAGTCCCGTCGCGCACGTTGCGGTAGAGCAGAGGGGGCGTGTCACGGTTTACGACGAGCAGGTCAACGTCGCGGCGGTTGTCGAAGTCGGTCGGGATGATCTGGAAAGACTCTCCGCCTTCGCCCGCGACTTTAGCCTGCGACGTGATGTCCGCGAACGTGCCGTCGCCGTTGTTGCGTAGAAGCACGTTGGGCAACCCTGTCGGCTCTTTTCGTTCGACGCTACTTCTTTGTGATCTCGTCGGCGTGATCTGCGAGGTCGCCGAGAGCGGCATGGAGATATTAACGGACATCTTGCTCCAATCCGTGCCGCCCGCGATGAAGATGTCGAGGTCGCCGTCGTGATCCACGTCCGCGAACGCCGCGGAGTTGGAGAGCGCTTTGTAACGGTTGAGGCCCGCCGCTTCGGTGCGGTCGGAGAATTTGCCGCCGCCGTCGTTGTGCAGGAGCGCGCTTCTTTCGCGGCGCAGCACGAAAAGGTCTTCGCGCCCGTCGTTGTCGTAATCGCCCGCCACGGCTGCGTAATTCCAATCGGCGTCAGTGGGGTTGCCGCTCAAGGCTCCCGCGCCCGGAGTCACGTCAACGAATTTGCCGCGGTCGTTGCGTAAGAGCCGCTGCGAATCATTTTTGAGGTCGAGCAGGTCAAGGTCGCCGTCGCCGTCGAAGTCGAATAGAGTAATTTCGCTGCCCCCGAACCTCATCTCGCTCGCCGACCAGCCGCACTCGCCGTGCCTCGTCCAATGCGGCGCGCTTCCCTCACCCGTGGTCGGCGTGCTTCGCGCTTCGCTGTGCTTCTTCCCCCGCTCGACAGCGCCCGACCTTTTTGCCGCGGGCAGCACTCTGGCTGTCGCGTCAACGAAGCGGACGCGCGGCGTCGCGCGCTCGACGAGGTCTGATTCCGCGCCGGTCGAGGTGACGGCCTCGGCGTAGCGGCCCTGTTCGAGATAGTTCTGGCCGATGATTGTGGCCGCGCCGCTCGTACGCAATTCCTGAAAGCGCTGCATGACGCGCTGGCCTTCGTCGCGCTCGCCCGCGCGCAGGAGCGCGGTCGCAAGGTTGTAGAGCGCGGTGCCGTTGTACGGCTCGGCCTCGACCGCGCGTCGGAAGAGCGCGGTCGCCTCTTTGAAGTCTCGCTGTTGAAGATAGATTTGTCCGAGCAGGACGTTCGCGCCCGTGTCGTCGGGGTCAACCTCCAACACTCGCTTGAACTCGCCCATCGCATCGTCCGCGCGATTCTGATTTTTAGCGATGAGGCCGAGGATGTAGTGCGGCTGCGGCGCGCGCGGGGCGACTTCGACTGCCGCGCGCGCGGCTTTAATCGCGCCCTCTACGTCGGGGACGTTGTAGAGCGCGACGGCGAGGTTGATACGCGCGAGCGCGTTGCGCGGGTCGAGCCGGAGCGCGCGGCGGAACTCGTCCGCGCCCTCCCTGTGCCTGAACTGTTCCAAGAGCGCGACGCCGAAGTTGTTCGCGCGGTACGCAGCCTCGCGCGGCGACGGTGCGGCGTTCCGGCTCGGCGGCCTGCCGGCTCGCGCGCGCCGGGCTTGCGCGCCGGCTGCCTGCTGACAATTCATTAGCGAGAACAGTGCGAGTGCGAGAAGAATTGAGCGCGGGGTTTTCATGTCGTCGTCCGGCGCAATATAGCACAGCCGCGGAAGCGGTATTGATGCCTCGGTCTCTATTCACGTCCGAATGTGGCGAGACGGATTTAACCACAGAGGCACAGAGGACACGGAGGCGACACGGAGAAAGACAAGTCTTCTGTGCCGCCTCCGTGTCCTCTGTGCCTCTGTGGTGAATTGCCCTTTGCCGAACTCCGAGACGGTCGGAACACCGAAGCCGTCACCCGCGTTTGACCAACCGCGCGACGCGAGCTAGCATCACTACTCTCCGCTCTTACGGTTCGTCGCAAGCGAAATTGGATTTCATCCGAACAACCGGATTCGATAAAAGCTGCATGCGCGCCGCGCTCGTCGTGCGTCGCCGCGCGCCTTTAAACGAAATCTCGACAGGAGCTTTTTATGAACAGGAAACGCCACACAACGGCGGCGCTCGCGCTGCTCGCCTGCCTCTCGATTCTCTCCAGCAACGTGCCGCGAACCGCGTTGGCGCAAGCGCCTAACAACGTCTCGTTCGACTCGCTGACCGAAGGCAAAACGGTCAACGGCTTCCGCGTGGAGGCAGTGTATCTGAACGACTCCGACAAGCCCTTCGCCGCGCGCTTCCGCCACGCGCGCACGGGCTTCACGCTCGACTACCTGCAACTACAATCCGTCCCGCAGGTCTTCACTTGGGTCAACTCGTTCCCCGTCTCCGACCGCGGCGAGCCGCACACGCAGGAGCATCTTCTCTTAGGCAAGGGCAACGTCGGGCGCGCGCACTCCGGCCTCGAAAGCATGTCGCTCGCAGGCTCTTCGGCCTTCACGATGCAGTGGCGCACCTGCTACTTCTTCCACACCGCAGCCGGCCCCGAAATTTTCTACAAGCTCTTCGAGAGCCAGATGGACGCGCTGCTTCACCCCGACTACACCGACGAAGAAATACGACGTGAGGTGAGCCACTGGGGCGTAAACGAGAACCCTGCGGACAAATCGCTCCGGCTCGAAGAGAAGGGCACGGTCTTTCAGGAGATGGCGACGACCTACGACCGGCCCATCAGTCTCCTCTTCCGCGCCGCGAGTCAGATGCTCTACGGCGCGGATCACCCGCTCGCGCTCTCCGCCGGCGGCTGGCCGGACGCGATACGCCAGATGAAGCCGGAAGACATACGCAAGTTCCACGCGGACACGCACCACCTCGGCAACATGGGCATGGTCGCCTCGTTCCCGAAAGAGATGCCGCTCGGCGACACGCTCCGCCGCCTCGACGAAATCTTCAACAGGCTTGAGCCGAAGCAGGAGTCGCGCCGCTACATGAGCGAGTCGGACATCCCCGCGCCGAAGCCTGCGCCCGCAGGCAAGATTGAGCTGGTCGAGTACCCGCACAAGAACGAGCAGCAGCCCGGCTGGGTCATGTTCGCTTGGCCCGCGACTCTTGAGCTGGACACGAAGGAGAAGACCCTGCTCAACCTCTTCCTCTCGAACGTGGCGGGCGACCCGACGACGAATCTCTACAAGATGTTCGTTGACACGAAGACGCGCGTGATGGACACGGGCGCGAAAAGCGTCTTCGCTTTCTTAGACGACGAGATGGTCGAGGGCAACCCGATTTACATGGCGCTGACCGACGTTGTGCCCGCGAACATGACGAACGAGAAGATCGCGGACATACGCCGGAAGATAATGGACGAGATGAAGCGCGTCGCAACGCTACCCGACGGCTCGCCGGAGTTGAAGGAGTTCAACGAGCGCATGAAGAGCCGCGTGATTCAGACGCGCCGCGCTCTCTCGAAGTTCGTCAACTCGCCTCCGGGCTTCGGCTTCCGCAATACCGATTCGGGCTGGATGACGCACCTCTTAGACCTCAACCGCACTCCCGGCTTCCGCAAGTCCGTCACGCTCAAGCCGGAGCTTGCCGCCGTTGATCAGATAATCTCTTCGGACAAGAACGCTTGGCGCGACCTGATTGCCAAGTGGCATCTCGCGGACGTTGCGCCCTACGCCGTCGCCGCCAAGCCCGCGCCGCAGCTCATCGCGCAGGCCGAAGCTGAGAGCGCCGCGCGCGTCAAGGCCGAGACCGAGCGCGTCGTGAAGAAGTACGGCGTCGCGGACGAGAAGGAGGCGCTTAGGCGCTTCAAGGCCGAGTACGAAGCGACGACAGCCGAGCTTGAGAAGCAGGCGAATCGGACGGCCTCGATGCGCTTTCTCGATAAGCCGCCGCTCACGCTCGACGACCAGCTCGACTACAAGGTCTCGACCTTGCAGGGCGGCGTTCCCTTCGTCTTCTCGAACTTCGAGAACATGACGAGCGCGACCGCCGGGCTTGCGCTACGGCTCGACGGCGTGCCGCAGGACAAGCTCTTTTATCTATCGGCGATGCCCTCGCTTCTAACGCAGGTCGGCGTCGTCAAAGACGGTAAGGCCATCCCCTTCGAGCAGATGAGCGAGATGCTACGCAAGGAGATTCTCTCTCTGAACAGCTACTTCAGCACGAACTTCAAAACCAATCGCGCCGAAATTGTCGTGCGCGGCGCGGGCAACGACGCGGCGGAGTCGCGCCGCGCGCTCGAATGGATGAAGCTCGTGCTAACAAACCCTGACTGGCGCGTCGAGAATATCGCGCGCATACGCGACGTTGTGGATCAGGTCTTGAGCGGGATGCGAAACCGCATGCAAGGCTCGGAGGAGAGTTGGGTCAACGATCCCGCGAACGCATACTGGCGACAGGACAACCCGCTCCTGCTCTCGACCTCTTCGTTCCTGACGCAGTCGCACAACGTACACCGCCTGCGCTGGCTCCTGAAGGACGCGGGCGAGGGCGCGGAGCGCGAAGCCATCTCCAAATTCTTCGACGGGCTGAGCGGCGCGGGCATGATAGTGCTAGGCCCGGGCGCGGGCACTTCCGCGGCGGACTTGGCCCGCAACAGACAGTCGAGGCGGCAGTCGCTCAAGACTCTGCTCGCGGCCATGCAAGATAAGAAGGAGGAGGCAGCCAAAGTCATACCGGCGGACGAGACGCACCTCGAAGCCTTCGGCAAACTCCCCGCGGGCGCGAAGGCGCTCGCGACCGAAGCGGCCAAAGACCTCGACCAGTTGCTCGCCGACATCCCTGACGAGACGCTCTCCGCCGACTGGGAGTACCTCGTCCGCGAAATCCGCCACGACCTGCTCGTGCCGCCCGCGCAGGCTCTCGCGGAGCTAAGCGCCGTGCGCCAGAGTCTTCTCAAGACGGGCGGCGCGCGCATGTTCATGATCGGCTCGGCCTCGACCAGAGACTCGCTTGAGCCGGGCGTGCGCGACATCATCGCCGGTCTACAGAGCGCGCCGCATGCGCCGGCGAAGTACGCGAGCGCGCGACTGGTCGTGTCGCGTGTGTTGGCGCGCGCCGGCGAGAAGGACGCGCCCGTCTTCGTCGGACTCGTGAATCCGAACTCGCAGGGCGGCGTATTCTTGAACTCCGCGCCGATGGCGACATACGAGGACGCAGACAACCGCGAGGCGCTTCTCGATTACCTCGCCTCGCGCCTCTACGCGGGCGCGGGCGCGCACGCGATCTTCATCAAGACTTGGGGCGCAGGGCTTGCCTACTCGAACGGACTCGGCGGCTCGCCCGGTCAGGGGCGCGTAAGCTACTACGCAGAGCGCACGCCGGAGCTGCCGCAGACCTTGCGCTTCGTCATTGACGAGCTGAAGAAGGCCAAGCCCGACCCCGGCCTCGTCGAGTACGCGATAGCAATCGCCTTCCAGCAGTTCCGCTCGGCCTCCGGCTACGAGACTCGCGGCGAGGCTATGGCCGCCGACATCGCGGACGGCATCCCGCCCGAAACCGTTCGCAAGTTCCGTCAGGGTCTGCTCTCCTTGAGGCAGATGCCGAATCTTTCGGACGAGCTGTTCAAGCGCATGAACACGGTCTACGCGCGCATACTCCCCGGCTTCGGCGTCAAGGCGCGCGACGTGCAGGGCGGCGTCTTCTACGTCATCGGCCCCGAAAAACAGATCACGGCCTACGAGCAATATCTGAAGACCGTCGAGGGGCCGGACGCGCGCGTCGTACGCATCTACCCGCGCGACTACTGGCTGACGCTGGAATAATAAAGTCAGAAGTCAGAACGCCGAACGCTGAACTGAAAACAGTGGTCTTTCAGTTCAGCGTTCGGCGTTCTGACTTCTGACTTTGATTCAGCCGAAGATGTCGCGCACCTTGTCCATCAGGCCCTTGTCGCCGAGGTCTGTCTCCTCTATCTCGGCGAGCTGTTCGAGGAGCTTGCGCTGCTCGCGCGTGAGCGTGGTCGGCGTGACGACGGTGACGGAGACGAAGAGGTCGCCTTTCCCGCGTCCGCCGAGTGCGGGCATGCCGTGGCCTTTGAGTCGGAAGACCGTGCCGGTCTGCGTGCCCGCGGGGACTTTCAAATTTTGCTGGCCGTCGAGCGTCTGCACGTTCACCTCCGAGCCGAGCGCGGCCTGCGCGAAGGTGACGGGTATCGAGGCGTAGAGGTTGTTGCCCTGCCGCTCGAACGTCTCGTGCTCGCTGACGTGTATGACGACGTAGAGGTCGCCCGGCGTGCCGCCCTGCGCGCCCGCCTCGCCCTCGCCCGCGAGCCGCAGGCGCGAGCCGGTCTCGACGCCCGCGGGGATTCTCACCTCCATCATCTTCTCGCGCTCGACGCGCCCCGCGCCGCGACACGTCTCGCAGGGGTTGCGTATGATGCGCCCCGTGCCGCGGCACTGGCCGCACGTTCGCGACACGGAGAAGAAGCCCTGCTGGTATCTGACCTGCCCCGTGCCGTTGCACGTCGAGCAGGTTTCGGGCTGCGAGCCGGAGGCCGCGCCCGTCCCCGTGCAGGTCTCGCAGGATTCGAGACGCGGGATGCGTAGCTGCGCCGTCATCCCAGCGGCGGCCTCTTCGAGCGTCATCTCAAGGTCGTAGCGAAGGTCTGCGCCTCGCTGCGCTGTTGATCTTCGACCGCCCGCGCCGCTGCGCCCGCCGAACATGTCGCCGAAGCCGAACAGGTCGCCGAGTATGTCTTCTATGCCGCCGAAGCCCTGCGCGCCCCAGCCGCCCGCGCCCGCAGCGCTCGACACGCCCGCGTGGCCGAAGCGGTCGTAGCGCGCGCGCTGCTCCGCGTCGGAGATGACCGAGTAGGCCTCAGCCGCTTCCTTAAACTTCTCTTCCGCCTCTGTGTCGCCGGGGTTTTTGTCCGGGTGATAGCGGACTGCGAGCTTGCGGTACGCGGTCTTGATCTCGGCTTCGCTCGCGCTGCGGCTCACGCCGAGAATTTCGTAGTAGTCTCTTTTAGCCATTCAAATAATTAGTGACAAGTGACAAGTGACGAGTGACAAGTTGAAAACAAATTCTAACCTGTCACTCGTCACTTGTCACTTGTCACTGCTTTTGTCTAAGTGTTTGCGTTCTTGCCGCCGGAGAGCGGGTTGAGCATGGCGAGCGTCAGCAATCCGGCGACGCGTTCGAGCTTCTGCGCGCCCTCTTGAATCGCTTCGACGTTCTCGCCCTTGATAAGCTCCTCGCACTCGGCGAAGGCGTCCTGCGCCGTGGCGCGCTCGTCCGGCGTGAGCGCGTTGCCGAACTCGCGGAAGGTGCGCTGCGTGTTGCGCAAAAGCCCCTCGACTTTGGAGCGCTGCGTGATCAGCTCTTTCGCGCGGCGGTCTGCGTCGGAAGAGCTTTGCGACTCGGCGATCATGCGATCTATCTCGTCGCCCGAAAGTCCCGACGTGGGCGTTACCTTCATCTGCTGCTTGCGCCCGCTCGCCTTGTCGTGCGCCGAGACGCTGAGGATGCCGTTGGCGTCAACCTCGAACGTCACCTCGATCTGCGGCCCGCCGCGCGGGCTGGACGGGATGCCGACCAGCTCGAACTTGCCCAAGCTACGGTTGTGCTGCGCGATCTCGCGCTCGCCTTGAAGGACGTGAATCTCGACGGACGACTGGTTGTCAACGACGGTCGTGAACGTCTGACTGCTCTGGAGCGGGATGGTCGAGTTGCGCTCGATGATCTTGTGGAACAGGCCGCCGCGCGTCTCAAGTCCCAGAGAGAGCGGCAGCACGTCGAGCAGCACGATGTCTTTTACGTCGCCCGTCAGCACGCCGCCCTGAATGGCCGCGCCCATCGCGACGACTTCGTCGGGATTGATTTCCGCGGAAGCGTCCTTGCCGAAGATTTCGTTGACGGTGCGCGCGATGATGGGCGAGCGCGTCTGCCCGCCGACGAGCAGAACCTTGTCAATGTCCTTCGGCTGGAGCTTCGCGTCCCACAGAGCCTTCTGGCACGGCTCGACCGTGCGCTCGACGAGGTCGCCGACCAGACTCTCGAACACTTCGCGCGTTAAGGTCTTGCTGAAGTGCTTCGGCCCCGAAGCGTCCGCGGCGATGAAGGGCAGGTTGATGACCGTCTCTGTGAGCGAAGACAGATCGCACTTGGCGCGCTCGGCGGCCTCCTTCAGACGTTGCAGCGCGAGGCGGTCGTTGCGCAGGTCAATCTCGGTCTCCTCGCGGAACTGGCCGACCATCCATTCGATGATGCGCTCGTCGAAGTCTTCGCCGCCGAGGAAGGTGTTGCCGGATGTCGCAAGCACCTCGTAGACGCCGTTGTTGATTTCGAGTATTGAGATGTCGAACGTGCCGCCGCCGAGATCGTAGACGGCGATGCGCTCGGACTCGCTGCGGCCCAAGCCGTATGCGAGCGCGGCGGCGGTCGGCTCGTTGATGATGCGCTCGACGCGCAGGCCCGCGATCTTGCCCGCGTCTTTGGTGGCCTGCCGCTGCGTGTCGTCGAAGTACGCGGGGACGGTGATGATGGCTTCGGTGACAGGCTCGCCGAGGAAGTCTTCAGCCGCGGCCTTGAGGCGCTGCAACACGATGCCGGAAATCTCCTGCGGACTGTAGACGCGCCCCTGCACCTGTATGCGCGCGTCGCCGTTCGAGGCCTCGACGATCTCGAAGGGCGCGTTCTCGCGCGAGCGCTCAACCTCCGCCTCTTTGAACTTGCGACCGATGAGACGCTTGACGGCGTAGATTGTGTTGGCGGCGTTCGTGACGGCCTGACGCTTAGCGATCTGGCCGACGAGCCGCTCGCCCTTGTCCGTGAAGCCGACGACGGTTGGAGTCGTGCGCCCGCCCTCTTTGTTCGGCACGATCTGCACCGCGCCGCCTTCCAGAACGGAGACACAACAGTTGGTCGTCCCCAAATCTATTCCGACTACTTTGCCCATATCTTTTTCTCGTAAACCGTGAACCGTAAACCGTGACAAGAAAATCGTGAGTCGTAAGTTCCGAACCGTGACAAGTTGAGAGCAACTTGTCACGGTTTACGGTTCACGGTTTACGCCTTAGTAGCTACTTTGACCATGGCGGGACGCAGGAGCTTGTCGCCGAGGCGGTAGCCTCGCTGCATCTCCTGAATGATTGTGTCGGGGTCGGCCCCGTCCTTCGCCTCGGTGGCGACGGCCTCGTGTATGTGCGGGTCGAAAAGCTCGCCGACCGTGGGCACGATTTCGACGCCGAGGCTTTCGAGCACGCCGCCGAGCTGGCGGTTGATCAGCTCGACGCCGTGCAGGAAGTGGCGAAACTCCTTCGTCTCTTTCGCCTCGACCAGACGCTCGGCTTCGAGCGCGCGCTGTAGGTTGTCGAGGACGGGGAGCAGGCGGCTGACGACCTCGCCGAGCGCGCGGCTGTATGTATCGCTCCGCTCGCGCTCCGTCCGCTTGCGGAAGTTGTCGAAATCGGCCTGCAACCGCGCCGACTTGTCCTTCCAATCCTTCTTCTCTTCGGAGAGTTTTTTCAGCTCCGTCTCGATGCGTCGCAGCTCCGCGCGCGTGGCGAGCAGTTCGGCCAACGCGGGGCCGGATGATGCGCTCGCCTTGAACTGCGCTTCGTCTGACGACGCGGCGGCGGCGGCGGGGGCGTCTTCGGACTCCTCCTCGCCCTCTGTGTGCGGGGCGGTCGTACCCTGATCCTGACGGCTGCGCGGCAGCTCCGACGGATCAGGCCCACCCGCAACATCCTCTTCGTCGGCTCGCTCGCGCCCGGCTTCGGTGTCCTGCTCGTCGCCGCGCCGGATGCGCCGCTCGACTTCGGTCGCGTCCTCGTATGCGGACTCGCGTCCGATCTCCTCCGGCGAGAGACCGCCCTCGCCCGTCGCCTCCGGCGATGCGTCGTTGCTTGTCTCTTGTTCCTCGCCGTCGGCGAAGCGCACGGGGATGCGATTCGCCTTACGATTACCTTTATCTGCCATGTTCGTCTGGGTCATCCCTTCAGCCTTTTGCGCCAGCCGGATTCTCGGCACGGGTCGGTTCGGCGATATTTTAGACGCGCGCGTCCTCGCGCAGCACGCGCTCCACGAGACGCGCGAGGTAGTTGACGGCGGCGATTGTGCGCGCGTACTCGATACGCATCGGCCCGACCACGCCAATCGTGCCCGCGACGAAGCCCTCGCCCAAACGGTACGGCGCTGTGATGAGCGCGCACGATTGAAGCTGCGGCGCACTGTGCTCGCGCCCGATGACGACGTGAACGTCGCCGAACAGAGGCTCGCGCGCGATGCACTCGTTCAGTATTTTTACGAGCCGCGACTTGGCCTCGAACGTGCGGAACAACTCGCGCAGACGCTCAACGTCCGAGAAGTCCGGCTTAGCCAAGATGTTCGACGCGCCGTCAATGTATACGTCGCCCGTCTCGCCCTCGTCGCCCTCGACGCTCCGCTCGAAGAGCAGGACGGCGTTGCGAAGCAGACGGTCGTACAGAGCCTTCTCCTCGCGCATCAGTCCCAGCACTTCCGCGCGAATCGTCTGGAGGGCTTTGCCGCCGAACTCCGTGTTCAGATAGCGAGCCGCGCGCTCAAGCTCGTCCTGCGTCAGGCGCTCGTCAATGCGAATGATCTTGTTCTGGACTAGGCTCGACTCGAAGACGAGGACGACGAGGACGCGGTCGTCCGCGAGCCGCATGAACTCGACGTGCTCAAGGCGGCTGTCGGCCACGGGCGGCGAGACGACGATGCCGACGTTCTCCGACAGCTCCGACAAAACGTGCGAGACCTTCTCCATCAGGCGACCGGGCTGCGCGCCCGCCTCGCCCTCCACTCCGAGCGTGCGGTCAATCGCCGAGATGTCCGCGCGCGACAAAGGCGCGTCGCCGACGAAGCGGTCAACGTAGAACCTGTAGCCCTTGTCGGTCGGCACGCGACCGGCGGAAGTGTGCGGCTGCTCGACGAGGCCGTGATCCTCAAGCTCGGCCATCACGTTGCGAATCGTGGCCGGACTCCATCCCGCGCCGCCCGCGACGCGCTCCGAGATAGTGCGCGAGCCGACCGGCTCACCAGTCCGCAGGTGCTCTTTGATAATCGTCGCAAGAACCGACTGCGCGCGCGCGTCGGGCGTCCAGTCCACCTGCGTCGGTAATGTCGAAGCTCGAATTGCCATTTACTTACAAGAGTGGCGTGCGGGGCAACAAGGGGATTCGCGTTGACACGGCGCGCGGAAAACGGCGCGCTATGAACATCTTAAAATTGTTTACAGTCGCCACAGTGTCGTGTCAAGAACTAAATGACCCTGCGGCCCCTCGCTGACTGTTCGGCCTCTGGGGTTGAGACCTTTTGGAGTATAGCGGATTGACGAAAACCGACGCAAACTCGGTGTCTGACTCGCGAACGAACGACCTTCAACGCCATTCCCCGCGCTTCTAATTTAATGAACGGGTTAAACTTACGTTTCCGGCTCGACTTCAATCTCACGCCGAACGGTCTAAACGCTTGAGGCACAAAGGATTGGCTCAGGGCAATTCGGGGTCGCCGGAGTCGCCTCCGAAGTCTAAATCCGCCATTTATCGGCAAGCAAAAGGCTTAGCGAAGCGTCCGAAAGCGTCGTTTGACGCCCCCATCCGACGCCCCTTAATATCAGCGCACAGATTTACCGGTACGCCGCTGCTCGGTTGCGGAGGCGGCTGGCTGACTCAAAGACGACTTTTCTGTCCGCGCCAGCGCACCCATTTCCCCGCGAAGGGTTTTCACTTTATGCCCGACTCTCAAATGTTGCTGAGCGCCCACTTCGTCGAAGCGTTCCGCACGCTCGCCCCCAAACGCATCGCGCCGGATACGGACGTGCGCTATTACCCTTACGCCGGACTGAACCACACGATCCGCCTGCGTTCGGGCCGCGTCCACGTGCGCCTGTCCGACATCTTCAAGACCGCGCCCATGGGCGTCCAGCGCGCGCTGGCCTTTATACTCGTCGCTAAGCTTCTGCGCCGCCGCACGCCTCCCTTCTACGAAAGGGTCTACCGCGACTACGCATGCTCGCCCGACGTGCTGCGCGCCTCAGACCTCGCGCGGCGTCAGCGCGGACGCAAGATGATCTCGTCGGCGCAGGGACGCGTCTACGATCTCGGACGTATGTTCCAACGCTTGAACCAACGCTTCTTCGACGGGCAGCTGGAACAGCCGACGCTCACTTGGTCGCAACGTCGCACGCGCACAATACTCGGCCACCACGACGGCGTCCACGAGACAATCGTCATCAGCAAGACGCTCGACTCCGAAGATGTGCCCGAATGGTTCGTCGAGTACATCCTCTATCACGAGATGCTTCACATCAAACATCCCGCGCGGCTTATCAACGGCAGACGCTACTACCACACGAAGGCCTTCCGCACGGACGAGCAGCGATACCCGCGCTTCGACGAGGCGCAGCGCTGGCTCGACCAGACCGTCCGGCAGCGTCGAACGCTTCGCGCGCGCGCTGCCTAGAAGAGAATTTTTTAGCCTCGAAAATTTTCGGAAACTTTATCACGGGTCGGTCGTTTAAACGCTCAGGAAGGTGGGCTCCTCCTAAAAGAGCGGGCGGACAACGCGAGAAAGTATCACTCCCTCCGATGCTTCTCCGGTGTCCACCCGCTCTCTGGGTTTTACGCTCCGATTTTTTCTCACTTACATACATGAGTTTGTATTTCTTGACTCACCCGCGCACGCATGTTAGCGTCCGCCCTGTCTTCAACCACAAAATACGAACGAAGAAATTCGCATCCTTTGTTGTGGATTTCATTCCCGAATTCAGATTTGAAATTTCAAATCCGTACCGTCGAAGGAGGGGCAGATGGGCGAGAACGTTTTCAAGGGCGTCGAGATTGTCGGCACGTCCGACCAGAGTTTCAGCCACGCCATCGAGGTCGCAGTGGAGCGCGCGCGGCAGACGCTGCGCGAGCTTTCGTGGTTCGTCGTCGAGGAGATGCGCGGCGGCCTGCAAATGGGGCGGCTCGAATATCAGGTCACGCTCCGCGTCTTCTTCAAACTCGACTCGAATGTCGAAACGAATTCCGGCTCGACCCTCGTGTAAGGGCGGCGCATGTCTGCCGGGAAGCGCGCACTACGCACGCGTGCGCCCTTGCTGGACAAAGGCGCGCGCGGCTCGTTAGACTACGAGGTTTGCGAAGGACGCACGGACGCGCACTATGGGCTTCGCGCCTTCTTCGCGGCTCGACAAACGGAATCCTATTTCATTCGGAGTTAAACTTTTATGGCAATTTCCGCGACTCAAATCCGCAAAGGCATGGTCATCGTCTTCGAGGGCAAGCCATGCAAAGTGTTGGAGGCGCGTCACCACACGCCGGGAAATTTGCGCGCGATGATGCAGACGAAGCTGCGCGATCTTCGCACAGGCTCTTCGTTCGAGCATCGTTTCCGCTCGGCGGACACCGTGGAGCGCGCCGTTCTCGAACAGCACGAGATGGAGTTCATGTACTCGGACGGCACGCACTACCACTTCATGAACACGGAGAACTACGAGCAGACCGCCCTTAGCGACGACGACCTCGGCGACATGGGGCAGTGGCTCGCGGCAGGCATGAAGATACAGGCGGAGTTCTACGAGGGCGCTCCCATCGGCATTGACCTGCCGCCTTCAATCGAGCTGAAGGTTGTACAGACCGAGCCGACGATGAAGGGCGCGACCGTCTCGAACGTCAACAAGCCCGCGAAGCTCGAAAACGGCGTCACCATCTCCGTCCCCCCCTTCGTCAACGAAGGCGACCGCATCCGCGTTGACCCGATTGAAGGGCGCTACATGGAACGCGCCAAGTAAGACCGTGAACCGTGAACCGTAAACCGTGACAAGAAAAACCCTGCCTTCTCTTGTCACGGTTTACGATTCACGGTTCACGGCTTTTTCGTCATGTACTTCCTCTACAGCATCCTCCTCTGCGTCGGCGTCGTCCTGTTGCTGCCGCGTTTTCTCTTCGACGCTTTGCGGCACGGGAAGTACGCGGCGGGTTTGCGTGAGCGCTCAGGCGCGCTGCCCGTTTTCGACCGCGGGGGCAAGCCTGTCGTCTGGCTCCACTGCGTATCGGTCGGCGAGACGCAGGCGGCGCGACCACTGGCACGCGCGATACTCGAAGAGCATCCGGGGCATGCGCTCGTCGTCTCGACCACGACGCTGACGGGCCAGAGTGTCGCGCGCGAGGCGTTCGCCGGACAGGCCGCGCTCGTCTTCTACTTCCCTTTCGATTGGGCTTGGAGCGTGCGGCGCGCGCTGCGTGCGGTGAAGCCCTCGGCGGTTCTCGTGATGGAGACGGAGCTTTGGCCGCGCTTCTTCCGCGAGTGCCACAGGGCCGGAGTCCCCGTCGCGCTCGTCAACGGTCGCATCTCGGAGAAGTCTTTCCGCAGGTATCGCTTCATCAAGCCCTTCATCCGGCGCGTGCTCGGCGACCTCGCGCTCGCGGCGATGCAGACCGATGCGGACGCCGAGCGCATACGCTCGCTAGGCATCCCGACCGAGCGCGTCCGCATGACCGGGAACGTCAAGTTCGACCTTGAGGACGCGGGCGAGCAGACGCTTACCTACGAGTTGCGCCGCAGGTTCGGACTCGGCGGCCAACGCCCGCTCGTCGTCGTCGCCAGCACGCACGCGCCGGAGGAGCGCGTCGTCCTCGAAGCCTTCAAGATGCTTAACGCCACAGCGCATGACAGCTGCCCGCGACTACTTATCGCGCCGCGCCACCCGGAACGATTCAACGAAGTCGCCGCGCTCGTCGAGTTGTCCGGCCTCACTCTGTCACGGCGCAGCGAGGCTGAGCTAGAGTCGGACGCGGCGTGCGACGTGATTCTGCTCGACAGCATAGGCGAGTTGCGCGCCGCCTACCCACTCGCGGAGATCGTGTTCGTCGGCGGGAGCATCGCGCGCGTCGGAGGCCACAACGTGCTTGAGCCTGCGCTCGCCGCGCGTTGCATCGTGACCGGCGCGCACACTTCAAACTTTAAAGCCGTCGTCGGCGCGTTCGTCGAGCGAGACGCGCTCGTCCAGCTCCCGCCCGTCGAGGGCGCGGAGGCGGCAACAGTTCTCGCGGGCGCGCTGCGCGACCTGCTGAAAGACGATGCGAGACGGCGGCGCATCGGCGAGCAAGCGCGCGAGGTGCTTCAGCAGAACCGCGGCGCGACGGCGCGAACCGTAAAGATGCTCGCCCCACTCCTTCAACAGAGGTCGGAGGTCAGAGGTCAGAGGTTAGTGGAAGAGCAACCTCTGACCTCTGACCTCTGACCTCCGGCCTCTGCCTTTATGACTATCGCGCTCGCACCGCTCGGCATTCTCTACGGCGCAGTGGCGCGAACCCGCCTCCGACTCTATCGCTCCGGCTTCCTGAAAACTGAAAACGTCGGCGTGCCTGTCATCAGCGTCGGCAACATCACGACGGGCGGCACGGGCAAGACGCCGCTCGTCGAATGTGTGGCGCGCGCGGTCGCGCTCGAAGGGCGACGCGCGTGCGTTCTGACGCGTGGCTACGGGCGCGCGGACGAGAGGCGTCGCGTCGTAGTCTCGGACGGCGAGCGCGTGCTGGCCGACGCGGGCGAGAGCGGCGACGAGCCGCGCCTTCTGGCGGAGCAGCTTCTGGGCGTGGCTGCGGTCGTATGCGACCGTGATCGGGTGGGCGCGGCGCGTTGGGCGCGCGAGACGCTCGGCGCGGAAGTGTTCATACTCGACGACGGATTCCAGCACATGAAGATCGCGCGCGACCTCGACATCGTGACGCTCGACGCGACCGCGCCGTGGGGCGGCGGGCACATGCTGCCGCGCGGGCGTCTGCGCGAGCCTCGCGAGGGTCTGCGGCGTGCCGACTGCATCATCATCACGCGCTCGGAGCAAGCCTCCGACCTCAAAGGTTTGCGCGCCGAGGTCGCACGGCTCGCCGGCTCGCGCTCGCTCGTCATCGCGTCGCGCGTGCGGACGCGCGGCCTACGACTTCTCGGCGGCGCGTATGAAATGATTGAAGGCGCGAACGCAGAGCTTGAGAGTGTCGCTAAAGGGCAGTCGGCGGCTGCGTTCTGCGGCGTCGGCAACCCGCGCGCATTCTTCGAGCAACTGCGACGCGAGGGCTTCGATCTGCGCTACACGCGTGCGTTTCCGGATCATCACGACTTTCGAGACTCAGACCTCGCGGCGGTCGTGCGCGAGGCCGAGCAGGGCGGCGCGCGCATCTTGCTGACGACGGCGAAGGACGCGGTCAAGCTCCGAGGTCGAAGCTTTCCGCTTCCCTGCTACGTCGTTGAAATCGGACTGGAGTTTGAAGACGAGGAGGCGCTGCTCGGACTCGTCCGAGAGGCTATACAGTACCGCGAGCGGTAGCGAGCGGGTGTGCGCCGCTTCGGGAAGAAAAATTAACAGGGATGGACAGGATGGGCAGGATAAAGAAGTGATAAGTGACAAGTGATGAGTGATAAGAAAATCACTGCCTTCCTCTCATCACTCATCACTTATCACTTATCACCTGCTCTTATCCTGCTTATCCTGTCCATCCATGTTAATTACTCCGTCGTAATGCGCGGCCCGCGAGGCTTCCGCTGGCGACACTGTTTTCAAGTACAGCGCTCATGGTTTGACGGCGGGCGGCGCGTCGTCGCTTAGAGGCGGCTTGTCGGGAGTGGCTTCGGGCTTCGGTTGATCCTTCTTGGCTGGCGGCGGGGGCGGCGGCTCGTCGTTAGAGTTGACGACGGGGAGTCGCTTGTTGCGCGGCGTGGGGGTCGGCGTCGCTTCGGGCGTGTCGTCCTCCTCGCCCTCGTCTTCGGTCGGCTGCTGGTTGGCATTCTCCGCGCCCTGCTCGGGGGCGGGGGTCGGCCCGGCGTTGACGTTCGCGGCAGCGCCCGCAAATACGACGGGCGTGGCCGCGCCGGAGGGCGCGAGGTTGCTCTCGGCCTGCCCCGTCGGCGGCGTGATTGTTTGGACGGGCTGACTGTTCGGGTCGCTCTGGAGCTGCGGCTGCTCCTCGCTCGGCGAAGCGTTGCGGCGCTGGACTGCGTAGACGACCGCGAAGACTATGACGAGCGCGGCGATGGCCGGGAGGGCTATGCGCCACGGGTTGAAGCTCGACGCGGTGGGCAGTGGCGCGACGGGCGGGGGCAACTCGTCCGTGACGGGGCGGGCGTAGTCGGCGCTGACTACAGTCGCCTCGTCCGAGTCGTCGCCGTAGGTCGTGCGAGGGGCTTCGTTGGACGCGGTCGGGACGACGATGCGGCCTGTGTCGAGGGCCGGGACGATGTCGGGCGCGGGAGCTTCGGCGGCTGCGGCTGTGAGCGCGTCGGAGAGTTCCGTCGCGCTCTGGTAACGGTCTTCGGGCCGCTTCGCGAGCGCGCGCGCGACGACTTCGCCGACGCTCGCGGGCAAGTCCTTCCGCTCGCCAAGCACGGACGGCGCAGGCTCTTGCAAGTGCTTCATCATGATCGCCGTCGGCGAGTCGCCCGCGAATGGGACGTGTCCGACGAGCGTCTCGAAGAGGATGACGCCGAACGAGTAGATGTCGGAGCGCGAGTCAATCCTCGACGCCTGCGAGCATTGTTCGGGCGACATGTACTGCGGCGTGCCGATGATGAGGTTGGGCGCGGTCAGGCCCGGATCGGTCTTGTCAACGTCCTGCTGAATCTTCGCGATGCCGAAGTCGAGAACCTTCGCCCAGTCGCCGCCCGCGGCCTCTTCGAGCATGATGTTGTCGCTCTTCAGGTCGCGATGGACGACGCCCTCCGTGTGCGCGGCTTCGAGCGCGCCCGCCACCTGACGCACGATCTCGACGACGCGCGTGAGCGGCATCGGCCC
>Ga0190275_10001428_pt1 | contig 17758 bp, 14 predicted proteins | sample Popmic550T_FD_133745 | JGI IMG/M metagenome (GOLD analysis project Ga0190275, IMG submission 133745) | Populus adjacent soil microbial communities from riparian zone of Yellowstone River, Montana, USA - 550 T | ecosystem: Environmental > Terrestrial > Soil > Riparian zone > Trees stand | place...
CATGGCCGCCTCGACACTCTCTGGCGTCCGGAGCCAAGCGACAAAGCTCGTATTCTGATTGTTGGCGGAGGAAGTTCTGGCGTTGTCCGTCCCATGCGAGCCCCCCAACCCCTGTCCTACAACATCCTGTCAGCAGAGCCTTGCGTGGGAGCCTGGACGATCCGAGTCTCGACCCGCCAGCTTCCCGAAAGCATGGAACCGGGCATCAAGCCGTCGGAGTACCACTCCTACTCTGCGGTCGTGGGCCAACGCCCCACTAGCGCACCATTCATTTTCCACGGCGACAGGACCGATAACTGCCACCGCGCCATCGCACATCTGGCCTCTAGAAAAGGGGACATCCTTCGCAATTTCATCTCCATCGTCGAGTCACCTGAATACAGCCATCCATCTACTGCCAAGGTGGGCCAACGAATGGCGGATATGGACGATGTGGAGAAGTCATTCAAGGCGCTCCACCCAGAATGGGAACCAACCCAGCGGGAGCCCAACCTTGCGTGGCGTCCCCACGCGGACGTCCACACTCACGGCTACAAATTCCAGCATGGGCCACTGATGTTCGGCTTGCCTCTCTCCAAAAGGGCCCCGGATGCCTTAGGCCCAGTCCAGCGCGCCCTAGCCAGCTTGGATGGAAATAGCCGCTCACGCGCGTATGTTCCGGTAGCCCATGTCGATCTCACTAGTCCTGACGCACACGAACTCCTCACTGGGCTGACCGGCATCCAGTTCATCGAGGACGAGAAGGAGCCTTTCCTGGACCTCGTCGCCACCTTCCGAAAGCTGGAGCTTTCCTTTTGGTGGGCAGTCAACATGTATGAGTGCTGCAAGCTGCTCCAATGGGCGGCGACCCAGCGCCGTAATAAGAAGCCGCGCCGCATCACCTTTTTCGCAGCCTTGGCTGAGTGGAAGCCCATTCCCGAAATCCCTTCCATCGCCGAGTTCGACACCCTGGGCTTGGAGGGACTTACCCGAATCGCCTTCCAGGTCAGCACCCGCGATATCTCCGCTAAGGCGAAGCTCGCGAGATTGCTGCAAGAGAAGGCCGACTACACCAACGATATCAACATCGACCATTCCGGCATCCGCACGCTGGTGCAAATCATTCGCGGCATTCGCGGCAGTACGACGGAGGGGTCCGCCTTCTCCTCGGTCTTTCTCGAAAAGCTCGTCGATGCGGATGTGCTTCTTGAAGATGCCCTGCAATCCCCGAACAAGCGAGGCACCTCAGGAAAGCTCACCCGCGCCAAGACGGCCCTGAATGAGGCAGCCAGTTACTTGGTTGCCGAAGGGCAGGCATCATGAGGCGTCAGCGAGCGGACTGGAGTCGGCAGTAAGGGCCTGCCGTAACAGCCGCACAGGGACGAACTCTTCCTCTATGCACAGCCGCGCAGCGTGTATTGCACCGCCCCGGATCGAGAGCCCCATGAAACTCGTCGGCCATGGCATTGATATCGTCGAGGTGTCGAGGATTCGCCAACTGCTCGCCAAGGACCGAGGGGATTTCGAGCCGGCTTGGTTCACCTCACTCGAGCAGGAGATCGCCCGGCAACGCCCGGACCTCGCGATCTTCTACGCGGGGCGCTGTGCGGCAAAGGAGGCAGTGGTCAAGGCCCTAGGGACAGGTTTCGCGAAGGGCATCGCACCGACTGACATTGAGGTACAGGCTCAAGACTCAGGAGCCCCTCTCGTTGTTCTCTCGGGTGATGCTCTTGCCATGGCGAACCAACTTGGCATCGGTCGCTGGTCGCTTAGCATCAGCCACACAGAGCAACAGGCGATCGCGACCGCAATCGCCCTCCAAGATGACGGCTGAAGGAGACTGATCACGTGGGCGAGTCAGGATTGAAGGTGACGGACGCGGCATCCAGATCGACCAGGATCCTGCCACCGTTGTGGTCCCGGATCTGACGCCACACGTCGAATCCCATCAGGATCGCCTTCTCCCAGTCTCCGGCGGAGCACCGTGAGACCTCCAAGTGGGCGGTCATCATTTTGATCGTCCGGAGAAGATCAGACCGAACCCCCTTGGCGCCCATCAAGAAGTCGTTCTCCGCGGCGTAGCCGAAGATCATCGCGGAGATTCCCTCCTCCAATGCCGCAGCTCGTGCGCCGTCCTCGACCTCATCGACCAGCGCGTTAGCCTTGCGCTTGCGACCGAGAAGCCTCCCGCTCCTGAGAACTGGCGACCAGCCGAGGACCGCCGCGTAGACGAAGTGGAAGATGTCGTGGAAGCGGTAGCCGTCATCCGTGTAGGTGTTGTCCTTCAAATCATCACCAACCTGCTTCCCGTCGATGAGCACCTGGATCCGCGGCCTGCCCTGTGCGTCGACGGGCCGGATCACAACCTCCATCTTCCGAGGAAGCCGCTGCTCGGGCGGGTACCCCTCGTCGAACGCGTAACTGCCGTTCAGGAGTGCCAGTTGGTTTCCGCCATGCTCGTCCCAACGATTGCGGCACTTGGCTAGGTTGTCCCTGGCAATCTTGTCTAGGTCGAGACCAAGCTTGCTCGCGACGTTCGACAGGTACCAGAGCAGGTCTCCAAGCTCCTCTCCGATACGCTCGTTAAAGAGCTTGTAGGACGCGCCGTCGCGCAGGTACTTCTTGTATTCACTGAGTAGCTCGCCGGCCTCTCCAGCGAGCCCGAGCAGCGGCATCATAATCTCCGGCCCAGTGGGAGGATCGCCGCTCGTCTTGTCGGTCGGCATCTGATCAGTGCGCGAAGCTGATAGCTGGTATTCACGGAAGTCCATCGTTAGCTCCTCTCTACTTGATGTGCCGAGGTGCCGCTCGCAGTGTGGATGGTGGGACCGGCGCCCGTGTCACCGGCGAGAGACTCGTTGATCTTCCACTTAGGGGGGTACCAGAGCGTCAGGGGCGCTTGGTGCGGCGTGAACCGCTGCTTGATTCGGGTTCTTCCTGAAACCCCCACGATCTCTGGGTGATGCACACGGGCGTATTTATCGACCTCGCAGAAGAGGTTCTGGCAGTCGATGAGTTGGAGGCGTCGCCCCCAAAGCGACTGGAATTTTAGCTCTAGTCGGTCAAACTCCTGCTCCTGACGGTCCGCGATGAACTTGATGATCTCGGACTCGTTCAACCCGCCAAGGTCTGTGAAGCACTTGCGAATGCCGTCAAGCGCACCAGGCCCCGGAACCACAAACTCCATCTCGCTAAAGTCGGTCAGCTCGCTGTAATTGATGTCCGTGATGTACTGATAGGCTAGGAAGTTGCCAATGGTAGGATACGCCCTCAAGAGAGCAAATCCGGCTTGCATGGTGCGTGCGTCGGTTAGGCGCTGAGGCAGGTCGCCTGCGATCATGCGCTCAATGAGTTGCAGGTGGTTGCGGTGCTTCTTTGCATGCCCGAGCGAACTGCTACCCGAAGGCATGATGTAAGCGGCAGAGTAGATCCTCTTACCCTCCGATTGAGCATCCGTGAGGATCTTGTCGAAGCGGGCGAACGAGTAGTTCTCGAGCGTGATCGCTCCGACACGCCTCTCCAACAACTCCCATGTCTCGATCTTATTGAAGATCTTGAAAAGGATGATCCGGAAGAATACCTCAGGGGCAGTTTCTGAAAGATCATCACGGTAGATCACGCGGCGGATAAGGTACTGACTCACCCGGTCGGACGCGCGATAGGCGTTCGTGAACTTGTGCTCGGTCAGGATCCTGTCGCTGGTCCACGGAGGGAGTTCTCTGCGGAACCTCTTGAAAAAGATGTTCTGGCGCTCGACGGCGAAGCGCCAATAGGTGTCATACGCGGCGGTCGGCTTAACGGGGTGGAGGTGTACGTAAGTCGTCGGCGCAACTCTCACCGGCCGTTGAGGCGCAGCGAAGCCGATGCTGAGTTGGGCCGCCGTGGGGGTGTCCGCCGGTGCCCCCATACGTGCGGTCCCTGATTCGAGGACGTGACGGACCTCCGCAAGAGTCTTCGTAAGTGCGCCACCATTCTCGATTACCACCACCGGATAGTTCCCCCCCTCCTGCTTCGCAAGGCGGTCGTACTCGTCTCGCAACCTGAGCCACTGCGACAGCGGCTCGTCGCGGTCGATAGGGACCTCCCGGCGTAGCAGGATCATCACGTCGGGGAGGACTGATCCCCAGAGGAGCCTCTCCACGGCGATGAGCGCCTCAAGGACCTTCCGGTCCATCCCGACGACGGTCCCGTAGACCAGAGTGGACCACCAGAAGCGATCAAGGATGACGGTCGTCCCCTGCCGCAGGGTCGGGACGATCCGGCGCTCGATCACATCTAGATGCGCCGCAATATGCAGGGTCTCATTGGCGGCAGCGGTCATGCTGCGAAGCCCAAAGCGTGCGGCATCGTGATGGATCTCGTAGACCAGGTGGCCGAGCGTTCCGGTTTCTCTGCCTGGAAACACTACGAGTTCTGCCCGGTGGCCTCGGGCGCTAAGATCGCGGACGAGTTCCGCGGAGATGGTAGACTTGCCGACTCCATCGGGTCCTTCGAGAACGATGAGCCGACCCGCAGGCGTGTTCCTGGACATGATGATTATCTGGTCTCAGGTCGTGGTCTGCGTGTCCGCAGCCACGACGAGGTTCTGTGCGACGGTCTTGAGTGCCACCCACGTCGATTCGTTGTGCGGTGGCCGCTCGTCCATCTTCTCGATCCCTGCAAAGCAGGTCATGCGCTCGAAGGTTAGACCGGCCTCGTGGGCGACGAATTCTCCGAGGCGGCAGAGCCCGAGGAAGTTTCCGTAGGCGCGCTCGAATGCCTGCTGGGTGGCGTAAAAGGCGTTCAGCATAAGCGTCTTCGCTGCGAAGTCCGGCACGAAGCTCACATGCTGGAGGCACGGAAAGCCAAGTTGGGCGGAACGGGTATGGTCACGCAGCGGGTCGAAGATGGACGCCTGGAACATCGACCGCCGCTTGCCGGAACGGCAGTTCTCGATGATGAATTCGAGCTGGTTGCCGTCCGCTGGTACGACGCTCGGCGGCACGTAGGGAAGCCGCTCCCCGGTCTTGGGGTCGGTGTGAAAGGCGATGAGCCGTGCGAAGTAGAGCCCACGATTGTTCTTGCTGGACGCCATCGCAACGTAGCTAGGCAGGTTCTCGAGATACGCCGCGTAGAGATCCTTCCGGTCGCCCTTGGCCATCTGCCAGAGAGACTGCGGGAAGATGGTGTTCGCGACGGTGTGAACGGGCTGAAGCCCGTTCGTTTCCAGGCAAGTGTCTAGCGCCTTTCGGAGCGTCTCATCCTCCACAGGCTCGCCGTCCTTGAACCTCGTGACGCTCACGACGAGCGGCGCGATCTCCGCGTCCGACCGCACGGTGAGCCGCAGGAACATACGGGCCCATGCGACCGAGAGATTGGTATCCTTGATGACAGGTGGATTATTCATCATCGCCCTCTTCCTCCTCGACGTGTCGATATCTAGCGAGTCCCTCATACTGAAAGCGCGCGATCCTAACGATGATGGCCCATGCACTGTTCGGGTCATGAACCCGGACCAGACTTGGCTTCCCAGCCTGGAAAAGGCGTCCTCCGGGAAGATCTTCGAGAAGGCCCAAACTCGGGCTGTCGGCGACGACGCCGGCTGGTAGGAGGATCTGTGTCCCAACCTCCGCATCTAGCGTCGGACGCCGGAAGTCTCTGTCGGCGACAATGAGCGGTCGGTCCGATGGGTGCCCCAGGATCGACCGGCGAATGGTAGGAAGCTTCATCCTTCCCAATTCCTGGACCCGGATCGGGGAGATTTCGTTGATGCTGTAGCCCAGGTGGTTTGCCAGCGCCTCGTAGCCGACTCCAAAGTTGCAGGCTACCGTGAAGACCTGCTCCGGCGATGCTGCCCTAATATTCCAGCCGCGTACGCGAAACGCGTTGCGCACGCCCACCTGCGGCATCAGAAGAAAGCCCGAGAATGCATCCACCAAGAATTCATCAGGCTTGAATACTGGGTTGGCTTCATCCTCCTTCCTTAGCTCGTCGATGGCGGACCCATGCCCGAAGACATGGTGGCCTACCTCATGGCCGCAGGTGAACGCTCGCCGACCTAACGGTCGCAGTGACGACAAGTAGATCTGCGGACGCACGCCCGCGATATAAGTTCCCTCCATGCTCGCGAGCGCGGCAAACTGCACGCGGATCTTCATCTTCTCGCACAGTTCGTAGACGCAGATGGGGCTCTCGTCATCGAAGTCCGCTGTCTCCCGAACCTCCAGCGCCTTCTCGAGCGCTCTTTTCGCGAGTTCGCGGCGTTGCGCACTCACCGCTTCTTCTCCGATTGCCGTGTGGCGGCCAGCAGCGTGAATAGCCGCTCCTGATCCTCGGGCTTCAGCTTACTTAGCTCACGCGCAGCGAGCTGAATCTTGTCGTGGTGGGGGTCGAGCCGCTCCGCCCCTTCACCCATGAGCCAAGCAACGGGCACCTCGTAAATCTCGGCCATGCGCCCAAGTTCCTCGGCAGACACGTTGCGATTCCCGGCCTCAGCCTCCGAGATCGAAGGGCGGTGGAGTCCGAGCATCTTGGCGACCTGCCCCTGGGAGAGACCGGACATCTCGCGGGCCGCGCGGATACGGCTGGCGATGATCATCTTTCTGCTGTCGTTCGACCCCATGGTCAGGCCGCCTTCGCGCTGAAGCGCTGGAAGAACTCGCCGGCGATCTCCGCGATCGTGAGCCGCCGCCGACCGCCCTGGGTAACATAGAGGTTCGGGACACGGTAGTCCGCCGGCAGCGTGACTCCGAGTTTACGTGCCACCCTTCGGAACACGACCGGGATGAGCAGGCTGTCGAATCCAGGCAGGTCCAGCAACGGGCATGTGCTGGCCTGGACCGTCGCAGAGGCGAATCCTCCGCTCGTCTGAATGTCCTGGTGGACCTGGATCAAAGTGCTCTCGATGTGGGTGATGTCCATGAGTCGAGCCTCTCCTTACACGTGGTAAGATAATCTTACCAGACGGGCCGCACCGAGGCCCTCTTACGGGTCGTAAGATAACCTTACCAGCCTGGCTGCGCAAGCCCCTTCGTCCTCAAGACGCATAGGCCAACTGGAAAACGTGTTGCGGGCGGTGGACGGGTGCACAGAGTCAGAGGCGGACCGCTCACAGGTGCCATAAGGGCCGCACCGGAGCGCCGTCCGGCACACGCGTGTGGAAGCGCGGCGTTACCTGAAGCGCGAATCCGAAAACCGGGACGAACGAAACGGTCCTGACCTGCCCACCGCAGAAGCCATGCCGCCACGCCTTCCGACGCTGCAGGACCCCCTACGTTCTCCCCAGACCGGTAAGCGGAGTGGATTCCTGGCCACAGAGGCGCAGCCCACGGTGGGAACGTAGCAGGTAGGGTGGTAGCGTGAGGACCCATGAGGAGGGGTGCTGCCATGGGCCTGCTGCACAATCTGCTGCGGAGAGCCCACCCCGCGCAGCCGGTGTCTGCCAGCGCGCTGCCTCAAGGCGCCAGGGTGGGTCCCTGGCGGGTGGTGCGCAGGCTGGGTGCGGGGGGAGCCGGGGTGGTGTACTTGGTCAGCCGCTGGGGCCGGCTCCACGCGCTCAAGCTGGCCACGCGCCCTGGTGACAAGCGCCTGCTGCGAGAGGGGCGCTTGCTGCGGCGGGTAAAGCACCGGGCGCTGGTGAAGTTCCACGGCCAGGGCTGGTGGCTGGGGCGCCGCACGGGCTTCCCCTATCTGGTGATGGAGTACGTGGAGGGGCTGCCGCTGTACTCCTGGGCGTGCGGCACCAACCCTACCCCGCGGCAGCTGGCCGGACTGCTGGCGCAGGCAGCTGGAGCGCTGGCGGCGCTGCACCGCGAGCACGCCCTGCATCGCGATGTGAAAGGCGCCAACACGCTGGTGCGCCCCGGGGGCCAGGAGCTGGTGCTGATGGATCTGGGCGCGGGCGGCTACGAGGGGGCCACTCCGCTGACCAGTCACGTGCTGCCGCCGGTGACGGAGGTGTACCTGAGCCCGGAGGCCATGGCCTTCGCTCAAGCCCATGTGGCTCAGGCGGGCGCGCGCTACCAGGCCCGGCCCACGGATGATCTCTACGCGCTGGGGGTGATGGCCTACCGGGTGCTGGTAGACGAGTACCCCTTCCCGGTGCACCTGCCGAGGGACATGTACTGGGCGGCGGTGCAGTCCAGGCCCGCGCCCCAGGTGCGCGAGCGCAACCCACGGGTGCCCGAGGCGCTCGCAGCCATCGTGCAGCGGCTGCTGGCCTCGAGGCCGGAGGAGCGTCACACCGACGCTCAGGAGCTGGCGGAGGCGCTGCTCCAGGCGCGGGAGGCAGGAGGAGCAGAGTGGGAGTTACCCGTGTTCGAGTGGTACCCAGAGCCCGGGCCCGCATCGCGCACCACCCGGAGCGGAGCGCCTGCCGGTCCGGTGGCGCCAGGGCAGGAGGCGGCGCTGAGTCTGGCCCGGGCGGAGCACCGCGAGCAGCAGGAGTGGATGCGGCTGCAGCGCCAGGTGCGGCGGCGTCTCCCAGGCATGGAGCAACAGCAGGAGGACAGCCCGGCGCCAGCCGCCCCCACTCCCACAGCTCGCGGCGCTGGCTGGCGTGGGTGGGTGGGGGCCGCGCTGGCCGTGGCCATGCTCGGAGCCTTCGTGCTGGGGACCACCCTGGAGGCAGTGCCAGCAAGCCCTACCCTACACGTAGGAAAGCCTGACCAGGAAGTAGCGGGAGCGGAGTTGTCACCAGATGCTGACCCTGGCGCGGTGGCCTTGGACTCCGAGGCCTCTACCTCCGTGCCCGCCGCTCCAGTGGCGCAGCCTCAGGAAGACCCTCGCGTGAACCCGCCCACCCCGTCTGCTCCCCCCTCCCCTCAAGCACTGCCCAAGCCCAAGCGGACCCGCCTCGCCAAGACACTCCCCTTGTGCATGGGGCTGGCTTGCTCTGGCAGCACGCAAGCCCTGAACCCCGTACCCGCGGCGGAGGAGTGTCCTCGCGGCGCCGTCCAGACCATGAAGGACCTGGGCATCCGGATAGGCGGTATCTCGGGTATCGTCGCATTCGCCGTACACTTGAGTGCGCAACCCCTCCCCGTGAATGAGGGGCCCTTCACGCTGTCCCTTCGGGAAAGCTTCGGTGATCTGGCCCCCACGACAGAGGTCCATGGACGGCTCCTCTTCGGGGCCGATCGCATCTACGGCCGCTTCACCGTGGCGCGGGTCCCCGATGGCCAGACGTTCCCGGTGTGCCTGGATTTGTATGATGACTTCGAGAGCAAGCGCGGGTTCGCGAAGTGGCCTGGCTCCACGGAGGACCGCGTGCTGATGGTCTCCACCGTGCAGTTGATGGCCGTGGACCGCTTCAAGTGAAGGGAGGTTGCGCCTGTGTCCGCCCCTCTCCTTCTGGTACTCGCGCTCCTGGCAGGAGCGGATGCCGTCGTGCACCCCAAGCCCCTCGCTTGCGCACGGGGAGTGCAGCGCGTCGAGCTGAGACCCGAGCCACTGGGCAAGGTGCCCGAGGTGTGCCTCTCTCCGAGGCTCGCCACGGTGTTCAGCTTCGACGCGGAGCTTGAGCCAGGCTCCTTGTTGCTGGAGGGCGCGGACCGCTTCGCCACGATCGAGCCAGGGGGTACCCTGCTGAAGCTGGTGCCTTCGGAGAAGCTGCTTGCAGGGGAGCGGCTCCGGTTGGTGCTGCGCATCAAGGATGGGGCAGTCCCGGCCAGCGCGGTGTTCTGGCTGGTGGTGGACCCTGACAGCGCCGGGAGCCTGGTGCAGGTGTACCGCCACCCGCGCTCGGTGGAGTCCCTTCTGCAGAAAGTGGAAGAGCAGGACACCCTGCTCCGGCAATGCTGGGAAGAAAACTCGCGCCTGCGCGCCCAGGAGCCGGTAGTCGAGGGGCTCATGGCCCTGTTGGAAGAGGGGCTGCTGAACCTAAGAGGCGTCGCCACCCACAACCTCACTGCAAAGGCCTCGCTCGCGCAGCCAAGCGCGCACAGACTGCGCCTCCTCCACAGCTATCTCTCAAGTGGGCGCGTGGCTGTGGAGCTGGGACTGGAGCCGATCCAGCCTGAGCGTGAGTGGACGGCCGCGGGCGCTGAGTTGATAGGCCCGGAGCGCCAGGGGCTGCGAGTGCTCCGGCTGCGGCAGCGGGAGTTACTGCGTCACGGCACCGTGAGGCAGCGGATCCTAATCGAGGCGGAGGCCTCGCCGGAGCAGGCCCAGGGCTCCTTCACCCTCAGACTGTGGGGCGCGGACGGCACCGGTGAGGTGCTCATCCACGGGGTGACGTTCCCGTAGCCCTCACGTGCTGGCGGCTGACCTCGTCATCGGCCGGGGGGCAGTCCTCGGGGCCCTGCATCGAGTGAGGAGGGCGGCGGTCCTGGCTCGAATGGCCCCTCGGGTTCCCCATCTACGACACGCCGCAGGATCCGGCCATCTGTGCTGATGGCGTACTTCGCGCCCGAGTCCAACGAGATGTAGCCCCCTCCGCAGAATGCGGAATCTTCGTCGATCCGGACAAAGATGATGTTGCCTTGGCGAATGACCGGTATCGATGCGCCTCTTGCCGGTCCCAGCAGGGACGCTCCTTAGCACTCGGGGGAAGAAAGTCATTCGCGGCAAGCATGATGGCTTGGAGCACGACACCCTCCAACTCGAACGGTACGCCCTGAGGGTCCAGCTCGGCTGCCGTCTGCTCGAAGAACTGAGGAAAGACGATCGAGCGGTCATTCTCGACCGGCACCGGGCGAGGGCCTGGGCGCTGAACGCAACCGGAAAGTGCACAGCCCAGTACAAGTGGCAGGATTCTTGTCCTCATCAGACACCCTTCACGGCAATGACAGGAGCGCAATCAATTCGAGCCTGTTCTCTCCTCGCGCGAACGAGAGGATGCTCGGCGTATCGAGGCCGGCGAAGGCGAACCCCCGGTCGAGGACGGACGGTTCCATGAGTGCAAGCTTGAGTGTCTAGCTCCTATGTCTCGACGGGAACAGGGATGCCGACCTCGGTCGCTACTGGGGTCCACACGTCCACGTCCTCCTCAGAGGTCTCGATCGAGACGATAAGCGAGTAGCGGGCCCCGAGTGCGCTTCTGTCTCGACGTGGCTGCTCCTTCCACCAACCAGCGACGGGGAAGATGCCAATGCAGCTGCGGTGCGCCAACTCTGCCGCCGTTCCCTCCCAGATGTTGGAGTGAAGGGAGCCCTTCGTCTGGGCAGCCGCGCCAAAGGTCCAGCCCTTGCTGTCCTCGGAAGTCGGCTTCTTCTCGCCCTCCTCCAGCGCAAGGTGGTTGAGCCGCTTCCGGAACTCGGGGACAGAGAGTTCCAACGGCTTGAGCTTGAAACGAAGCCCATGCGAGGCATAGCTATACCGCCGCTTCCACCCCAGCCGAGACGGGTTCGGCTCAACGAAGTATGAGAGCGTCACGCGGAGGCGCACCGACACCTCGCCAAGGCCCTCGAGCACCTCTGTCGGCCAGGGGAGTTCGTGCAGGTGGATCTGCCCGTACTTGCCCTGCAAGAAGGGCTGGACGGAGTCCTGGACGACCAGGGTGAGCGCGTTCCTGGCGCTCCGGAGCGCTCGCTCCAGGTCCGCGACCCCGAACCCATACCGACGGAGCATCGCCTCCTTGGCGCGCGCGCTGCTCTTCGCGGAGACCTGGCTGCGCATCTTCGGCGTCCACTCAGCGGAGTGCACGATGAGTGCCCGTATCGTCTCCGGCCAGAAGCCCGGGTACTGCGCGGAGATCTCCGCAGCCATGCGAGCGGCCTGCGCGGTAGCGGCACTGGTGGCCCACGAGGCTGACAGCAGCCGCTCGGCGGGACGGAAGTGCGTCGTCAGCAGAGAGAGCGGATCCGCCGTCCGGAAGCGGGTGCCAGCCGCGTTGGTGGCAGTGTTTCCACCCTCAAGGACCACGTCCGGCTTGATTGGCCACGGCGGGTCAAACGTGACCGACGTCGAGCTAAAGGGTGAGAGCTCACCCACAGGGGCCAGCGCGCTCCAGCCGTTCCACTGAGGATCGGTCGGATCGAGGTGGCACAGGGCGGTGCACGCGCCCACGGTCAGGGCGTTCCACGCCTGAGCAGGGTCGAAAACGGCGGTGTTGTCGCTCTGGGTGAGGTGGTTCTTCTCGAACTCCTCGATGTTACCCGCGCTGACAACGAAGAGCCTCCGCGCGTTCTCCTCTGGGCCGTCGAGGTAGATGAGCCCTTGATTTGTCTGGTCAAAGGAACGGCCCGCCGCGAGCGCGTCCATGGCCGCGGACCAAGATGTCGGCTGTCCAGCATCGCACGAGTCGACTGAGGTCACCGCCATCGAGAAGTAGCGGCGGCGGGTCGCCTGTGTCTCGGCGAGGCTTGTGCCTTGGGCGGTGATGCTGCCGTAGAGCTCCGGTTCGGTCGGGGGTTCATGGCGCGGAGGGAGGATCTTCACGGACTCCAGCCGGTGCCTGAGCACCACTGGGGCACTCGACTGAAGCAGCGGGTTCAAGTCGCCGTAGAGCGCAAGGCCAGCTATCTCGGTGCCGTGCCCATCGTGGTCGCCCTTCTGCCAACTGGGATCGACGGTGTGCATGTCGGCCGATGCGAGGGCTCCCTCTAGCAAGGGGTGGCCTCGCGTCACGCCAGTGTCGAGGATGCACACTGCGGGTGCGCCACCATCAGGGCCGCTGGTGCGCTGCTTGAGTTCCTGCACCCAGTCGGCCTGCTGAGGGACGTCCATCTTCAGGAAGGTGGCTGCGGTCTCCGCGGCATGTCGCACCTCAGCCAGATCGTTGAGGACGTCAAGCGAGGTGCTCAGCTGCTCCTGCGTGCCGAAGAGCAGGGTCACGATGCGGTCCTCGAAGGCAAGCCGCCTCGCGCCGAGCCGCATGTTCGTCTTTGCGGCGAACTCCTTGAGGCGCTGGAGTTCTTGACCATCATGCTTACGAAGCCATACCTCCCACCAGAGGGCGGCGCCGGCCTTGGGGTACGCTTTGGGATCGTCCGTCCAGAGCGCTCGGAGGGTCGCAAGGCGAAGGTTGGTGATGCTCTCCACGAGCGGCTTGTTCTTTGGCTCTCCCTTCTTCGTCTTCTCCGCGGCGTAGTCCTCGAAGCGGGTGACGAAGTGCTTCACCTGCCCTCGGGGGACGAAGACGGTTGCACGCTGAACCTTCGCGGTCTTTGTCACCGCGACGAGCTCGATGCCCTTCCTCTTGCTCTCGAGGCTCTCCAGTTGCAGTTCGAACTCCGGCTGACTGTCGAACTGGATGTACAGACCGGGCTCCGCGTTCGTCACCGAGAGACCAGAATCCTTGCGCCTTTCGTCCGCGAGCGCCGCTGCCTCGGCAAGCGCCGACTTCAGCGTCTGGCCGTGCTTCCGCCTATCCTTTGGGGATGGGGGGACAGGGAGGTCACGCATGTCGCGCGGGTGGGGCTTATAGCTCTCGGCGTCGGCCTTCTTGCGGACGAGGATGTGTTGTCGATCTCGGGGCGCCATTCATCGCTCTGCGGAGTGCTACCGGTGGGTCGTTTTGCGCTCGCTCAGTGCGGCGATGAGCGTCGCCGTCTGGATCACAGTCGTGTGCTCGAGGATCGCGTTCTTCGCAGCGTGCTCACACGCGCGCGCAATCTCCGCGTGACTGAGCCCATCAGCTGCATCAATCGCTGAGGTCCAGTCGACCTTCGAGGTGTCAAGCAGCGCGAGCCGAGCGCGCATGACGTGCTCCGCGACCGACCCAGCGGGCAGCACGTACTCGATGACCGTGTCAAAGCGGCGGAACAGCGCACGGTCCAGGAGTTGCGGATGGTTGGTGGCGCCCACCACGAGGCTGTCCGATTCGTCCTGCTCGAGGAACTGGAGGAAGGAGTTGAGGACTCGCCGGATCTCCCCGACGTCATTCTTCGATGCTCGCTCGCCGCCGAGCGCGTCGAACTCATCGAACAGGTAAACCGCAGGTGTCTGCTGGATGGCGTCGAAGACCAGGCGCAGCTTGGCGGCCGTTTCCCCCATGAACTTGGTGATGAGCCCGTCTAGCTGAATGGTGAAGAGGGGCAGACCCAGTTCCCCGGCGAGTACCGCCGCCGTCAGTGTCTTCCCGGTCCCCGCCGGGCCTACCAAGAGCAGCTTTCGTTGCGGGGCGAAGCCGTGCTCTTTCAGGCGCTCCGACTGGCTCTGCTCAAGAAGGACCCGGTCGATGCGCTGCCGGACCGCCTCATCGACGAAGAGGTCCGCCTTCCGAACCTTGGGGTACCCGACGGTCAGCAACCCAGCGAGCTCTCCTCGGGGTTGAACGAGCGGAACCGGTCGAATGCGAGCGACTCCCAGAGCCTCCTTTGCCTTGATCTTGGCGTCCTCGACGAGCTGCCGCAGTTCCTGAGCGAAGCGCGTATGACCGCTCCGAGCCGCCTGAGCGGCTACTTGGAGGGCGATCGAGTAGAACCGGGTCTCGTCGCCCTCTGCGTGGCTCCGAATGAGCGCCTTGACCTGGTCTGCCGTCGCCATTGTGCTGTCCGAAGCCCTTCTATCGTGAACGTCTGTCGCCTGCGTGCCGGAAAAAGGAAGCAGCGGACCTCTATTCTGCCCCGGCACGCAACTATTGTATTTTCTTGGCTGGCAAACGGGCTACGGAACCGCGAGGTCATCCAAGGGTGGATGTGCCTGTCTCCCACCATCACCCAGCGCGGCTCACTGTAGGGAGGGTTGCTCCGCCTCGACCCCGGTGCGCTCCTGCATGCGTGGGGCGATCCCCTGGTCGAGCTGCCGCAACAGCGCCTCGCAGAAGGCCTTCAGATCGCCCGGCTTGCGCGAGGTGATGAGGTTGCCGTCCTCCACCACCTCCCGATCCACCCAGTCGGCGCCAGCGTTGAGGAGGTCCGTCTTGATGGAGGGCCAGGACGTCACCGTCCGCCCTTCCACGATGTCCGCCTCGACCAGCATCCAGCCCGCGTGGCAGATGGCGGCAATGGGCTTGTCCGCCTCGAAGAACTCCTGGACCAGGTCCACCATGTCCGAGTCCAGCCGCAGGTGGTCCGGCGAATAGCCGCCGGGGATCACCAGCGCGTCGAACTCGTCCGCGGCCACGTCCTTCGCGGCCTTCTCAGCAGTAATCGTCTCCCTGCCCTTCTTGCCCTTGAGCTCCTTGCCGGCCTCGATGCCGACGATGACAGCCTCGTGGCCCGCTTGCTTCACCTGCTCGTACGGCACGCGGAACTCCGAGTCCTCGAAGTCCGAGTCAACGATGAACATGATGCGAGCCATGGTTCCTCCTGGTGGCAGCTGGAGACTCCGTCACAGTGCAAAGTGCCCACGCGCTGAGCACTGACAACCAGCGCCCCTCGGCACAACGGGCAGCGCCTCGGCCGTGCGCCCGCCCTGCCTCCATCCAGGTAGACCCCTCCTCAGCGCCTGGAAGGCCCCGGCAGTCCCGCCTGCGGAGTCCCGGTGCTTCCCTCGGGCTTGGGAGCCATGACGGGCCAAGGAACGACGCCCAGCTCGTCGGCGGCCAGGAGGTACTCGCCCACGAAGCGCCCTTGCGAGGCGATACGGAGAGCCGTGGAGATCCCCGCGAGCACCTCGCGCCCACGCTCCCGCCAGGCCAGCTCCCCCGTCAACGCGTGGAGCGCAGCAAGGAAGCGCGCGGCCCCTACGTTCTGGGCGAAGGGCCGCTCCCGCCGGGCGAAGACCCCCACCGCATCCGAGTCCGGAGTGGACTCGAAGAGCGCCCCACCCTCCGGGCCCGCGAAGTCCCGCAGGAGCCGCTCCCCCACGCTCAGGGCCGCCTCGCGGTAGCGAGCCTCCCCCGTCCGTTGCGCGAGCAGCGCAAGCGCCCGGCCGAGCGCCGCCGCGTCACCCAGGTAGCGCGAGCCAGAGCGGTGCGAGGCCTCACGCCAGACCGTCCCCCCTTCGCGCACGTGGCTGCTCAGCAGGACGTCGGCCGCCTTGCGCGCGCGGGCGAGAGGCTCGGGCTCGCCTGTCACCTCATGGAGCGCGAGCAGCGCGGCGATCGCCAGTCCGTTCTCACGGGAGTAGACGTGGGTGTCCACCCAGGGAATGCCGAGCGCGCGGCGGCCGGCCTCATCCTTCTCGTAGTACACATGGCCATCGACGAAGGGAATGCTCCGGTCATGCGAGCCCACGTCGGCATCCTGGTTCGTATAGAAGGTGCCGTCCGGTGCGCCCAGGAAGGTCTCCATATACCGCGCGAGGGCGCGAGCCTCTGTGAGCACCGAGGCTTCCTTCGTGAGCGCCCAGGCCCGCGCGTACGCCTCCAGGTTGGAGGCCTGGAACGTCATGAGCTTCTCGTAGTGCTGCGCGTTCCAGTGGCTGGCAGCCGAGTACTGGTAGACGCCACCCCACACGGGATCATGGATGGGACGCTGACGAGCCAGGGTGAAGACCACCCTATCGCGTGCCTCCCGATCCCCTCGCGCGGCGCGGCGCACCTCGAGCTCGAGGTTCTCGCCGATGGGCGCCTTCTGCCGGGAGCCCCAGCTTCCCTCCCGCTCATCGTAGGCCGCGTCCATGCGCTGGAGCGTGGAGGCAGACACCCAGGGCAGCATGGCGGGCGTGGCCGGCACATCCACCGGGAGTGAGACGGTGGCCTCCTGGCTCTCCTGCGCAAGCACCTCGACGCGCCGGAGCAGCGTGAGGAATCGATCGGGGGGGAGGTAGCCCCGGTACTTGCCCACCTCTTCGGCGTCGGGGCTCAGCAGGATGGTTGCGGGCCAGCCGTAGTCCGACCAGCGCTCGGCGAGATCCGGGCGCGCATCCACGTCCACGCGGATGGTGACGAAGCGCTCGCGCAAGAGGCGGCCGACCTCGGGATCGCGATAGGTCGTCTCGTCCATCACGTGGCACCAGTGGCACCACTCGGCGGCGCCGTCGATGAGCAGGTAGCGCCCCTCGCGCTTCGCCCGAGCGAAGGCCTCGGGCCCCCACTCCTCCCAGGTGAAGGCCTGGGCCAGCCCCCGCTCGCGAGCCCGGACGATGTCCACCTGGGGAGGAGTCCCCGGGCGGACGAGGCCTCCAGGGCCCGTGGGCGGACGGCAGGCAGCAGCCAGGAGCAACAGCATCGAGCAGAGCCGGAAATTCACGCGGTCAGAATACGGGAGAGCGGCTCGAATGGTTTCATCATGGAACGCCGCGCCCGAGCAGGCCTATGAAGGCGCATGCGCCTCCCCCACCCGGTCCTCCTGGCCGCTCTGGCCGTGCTCACCTTCACCGCGCCCGGCTGCCGCAAGAGCCAGCCCCAAGGCGGCCACTGCACCCTCGTGGAGGACAACTGGGGACCGGATGGGACGGTGCCCTTCACCGTCGAGGTCGTCGCCGAGGGGCTCCAGGTCCCCTGGGGTATCGCCTTCCTCCCGGGGGGTGACGCACTCGTCACCGAGCGGCCGGGCCGCGTGCGCCTGCTGCGGGGCGGAGTGCTGCAGGCCCAGCCCGTGGCCACCGTCCCCATCGCCAGCACCACCGAGGGCGGACTGCTGGGCATCGCCGCGCACCCGGACTTCGCCACCAACCGCCAGTTCTACCTGTACGTGACGACCGATGCGGACGGACGCGACGAGAACCGCGTGGAGCGCTGGACGCTCTCGGAGGACCACGCCTCGGCCACCTTCGAGCGGGTCATCTTCGGCGGCATCCCCTCCGCCGCCTTCCACGATGGCGGGCGGCTGCGCTTCGGGCCGGACGGGATGCTCTACGTGGGCACTGGCGACGCGCGTGACCCGGACCTCTCGCAGAGCCCGAGCAGCCCCGCGGGCAAGCTGCTGCGCCTCACCTCGGACGGGCAGGTGCCTGCGGACAACCCCTTCCCCGGCTCGCCCGCGTTCCTCCTCGGCATCCGCAACACCCAGGGCTGGGACTGGAAGGATCG
>Ga0190275_10001429_pt1 | contig 17755 bp, 17 predicted proteins | sample Popmic550T_FD_133745 | JGI IMG/M metagenome (GOLD analysis project Ga0190275, IMG submission 133745) | Populus adjacent soil microbial communities from riparian zone of Yellowstone River, Montana, USA - 550 T | ecosystem: Environmental > Terrestrial > Soil > Riparian zone > Trees stand | place...
TCGCCGAGGAGCGTCGCGCCGAGATCGACGCGCATTTTGCAAAGCTGCGCGCCGCAAAGCCCGCGCTGTGGAACGGGCGCGTGCTGCTCTTGCGCCGCGGTGAGATCGCCGCAGGCGTGCTCAGCGGCACGTATTCCGAGGCGGATTTCGCGAGCTTCATCGCCTGGCGCGACTGGGGCTTCCCCGACTCCTCGGTGCGCAACTGCTTTCCGATGGCGGCGTTGCGCTCGTCCGACGGCGCGTTCCTGCTCGGCGTGATGGGCGCGCACACGGCGAATGCTGGCCACATCTATTTCGCGGCAGGCACACCCGACCCGAACGACATCGTCGGCGATTCGGTCGATCTCGAGGGCGGCGTGATGCGCGAGCTTACGGAAGAAACGGGTCTGGCGGTGCCTGACGTTTCGCCGGCGTCGGGCTGGACGGCCGTGCTCGAAGGCCAACGCATCGCGCTGATGAAGATTGTTCAGGCGCGTACGAGCGCCGATGCTTTGGCAGCGCGCATCCAGGGATTTCTCTCAAGTCACAAGCAGCCGGAGCTCGCGGACGTTCACATCGTGCGAACGTTGAGCGATCTGCGGCCGTCGATGCCGGCGTTTGTGACGGCGTTTCTCGAAAGCCGCTTGCGCTAGGCCTTGCCAGACGGTCGCCCGTGGCGTGAACTCGCGCCATGCCGCTCACCAAATCGCTCCGCCGCCTGCGTATCGACAAGCCGGACAAGTTCCGGCTCGCCGACTACGATCCGGCCGATACCTGCGGGCTCGATATCGAGAAGGCCGAAGCCAAGGCGATGCTCGCGAACGGCGTCGAACGCCTCGCGGCCTTGCAGGAAAAGCTCTACGCGGACAACCGCTGGGCAGTGCTGGCGATCTTCCAGGCGATGGACGCGGCCGGCAAGGACGGCGCGATCGAGCAGGTGATGTCCGGCGTCAATCCACAAGGCTGCCAGGTGCATTCGTTCAAAGCGCCGAGCCACGAGGAACTCGATCACGATTTCCTGTGGCGCATCGCCAAGGCGGTGCCGGAGCGCGGGCGCATCGGCATCTTCAACCGCTCGCACTACGAAGAGGTGCTGGTGGTGCGCGTTCACCCGGAATATCTGGAGCGCCAGCGGCTGCCCAAATCGCTCGTCGGCAAGGATCTCTGGGACCATCGCTTCAAGAGCATCCGCACATTCGAGCGCCATCTCGCGCGTAACGGCGTGCTGATCCTCAAGTTCTTCCTGCATGTTTCGAAGGAGGAGCAGCGCCAGCGCTTCCTCGCGCGGCTCGATGAGCCGGCGAAGCGCTGGAAATTCGAGATGGGCGACGTGGCCGAGCGCAAGCTATGGGACAAGTACATGCACGCCTACGAGGAGGCGATCAGGCATACGAGTGTGGACGAGGCGCCGTGGTACGTCGTACCGGCCGACAACAAGTGGTTCGCGCGGCTTGTCATCGCCGAGGCCATGGTCGACGCCATCGAGAACCTGAATCTGGAATTTCCGAAAGTCGACGGTGCGGCGCTGAAGGAACTGGAGCGCGTGCGCGGCGCACTGATGGCGGAGGCGCCAAAGAAGCGCGGGAAGTAGTCTTCGTGCCGATCAGGCCTCGCAGTTCAGGCCGAAGCGGTTCTTGACTGCGTCCTGCTGGTCCTTTGGCTCGCGTTGCAGCAGGGCGCATGCACTGTAGTTGCCCTTCATCTTGCCGCCGTCCATGTACATCCAGTCGGTGATCTCGCCTTCGCTGAACTGGATGATCTGCCCGGCGCTGACGCTACGCACCATCCGCGGCGTGTTGTCGATCTTGCCTGAGAAGCGTCCGCCGTTCGCGGTGAATCCCGTGACCCAGAAGTACTCCACGCCATTGCTGTCGCTCACCCTGACCTTGAGGGCGAAGTTTTTCATCCCGGGCGTCGGCTGTCGCGCGGTCGCGAGAAACTGAGCCAGGGTCGCGCGCGCCTTGTTCCTTGCGGCGGCCATCGCCGAGTCTTCCTTGGTTACGAGAAACGCCTCGTCGCGCTTCGCGCGAGCAAGCACGCTCTGATCCGTTGTCTTGTAATAGTAGACGCCGGCCAGCACCAAACCAGCCGCGACAACCACCGCCATGCCTGTGCGCATCGTGCCCTCGTTCTTCCAAGCCGGCGAGTCCGGCGCTCGCGGCTCCATACATGCGGGGCGTAAATGTCAGATGAGAGAAAAGGTACGATTTGCATCAAATCAATGCGGTACGATGTGAGGCGAAGAAAGTAGCTTGCAGGATTGCGCGAACGCTGGCGCTGCAGCCAAGACAAGCGCATCGATCAAAATGGTCAGTCTCGCTGACATTTCTGTCACAGAATCCCGTACTTGCGCCGGCGCCCGCGCTTCCGCTAAAGACACTCCTTCAGTCGTCCGAGCGGGTAGGGTTTCGTTTACCAATCTCCGCGACGCTCGGGCGATGTTGAAGAGGGTAGCGATGTCGATTCGCCGCGATAACCGCGCGATCGCTCCGGGGGCCGAAGCGGCCCGGCCGGCTCTCGCCCTCATTCTGAACCTCCTTCTTATCAGCCCCTGAGGGCCGGTCGGGCGCATGCGCCTGGGCACTCAGGGGACCTGAAAACCCCTCAGCGCCCGTACGGGCGCATTTCCCGAACACAGCGCCGCTGAGCGCACCGAAGAAGGAAGATTCAAATGACCACCACCCAATCCGAGAAGGATCGCGTCGTTATCTTCGACACGACCTTGCGCGATGGCGAGCAATGCCCCGGCGCAACCATGACGCACGAGGAGAAGCTCGAAGTCGCCGAATTGCTCGATACGATGGGCGTCGACATCATCGAGGCGGGTTTCCCGATCGCCTCGGACGGCGACTTCGCCGCCGTTCACGAGATCGCCAAGCGCACCAAGAATGCCGTCGTGTGCGGCCTCTCGCGTGCCGCTTTCAACGATATCGACCGCTGCGCGGAGGCGATCAAGCCGGCCGAGCGCAAGCGCATCCACACTTTCCTCTCCACGTCCCCAGTGCACATGAAGTGGAAGCTCCAGAAGGAGCCGCACGAAGTGCTCCAGATGGTGATCAACCAGGTGACGCGCGCGCGCAATCACGTCGATGACGTGGAGTGGAGCGCCGAGGACGGCACCCGCACCGAGTTCGAGTTCCTGTGCCGCTGCGTCGAGGCGGCCATCAAGGCCGGGGCAACGACGATCAATATCCCGGACACCGTCGGCTACACGACGCCGGAAGAATATTTCGAGATGTTCACGCGTGTGCGCGAGGCCGTGCCGAACTCCGACAAGGCGATGTTCTCGGTGCATTGCCACAACGATCTCGGCATGGCGGTCGCGAACTCGCTCGCCGGCGTGAAGGCGGGCGCGCGGCAGATCGAATGCACCATCAACGGCATCGGCGAGCGCGCTGGCAACACGGCGCTGGAAGAAGTCGTGATGGCGATGCGCGTGCGCAACGACGTGCTGCCGTACTGGACCAAGATCGACGCCACGATGCTGACGCGCGCTTCGAAGCTGGTCGCCGCCGCGACCTCGTTCCCGGTGCAGTACAACAAGGCGATCGTCGGACGGAACGCGTTCGCACACGAGAGCGGCATTCATCAGGACGGCATGCTCAAGAATGCGCAGACCTACGAGATCATGTTGCCCGAGACGGTCGGCGTGAAGCAGACCTCGCTGGTGATGGGCAAACACTCCGGCCGCCACGCCTTCGTGCACAAGCTGGAGGAGATGGGCTATCACCTCCAGAAGAACCAGCTCGAGGACGCCTTCGTGCGCTTCAAGGCGCTGGCCGACCGCAAGAAGCACGTCTACGACGAGGACATCGAGGCGCTGGTCGACGAGGAGATCGCGCACGCGCAGGACCGCATCAAGCTGGTCTCCCTCTCGGTCGTCGCCGGCACGCGCGGGCCGCAGCGCGCGACGATGAAGCTCGACATCGACGGCAAGCAGACCGTGGAGGAGTGTGAAGGCAACGGCCCGGTCGACGCGACCTTCAACTGCATCAAGGCGATCGTGCCGCACGACGTCGTGCTTGAGCTCTATCAGGTGCACGCCGTCACGGCCGGCACCGACGCGCAGGCCGAGGTCTCGGTGCGTCTCTCGGAGAACGGACGCTCGGTGACCGCGAAGGGCGCCGATCCCGATACGCTCGTCGCTTCCGCGAAGGCCTATCTCGGCGCGCTCAACAAGCTGATGGTACGGCGCGCCCGCGGTGAGGGACTGGCGCTGAGCGAGCGGCGTATCCACTCGCAGGACGTCGGGTAGGCCCCTCCGCATTGTCATCACCCGCGGATGCGGGGTGATCCAGTAAAGAGCGAGCATGCCTGTGCACGCTTGCCTCTCAAGCGCCTTCCTGCGTTTACTGGATGGCCCGCTGCGCGGGCCATGACACGCGTGGTCGGAGCAACCAATGTCCGTTGAAGTCTATCTCGCCTACGTTCTCACCTGCATCCTGATCACCATCATCCCGGGTCCGACGGTCACGCTGATCATTGCGAACAGCTTGACGCACGGCACGCGCGCCGGATTGCTCAACGTCGCAGGCACGCAGCTTGGCCTTGCGATCATGCTCGGTGTGCTGCTGGTCGGGCTTTCCTCCGTGATCGCCGCGATGGGCGTGTGGTTCGATTATGTGCGCATCGCGGGCGCGGTCTATCTGGTGTGGCTCGGCTGGAAGCTCTTGCGCGCCAATGCGGGCTTGGGGCAGTTCGGCACGACGCCCAAGCCGCGCGGCGGATTCTTTCTGCAAGGTTTCCTGGTGCTGATGAGCAATCCGAAGGCGCTATTGTGGTTCGGCGCGTTCATTCCGCAGTTCGTCGACCCCGCCGGCAACTATGTGGGACAGATCGTCCTTCTCGGTGCGACCGCGATGGTCACCGCGGCGATCACCGACGGCGCCTATGCGGTGCTGGGCGGGCGCACGGGCCGGGTGATGTCGGCTGGTCGCATCCGGCTCGCCTCGCAGCTTGGTGGCGTCTTCTTGATCGGTGGTGGCGTCTGGCTCGCCGTTACCCGCACGCGCTGATACGTCCGTATATTGCGGTTTGCCTTAATTTGTGACCATGCGCCGGCACGTCAGATTGTTGCGCCACGCCCCCTCTTTTCGCAGCGATGGAACCAATTTCACCCACAATCGTTGCGGATCGAAGCTGACGGAACATGGGATACGTAACGTCACTTAATGGGGAGCGTTAATCCGCGCCGGGGATTCACATTTCGTCCGCATTTTCCTCTTGTTCAGGACGCGATTTTTCCCTATCGCCCGCGGCATCAACCCCACAACGCGGATTGGAGAGACTGCATGAGGAAGGCAGTGTTCGCGAGTGCTGTTGCGCTCGCGATGATGGGACCACTGTTGGTTTCGGAGCATGGATTTGGACCCTCGAGCGCCGCGGCACAGGACGTCGTGGTGACTGAAGGCAAGATCGCGCGCTTGCGCTCAGCCCTGCGCCTCACCGGCGAGCAGATCCAACACTGGCGCCCGGTCGAGGCAGCGTTGCGCGCGGCGGTCCGCGAGCAGCGTGAGGGCCAAGGCCTGGTGCAAAAAGTGCGTGATCGCGTGGGCAGCTATGCAGGCAGCGCGATGGCGATCCAGCGCGCCATGTCCGCCGCCGGTCCGCTGATCGCGAGCCTCGACGAGAGGCAGCGCGAGAGCGGCCGCAATGTGCTGCGCTCGATGGGCGGCGCCTCGATGTTCTGAAGCGCGCTTTTTCTGAAAGCTTGAAGCGACCTCTTTGCTCCCTGCGGCGAGAGGTCGCTTTTTTGTGTTCAATTCCACGCAAACGCCGTGCCCAATGTCCGCTCGCTGCCACGAGGCTGGCTATGGGCGACATTGGCGGCGCTCGCCCTATTACGAAAAATCTCAAGCACTGGGCTGCGCACGGCGTGCGCAACACCGCCGATCTGCGCCTTGTCGATGTGATGATCGGGCCGCGCTGCATCGTGATTCTGCCGGACCGCGAGGTTGAACTCGGCAACCTTGGATCGGACGAGATGATCCACCTGGCCTGCCGCAATACGACAGCCGGTGTCGTGATCGATGCGTCCAAGATCAAGCGGACGCCCGTCGCCGCTTGAGCTTCGGCGCGTGTGTTAGGTCAGCATAGCTTACATTTCACAATCACGCCGCGAATGGCCCGTTAGGCTGACTCCACAACAATAGGGAGGTCACCGATGGCTCGCATGCAGCTGCATCGCTTTGGCGATTGTTCGCCGAAACTGCCTGAAAAAAAGCCCGCGCTCGATCGGCGCGGTTTCCTCGCAACCGCCGCAGGTCTTGCGGCGACCGCCGCGACCTTGAAAGCGGCCTCTGCGGAAACCGTAGCGCCATTCGGGCAAACCGCTGCTCCAACCCTACAGACTCCGCTGCCGTTGGGCCCGCTGCCCGGCGCCCGCTATCCGGATGCTCGTCTGGAGTCGATGAAGAAGACGGGTCCTTCGTTCGGGCCTACCGGCTTCCCGGCCTTCGCTGGCACGATGGCAGTCGAGCGCGTCGCAACCGGCTTCCGCTGGGCCGAGGGACCGGTTTATTTTGCGGCCGGCCGCTACGTGTTGTTCAGCGACATTCCCAACAATCGCATCATGCGCTTCTGCGAGGATGACGGTCACCTGAGCGTCTACCGGCAGCCGTCGATGAACTCGAACGGCAACACTATCGATCGGCAAGGACGCCTGCTCACTTGCGAACATAGCGGCCGGCGGGTGACCAGGACCGAGCTCGACGGCTCGCTCACGATCATCGCCGACAAGTATAATGGCAAGAAGCTGAACTCGCCGAACGATGTCGTTGTAGCAGCCGACGATTCGATCTGGTTCTGCGATCCGTCCTACGGCATCGGCGGCTTTTATGAGGGCATTAAAGCGGATAAGGAGCAGGACAAGCAAAACGTATACCGGGTGGATCCGAAAACGGGTGACATCAAGGTCGTCGTCGATGACTTTATCCAGCCGAACGGCCTTTGCTTCTCGCCTGACGAGAAAAAGCTCTATGTCTGTGACACCGGCTATACCAACGGGCCGGAGAACCCGTCGCATATCCGCGTGTTCGACGTCGATCTCGCGGCCGGAAGGCTTTCCAACAGCAAAGTCTTTGCGGACATGCCCAAGCCCAGCATTACCGACGGATTGCGCTGTGACCGGGATGGGCGCCTCTGGTGTTCCGTGGGTTGGGGCGATCCGAACGAGGATGGCGTGCGCTGCTACACGGCTGAGGGCGATCTGCTTGGCAAGGTCCACATACCGGAAACTGTCGCCAACCTCTGCTTCGGCGGTCAGCAACGCAATAGACTGTACATCTGCGGCTCGTCATCGCTCTATGCCCTCTACACGAGTGTGCAGGGTGCGCTGAAGCCGTGACGAGCCCTGCGGCATTGAAAGGGGCGCCCGTTTTCTCGACCTTGTCGAACAAGACGGGCGCACAGAAATTCTGAGCGGCAAGAACCAGCGCCGCCCTCGACAGTGCGCGTGCTGGATCGTAGTGAAGCGGGCGCCTGTCAGGTGCCTGGATGACGATTGAAGCTCCGCCAGAATACACAAGGCTCGATCCGGCGACCGCGCTTCAGCGCGTGGTGCCGGGCCGTGCATGCGGCACCTGCACGCTGTGCTGCAAGCTCATTGCGGTCGCCGAATTCAACAAGCCGCCCGGCGAATGGTGCCCGCATGTCGTCCGCAAAGGCGGCTGCGCCATCCACGCGACGCGGCCGACCGGCTGCCGCACCTTCTTCTGCGACTGGATGACCGAGAAGGAACTCGGACCGGACTGGAAGCCCGAAAAATCGAAGCTCGTGATGGTAACCGGCGAGGGCGGGCATATCACCGCGTTCGTGGATCCCGGTGTCCCGGGGGCATGGCGCCAGGCGCCGTATTTTGCAGCATTGAAGCATCTCGCTACCGAAGGTCTGCGCGCCTCGCCCATGCGCATCATCACGGCACGGATCGGCACCCGTATTATCGTGATCCTGCCCGATCGCGAGATCGATGTTGGACCGATCGGGCCCAACGAGTCGCTCCACCTTGAACGCGGTCCGAACGGCAGGATTGAAGCCCGCAAGATAGAACGTCCGCGACCAGGCTGAGCATCTCGACGACGCGCCGGCGAATTGAGAGGTCATATGCAGAACTCGGAAAAAATCTGGCAGCTCGTCGATGCCCGCAAGGACGATTACGAGGCGCTGTCCGACCGCGTCTGGGGCATGCCGGAGATTGCCTACACGGAATACCGTTCGGTCGCCGAGCATCGTGCGATGCTGGAGAAGGAAGGCTTCCGCATCACGGAAAATCTCGCGGACATTCCGACCGCCGTGATGGGCGAGGCGGGCGAGGGCGGTCCGGTTATCGCGATCCTCGGCGAGTACGATGCGCTGCCCGGCCTCTCGCAGGTCGCCGGCATTGCGGAACGGAAGGAGCTGGAGCGTGGCGGCAACGGTCACGCGTGCGGCCACAACCTGCTCGGCTCCGCAGCGCTGCTCGCCGCGACCGCGGTGAAGAACTATCTGGCCGACGCCGGCATCAAGGGCCGGGTGCGCTACTACGGCTGCCCGGCAGAAGAGGGTGGTGCCGCGAAGGCCTTCATGGTGCGCGCCGGATGCTTCGAGGACGTGGACATCGCGATCACCTGGCATCCCGGCGCAATGAACCGTGTCGATGAGGCGCTGAGCCTCGCGGGCGCGCGCATCGACTACACGTTCCGGGGCCGGGCCTCGCATGCCGCGGCCTCGCCGCATCTCGGCCGCAGCGCGCTCGATGCCGTCGAGCTGATGAATGTCGGCGTCAACTACATGCGCGAGCACATGCCGTCCGACGCGCGCATTCACTATGCCGTGCTCGACTCGGGCGGCGTCGCGCCGAACGTCGTGCAGGCCTACGCCAAGGTGCGCTACTCGATCCGCGCCCGCGACGTGTCGGGCATGAACGCGCTGATCGCCCGCGTGCGCAAGGTCGCGGACGGTGCCGCGCTGATGACCGAGACCAAGGTCGAGGTGCAGATGGCGACCGCCATATCGAACCTGCTCGGCAACACGCCGCTGGAAAAGGCGATGCAGAGCCAGCTCGAGCGGCTCGGGCCGCCGCCGTTCGATGCGGCAGACCGCAAATATGCGGCCGATATCCAGGCGACTCTCACGCCGGAGGACATAGCGTCCTCCTACGCGCGCATCGCGATGCCGGTGCAGAAGGACAAGCCGCTGTGCGATTTCGTCGTGCTTTACGGCACCAAGGGCGCGCCGATGATCGGCTCGACCGACGTCGGCGACGTGAGCTGGGTGGTGCCGACCGTGCAGGCGCGCTGCGCCACGGTCGCGATCGGCACTCCCGGCCATTCGTGGCAGATCACCGCGCAGGGCAAGTCCGGCCACGCCAAGAAGGGCATGGTGAACGCCGCCAAGGTGATGGCGGGGCTCGCCGTCGAGGCATTAAACGATGCCGCGCTGATCGCCCGCGCCAAGGCCGACCTCAAGGCGCGGCATGAGGTTGCGCCTTACGTCTGCCCGATGCCGGACGAGGTGAAGCCGCCGCTTCAGCCGGGAACCTGACGCGAGGCTTCGCGTAGTCTGCTAGCGTTCCGTTGGCGCCGCGATTCGCGAAGCGAGACAATCATGCTCGGCTGGTTCCAGGCGATCATGCCCAAGGAGGACAAGTTCTTTGACCTCTTTGAGCAGCATGCCGACCTTGTCGTGGCGGGCGCAGAGGCGCTGCGCAGTCTTTTGAAAGGCGGCGACGCGGTCGAGAACTGCCGTGCGCAAATCCTCTCGCTGGAAAATCAGGCGGATGAAATCACCCGCCAGGTGCTGATCGCCGTCCGCCGCACCTTCATCACGCCATTTGACCGCAGCGACATCCAGGATCTGATCGGCTCGCTCGACGACGCGATCGACCAGATGAACAAGACCGCCAAGACCATCGCGCTGTTCGAGGTGAACAGCTTTGAGCGGCAGATGCAGCAAATGGGCGAGGACGCGCTCGCCGGCGCGAAGCTGGTACAACGCGCGATGCCGCTTCTGAGAAACATCGGCAAGAATGCGGGCGAGCTCAACCTGATTACCGAGCAGATCGTTCGCGTCGAGGAGCGCGCCGACGAGCTGCACGACGACGGGCGCAAGGCGCTGTTCCTCGCCAATCGGTCGAATCCCGCGAGTGGAATGAACTTCACCATCGGCACCGAGATCTACGATCATCTCGAGAAAGTCGTGGACCGCCTGGAGGATGTCGCGAACGAGATCAACGCGCTCGTCGTCGATCATCTCTGAGGCGCTGCCATGGACCTCGCGCTCAGTCTTCCGATCCTCATCGGCCTGATCGTTACCGCACTCATCTTCGATTTTCTCAACGGGCTGCACGATGCGGCAAACTCGATCGCGACGATCGTTTCAACCCGCGTGCTGCGTCCGCGCTACGCGGTGGCCTGGGCGGCGTTCTTCAATTTCATCGCATTTCTGTTTTTCGGCCTGCATGTGGCCCAGACCGTGGGCGTCGGTATCATCGCCGCGGATGTGATCGATGCGCGGGTCATCTTCGGCGCGCTGATGGGGGCGATCAGCTGGAATCTCATCACCTGGTGGGCCGGGATTCCATCGAGCAGCTCGCACGCGCTGATCGGCGGACTGGTCGGCGCCGGCATGACCAAGGCAGGCACCAGCGCGGTGGTCTGGGCCGGTCTGAGCAAGACGGCGGCCGCTATCGTGCTGTCGCCAATGACCGGATTTTTCCTGGCGTTGTTGCTGATCCTTGCCGTGTCTTGGCTGCTGGTTCGCGCACTGCCGGCTTCGGTCGACGGTGCCTTCCGCTACCTTCAGTTCGTCTCTGCCTCGCTCTATTCGCTTGGCCACGGAGGCAATGACGCGCAGAAGACGATGGGCATCATCGCGGTGCTGCTCTACTCGCAAGGTCACCTGGGAAGCGAATTCCATGTGCCGTTCTGGGTGGTGATCACCTGTCAGGCCGCGATGGGCCTCGGCACGCTGTTCGGCGGCTGGCGCATCGTGCACACCATGGGATCGAAGATCACGCGCCTCACCCCGATGCAGGGGTTCTGCGCCGAGACCGGCGGAGCAATCACCCTGTTCGGCGCGACCTATCTCGGCATTCCGGTTTCCACCACCCACACCATTACGGGCTCTATCATCGGCGTTGGCGCCGCGCGCAAGGTTTCGGCCGTGCGCTGGAATGTCGCGAGCAACATCGTGACCGCGTGGATCGTCACGCTGCCGGCATCCGGCCTCATCGCGGCGTCGTTCTATCTAATGAGCGGGCTCGGCCGGTAGCCGATCAAGCCGCCGGACGCGTGCCGCACCAGTCCGCGATAAAGCTCGCGAGCGTGAGCGTCACCTTGTGGATGCTCTCGAGGTCGACCGCTTCATCGAAGCCGTGGTTGCCTGTTCCGGTCGCGCCGTAGCAGAGGCTCGGAATGCCATAATAACGGCCATAGAAGCGGCAATCGGTCACCGCAGGGGAAATCACGTCGCCCGGCTCCTCGCCATCGTACGTGCGGCGATGCGCAGCGCGCACGGCGTTCTCGAAGTCCGAGCCAGGCTCCAGCACGTAGTCGTCGGCCTGGAAGCCGTTCCATTCGATCTGCGGCGGGTTCTCGGCCAGGAACGGATCCTGCCGCGCCGCAGCCATGACGACGCCCGAGAGCTCTTCGCGGAATTGCGCGAGCGTCATGCCCGGCAGCACCGCGATGCGGCAGTCGACCTCGCACCAGGCGGGCGTCGAGGAAGCCCAGTCGCCGCCGGAGATCTTCCCGGGATTGAACTTGATCGCATTCGGGATGCGGCTGAACCACGGGTCGCGCTTGACGCGCTCGTTTAGCTCGCGCGCGTGGCCGCGCAACGCCTCGATCAGCCCGAACGCGGAAAGGATCGCGTTGGTGCCGCGCTCGCTCTCCGAGACATGGACAGGCTTGCCGCTGATCTTGAGCCGGAACCACATCACGCCGATCGTGCCGCGATAGACGCGCGCGCCGGTCGGTTCGGGAATGAGGCAGGCGTCAGCGCGATAGCCGCGCGCCAATGTCGAAAGGGCGCCGTTGCCGGTCGACTCCTCCTCGGTGACGGTCTGCACGTAGACGTCGGAACCGGGCAGGTAGCCGGCGTCGCGCAGTGCGTCGAGCGCGAACACCATGGCGCATACGCCGGACTTCATGTCGTTCGCGCCGCGCCCGTGCATGCGGCCGTCCTTGATGGTGCCGACGAAAGGCGGCGTCTGCCACATGCTGACCGGGCCGGTCGGCACCACGTCGACATGGCCCTGCATGATGAGCGAGCGGCCGGCCGGCTTCGGCGCGCGCAGGCTCGCCACCACCTGCACGGCGCGGCTGTAGTCCGTGTCCATCACGGGCGAGAAGCCGGGCAGCGTCTCCATCGGGACATCGGCGAGGGTGTAACGGTCGACTGTCCAGCCGCGGTTCGCGAACTCGCGCGCGATCCAGTCCTGACACGGCGCTTCCTCGCCGCGCAAGCTCGGGAAGCCGACGAGCGACTTGAGCCAGTCGACCTGCCGCGTCCAGTTCTGGTCGACGGCGGCGGAAAGTTGCGTGTCGATATTGCTTGCCACGATGCGCTCCGTTAGCCCGCCTTGACCTGATACTTGATCGGCTTGCCTGACAGGACGGCTCGGCAGTTGTCCAGCACGACGCGGATCTCCGCGAGCACGCCCTTGCGCGAACCGCCTGCGATGTGCGGGGTGAGGATGACGTTGGGCAGCGTCGCAAGCCTGTCCGGCTGCGGGCGCGGCTCGATCGTGTGCACGTCGAGCCCGGCGCCGGCGATCGTGCCGCTCGTTAGCGCCGCATGGAGAGCATCTTCATCGACGATCGGCCCGCGTGCCGTGTTGATGAAGAACGCCGTCGGCTTCATGGCCGCAAAGGTGCGCGCGCCGATCAGCCCGCGATTGTCCGGAATGTTGGTTGCGTGCAGCGATACGAAATCGGATTCCGCGAGCAGCGCGTCGATGGCGGCGTATTCGACGCCGAGCTTTGCTTCCTGGTCCGCCGGCAGCCGGTTTCGGTTGCAATAGAGCACGCGCATCCCGAAAGCGCGCGCCATGCCGGCCGTGATGGAGCCGACCTCACCCATGCCGATGATGCCGAGCGTCTTGTTGAACAACCCGCCGATGTTCGGGATGCCGGCCCAATTGTAGGCGACGTTGTGATCCGGGCGGACGCGGTCGCGATCCCAGCGGTCCTTGCGCACCGCACCGTCGGCTTCGAGCAGACGTTTGCCCAGCGCGAGCATCAGCAGGATCGCGTGCTCGGCGGTGAGCTGGAGCGTCGCGCGCGGCACGCAAGAGACCTGGATGCCGCGCTTCGCCGCCGCCGCAAGGTCGATCGCATCGGCGCGCGCGCCGAGGCGCTGGATCAGTTTGAGCTTCGGATTGGCGTCCATGAAGGCCGCGTCGATCACGCCGCGGCGGAAGATCAGGATGTCGGCCTCGCTGCCCTTGCGCAAATCGAGTTTCGCCGACATCGGGATGAGTGACACGCCGTCGTCCGGATGCAAGCCGTGGCCGTGCGCGTAGACGCGCGCCGGGTCCATGTCCTCGGGCATGAAGAACTCGCGCGCCCAGTCGGTGGTGATCTCGCCGGGCCCGGAAATCGCGTAGCGCGTCAAGCGAATGACGTGGTCGTCGTCGAGAATGGCGATGGTGGTCATGCGGCATTTTCAGATGGCGGGAAGCCGGGACCCTAGCACATCGTCGCCTTGAAGTTCGCGGGTCATTCGGGTTTGCTGGCGGGCATGGCTGGCGCGCAAAGACGCCACACGCAAGGAACGCCCAACGTGCCCGACTCTCTGAAAGACCTGCGCCGCGATCTCGCGAGCGCGTATCGCATTGTCGCCAACGAGGGCATCCTCGATGCCTTTGGCCACATCAGTGTGCGCAACCCGAACAATCCGCAGCGCTATTTTCTTTCGCGCTCGCGCGCGCCGGCGCTCGTGCAAACCGCCGACATCCTCGAATACGATCTCGACTCCAATCCGATCGTCCCGCCGGTGACGCGTCCGTATTCGGAACGCGTGATCCATGGCGAAATCTTCAAGGCGCGGCCGGACGTCAACGCGGTGTGCCACCATCACGCGCCCTCGATCATGCCGTTTGCGATTTCCGGGATGCCGCTCGTGCCGGTTTTTCATCTCGGCGCCGCGATGGGCCGCCACGCGCCGTTCTGGGACAGCCGCGACGAATTCGGCGACACGAACCTGCTGGTCGTGAAGCCCGAGGAGGGCGCTTCGCTCGCGCGCGCCTTGGGCAAGCACGCCATCGTGCTCATGCGCCGCCACGGTGCGACCGTCGTCGGAGGCGAATTGCGCGAGCTTGTGTTTCGCACGATCTACTCGGCGAAGAATGCCGAACATCAGCTACAGGCGCATATGCTCGGGCATGTGTCGCCGCTGACCGACGGCGAGGCCGACATGGCGAGCCAGCTCAATCTCGCGCCCGGGCCGCTCGCGCGCGCTTACGAATACTGGGTGCGGCGGCTCGCCGAGCGGGAAGGGCGCGGCAAATCGGACCCGATGCTGCGCGCCGTCGAAGCGGCGGCGCGACAGCCCGTCCCGGCGAAGGCGGCGGCAAAGCGGAGTAAGGTGGGGGTGAAGAAGAAACCGAAAGGGAGGAACAGATGATATTCCGCATCGGCTGCGCGCTGGCCGCGCTCGCGCTTGGCGCCGCGCAGGCATCGGCGCAGGACACGCTGAAGATCGCGATCGGCCAGATCAACAACTGGGAGAACCAGGCGCCGACGCTCGGCGAGGACATCGGCATCTTCAAGAAGCACAATCTCAAGATCGAGGCGTTCGGCACGCAGGGCGCCGGCGAGACCATCCAGGCGGTGATCTCGGGGAGCGCCGATCTCGGCGCGGGTGTCGGGGTCGCGGGCGTGATGCGGGCGTTTCAGCGTGGCGCGCCGGTGCGCATCCTGCTGCCGGCCTTCACCGGGACCGGCGACCTGTTCTGGTACGTGAAGGCGGATTCGCCGATCAAGACGATCAAGGATGCGACCGCGAACCACACCATTGCCTATTCGACCAGCGGCTCGAGCTCGAACAACATCGTGGTGGCATTCGCGCAGGAGCTGGGTGTGAAGGCGAAGCCGACCGCGACCGGCGGCCCGCCCGGGACGCTCACGCAGGTGATGACCGGCCAGATCGACATCGGCTGGGCGGCGCCGCCGTTCGGAATCAAGGACATCAAGGAAGGCCGGATCCGCATCGTGGCACGCGGGAGCGATATCCCCTCGCTCCACGGGCAGACTGTGCGCGCCATCATCGTGAATGCGAATGCCCTGAAGGAGAAGCGTGACGCGATCATGCGCTTCGCGAAGGGCTATCGTGAGGCGGTCGAGTGGATGTATGCCGACCCCAAGGCGCTGCAGATGTATGGCGAGAAGGTCAAGCAGCCGGTCGAGATCCTGCAGGAGGCGCTGAGGGACTTTCACCCCAAGTCCGCGATGCAGACCGAAAAAATGGCGGACATCGACGGCGCCGTGACGGACGCCGTGAAGCTGAAGTTCCTGGATTCGCCGCTGACCAAGGAGCAGCTCGCGGAGTTCCTGCAGATACCGGCGCGGTAGCGATTTGTTGCGTAGGGTGGGCTAAGCGAAGCGAGCCCACCATCTTGGTTGCGATAAGACGCGTGGGCACGGCGCGTTCCGCGCCTTTGCCCCACCCTACGGCTTTGAAGCCTTTTCGATCGCATCCAGCATCGCCGCGCCGCCTGCGCGTTTCACCGCGCGCACCGCATCGGCCTTGCCCAACTCACCCATCTCGCGCTGGCGCGTGACGATTGCCTCGGTCATCAGCGGCGCAACGCCAAGCTCGCGCAGCGTGGCGGCGACCTGCTCCATCTCCTCGGCGCGGCGGATGCCGTGGCTCGCCATGCGTTCGAGGTTGTAGTCGATCACCTTCTGCCAATCGAGCGCCGGGTAATTGTTCGTGAGCGACGCCGCGACCTCGGGCGCGATGCCGGCGCGCTGCGCGGCGATGAAACATTCCGCCGTCAGTGCCTCGATGCCCTTGATCATGACGCCGCGGATCATCTTCAGCGCAGCCGCGGCGCCGACCTCGTCGGATGCGATGGCGCCGCGCATGTCGAGCTCGTCGATCAGCAGCGGCACCACAGCCTGCGCATGCGGTCCCGCGATCAGCAGCGGCGTCTGGTGTCGCTTGGGATGGATCGGCGCGAGGATCGCGACGTCGACATAGCGCGCCGCGTGGCTAAGAACGTCTGCCGCTTCCTTCTTGCGTCCCGGCGAAACGGAGTTCACATCGAGGAAATAGGGATTGCCCGAAAGATGCGGCGCGACCGACCGCGCGGCATCGAGGCTCGATCCTGCCGTCACCGCCGAAATGATGATGTCGGAGTTGACGACCGCATCGGCGGCCGAACTGGCGAGCCGCACTCCGATGGTCTCGCCTGCCTCGCGCAGCCGTGCGCCGTTGTCCTTTGTGAACAGGGTATCCCACGCGGTGATCTGCTCGACACCCGCCTCGTGCAGGCCCGAAGCGATCGCCTGTCCGGCTTCGCCGAAACCGATGAAGCAGAGACGCGGCTTGTTGCTTTTCTTGGTCGTCATGAAGACAGCTTGCGTTGGACCCGTTGATCGAAGCGCTCGACGTTGACGACGACCCGCGTGTGCGTTCCGTCGCCGACCCGTTCCTTCTCGTCAAACGCCTCGACGCGGAATTCAACCGTGCGGCCCTCGATCTTCGTCACCACTGCGGTTGCGCGCAGCCGCATCCCGACCGGCGTCGCCGCATAGTGCCCGACATTCAAATGCGTGCCGAGGCTCTGGTGGCCCTCCGGAAGCAGTTGCTCGACGGCATGGAGCGCGGCCGCTTCCATCAGGTTGATCATGACCGGCGTTGCGAGCACACGAACCCGGCCCGATCCGACGCGCGGCGCCGTATGCTCATCGCCGACGAGGAGTTCGGCAGATCCGGCAAGTCCAGCACTTAGGGCGGTCAGATCAGGCATGGAGCCAAACGTATCATGAGGGCTCCCGACCGGGCGCCGCCCAAAAAAGAGTCGTCCAGCCAAATCCGCCCATTAATTAGGCATGTTGCACTGCGATTAGTCGCAGGTATTTGCCTCCCCAAGAGGCAGGCACAGAACGCTTCCGGATTCTCCCACCGATTCAATAGATTGAGCGTCGGCCAAGGCTTGGCACGTCCTTTGCGAAACGATGTCTGCGCGTAGACCCCCGCCGGGGCCACGAACGCGCGCGTCAACGCAGAGGGATCTCAATGCGCTATTCGAAGGGAATGACCCGCCGGGGGCTGATGGCCACGGCTGGTTTGGTTTTCGGCCTCGCCGCCTTCGGGCCGGCTCAGGCCCAGGACACGATCAAGGTCGGCATCCTCCACTCGCTCTCCGGCACCATGGCCATCAGCGAGACCACGCTGAAGGACACGATGCTGTTCCTGATTGATGAGCAGAACAAGAAGGGCGGCCTCCTCGGCAAGAAGCTCGAGGCGGTGGTGGTCGACCCGGCCTCGAACTGGCCGCTGTTCGCCGAAAAGGCGCGCGAGCTCATCACCAAGGAGAAGGTCGCCGCGGTGTTCGGCTGCTGGACCTCGGTGTCGCGCAAGTCCGTGCTCCCGGTGTTCAAGGAGCTCAACAACATCCTGTTCTACCCCGTGCAGTACGAAGGCGAGGAGAGCGAGCGCAACGTGTTCTATACCGGCGCGGCGCCGAACCAGCAGGCGATTCCCGCCGTCGACTATCTCGCCAAGGAAGAGAAAGTGCAGCGTTGGGTGCTCGCCGGCACCGACTACGTCTATCCGCGCACGACCAACA
>Ga0190275_10001430_pt1 | contig 17750 bp, 8 predicted proteins | sample Popmic550T_FD_133745 | JGI IMG/M metagenome (GOLD analysis project Ga0190275, IMG submission 133745) | Populus adjacent soil microbial communities from riparian zone of Yellowstone River, Montana, USA - 550 T | ecosystem: Environmental > Terrestrial > Soil > Riparian zone > Trees stand | place...
ACCTTCAGCCGATCCCGTTCCTTCTGGCCCATCTCGAACCTGTCCTCTTGCATCCAGACCTGAGTCTGTCAACAGGACATTCCTACTTCGCTCGATTAGGACATTTCTACTTCGCTGCGACAAGTGAGCACTCAGGATACGGCGAACAACATCCTTGTCGATCTCGATGCCGAAAGCCAACGCGATCTGCTGAGCAATGCGGGCACATCCCCGGTTGACAGTGCGCCGTTTCATTGCAACGACGGCGTCGATGAGGTCTTTCTGCGGTCCCGTCTCTTCGGGCCAGATCGACGGCGCCTTACGGACGAAAACAATCTGTGATATTCCGTTTCCTCAGCACACTGTGAAAGTGCAGCAGAGTGGAAGCTTTCAGAACGAGGGCGGAACGCAAAACGCGTGTCGGGCGCATGAAAAAGACACATAAACACGGCGATGATGCGATCTGCGACGAACAGCGTTGAGAGCACGCTTGCGCCCCGATGGAAGATCAGCAGTTGATGACGGACTAGCACAGTTTCAGCAACACCGGAACGAACTCCGCCCGGTGTTGCCGTCGGATCAGAGTGACGATCAAGTGAATGAATAGGACGAGCAAGTCGCGCATCCTGGCATGATGCTACCAGAATAAAAACCCAGGCTGATTTTGGAACAATTCAGCAATTCGCCATGCACAGGTCGCCTATGTTTTCTCTGGAAGGCTGCGAGCTGCAGCCGCAGGCAGCATTCTCGAGCGCAACGGCTTGGTGACCGCTCAGCAGTAATCGAAGGAATCGAGTGAGGACAAGAGCAGGGCTGCCATGTCTGCATGTTTGCAAATCAGTGTCTTACGATCAGACGGAATAATGGCGAGCCACAATGTCATTTGGGTTTGCGATTCGCTCGACGCCCTCCGAGTTGCAGGAAAGGAAAAGCCCGCCAAGCGCGAAACTTGGCGGGCCTTGATGAAGAGGAGCGATCAGAAAAGCAACTTCAGACTGAACTGAAGAATGCGAGGATCGAGCGCGGAAGTAATTCTCCCAAACTGAACGCCCGACGAAAGATTCGCATTCGGCGCATTGAAGTTAACGTTGTTAAAAATGTTGAAAAACTCAGCGCGGAACTGCAACGTGAGGCGCTCAGCGATCCGATTGTTCTTCAGCAGGCCTACATCAGTATTAAAGAAGCGCGGACCTCGAATGATGTTCTTACCGGAGTTGCCGAAGGTACCAGCCGCGTTCTGCACAAAACGAGTGGTGTCGAAGAATTGAGCCACCATCTCACCATGAGACCGGCTGCTGCTGAGGTTGGGATTCCCACCACCGATATAATCTGCGCGGTCGCGGTTGACGCCGGTCAGTGAGTTGTCGCGCCCGGCCGTTACACTGAAGGGGAATCCGCTCTGCCATGTCACCATGGAATTCACCATCCAGCCATTTAGCAAGGCGGAGAACCCCGTGGGGAGTTGCATTGTCGGAACTTGCCATACGTTGGAGAACTTCAGGTTGTGCGTAACGTCTTCACGCGACAAACCGTAATCGAAGCCGCGATCGTACGGATTGCTCCAGCCGTAATCATCCATTTTTTTCGACCATGTGTAGTTGGCTAAAACCGTCAAACCCCGGCTGAATCGTTTCTCCAGGTTAGCCACCATCGAATGGTAGTTCGTGTTGTTCCCAGATTCGTAGAAGCCGATGTTGCTGAAGGATTGATAAGGCCGTCGCGCCTGTGTGTTGGAAATCGTTGCCGTACCTGGGAGGTATATTGCAGGATTTAACTCCCTGGCGGCCTCGGCTGCGGCGAAAAAGTAGGTGCCCTTATTGCCGACATAGCCAAGGCGCGCTACCCAGTCAGATCCGAGTTGGCGCTCGATGTTTAGGCTCCACGACATAAGCAGGGGAGTCCGGAAGTTCGTATCGAAGACAGCGCGAAGCTCTGTCGGTGTAACAAATGTGGCTTCCGGGCCGGGCACGCGCGGTCCATATTGAGCCGGGAATGGATTCTGAACACCGGCTGACCCGTATGGATCTTCAAACGAAACGTCTACGAATGAGAAGCCTGGCGCGAACGGCGCAATGTTTGTGAATGGATTGAAGGTGCTGGTCTGAATGGGCGTGAAGAAATAGCCGGCGCCACCGCGAAGGCTGGTTTTATTGTCGCTCGTGAGGCGATATGCAAAGCCGATTCTTGGAGCGATGTTTGCAAGGTTCGGGTCGGATCCGCCAGTGGGACAACCAGGATCGTTATTATCTCCACCGTACAACATGCCTGCCGGCGCGTTCGGATAACGCGTCGACTTGGCTCCGGGATCAAAACACACCACGCGGCCTTCGCGATCGTAGTAAGGCCAGTATGGATCCCACCGGACTCCCAAGTTCAGGGTCAGGCGCTGATTCACACGCCAGTTATCCTGTGCGAAGAATCCCCATCGAGTGCCTTTCAAGTCCTTGAACTCACCGCCGCCCTGGCCGAATGCGGAAGCGCGACCCAACATGAAGTCGGCGAGGCCATCTCCACTGAGTTGACCGTTGAACGTGAAGTTGCCGTCCATCCGGAAGGTATTGATGATGTGGTTCGAGACGCGAACGGCTTCACCGCCGAAGTGAAATTCATGGCTCCCGCGAATCCAAGTCAAGTTCTCGCGAATTGTGACATCGCCGCGATCAAAGTCGCCGAGGTGATTTGTGCCCAAGCTGAAAGCTCCGGTCACGCTAACAATTAACTCCGGTGGAGCCTGCAACGTTGACTGGCTCGCGTTGGCGATCTTTACGCCCGCGTCTGGAAAACCGAAAGGGGCACTCGACCGGGATCCACCGCGTTGTCGGTTGAGTCCGAAGGTTGAAGTCAGCATCAGGTTCGGTTTCATCGTGAATGTGTGGTTCACGGCGATGTTCTGCACTCGAACGACATTGCCGGCACTCGTTGCCGCCAGCAGGTTGTCGGTAGGGACTACCGCGGGGCGCTTGTAATCGGTAAAAAAGTATCGTCCACTAATCTGGTGTTTCGTGAGGTTGTAGTCAGCTTTCCCCATGAACTGATGCTCGTCTTCCTTTGAGGGTGTAGTGGGGAAATTCGCTTCCCGACCGGCGCGATTAGGCAGGGGAATGCGCTGTAGGAAGTAATTGGAAACCGGGCTAAACCGGCTGAGTGGGATCTGATTATTGGGGAATGGTTGACGTGTCGTCGGATCTACAAGCTGTCTGGCGGTCGATGAAAAATCTCCAGCTCTCTCAGCCGCTGTAGGGACAAACGCTACGCGGCCGGAAGGCTCGCTGCGTATCGTTGTACCCTGGTAGGTCCCGAAGTAAAACAGCTTGTCCTTGACAATCGGTCCACCGAACGATCCGCCAAACTGATTGCGTTTCAGCGTGTCTTGCGCGGGCGCAAAGAAGTTTCGGGCATTCAGGTCGCCATTACGGAGGAAATGGAACAGGGTCCCATGCATCTGGTTCGTGCCCGACCGCGTGACGATGTTCACAATGCCGCCCGCCGCATTTCCGTATTCGGCCGTGAAGTTTGTCGACTCCAAGTTGAACTCCTGGACAGAGTCCGGATTCGGAAACGGAACGTTGACATTCAAGTACGTGTCATTGTGACCGGCGCCATCGAGCTGATAGTTGACCTGTCCCATGCCAGCGCCGTTCACACCGGCTGTTTGTTCGCCCGGATAAACACCTCCGTGTCCACAAATGCGGCATCCGTTCCGGCCAAGATCCACAGTGCCTGCCGACAAAAAGACCAGCGACTGCGCCAGGCGCCCGTTCAAAGGAAGTTCGACGATTTGCTTCTCACTAATGAGCTGACCGACAGCGCCTGTGCGCGTCGTGATCAATTCCGCGTTGGCCTCAACTGTGACTCTTTCCGCAACCTGGCCCACTTGCATCGTAATTAGCTGGCTGGCCGCCTGGTTCACCGTCAGGCGAATTCCCGTCTGCTGGTAAGTGGAGAACCCGCTTTTTTCGCAACGCAGCTCGTAGTTTCCAATCGGTAGCCGGGAAAACAGGAATGCTCCGACGTCGTCGGTCGTAGTGGTCTGGCTAAAACCCGTATCGATGTTGCGAGCCGTTACCTGCGCCTCAGGTATTGCCGCGCCGGAGGCGTCCGACACTGTTCCACCTAAGCTGGCGGTCGTGTATTGCGCTGCCGCCGGTTGTTCGCAGAGCAGGGCAAGGCTGATGCCGATAATCGATAAACGAAGCTTCGTCATGGCTGATCTCCTATGAGGTTTGAAAAGGGCGGACAGGGCAGGCCGGACGGGGACCGGGTGACATCTAAGAGCAACAGGTTTTGAAGACCGAATCATCGATTGTTACCTCGATTCGAATCCTCAGCATCTGCCAATTCACGCTGATTATTGTAAGCATATCACCACCGCGACTCAATTCACCACTTGATTTCTCAAAGAATAGTGTCTACGATTTGTGCCAATGGAACTCAGAAAATTAATGCGCGCTGTAATCGTCGCTGCCACTGCGACCCTAGCGATGGGCGGTGTACCTGCAGAGGATGCCCGGAATACGCAAACTCCGGATACCGACACTCACTTCTCCGCGCCTAAGTTCAAATCGCTCGAGGAATGGAAAATGCGCGCGGACCATGTGCGCAAACAAGTCCGGTTCGCCGCCGGAATATTGCCCATGCCGGAGCGAACTCCGCTCAATGCCAAGATTTTCGGAAAGATCGAAAACAAAGACTACTCGATCGAGAAGGTTTTTATCGAGACGTTACCTGGTTTCTATCTGGCCGGCAACCTATACCGGCCGCTGGGTAAAAGCGGTAAATTCCCGGGAATGCTCGCGCCGCATGGACATGCGCAATACGGCCGATTGGAACACGGGGATCTATTCTCCGTGCCGTCTCGCGGTATCAATCATGCGCGCCAGGGCTACGTCGTTTTCGCCTACGACATGATCGGGTACAACGATACGATGCAGATCCCTCATGTGTTCGGAGGGCCTCGCGAGCAGCTATGGAGTTTCGGACCACTTGGGCTGCAGACATGGAATTCCATTAGAGCCCTGGACTTTCTGCAGGGCCTACCAGACGTCGACAGCGAAAAGATCGTAGTTACGGGCGAATCCGGAGGTGGTACGCAAACATTCCTGCTGTGCGCGGTGGACGATCGTCCGAAATGGTCAGCGCCTGTGAATATGATTTCGTTGATCATGCAGGGTGGATCGCCCTGTGAGAATGCCCCTGGATTGCGAATCGACACAAACAACGTAGAGATCGCCGCACTGATGGCTCCCAAGCCGATGTTAATGGTGTCCGCGACGGGCGATTGGACGCGCAACACTCCCAAGGAAGAGTTCCCTGCGATGAAGGCTTTCTACGATCTGTACGGGAAGGGCGATGAAGTGGAAACGATCCTGATCGATGCGCCGCATAATTACAACAAGGCCAGCCGGGAGGCCGTTTATCGATTCATGGGAAAGAAAGTTCTGAACGATTCCGACGCATCGAAATTTTCAGAACAACGCATCCGGCAGGAGAAGTTGCAGGACCTGATGGTTTTCTCGGGGCGGCCGCTACCAAATGAGGCTGTAACGTACGAAAAGTTGTTTGCCAACTGGATTCGGGCTGCGAAGAAACAGAACGATTCGACTCTGGATGCGAAAGAGTTGCGTGATCGGCTCTCGCTAGCTCTGGCCACACAGTGGCCCGCAAGTGTCGAACAGGAGATCACAGGCGAACGAATCGTGTTGACGCGTCCAGGCGCCGGCGATCGCGTCCCAGGTGTTTTTTCGAAGGGCAAGCGCGGGGCAACGCTGGTTGTTCATCCCGAAGGCGCTGAAGCCGCGCGCAAGTCAGTGCAAGCGCTGGAGGCGGTCAGTGCAGGACGAACGGTTCTGGCAATCGACGCATTTCAAACAGGGTCAGCCGTGGCGCCTCGGGACAGGTCCCACCGTCACTTTCTGACATTCAACCGCAGCGATGACGCCAATCGCGTCCAAGACATTCTGACTGCGATTGCATATCTAAAGCAGAGCGGAGAATCCGACATCAACGTCGTCGGTATCGGCAAGGCAGCCGTTTGGACGACGTTCGCCGCTGCTGTTTCGGAAGTTCCGGTACAACTTCGCGCGCCGCTCGGGTCCTTCCGCGGAGAAGATCAAGACTACATCGATAGCTTTTTCGTTCCGGGAATTCAGCGCGCAGGTGGCCTCCGAGCGGCAGAGATTCTGACGAGTAAGACCTCGCGATAAGTTTAATCGTTTGGGACACTGATGCGCTTGGAGGTGGTCTGCTCGACCACCTCCAGGCGTCCATCTCCAAAGACCACGTCTCCGACGCCCAGAAAGCCGTCCGGCACGCGGACTGAAAACGCCCAGAATCTTTTTTTTAATTGACTCTTAGCGTTGAGCCAATCAAAGGTTGGGACGCCCCAAAGTTCAGCTGTCTTCATCAAAGCGCGAAGCGTGCCATGCACCGGCGTGTTGCTGAACTCCATGCCACGAGTAAGCATCTGAGGCGAATTTTCTTCCCAGATGTTCATCCAGGCGTAATCGGCGCGAGGAAAGACATAACCAAAAACAATCCGGTATTGGGGATGAAAAGCAGTGAAGAATCCGTATTGTCGCGCGGGATCAACCAGGAAATTGTTGACGAATCCGGAAGACTTGGCCAGTTTGCGAACTGCACGCAGATCAATCCCTTCTTCCGCGCGGCCTGCGGGCCATTTGAACTCCTCAGTACTTCCGTCGACGCGGCCTCGAGTAAGTGAGGCGGCGATCTGCGTGGACCCGCGTTCGAGAAACGGCGGACCCATCGTTACATGCTGGCACCAACCAACGGGCCGGTCCCACGCCTTTTCATTGCGTGCCGTTTCCTCGACTTCGGCGATTTGGCCCTTGAGCCGAATCGTGCGAGTCAAGCTGGTACCCGATTCGTCCAGCTGCGCGCTGACAGTGAGAAAGTCGGAGCCGCTAGCAACCTGACGCCAACGAACAATGCCTGCTTCTCCGTGATAGGTCATCCCGGCAGCCTCTTCCGAGGGCGAAGGGTTGCCCCAGAAAGGGAAGCACAAGTTATGCCCCATCAGCCCCGCCATCAAGCGAGCAACGGAACCGGGTCCGTACATCGTTTGATGTTTTGCGGGATCGTACTTTTCGGCTTCAATCGTGGGACGGCTTTGAATCCAGAGCGGGTTTACCGACTCCTGTCCGGTGAGCGCGATCTCGCCAATATGACCTCCGGACTGGAGAATCGAGACTCGTAATTTAGAGTTACTCAATGTCCAGGAGTCTCGGTTCTGAAAGCGTCCGGACTTGACCTGGCCAATCCCGTCGCACTGCCAGAGAATAATGACGAATGCGAGTCCAGAAACTGATCTACTCACTGGGCGCTACCACCTTCACGAGAATGGTTTTGGTCTCCCATGGTCTGAAACTGAGTTTGCTCAAGTCGACAGCGGTGCGTGTGGACTCCTCCACCAGATTGGCCGCTTCGGAGTGCATAAGCTTCAACGCAGATGAAGTTACTCCTACATTGTTGAGAGTGGACCCTGAAATCTCCTGCAAGCGAATGACATACGTATCTGGATCCGCGACCGAACGCTTAAAGCCAAGAATGTGAATGCGCGTGTCGGAGATCTCCAGAAAACTACGCTGAGGAACTCTTGGACTTGCCGCGGCGAGTACGGCGCGCAACGGAACGTTACTCTCCACCCCGAAGCGCTTCCACGACGCGACCGTATCGTCTTGTAATGCCAATCGGAAACGAAACGTCTGAACGGGCGAACTGCGCGGCTCGGTTCGGAACAGCCTCATCAGGCCTTCGTCCCGAGTGGCGCTCGCAAAGTTCTCCGCCGCGAGCAGAAACGATCCATCCGCTCGGAGCATCGCCGCATCGATGTTGGCGAGCGTCGCTCCCCAACCGCCCGTCTGCGCATAGTGAACAAATCCAACCGGCGTAAACTGAGGCGCCCCGCCTCCAGGAAGAACATCTTCAGGGACGCGAATCACGAATCCGGCGCCGTCAATCAACGTCTTCTCGGAGCGAAGGGGTAATGAGAGCGCAAAACGGGAATTCGCTCCTGTTATTCCTTGCGCAAAGCCCAAATCCACATCGAAGCGCAGATCGACGTAGGGAGCGTTCCGATAAAGAGTCACTACGGTCAGCGGTAGAGCCGAGCCCGTACGTGTCATCTCAATACGGCGGGTGAGCGGGCCGTCTTGTACGTAAATACGTGGGGGCCCGGTCTCGTCGGACCGGGAATCATCGCGTTCGCGCGACAGGAGCAGGCGACCGATCGGCTTCGTCGCGTCCACAGGTGTGATCTTACGCTCGCCCTGGGCGATAGAGGTGATCCAGCCCGAGGAGTTCCAGGTTACGGCGGTCGGAAAAGCTCCCGATCCAAATTCCTCCATGGCGACGGCTTTCCTGATTCGATATGTCTTGTAGCCAACCGCGGGAACTCCTTTTGCAAAGAGAAGAATGTGCCGCTTGGTTCCAGGTACATCTTCATAAGGAACGCGCTCACCAGTTATCAAGTCCTCCACGGCAAGCGGGCCGTCCCGCAACGCGGCCGGCAATCTGTCCACAGTAACAGGTCCATCGCGCCGCCACGCCAGTCCGTTGTAAACAACGACCGTCGAAGAGTCCATCGACGGACCCACCGGATTGACGAGTGTATCTTCTTCGCCGGGCAAGGCAAGCCGCAGAATCGATCGGCGAAGAGTTTGTTCGGTGTTCGAGAAGCTATTGAGGGCGGCCGCGTAATGCGCTGTGTTACTCCAGTCCGCATCCGCGCGGCTGAAATAACCGGGCCAGCCACCGCCAGCGTCCGCCGTATGCTCATGGAACGCCAGCAACGAATACCATGCTTCGGAGAGATCAAAGTCCGGGTAAGGCCGCTTTGCAACTAAAGATGAGATTGCCGCAGCGGTTTCAGCCACCGGCAGGAGATTGGATACTTGCCTCATCTTCGAAGCTGCCTCAGGGACACGCAGTTTGACGAGTTCCCAGTGCCCGGCGGCATCACCTGACGCCTCCGGGAAGTTGTCGCCGTACTTCTCCATCAAGTAGTCGAAGAACTGCTCCGCCGTCACCATCTGCATCGGCAATTCGGGATGCGCTTTATTCCATTCCCGGATTCGCTGGAGGACCCCATAGGAGTTCATCGGGGACGAATTGTCCCCTGCAGACGCCATCAGCAGGTACGTGTCGTACTTATAGCCATTCTTCTCGAGCCAGGCTAATCGTCGCGGAACCGACTGCTCGAGTTCGGAAAGCGGGAATCGTCCGCCAAGTTTCCATCGATATCCTTCAACATACGAATCGTACGTGAAGTACGTTAGAACGCGACTGCCGTCCGGTCCTTTCCAGTAGAAGGGGTTCTTCGAGACACCCAGGGAGTTGCCACCGCCAATGAAAAGATTTAATCCGGTAACCAACCTGCTAACTCCACTCCCGGCGAATACACGTGGATATGCCCACGTAAATCCGGGAACATCATTCTGGAATGCGACGGCTGAAGTCAGTCCCCATTTCCTGCGGAATTTGTGCCCGAGATAGTTGAGCCTGTTCGTCTCCTCGGCGCCCATTAATCCGCTATGCATGTTGGCGAATGCGACACCGAGACCCATTCTTCCCGTGCGGAGGAGATCTCCCAACTCGGCAATGAGGGCGGCGTCGTCGGTACGGCGCATCCATTCCTCCAGCATCCAAGCTGATTCGATCGTCCATTTGAAATCAGAATGCGCCCGCGTGAGACGTATCGCCTCATCGATGCTGTCCTTGTAGTCTCGCGCGACCTCATCAGGAGGTCGAGTGAATCCTATGTCCAGATGACTGTGGCACAGTACGAAGATACGGCGGATGGATCCCGTTCGTTGCTCCGCCGGCAATTCGAACTTACTTTCAGACTGCGCACTAAGCCAGTTTGCACAACAGAAAGTGAAACCGACCAAACTTAACAGGCAGACACGGCGACGAGACCGCCAGACTTGTGGCCACATGAACACAGCCTAAAACATGTAACGCAGAGCGAACTGTACTTGCCGATTCGTAGCAAAGCCACTCGATGTTGAGATGGTACCGAGGCTCTTTCCGAAGGTGGCCGGCGCTGTGATATTGCCGCTCGGGTTTGCAAATTGGGGAGTGTTGAAAATGTTAAACATCTCAGCCCGGAACTCTACTTTCTGTCGCTCTGTAATGAGGAAGTTCTTGAACAACGAGAAATCGAAGTTGATCGCATGCGGTCCCTTCAAGACATTGCGCCCGAGATTTCCCACCCTTCCCGTGGGTGGGGCCGCAAAGGCCGCCAGGTTCAGTTGCGCGTTTGGTAAGTCGATATTGGCCGGCCGCGCGTCGCCTCCCACGAAATCGGGCCGTGAAGTGAAGGCGCCGACCCGCAACGGATCGCAACCGCACGACATCCCAGTGATCGGGAAGCCGGTGCGCATCACAGTGATCCCATTCAACTGCCACCCGCTTCCAATAACTTTGGGGATTTTCGGGGCCGCCGGAAGTTCGTAAATATAGTCGAACTGAAGCGAATGCCTGACATCGCCGTCTGCGTTGCCGTAGTCCAGTTGGGCGTTGGCATCGTCAGAAAAAGAGGCGAACAACGTAGGCGCGTTATCGAGCGAGTGCGCCCAAGTGTAGTTCATATTGAATGTAAAGCCCGCCCGCATGCGATGCCGGAAGGTTGCTTGCAGAGCGTTGTAGTAGGAGTTCAAATAATCCGTGTAAAGATTGATGTTGCCGTATTGGGGATACGGACGGGTGGTTGTCCCAGGTATCAACCGATTCATATTTCGAGCCGGCCCATCTATGTGAAGTCCCCGATTTCCGATATAGGCAACCTGCAACATCGAATCCGATCCGAGTCCCTGCTGCACATTGAAATTCCACTGCTGCGTATACGCAGTATTGAAGTCCCGCGGGAGCGCTGTGAAGTTACTAACACCTGCGAACGAACTGATAGTTGGAAATGGGAACCCTTTCAGGTTGGGATCTTGCTGGCTTGTCAGGCTGAAACTTTGCTGTGAGATATTGTTCGGAACATTCTGCGCGAAAGCGGAATTCAAGTGCGCGTAGAACATCCCATATCCCGCCCGAAAAACCGTATTGCGCGATGCAAACGGCGTGTAGGCGATTCCGAACCGCGGAGCAAGATTCATCTTAGGAGCGTTGATAAGAGTAGTACCTATCGGATCGAGCTGGCCCGTCGTGAAATTAAAGTTTGCGATGCGCCCATGAGATTCAGTTGGCGACGTATCGTATTGGTAGCGAAGCCCGGCATTAATCGTAAGATTACGATTCACCTGGATGTCATCCTGCACAAATAGACCGTAATAAGTGCTGCGCATCCCGGCCCGTGGCTGGCCTAGCGTTCCGATAGACGTTGGACTGTTTCGCGCAAAGTCTTCGAGCAACTGGTGTGTAATAGTTTTCTGAAAGGACAGTTCCTTGTTGTTCTGATTGCGAGTGATCTGGCCGCCGAACCGCAGCTGTTGCTTGCCTGTCACGTATGACATCGTCTCCAGGAGTGTGTACGAGGTGTTAGCAACGCGCAAGTCAAACAGGCCCGGACCTACGCCCGCAGACCCGCTACCTAAGGCGGTGATTGGAAAAGCGCGAATCTCCTCGGATTCGGCGGAGCGAGGATCGATATGGGCCCGATTGAAGGCTAGCCCTGTCTCGTTAAGTACGCGCGAAGACCATACGCGGGTGTAATTGATCTTGGCGATTTGAAGAAATCCAGGAGCTGATTGCACTTGCCCCTGCGCCACTCCAAAGTAAGTCTGAGTAAGATTCTTGTTAAAGTTATATCTTCCACTTAGCCGGTCATTGGGGCCGATGATGTAGTCCCCCTTAATCGATCCGGTGTTCTCCGTCAGAGGGTCAGATACGTTTCGCACATACCGTCCTAACCTTGGATCTGTCGGGGAGACATCGCCGTTGGGCAAGGGCAACATATCGACCGCCGGCTTGACTTCGGGAACGACGGTCTGCCGGAAAGCCTGCGTTGGAACAAACGTGCTCTGCGTCTTCCCGGAACGCTGTCGAATCCCCTCATAGTTGCCGAAGAAGAAAAGCTTGTCACGTACGAGCCGTCCACCGAGACTCCCGCCGAACTGATTCAAGCGATAGGGAGGCTTAGGAGCCGGAGGAACGTTGAAGTAATTCCGAGCATCCAACTTCTCATTGCGGAAATATTCAAACAGGCCGCCGTGGAAGTCGTTCGTTCCCGACTTGGTGATCAAGTTCACCACACCGCCCAGGGCTTCCCCATACTCAGCGGAAAAGGAATTAGTATAGACACGGAATTCCTGGATCGCGTCGATGCTTGCGCGGGAGATCCGCCCGCGACTGGACCCGTATGTGTTGTTCAGATCATCGGCGTCGACACGACTAGCGTCCGTTCCGTCCATGAGGAAACGCACTCCGCTGGAGCTACGGAACAACTGTGCGCCACCTACGGATTGTGTATTCGCCCCACCCCGAAGCATCGCGCCAGGCACGAGTTGAAGCAGGTCCATGACATTGCGCCCATTCACCGGAAGATCCTGCACTTGCCGCGTGGTCACAACGGCTCCAAGCGTCGTCGAAGCCGTATCCACAACCGGCGCCTCGGAACTGACGGTTACCCGCTCTGTGATCTGTCCGGTCTCGAGTGTGAGATCTACTCGAAGTCGATCAGAAACTTGAACTCTAAGATTCTCGTTAACGCGCGTTTTAAAGCCGGCTGCCGAGGCACTCACTCGGTAGACGCCAACCGGCAGAGCCGACGCGATGAAATTGCCCGAAGCATCGGTCGTCATGTTAGAAGAAGCCCCAGTGCCCTGGTTCTGGACTAAGACGGTAGCATTCGGAATCACCGCGCCACTTGGGTCCAAAACAGTACCGAGAATTACTCCGGTATCCAGTTGCGCGGAGCATCGAAGTCCCTGGTACAGGAGAAATAAGAACGCGCAGACAAATCGACTTGGCATGTGTCCCATCCTCTACAGCATTACCTTCTTGACGACGTTTCCTCTTACCCCGGTATTTCGTTTCTGTAAGCCAGAATAGAAGTAAGTGAGCCGAGTACGATCGCGACCCATCAAGTACAGAATGGTCGCATGTAGATCGGAAACGCGAATCGGCTCTTCCACGGCTTTTAACCCCAATTCGTTGGTGGCGCCGAGGGCCTGTCCACGTTTCACACCGGCGCCCGCCAGCCACATACTGAAGCCGTGCCAATCGTGGTCCCGGCCCGTCTTCCCCACACTTTCACTGGTGGGGGTGCGCCCGAATCCTCCGCCCCAGACAAACAGCGTCTCTTCCCATAGCCCAGTATGGGGAAACAGCCTGCTAATCTCCAAACGGCTTTGCCCATGTTTGCGGGACTCGAAGGGCGAACCCATCAGATGAGCGACGGCACGCATATTGGAGCCTCCCGTGAGGTCGCCCTTGTAAGGCTCACCGTGATATCGAGTGAGTTCCCGCTCGGGATCGAACGTATCCACGTGATTCGTAGCGCCGTTCATGAAAAGAAACACCACGCGCTTTGGCGCGACCTAAATGCAGGGAAGAGCATATCATGAGTGGCTGGCCGGCTCTAACGGAACTCGAGCACGAGGCGCGATTCTGCACCTGACAGCACGGAAGGCGAGCTTCGCGCTTTTCGTCACCGGTACATCGCGATCTCAGCCTGGCGTCAGTGGAGGATGCTCGAAAGACTCAAACTCCGAACACAGACACTCATACAGACCGAGCTTGGTTCCGCCGGTAATCGTCGCTGCTGCTGCGACCGAACCGATGAGCGGTGTACCCAGCAGACAGCGCATTAATCTCCCGAAATTCCATTGGCACAAAACAGCTGATGCAATCAAGTGCATCCTGCTTGATTGCTTATCCTCGTGAAGACCCCCTACGTTTTGCGATTACGCAGACGAATGCATGGCATACTTTCGTCGATCGCATCGTTCGCATGTGAAGAATTCCGCATACTGCGTCGGTAGTTGCGATGCCGCAGCCGTCCAACCGATTCTGCCATTCTGATCATGCGGTTCATGCCAACCCCGTTTCGCAGGCCAGACTGGATTGATTCCCATTTCCTTACTTGATTCGTTACACTTGTGGACCTGTGCAGCTCCGAGCGTGACCAGAGGAAACAAGCACACCATGAACCAACCCGCATTCCGCTTGACCACATCAGAAACTGGTCCTGCGCCCAACATTGACGAGAGGGGAGCATCCGCATGGCTGATAGCCTTCTCTCGCGTTTAGGTGAGTTCCTGCAGCGACGGCGCCCCTGGTACACGCTGCCACGGCTGCTTGCCATGCCGAGACTCGTTGAGATTCGTAATCAGTCTCGCAAAGAGAATCTGTACGACACAGAGGAACCGGCGCTCGAGTGCAGCGACACACCTCAGGATGTCGATGCCGCGGTACGTAGTGCACGAACGGCAGACGGAACTTTCAACGATCTTCGATGCCCACGTATGGGCGCAGTCGGAGCTCGGTTCGGAAGAAATGTGTCGCTGGAGCACACGCATCCCGATACAGCCAATTTACTGCGTCCTAATCCAAGGGCGGTGAGCACTGGTTTGATGACACGGCATCAGTTCCAGCCAGTGGCCAAGCTGAATTTGCTCGCCGCTGCCTGGATTCAATTTGAAATACATGATTGGTTTTCCCATAAGAACTCCAGTCTCGACGATGCGATTGAAGTTCCGAACGGAGACGTCGGGACACCCATGCGGATTCCTCGAACAGAGCCCTCAACGGCTCCCCAAGGTTCGATGCGTCCGCCTGCGTACGAGAATGAGGTCACGCACTGGTGGGACGGTTCTCAGATCTACGGTTCAACAGCGGAAGTAACCGCGCGCCATCGCGCATTCGAGGGCGGAAAGCTCAAAATTCGTGAGGATGGGCTCCTAGCCGTCAATCCAGATACGCGCATAGAGCATACTCCATTCACGAACAACTGGTGGGTTGGCTTAAGCATGCTGCACCATCTTTTCGTTCGCGAGCACAACTCCATCTGCGACTTCTTGAAATCCAAGTACCCAGCATGGACAGACGATGAGTTGTACCACAAGGCCCGTCTTATCAATGCTGCCCTCATGGCAAAGATCCACACGGTTGAATGGACGCCGGCGATCATCTCGCACCCGGTAATAAAGGTAGCCATGCGAACGAACTGGTACGGGCTTGCAGGCACCGATCTTCAGGATGTTTTCGAGTTCCTCGACGATTCGGAGGTTCTTGGCGGCATCGTTGGTTCGAAGGCTGACCACCACGCCGCGCCGTATTCGCTTACGGAGGAATTCATTGCGGTCTATCGAATGCATCCTCTAATGCCGGATGACTTTACGTTCCGCTCGGCGGCGACCGACGAGGTGCTTGAAGAGCGTAGCTTGACGGAGGTGGCCGGTCGGGCCTCTCGCGACATAATTGAACGCATTGCGATGAAGGACTTATTCTATTCCTTCGGCCGCATGCATCCCGGCGCACTCACGCTGCACAATTATCCGCGTCATCTTCAGAACCTGGTTCAAGAAGATGGGTCGGTGATCGACGTAGCAACAATCGACATCCTGCGAGATCGAGAACGGGGGGTTCCGCGATATAACGAATTCCGCAGGCTCTTTCACAAAGAGCGCGTCACGTCCTTCGAAGAACTGACGGACAACGCTACGTGGCGAGAGGAACTTCGTACACTCTACAACAACGATATCGAGGCCGTTGATCTGATGGTTGGCCTCTTTGCCGAGCCATTGCCTGAAGGTTTCGGCTTCAGCGAAACGGCCTTCCGAGTGTTTATTTTGATGGCCTCGCGCCGGCTGAAGAGCGATCGTTTCTTCACTGACGATTATCGACCAGAGGTCTACACGCAAGAGGGACTGGATTACATTCACAATAACGGGCTAGTATCCGTCCTTAAGCGGCACTTCCCAGAGCTGGCCCCAGCAATGGAAGGAACGGAGAACCCGTTCGCACCGTGGAACGCTGGCAGTGCGCTCGTTTAAACGCACCAACTCGGCCATACTCTCGCTTCAGTGAGGCCGCGTGTCACGCGTGAATGAAATGAACGTTTCTTGCCGCGTTCGGCATAGTTCCGCGCGCGAGAAGATTCCAAAGGCGAAAAGGCGCGGAGCCCGCAACGGTTGACGAAACCCAGGTCAGACGCAAACGCCGGGAACATATCGGCGAGTCTCACGTATGCTTTCTGCTGCATGTCCATCAAAGATCGGCCGTATATTTTTGTACTCTTCAAAGTCCCGTAGTCTGTAGTCCACCAACTTTGGTTGCGGTAGTCATGGGCTTGAATAACGGCCCGGCGGTGAAGCCCTCAACATCTCGGTGGAACAGAGATAAAGACCCGGTCCCGGACGGGCGGCGTTCGTAGCCGGAGGCAACCGTTGACTCAATTAATTTGAGGACGGTCGCCTTTGGTTGGCTCTACTGACGCGCGGTCGGCAACTCATACCCAGGCGTCTCGGTTTTGATTCGGTACAAGCTACCGCCGGCAGTGATGTATAAATCCGTCGCTTTGCTCCCACGGCCAAAGCCAACGTTTGTCGGACGCTCAGGAGTCGGAAGATAGGCGATCTCCTTTCCACTCGGCGTATATACGTAGATTCCGAAACGCTTTTCGTCGCGAACGGCAACATAAAGGTTGCCCTCTTGATCGCAAACTAGCCCATCCGGACCATCGGCGGGAGAATAGTTCACTAAAGTCTTTCGGAATGTGGCGGAACCGTCCGGCTTCAGATCGTAGGCCATGAGCTCCATCCGGCCTTTTCGAGTAGCAGTACCTTTAGGGAGGCGATCGAAGCCAAGAACTCCATCGTCGTTCGTTACAACGTACAGCGTTTTCTCATCTGGAGAAATTGCAATCCCATTGGGCTTACCAGCATCCGTAATAACGCGATGCACCGATCCATCAGGGTCGATTCGGTAGACCGCCATTAGTGGTTGCTCCACCGCCTCATGCCCTAAATACCTGGGGTCGCTGAAATAGACTCGTCCTTGTCGATCGATGGCAATGTCGTTCGGGGAGTTGAATGGCCTGCCTTGAAAAAGTCCGGCGAGGATCACGCTTTTGCCGGTTAGGAGATCGGTCCGCGTAATCCGCCGTCCTCCGTAATCGGCGCCTTCCGCCACCACCATTCGACCCTGCGCGTCGAACTTGATGCCGTTGGCCATTCCGCTAGGCGAGCGAAATACAGAAGTTTTTCGCGTGACAGGATCGTACCGCATGATATGCCCAGCTTGCATACCGGTTTCGGTAGTGAAAGTGATGTCGCTGAAATATACGCTGCCGTCTGGCGCTACCGCGGCGCCTTCGGTGAGATGCCCTCCCTCAAATAGTTTTTCCAACTTCACGCCAGAGGGAAAGATTTCAGCCGAAATCTGCAGTGCAGTTGCGGCAAGAAGAAGTATAAGACCTCGCATCTCGAGTTGCCTCCAAAGGACGTATTAGTGGTGCTTGCGCTCATCGCCAGCGTACACCCAAACAAGTCTGCTTCGTTGCTCTGACGGAGAAAAAAGATGTAGACTCACATTGGTCTATCAGGCGAATGTACATCCCAGCAATATTTCTACTGGCCTCCTTGGCTATCTCTGGGTTCGCACAGGAGCTGCGATTTCAAAAGGATCTCCTGCCAATTCTGAAAGCGCGTTGCCTCGCCTGCCATTCAGGAACGGCGGCACAAGCAGGGCTGGATGTTTCCTCAGTGCAGGGTCTCCTCAAAGGAGGTCGCTCAGGACGTGCCATTGTTGTGGGCGACGCTTCGCGAAGTTTGTTAGTCGAAAAGATCGTCTCCCGGAGTATG
>Ga0190275_10001431_pt1 | contig 17749 bp, 12 predicted proteins | sample Popmic550T_FD_133745 | JGI IMG/M metagenome (GOLD analysis project Ga0190275, IMG submission 133745) | Populus adjacent soil microbial communities from riparian zone of Yellowstone River, Montana, USA - 550 T | ecosystem: Environmental > Terrestrial > Soil > Riparian zone > Trees stand | place...
AGCGGTGACCGGTCGACGCCATCGCTCGCTGGCGACGGCGCGATGGTGCGCACACCGAATCGACGTAGCGCTACACCGCCGGCCGGCGGTAGCCCAACCCCCTGACCACCTGTCCGGGCCGCGCCTCCGTGATGCGGCCGTTCGAGACCACCGCCGCACCGTTGACGAGGACGTGCCGGATCCCTTCGGAGTAGTGGTTCGGCTCGGTGAAGGTGGATCGATCGCGCACCGTGGCCAGGTCGAAGATCGTGATGTCGGCCTTGAAGCCCGGGCGCAGCAATCCCCGGTCGGCGAGCCCCATGCGTGCAGCCGGGCGCGACGTGAACCGGCGAATCGCATCCTCCAGCGTGATCAGCTTCTCGTCGCGGACGTAGGTTCCCAGGATCTTCGTGAACGATCCCCAGGCGCGCGGGTGCGACTTCGACACGGAGAGCGGCCCATCTTCGGCACGCGCGCCCGAGTCGGTGCCAATCGCAATCAACGGATGCGACAGCGCCGTTCGCACATCGTCCTCCCGCATTATGGAGATGATCACGGACGATTCGGCCCGATCGGCGACGACGAGGTCCATGACGGCGTCGCGCGGGTCCTTCTTCATCTCGGCGCCGATTTCGGCCAGTGTCTTGCCTTCCCATTTGCGCAACGAGGGATCGAGCACCGATGAGAGCAGCACGCCGCCCGCACCGCCCGAGCCATACCACTGGTTCTCCCAGTCCTTTGGATTCGGGTCTTCCATATCCCGCTTGATCTTCTCGCGCTGGGACGGGTCCTTGAGCCGCTGCAGCATGGGCTCGGTGCCGCCCTCCCGCACCCAGAGCGGCAGGCAGGCATCGAGTCCATTCGAGGCGCGATCGTAGGGATAGATGTTCGCGGACACGTCGAGCCCTCTGGCGCGGGCGCCTTCGATGTGGCGAAGGATCTCGGGCATGCGGCCCCAGTTGGCGCGATAGGCGGTCTTGAGGTGCCACACCTCGGTGGGAATGCGGGCGCGCTCGGCGACCGCGAACGCTTCATCCAACGAGCTGATGATTTGATTCGATTCCGAGCGCTGGTGAGTGAGATAGCGACCGCCATATTCCGCGGCGACCTTCGCCAGCTCGACGATCTCGTCCGTGCTCGCGAACCGGTCCGGCACGTACTGCAGCGAGGTGCTGAGGCCGAGCGCGCCCTGCTCCATGGCCTGGCGCACGAGGGTCTTCATCTGCTCGAGCTCATCCGGCGTGGCCGCGCGTTGCGAGTCGCCAATCACGTACGCTCGCAGCCCGCCGGCACCGACGAAGCTTCCCAGATTCAACGCCGGACGCGACCGCGTTTCCAGCCGCGTGAAGTATTCCCCGAGCGTGCGGAAGTCGAGCGCCACCTTGAACGCGTCGAATTGGGCCTTCGCCTCCGCCGCGAGCCGATCGTTGAGGGGCGCAATGGAGCTGCCCTCGCCGGTGATCTCGGTCGTCACGCCTTGTGTGATCTTCGAGGCGGCGCGGCTGTCGGCCAAGACGTTGAACTCGGACTGGCCCAGCATGTCGATGAAGCCCGGCGACACATAGGCGCCGGCGGCATCGATGCGGTTGGCCGCGGTCCGGCTGCCCAGCTTTCCGATCGCCGTGATCTGGTCGCCGACGATCCCGATGTCACCCTCGAACCAGGGTGCACCGGTTCCGTCGACCAATCGACCGCCCGCGACGACCACGTCGAAGTCGGTGGTGCGGGCCGGCGTGCCCGCGGAAGGAGGCGCCGCGCTGCACCCGGCGGCGCAGCAGATGGTAGCGACGATCAGGGCTCGTATCACGGCGGAGATTGTACAATCGGTCCTTCATGCTCAGAGCCGCGCGTTTCTGGTCGGTCCTGGCCTGCCTGATTACCGGCGCCGCGCTCTGTGTGACCCGAGGCGTACTCGATGCCGGCTTCGTGAACGGCGTCGGCGTGCGCGTGGCGTTCCTTCCGCCGTGGGAGTCGCTGGTCGGCTTCCTGCTGCTCGCCGCAGTGGTCCTGGTGCTGGTGGACTGGCTGAATCGTCCGCGGACAACCACCGCGGCGCGCTCGCCGCTCGGATGGCTGGTCCTGCCGTTGACCGCGCTGGCCGTGTTGTTGCTGCCGTTCACGCCGATTCTCCCCGACCGCTGGCCGGTGATTCAGGCGCTGGCCGGACCTATGGGGTATGTCGTCTGGCTGGTGGTGCTCGCGCTGCTGGCGTGGGTGTGGTGGCAACACCGCCTGGTGTCGGTGGCGTGGTTGTCCCGTCGCAGCCTGTCGGAACTGGCGGTAATGATCGGCCTGGCCACAGCGGTGGTCAGCGGCGGTGCAGCCCTTCGGCTCACCGGCACGGTGCTCTTTCCCGCCGGTGACGAACCCCACTATTTGGTGATCGCACAGAGCCTCTGGCGTGACGGCGACTTCAAGATCGAGAACAACCACCAGCGCGGCGACTATCGGGAGTACTTCCCGCGCGAGCTGGATCCTCATTACCTGACGCGCGGCGCTGATGGGGAGATTTATTCGATCCATCCGGTCGGACTGCCGATTGCTCTCGCGCCCGTGTACGCCGCCGGCGGCTATCCGGCGGTGCTACTGGCGCTGATCGCGATGGCGTCAATGGCGGCCGCGCTGTCGTGGCGCTGGGTGGTGGAGGTGCTGAACGCGCCCGGCGCGGCGACGTTCGCGTGGGCGGCCATCGCGTGCTCCGCGCCGTTTCTCTTCAACACCTTCACCGTCTACCCGGAAATTGCCGCGGCCCTCGCAGTGATGGTGGCAATGACCACCACCAATCCGCTGGTCGCCGGCGTCGCCTGCGGCGTCCTGCCCTGGCTCAGCACCAAGTACGCCCCAATGTCCGCCGTCCTACTCGTCACCGGGCCGGACATCTTCAAATGGGGCTGGCCGCCGCTGCCGGCGCTCCTCACACGAGCCGTGCCGTACGGTGCGCTGTTGCTCGCCTGGTTTGCGTTCTTCTACGTCATCTGGGGCTCGCCCATGCCGCAGGCACCCTACGGCGCGATGGTGCAGACCACGCCGCGCAACCTCGTCTTCGGCGCCCCTGGTCTCCTCTTCGACCAGGAGTTCGGCCTGTTGCCGTACGCCCCGGTCTACATCCTCGCCGCGACCGGCCTGCTCGTGCTCTGGAGGTCGGGAGGCGAACGGAGGATGCTTGCCGTTCGCGTGGCGCTGGTTTTCGCCGCACTGCTCGGCACGGTCGGCGCATTCCGCATCTGGTGGGGCGGATCGGCAGCGCCGGCACGGCCTCTGGCATCGGGCCTGCTCGTGCTCGCGCTTCCTATCGCGGCTGCGTTCGCCGCGGCGCCCCAGGGTTCCGCGCGGCGCGCGGCGCACCACCTGCTGCTCTGGGTCGGGGTCGGCGTCGCCCTCACGCTGACGTTCGCGCAACAAGGGCTGTTGATTGCCAACGGACGCGACGGCACCTCCAGCCTGCTGGAATGGTGGTCGCCTCGATGGGAGTTGTGGACCCTGGCACCCAGTTTCGTCCACCACGAAGCTCCAACGGCCGCCGCTCACGCCGCCGCCTGGCTGCTGCTGGCGGGCGTGGCCGCGGTGGCACTCGGGCGGGTGCGCGCGGGGAAGCCAGGAACGGCTGCGCTCACCGCGTTCAGCGTCTTCGCCATGGCCCTGGCGGCGGCGTCGGTCATCGTGCCGCGATTGCCGGACGACCCGCCGATGCCGCGCGCGCGCCTGGACGGACGGTCGCGACTGCCGGCGCTCGACACCTTCGACACCCGGGCGCTGCCGGCCGCGGTCATCTTCGACCCGCTGCGGAAGGGCAGCGCCTCGGAGGTGCTGCCGGCGCTTTCGCTGAGCGTGCGGCCCGGCGTCCGTCCCGACCCGCAACCGGTGCGCGTGCTGCTCAACGGGCGCTTCTCGTTGCCCGCAGGTGACTACGGGATCGACGTCCGGCTCGACCCATCGGCACAGCGCGAGGAAACGCTCTCGCTGCAGTTCGGACGCGTCGGGTCTCCCGTGCAATCGTGGACTATCCCGGCGGCCACGGCGAGCTTCCAGACCACGTTCCATCTGCCGCTCGACGCCAGCTTCATCGGGTTTCGCGGCTCGCGCGAACTGGAGAAGGCGCTGCAGGCGCTCACCATCACGCCGCTGGCGGTTGTCAACGATGGCGAGCGCGTGCACGCGCCCACCGTCCTCGGGGCGGCGCGGTATGGCCACCTGATGGTGATGTTCCACGACGACCAGGTAACCCCCGAGCCAACCGGCTTCTGGGTGCTGGGAAAGCGGCTTACGGCGATGAGCGTGGGGACGGCCAATGGGATTGCCGCGCCGATGGTCCTGCGATTACGCAGTGGCGTGAGCGACAACCGTATCACCGTGCGCACGCGCGGATGGCAGGAGACCATCACCCTCGCCGCTGATGCAGCCCACGAAGTGACGCTACCGCCCGCCCGTCACGGCATTGTGCAGCTCACCGTGGACGCCAGCAGCGGCTTCCAGCCTGTCGAGCGCGACCCGTCGTCGCACGATCGGCGGTTTCTCGGCGTCTGGGTCGAAGTGGCCCCGCAGTAAACTGGCCGCATGTCGATCGCCGACCTGCGCCGCGAGTACCGCAATCACGTTCTGATCGAAACCGAGGCCGCGAGCGATCCGATCACCCAGTTCCTCCGGTGGTTCGAAGAAGCGCAGCGCGCGAAGTTACTCGAGGCGAACGCCATGACCCTGGCCACCGCCTCCGCCACCGGGGAGCCCTCCGCGCGGACCGTGCTGCTGAAGGGCGCGGACGAGAACGGCTTCGTCTTCTTCACCAACTACGAGAGCGCGAAGGCACAGGATCTGGCCGCGAACCCGAGGGCCTGCCTGCTGTTCTTCTGGGGGGAGCTCGAGCGGCAGGTGCGCATCACCGGCGCCGTTGTCCGCGCCAGCCGGGAGGAGTCGGCCGCGTACTTCCGCTCGCGCCCGCGTGGCAGCCAGATCGGCGCCTGGGTGTCGCCGCAGAGTCGAACCATCCCGAGTCGGGGCGTGCTCGAGGAGAACTTCGAGTCGCTCACCGCGCAGTACGAAGGGGACGAGGTGCCGGTGCCTCCGTTCTGGGGCGGCTATCGCGTGGCCCCGGAGCGTGTGGAGTTCTGGCAAGGCCGGCCGAGCCGCCTGCACGATCGGCTGCTGTACACGAAGCACGCAGGCGGATGGTCACGATCCCGGCTTGCACCCTGAGCGGTCCCATCTCTGCGAAGCCGTGAGGTCGCCGGCGGCCGGTCAGGGCGCAGCGAAGTCATTCGCGGGAAGGCCATCGATTCGCTGAAACGCCCCAGCTCAAGGTCCGGTCAGGTTCGGACGAACGGTCACTCCACGTCGATCGTGCCCTGCCCCACTTGAACTGCCTGTCCGCCGACCTGCACACGCTGAATCGTGTCCGGCGCCGGGCCTTGAACGCGCACGAAGATGCGGCTGGGGCGCCGCATCCGGACGCCCTGCGCCATCGCCATGCGGTCCCAATCACCGCTGGGAACGATGGTGTGCGCTGCAAGATAGCAGCCAAGCGGTCCAGCGGCGCTGCCCGTGGCCGGATCTTCGACGGGTCCCAGGCCCGGCACGAACATGCGCGCGTAAGCGGTGAGGTCGCCGCCCGGGGGCTCCACGGAGAACAGGTACACGGCCGCGAAATCCTTCCCAAATGCTGACGTGAGACGGCCCAGGGCGGCCGCGTCCGGCTCCGCCCGGTCTACGTCATCGCGCGTGGCCAATGGCACCAGCGTGTAGGGTACGCCGCACGACACTTCCTGAATGGGCCATCCAGCCGGATGCCGCGCCGACACATCCAGGCCAATCGCCTTCAGGATGGCGCCCTCGCCCGATGACGGCTGGCGGAACTCGGGCGGACGCTGATCCATCCAGGCGAACGAGAGCGCCTGGCCCTCCCAGGTGAGTTCGACCGGTGTCGGTCCGACCCCAAGGCCAAAGACGACCCGCGGGGTCCCCGGCCGAATCACCCCGCTATCGGCCAGCGCGAACGCAGTGCCAATCGTCGGGTGGCCGGCCATGGGGAGTTCCAGATCCGGCGTGAAGATGCGCACGCGGATATCGGTGCCCGGAGCTTCGGCCGGCCTCAGGAACGTGCACTCGGAGAAGTTCATCTCTCGAGTGATCGTTTGCATCTGTTCGTCGGACAACGCCGCGGAGTCGGTGAACACCGCGAGCTGGTTCCCTTCGAAGCGGCGCGTCGTGAAGACGTCGTAGTGCAGGTAGTGGCGCATGGCTATGCCATCCGTGCCGGCTGCCACTGAAGGCCCAGGCTCATCAGGCGATCCAGCAGCTGTCCGTAAGTAACCCCGGCGTGAAGGGCAGATTCGGCGAAATCTTCTCCCTGCGCGAGCTGCGGGTTCGGATTCGCTTCGATGACGAACAACTTGCCATCCTCGCGCAGCCGCAAATCGAGGCGGGCGTACCCCGTGAGGTCGAGCGCCCGGTACGCGCGCTTGGCCAGGTGCTGCACCTGCTGCGCCACCTCCGGCGGCAGCTGCGCCTGGGCGGTGGCGATGCCGTGCTTCTTCTGGTAGGCGACGCTCCACTTCACGCGCTCGGTGGCGATGTGCCAGCTGTTCTCCCCCATCTGCGCGAACGACATCTCCCACACCGGGAACACCTGCAGCCGCTGGTTGCCGGTCACCCCGACATAGAGCTCACGACCGTCGATGTACTGCTCGACGATGGCCGCCGTGCCGATCGACTGGTGGATGAACTGCACGCGGCGGGCCAGCTGCTCCTCGTTGGCCACCACCGAGGCCTGCGAAATCCCCACCGACGATTCGTAGGTCGGCGATTTCACGATCAACGGGTACTTCAGCTTCTTGGGTAGCGACGGCTTGCGATTCAGCGGCACCACGGTGAAGTCCGGCACCGGCACGCGGTGATAGGCGAACAGCTTCTTGGCCAGCGACTTGTCGCGGGCGAGCGTCAGGCCCCGCGGGTTGCAACCTGTGTACGGCAGCCGCAATAGCTCGAGATAGCTGACCACGTTCTGGTCGAACACGCCGATGTCGGCGAACGCCTCCATCAGGTTGAAGACGATGTCCGGCTTGAACTCCTCGACGTTGTGCCGGATTGGCGTGAGGTCGTCGTGAACGCCGATGACCCGCAGCTCGTAGCCGCCGGTGCGGAGTGTCGAGACCACGTCCCATTCCATCTTCCACGGCGCGTTCTCGATGTCCGCAGGCGGCGGCGCTTCCGGCGGCACCAGGTCCTTGTGTACCAGCACCAGCACTCGACGAATCGTCATAGGGCGATCCTGTGCCGGCCGCTGTGCAGGTAGTTCATCACCTGCACGGTCAGCAGGACCGTGAACTCCTGTCGTGCCTGATCTTCGGGTATCGCCATTCTCAGTTTCAGCTCGCGGCTGCGCGCGATCATGTCTTCGATCACCTTGTCGATGGTGTATTGATAGATGCCGGTCCACTCGGCCACGAGCCGGCGCACCGCCCGCCGGTGCCGCCGGATGAACTGCGCGGCGGTCTGCCGATCCGCATGCTCGGGCGCATCCGAGAACAGCCGGCGCAAATCGCGATCGTAGAACGCCGGGTGATCGACACCGTAGTGACGACGCTTGCGGCGGTAGTACTGGCGCAACGTCTCAGGGTGCGCCTCGAGCGGCTCCACTTCGTCGCCGGTGCTCACCTTCGGCGGCTGCCCGGCCAGCGAGTGCATCAGCGTGTCCATGTATTCCAGCTTCTTCAGCGCCGGCCACCCGGCGTAGCGCTGCTGCCAGTTGGCCTGCGGCGTCAGCCACAGCGCAAAGGTCTCGGCGAAATCTTCGTCGGGATGGCTTTGCGCGTACCACGGGTCGAGATGCAGCACGAAGCTCTTGCTGTACGGCTTCGGCGTGTAGAACTCGGGATAGGCCTCGGACGACTTGCCGAACAGCAAGCGTCGCTGCCGGCGCAGGCGCAACCTGTAGGCGTTATCGATGACGTGACCGGCTTCGTGGCGCAGGATCCGCATGCACCACTCGTGCTCGCCGCCTTCGACCGCCAGCATCTGCGCCTGTTCGAGCTTCTCGAGCCGCGGATGCGCCAGGTAGAACGGCACGGCCATCGAGGCATGCCCGTCGGGCGTGAACCATTCGCTGGCCAGGTAGAAATGAATCGGGAAATCGAGGCCGCGCGCCAGCAGCTCGGTGCGGAGCTGCGCGATGCGGGTTTTCATCACGGTCCCCGCGAGGGACAAGGGCAGATCGGCCATGCGCAGCTCGAGCAACTGCTCGTCTGGCAGTTCGGCCCAGTTCGCGGGGACAGCCTCTCGCGCGGGCATGCGTCAGGGCAGAATGGCGGAGATCGGCAGGGATGCCGTGAGCACGCGCTGATTGCGCCAGGCGAACAGCAGGCGATCGCCGACCCGCACCATGTGCGGCACACCGGTCGCGCGGCCGCTCACGGCCTTGGCGATCATCACCGGTGCCCCCGGCGTCTTGCCCGGGGAAACCCGCCGGACCAGCACCTCGCCAACGCCTTCACCACGCCGTTCGAGCCAACTGACGATGGCGCTGCCGTCTTCCATGAGGCTGACATCGGGCCAGCCCACCGGCTGCCCCTGGTCGAACACCACGGGTGCGCCGAACGAAGCGCCCGCATCGTCGGAGAACGCCAGCTTGAGGCGCGGCGTGTCGTTGGCGGCGGTGAACCAGGCGACGGCGACGCGCGTGCCACGGGCAGCGACGGCCGGCCCGTTGGTGGGGCATCCGGGGATATGCCAGCCGTCCTCGAAGACCGTGGCCGGTGGAGTCCACTGGCCGTTGACGCGGCGCACGATGGAGATGTCGCGGATGTCGCCCGGGCGATGGTCGCGATAGACGGCCACCGGCCCCTGGCTCGTCTGAGCGATGTCGGTCATGCAGCAGGAGCACACGTCAGTGTCCACGACCTGCTGTGCCTGTACCGAGCCGTCGGTGCCGAATGAGACGGCGGCGAGCGTCTTCACGTGTTCAGCCTCGTGCCCGTGTCCCTCACCACCCTCGTCGGGCTTCAACGGCGTGAGGTAAATGGCGTCGGCGCCTTGCGTGCCGGGAGAGAACGTCAGGAACCCGGCGTAGTCCGAGACGTTCTTCGTGCCGTCTTCGAACAGCGTGGACCAGGTCGCACCCTCGTCCGTCGAGCGAGCCACGCGAATGAAGTAGCCGTAGGAGCCTGCCTTCCGTCCGGTGTTCACGAGCCAGTGCGCCAGCAGCGAGCCGTCCGGCATCGCGGCGATCGACGGGTGATCCGCCCAGTTGACGAACCAGTTGTTGCCGCGAGCGATGTCGCGCGGCGCCTGCCAGGCGCTGCCGTCGAAGCGCGAGAACTTGAGCGTGTGCTCACCCGTTCCGGCCGACTCGATCCAGATGAGATATGCCTGACCGTTGGGACCCGCGGTAAGGCCGTAGGTGTTGCTGCCGGCGCCCGCCGGTGTGTCGAGCGGCGTCACCGGCGCCGACTGCGCGACAGGCGTCGCCGGAACCGATGCGAGCGCCACCGCGCACAGCGCCGCTGCACCCGTGCGCATCACCGCACGCGAGACGATCCCTGCAGCGGTCATGGAATGTCCTTAAGGAATGAAGGTGAACTTCGCCATGCCCGACGTGCTGCCGCCCCAGGGCCACAGCGCCGCGCCGCTGCGGGGTCGCGCTTCCGCGCGGACCATGACGTAGTACTCACGGTTCTGTTCGAGCAGATCGGTGTCGAACAACGGCAGCCGTTCGAAGTTCGTCATCAACTGGCGAACGATCGCTTCGTCCTCGACCACGCGCGACTCTTCCATCCGCCCGTCCAGCGTCCGTGAAATGGTGTGACGACGGGTCAGGTTGTCGTACTCGACGGTCGTGGACACGACGGCGATGCTGACCGTGCGATCGACCCAGGCCGGAACCCGCAGCTTCAATTCGACCGTGTAGGTGAATGTCGTGCGCAGGCCGCTCTTGACAAATTCGCGCACCTGATCGGTAAAGCCTTGTTCGAGCTGAAACGAGACGAGCACCTGACCGTCCCTCACCAGCGGACGCACCCGGAGTATTTCGGCCGCGGCCGGTGTCGAAAGGGCCAGAAGCACGACGGCCCCGACACACACGGACAGGCGATGGAGATTCGACAGGCGCACTCGGCGGCACTTTACCACACGGCACCGAGTGACGGCGGCCCCTTTGTCGGCACTGCCGAATTGGCTGTCAGACCCAGCGGGAGTGCTATGATTCCGGCGTCGGGACCATGACTCACCGCCTCCGCGTGGTCGCCATCGTCGCCTGTCTGAGCTTCGCCCTGGCCACGCCCGGGTCAGGACAGGCTCTGCTCTACTCGCTGTTCGAGCGGTACGTGGACTCGCTGCGCCAGCAGACCGGCATTCCCGGGCTCTCCGCTCTCATCATCAAGGACGGCCAAATCGGGTGGGAGCGCGGGTTTGGCGCACAAGACCTGGAGCGCAACATCCTGGCCGCCCCGGATACCCCGTACGTGGTGGGCGGCCTGACGCAGACACTCACGGCCGTGTTGCTGGGCGCCTGCGTCGAACAGGGCCGTCTCAACATCGATGCGCCGATCAGGGAATGGGTGCCGGATTTCCCGGTCCCACAGGCGACGGTGCGGCAGGTGCTGTCGCACGCTTCCAGCGGCGGGACGTTCGAATACGACGAGAGCCGCTTCGCGCAGTTGTCGGCCGTCTTCGAAGCGTGTACGTCGAAACCCTTCCACGAGCATCTGTCGGACACCGTCCTCGAACGCCTTGGCATGGCCGGTTCGGTTCCAGGCCAGGACCTTGGCAACCCCTCCGCCGCCGCCCGCGAGAGCTTCGACGCCGCGCAACTCGCCCGCTACGCCAACGTGCTCGACCGGCTGGCGGTGCCCTACCGCGTGGACCGCAGCGGCCGCGCCACGCGCAGTGACTACCCGGCGCGCGGCTTGACGGCGGCCGACGGCCTGGTGACCACGGCCCGCGACCTCGCGCGCTTCGATGCCGCCCTGGACGACCTCGCGCTAATCCGCCGTGAAACCCTGAACGCCGCCTGGACACAGGCCAATTACACGGGCGCGCCGTTGCCAACGGGCCTGGGCTGGTTCGTGCAGAACTATCAGAACGAGCCCATCATCTGGCAGTTCGGGACGGTGACCGACGCCTACTCGGCCCTCATCCTCAAGATGCCGGCGCGCCGGCTGACGCTGATCATGCTGGCGAACAGCGATGGCCTGAGCACCGGCGCCAACCTCAAGTCCGGCGATGTCACGCAGTCGCCTTTCGTGAAGATTTTCCTGCGGCTCTTCGGCTAGCGCACTTGATCAGATCACGCCGGCCGGTGGCGGCAGCCTGACGGTGCTTGTGCCCCCCTTGCACCTCTCGACCCGCACCATGCGCTTTCGCTTCGTCATTCCAGTGCTGCTTTGCATGCTGCTGGCCCGGCCGGCTGCCGTTCAAGCGCAGGACGTGCTGCTGATGCCCTATCTGGGCTTCACGTTCGCCAGCGGCAGCTCCCTTTTCGGTGATTTGGAGGAGGGATCCGGGGAAACCGCGAGCCTGATCGGCGCGTCGGTGGCACTCCTTGGCGGCGGCATCTTCGGCATCGAAGGGGACATCGGCTACGTGCCCGGATTCTTCGAGCGCGGTGACCGCCAGATCGTCGTCCCGGGAAGTTTCGTCACCAGCTTCACCGGGACGGTGATGGTCACCTTGCCCCTCAGCATCACGAGGGAATCGCTGCGCCCCTACCTCGTGGCCGGTGGCGGCGGGGTTCGCGCCGAAGCCCGGGACAATACGTCGACGTTCACCATCCGCAGCACCATGCCGGCGCTCACCTTCGGCGGCGGCGCCATCGGCTTCCTTTCCAATACCGTCGGAGTTCGCTTCGACCTCCGTTACCTTCGGAGCCTGGGCGAAGGCGACGATCTGATTGCCGGCGAGGGACCCCGGGTGCACCTGTGGCGCGGGAGCGTCAGCCTCGTCCTTCGCTACTGATTTCGGGGGCGTGCCACCGACCGGTCGGAATGCCTGGTGTTGATGTGGCGAGGCTCTTGCAGCTCTCGAGCCGCATGGCTCGTGCGTCCTCGCCAGATCTCCCCTCAAAGGTCAGCCGTTCTCAGCGTGATGCAGCGCGAGCGTACGGCCTCGTCGCCGTCAGTGACGATGCGCCCGGCATCACTCGCGTGAAGCGTGGGAAGGGGTTTGTCTACCGCACGCCTTCCGGGGCGTTGGTGCGGGATGAAGCGGTCATAAAACGGATCAATTCGTTGGCCATTCCGCCCGCGTGGACGCAGGTGTGGATTTGTCCCAACCCGCACGGGCATGTGCAGGCGACCGGGCGCGACGCCCGCGGGCGGAAGCAGCACCGGTATCACCCGCGTTGGACGGAAGTACGAGACGAGGCAAAGTACTCGCGGATGCTCGACTTTGCCGCCGCCCTGCCAGCATTGCGCCGCCGCATTGCCCAGGATCTCGAAGCGCGCGGCCTGCCGCGCCGAAAAGTGCTCGCCGCCGTCGTCCAGCTGCTCGAGAAAACCCTCATCCGCGTGGGCAACGACGAGTACGCGCGCACCAACGGATCGTTTGGCTTGACGACGCTGCTCGACAAGCACGCCAAAGTGTCGAGCAGCGCCGTGCGCTTCCGCTTCAAGGGAAAGAGCGGCAAGGAACACGACGTGCAGCTGTCCGATCCGCGGCTGGCCCGCATCATCCGCAACTGCCAGGAGCTGCCCGGCAGTCAGCTCTTTCAGTATGTCGGCGACGACGGCGCGGTGCACGACGTCGGCTCGTCCGATGTGAACGAGTACCTGCGCTCCGCCATGGGACAGAGCTTCACCGCGAAGGATTTCCGGACCTGGTTCGGTACGGTGCTCGCGGCGCAGGCGCTGCAGGAGTTCGAGCACGTGGCGTCGAAGACCAGGGCCGAAAAGAACGTGCTCACCGCAGTGGAGGCAGTGGCCAAGGTGCTCGGCAACACGCGGACGGTGTGCCGGAAGTGCTACGTGCACCCGCTGGTCATCAATGCGTATATCGATGGGACATTGCGCCGTTCGCTTCGAGCGAAGGCGCTCAGCCGGTTGGCCAGGGGCAAGGGGCACAGCGCGATGGAGTCGGCGGTGCTGGCGCTTCTGCAGCGGCGGCTGAAGTCCCCGGCGACGCGGCGCGCGGCCTGAAACGGGACCGCTCAGCGCACGCGGATCGTGACCACGTTCATCGCCGTGCGTGGGCAGCGGGATGCTGGGCGCGATCGTTCGCACCATGTTCTGCCGCGGAGGCCGAACTGTCTAGCGAGTTCGAGCCAGCGAACGGTGTCACCTGCTTGACCGAAACGAGAACCGCGCCGCCGAAGCGGCGCGGTCCGGATGAGCGATGCTCTATGGGACCAGGCAGGTGCCTGACGTGGTGATGGTGCCGATCGCAGAGTAGCTCATGTCGGGGAAAGGATTGTTGTTCTGCAGCACGGTCAACGCTGCTGAACCTGGTGCTTCTACCCCCGGTGCGAGGGTGAAGCTGGCCGGTGCCGACTGGCGTACTTGAATGCCACCAGCCGATGTGTACGGCCGATAACCATGTGAAATGTTGTTGGCAACATGCGCACAGAGATCACCCCGTGTGGCATTGACGTCGATGCCCCAAGGCCCCTGAATTCCCGAACCCTCCGGATTCTCATACATGTCGACGTGATTATCGATGATGGTCACACTGACGTTGGGCGTGCTGCCGTCATCAGGTGTCTCGATCTGCACCGCGGGAGTAAGTCCGGACTGAGCCAACCCGCGCTGGGTCGGAATCCCGTTGTTGGCGATCAGAAGGCGCGTCTGCGAGATCTGGCCAATCGTGCTGCTCAGTCGTCCAAGAACGTTGGTGGCCGTTCCTCCCGCCGGCGAGTCGATCATGTTGCCGGTAATGGTGACGCGCAACTCTGATAATGCGGATGCATTGAGCGGCGACTGCCCCACGAACACGCCCGCTCCGGTGAATGCGGTGATTGTGTTGTCCGTGATCGTGCTCACCAGGTCGGCATCGTCCGAATTCGTCAGCACCAGTCCATCGATGCCGCGCGATATCTCCGACCCGCTGACGGTGACGTCAAGAGTGGCCGTATCCAACGCCCGGGCCATCAGTGCGGCCACTCGATCGCTGCGTAACCGGCACTGATCGACGATGACGGTTCCCACCGCCGTGCCCTCGAAATGCGCCAGCAGTCCGTAGACACCGGTGTCGGGCTGGTTGGTGCTGACCTGACAATCCCCAGCCGTGGGCGTGGTGCGATCGACTCGCAACGTCGTCGTTCCCGAGTGGCCGTAGAAGGCCAGATTGTGCTCGAACCCAAGCTCTACTTTAGTGTTGCGGATGGTGGCAGTGGTCCCAGTGATGAGGCCGTTCACACCCCCGGGGTTCGGCAGACCGAAGACGATAGGCGCCTCACCGGCCGCGTCTCCAGCGTTGCTGACAAGACTGCTTTCCAGCAAAAGTCCTGCGACCTCCCGTACGATCATGCCGGAGTTCTCGAAGTTCTCCAATCGCATCCTGTTGAAGGAGGGCGATTTGGTGTTCTCGAGATAGATACCGATTCCCTCTCTATTGGCAGAATCGAAGACACCCACCTTCCGCCGGATGGCGCCGCCCGAATCGGCGACGAGGTCGACGCCCGTGACGGTGAGGCTACCATCCTCGGCGGCGACGCCGGTGTTGAGCAGCACGATTCCTGCTCCGGATGTAAAGGTGGAATCGCCTGGCGGCGCTCCGGAGTTGATGCTGCGGAAGGTGAGGCCAGCAGAGCCGATCCGCGTATTCTCGACGCGGAGTGCAGTGCCGTTGAGGACGGACAGTGTGTTGACGATCGTACTGCTTGCCTGCGTGACGACGACGGTGCCGCCGGCGACGGCCGTGAAGGCGTCGTTGTCCCCGGTTGTCAGCGTCAACCCGCCGGTGAACGCGACGATCGCACCGCTGTTGGCGTTCAGCAGGATGCCGGCGCCGGTGTCGCTGATCGCCCCGGAGAAAGTCACGGTTCCCGCCGTCCGATTCTGGATGTTGACAGAGCGGCCGCTGGTGTTTGTGATGGACGCGCCGATGGTCAAGGCCCCCGAGCCGCCGGTAATCACGACATCGTCCCCGCTGACGCCCGTGACTTCGCCGCCGACCATCGTGAAGGTGCCGGACGGTGCGACGAGGCTCAGCCCACTGGTCCCGCCTGTGATGGACACGCCGGTGAGGGTTTCCGTGCCCGACAGTCCATTGCCGGCGATCGCGACATCTCCGGAGCCGTTCACGACGAGCGAGTTGAGAGCAACGTTGTTCGCCAGGGTCACGGTGCCCTGCAGGGTGGGCGCCGACGTCGCGAGGATCGTCAGGCCATTCAGCGTGAAGGTCGCACCCGCGCCCCACAGTGTCTGGCTCGCCTTGAGCGCCGTCGCGCCTGCTGGCGAGCCCTGGTGCACGTAGATGATCTGGTTGGCTTGCGCCGCGGTGGCCGCCGCCGTCATCGTGTTGAACGGGCTCTGCGAGCGGCCGTCGCCGGCCCCGCCGGCAGCGTTCACATACCAGACCACACCGCTCATGTTGATCGTGACCACCGCCGCGTCGGTAGCGCCGCTGCCGTCCGTCATGGTGTAGGTGAAGGTGTCGGACGGGCCGGCGAAGCCGATGCCCGGCGTGTAAAGGAAGGTGCCGTCGGTGGACATCGTCACCTGTCCGCCGTTAGTGCTGGCAATGCTTACCGGACCGGCGCTCAATGCCGCCGTCCCGGTGTCGTTCGACAGCACGTTGCCCGCGACCACGACGGCCGGCGTCGCCGGCGTTCCGGCGCCGACGCTGTACTGCGTGTTGCCCACACCGTTCGAGAAAGTGTCGTCGGTGGCGACGGCCGCCGCATTGACCGTCAGCGTGAAGGTCTGCTGCACGGGCACGCCCACGCCATTGTCGGCGCCAATGGTCACGGTGAAGGGACTGCCGGCCGCGGTGGTCGGAGTTCCAGCAATCGTGCCGCCGCCGGTGCCGTCAGCGGTGAAGGTCACGCCGGCCGGCAGCGTACCGGTGACGCTGACCGTCGGGGTCGGCACTCCGGTGGTCGTGATCGCGAACGAACCAAGCTGATTGGTGACGAAGGTGGCGGCGTTGCCGCTGGTGATCGCCGGCGCCTGGTTCACGGTCAGCGTAAAACTTTGCTGCGCCTGAATGCCGACGCTGTTGTTGGCGGTGACGCTGAGCGGGTAGGTGTCGCTGGTGGCCGCCGCGGCCGTGCCGGCGATCGTGGCGGTGCCGTTGCCGTTGTCGGTGAATGTGACACCGGAGGGCAGCGCACCGGTGAAGGTCAGCGCAGCCGCGGGGAATCCGGAGCTGGTCACGGTGAAGCTGCTCGCCACGCCCTGGGTGAAGGCAGCGGCCGCAGCGCTCGTAATGGCCGGCGCTTCGTTCACGGTGAGGGTGAACGCCTGCACGGTCGGCGCACCGGCGCCGCTCGACGCCGAAATCGTGATCGGGTAAGTGCCGCCGGAGCCCGCTGCGGGGGTACCCGAAAGTGACGCGGTGCCACTGCCGTTGTTCGTCAAGGTAACGCCGGCGGGCAGTGCGCCGGTGAGGGTGATGATGTTCGCGGCCGGTGAGCCGACGACCTGCACGCTGAAGCTGCCGGCGGTGCCGACGGTGAAGGTGGTTGCGGCGGCGCTCACGAAGCGAAGGCCGGTCGCCGTCGGCACCGCCACGAACACACCATTCGTGAAGCTCGAAGGATAGACTTGGAGCGTCTGCGTGTTGGTGAACGTGGCGCCGTCGAACACTTTCATGATCGGCTGTCCGGCGGGCCCTGGCACCGTGAGGATTTCCACGCGGCCGTCGCCATTGAAGTCGGTGGCCGCCACGCGGACGCCGCCAGGATAGCCTGCCCCATAAGGCATGAACGTGGTGATCGGCGCGAGCGCGTTGACGTCATAGACGAGCACGGGGCCGGCACCGGAATCCGGTGCGGCGATCACGTCTGCTCGGCCATCACCATTCACGTCACCCGCGGCGACGTAGACGCCGCCGCCGCCAAACGGCACTCCGCTCAGCGTCACCGTGCGCGTGGCGCCGTTGACGATGGACACCAGGCCGCCGCGTGCCTGCCCCACCACCAGGTCGGGAACGCCGTCGCCGTTGGTGTCGCCGGTCGCGACGTTCACGCCGGCCGCGAAGCCGGCACCGAAGGGCTGTATGGTGAAGAGCGGCGCGTAGTCCACGCCGTTGAACACGCTGACCGTGCCGCCACCGGTGGCCTGGGCGGTGACGATGTCGAGCCGTCCATCACCGTTGAAGTCGGCCAGCGCGACGTTGACGCCGCCGCCGAACCCGCCGCCGAACGGGAACCCGCTGCCGATGTCGGCCGCGTTCACGCCGTTCAGAAGTTTGACAAGGCCGCCGCCCGGTCCCATGGCCGCGACGATGTCGGCGACGCCATCTCCCGTCAGATCGCCGGCCGCCATCCGCACGCCGCCGCCAAAGCCACCGAACGGAACACCGCTGCCGAGGTCGGCGAAGGTCGCGCCGTCGAACACGCGCGACACGATGTTGCCGTTATTGGGACTGATGATGATGTCGGGAATGGCATCGCCTTCGAGCACGTTGTTCGTGGGGTCGGCGATCATGGCGAGGGAGCTGTTGGGAAGCAGCTCCTGCCGGGCGGCAAGGGCGGCCGTGCACATGATGGCCAGCATCACCCCGGCGATCAGGTGGGGACGGACCGATCGGTTCCTATTCACGAGTTGGACTCCTACCCTCTAAATCGTCAAAAACCACGGCCGGTTCGCATACCTATGGAACGGCGGCCGCCGACCGACCGGGGGGA
>Ga0190275_10001432_pt1 | contig 17748 bp, 10 predicted proteins | sample Popmic550T_FD_133745 | JGI IMG/M metagenome (GOLD analysis project Ga0190275, IMG submission 133745) | Populus adjacent soil microbial communities from riparian zone of Yellowstone River, Montana, USA - 550 T | ecosystem: Environmental > Terrestrial > Soil > Riparian zone > Trees stand | place...
GTTACGTTTACCCGGGAAATCTCGAGCGTTCTGACGAAACTGGGCTGCAACGGCGCTGCTTGCCATGGCGGTGTGAAGGGGCAGGGCGGGCTGAAGCTGTCAGCGAGCGCGCTGTACCCGGCCGAGGACTATGAGTGGCTGATGAAGGGCGGCGCTTATCAAGTTCTAACCGCCGAAGTGAAGGGTGAGCGAATTCCACGCGTCGATCTTGCGAATCCGGAGAAAAGTCTGCTGCTGCTGAAGCCCACTATGGCTGTGGCTCACGGGGGCGGCAAGCGACTCGATCCCAGTTCGAATGATTACACGACGATTGTGAATTGGATTCGCAAGGGCGCGCCGTTTGCCTCCGATGAGAATGCAGTGACGCCAAAGCTTACGCGCCTCGAGTTGTACCCGCCGATGGCCATCCTGCCGGTGGATGGCGAGCATCGGGTGCTGGTGACGGCGCATTTCAGCAACGGGCAAACCGAAGACTACACGCATCAGGCGCTTTATGTTTCGAACAATTCAGACGTCGCTTCGGTAGGATCCGGCGGTGTCATCCGCGCGAAACGTCGCGGGGAAACATCGATCCTTGTACGAGCCGGTGGGCAGGTAGCGAGTGTGGGGGCCGGCGTGATCGGACCGCCAGTCGCGGATTATCCGAAGATCAGCAGGTTCAACTTTATCGACGAACACATATTTGCGAAACTGCGCAAGTTCGAGATTGTTCCATCCGAGCTCACTTCCGATTCGGAGTTCTTACGTCGTGTTTGCCTCGATCTAACCGGAACCTTGCCGCCACCGGCGCGTGTCCGCGAATTTGCCGCGAGCAACGATCCTCGCAAGCGCGAGAAGGTAATCGATGCGCTGATTGCATCGCCCGAGTTTGTCGATTATTGGACCTTCCGCTTCGCCGACATTTTCCGGGTGTCGATTTTTTCTAATGGCCTGTCATCGAAGTTCAGCCAGCAGTATTGGGAGTGGATCCGGTCGAATATTGAACGCAATCGGCCTTATGACGAGATTGCGAGAGAGCGCATTTCGGCGCAGGGTTACGGCGCGGCAACATCTCATTTTCTGCCCTACGCGCAGATTGGAGCGCCTGCGGACGTTATGGCGGAAGAAGTCCGCGTCTTTATGGGCCGGAGACTCGATTGTGCGCAATGCCACAACCATCCGTACGAGAACTGGAGCCAGGATCAGTTTTGGGGCATGGCCGCTTTCTTTTCCCGTCTGTTCAAATTGGGACCGGTGGTTGTGGATCATCCGACGAACATGGACTTGAGCTCGAAGGATGTGGGCGGGAAGATCGAATTGCTGCATCCTCGCACGAAAGTTCCGGTAAAACCTGCGCTTCTCGACAACTCGCCGCTTTCGATTTCGCCGGAAGGAAATCCGCGTAAGGAGCTTGCTCGCTGGTTAACTTCGAACCCGTACTTTGCCGAAGCGGCGGTGAATCGGGTGTGGGGTCATTTTTTTGCGCGCGGGATTGTCGATCCGGTCGATGATTTTCGTTCGACGAACCCGCCAACGCATCCCGAACTGCTGGCAGCGCTGGCTAACGATTTTCGCGCTCATCGATTCGATCTTCGCCACTTGATGAAGACGATTGCTTCCTCCCGCACGTATCAGTTGTCGCATCGGCCAAATGCGACGAATCGAGATGACGTGACGAACTACTCACGCGCGCTTTCCCGGGGGCTCGATGCGGAAGTGCTGCTGGATGCGGTCGTGGATGTAACCGGGGTTCCGGAGACCTTTTCAACGGCGATTACTGATAGTTCGACGGTAGGACAAGCTCCTGCGGGGACTCGGGCACTGCAACTACGCGATCCGGATACTTTCTTCTCGCGGTTCCTCGAGCTCTATGGCCGCGCCAATCGCGGCGCAATTCCTGAGCGGAACAACAAGCCTAATCTTGGCCAAGCGTTGCATGTATTGGCGGGAGCAACTTACGTGGATCGTCTGAGCCTGCCGAATAGCCGGTTGGCGAAGCTGCTCAAAACCGGCGCTGATGACGAGAAGATTTTCGAAGAGTTTTATCTGGCCGCACTGGGCCGGCTGCCTAATGGCGACGAAGTTCGAGAACTAAAAGAGATTCTTGCACAACGCGGCGATCGCGAAGCGGGACTTCGAGAATTTGTCTGGGCCTTGATCAGCTCGCGCGAATTCGCGGAGAATCATTAAGGAGGCATGGTGGCACAACATCCGACATCTCGAAGAAGCTTCCTAAGCGCCGGATCGCTCGGCTTCCTTGGGTTGACGTTGAGCGAGTACTTGTCGGCGGCATCATCGTCTTCGAGCAAGGCGCCTGTCGCGGGCAAGGCCAATTCAGTGATTCTCTTCTGGCTGGAGGGCGGTCCCAGCCATATCGACACTTGGGATCCGAAGAAGAATAGTAACTTCAAGCCGATCTCGACCAACGTTGCCGGAATTCAAGTTTCCGAGCTGTTGCCGAAGATGGCAAAGAAGATGGACAAGTTTGCGCTGGTCCGGTCAATGCACACGCGAGGAACCGATCATCCGCAGGCGACACACTATGCCATCACAGGGCATGAGGTCAATCCGGCGATGCAGTTTCCCAGCGTCGGATCAATCATTACGAAGGAGCTGGGGCCGCGCAACGCAGTCCCTGCGCATGTGCTGGTGCCCAAGTGGGATCGGAGCCGCCAGTATGAAGAGTACTTCCGGGCGTCGTTCCTCGGTGGCGAATTCGATCCGATGTGCATTCCGGACCCGAGCCGGCCGGGTTTCGAAGTCACCGATCTGAGTCTTCCCAAGTCGGTGTCGCAAGCAGCTATCGACGGCCGATCGGCGTTTTTAAAAGCGGTGGACCGGCAGTATCGCTCTCTGAACGAGACTGCAGAGCATACCAACATGGACGCGTTCACTTCTCAGGCGTTGAAGATGATTCTCACGCCGGAAGTCCGCGACGCGTTCGATCTCTCAAAAGAGTCCGAGAAGCTTAAAGAGCGCTATGGCAAGGACTCAGTGGGACAGTCGCTTCTGTTAGCTCGGCGGCTGGTAGAGGCAGGAAGCCGCTTCGTGACGGCTGCGGGGTATCACAGCACCTCCTGGGATACGCATAGCGACAACGATAAGGGCCATCGCGACCGTCTGGCTCCTACGCTCGATCGCAGCTTGACGGCACTGATCGAGGATCTGGGCGAGAGAGGTCTTCTTGATACGACGCTCGTGATAGCAATGGGGGAGTTCGGACGGACACCGATTATCAATCCTGCGCTTGGTCGCGATCACTGGCCGAACTGCTGGTCGCTGGCGATGGCGGGGGCGGGGATTAAGACGGGCCAAGTGGTTGGCGCGAGCGATGAACGCGGCTATAACGTCACGGAGCGCGTGGTGACGATGGGCGACTTGTACGCGACTATCTACAAGGCTCTTGGGATCGACTGGACGAAGGAGATCATGAGTCCCATCGGCAGACCGATCAAGATCGCGAACTCTCTCGACGACCGCACGGGTGAGCCGGTGAAGGAACTGCTAGCGTAGCGGAAACCTGGCGACAACGCGCTACGTCTGGGGGCAGTGTCACCGCTGTCGCGCAGGCTGTTCCTGGCATCCATTGCTGCGAGCCTGTTCGGGCTTGCGCGGAATCGAGTATCGCGCTCCTATCCCAATTGGACAACTGATGATGTGGATCGAGTGCTGACGGACTCGCCATGGGCGAAGCCGACGACGGTAGCTGTTCCGGAACTGCGCGGGGAGATCTATCTGACGATACGGTGGGCTACCGCGCTACCGGTGCGACAGGCGTTTGCTATACAGCAGTCGAAGGCACCGGAAACGATCGAGATTGCCGAACCGGAGTACGTGATCGAGATCGCGGGCTTTCCGACGACGCTGATTCGGAAGGGAACAAGTCGCTTTAAAGCCGAGTTGACCGAGAGCGCGCGATTGACCGTGCCCGGCAGACGCAGCTCGAAGCCGGTATCGGCGTATGTTCCAGAACATGGAATGCATCTGATGGCCACCCTGCGCTTTCCGAAGTTCGAAGGTCTTGACGCGAAGGAAGGCGACGTTACGCTCCATGCGGCGTCGGGATCACTCAAGGTCGATCAACGATTTAAGTTGAAGGACATGATCTACGACGGACGTTTAGAACTTTGACCGGACCCGCTTCGAAAGGTGTGCATGCGAGAACGGATTCGTTGTTCTCGTTGAATCCAGAGTGGTTCTGTCGCATATCCATGCGGCAAGTTTTTGTGGAGGCGTATGGTGGGCGCACTTACGTATAATCTGTCTAGCAGTTCAGGTTGAGATGCGCCCAGGGATCCGCCAGCTTCGGCAAATAGTTTCGCTTTTGGCGGCATCGGTGGTCCTATCAGCGCAAACAGATCCTATCGAAAAGCAGGCCGCCGCGATTCTTCAGACCAAGTGCTTTGCTTGTCATGGCGTCGCGAAGATGGCGGATCTCGACCTCCGTGAAATGCCAGCGATGCTGAAGGGTGGTAAGCGCGGCCCCGCTATAGTACCTGGCAATGCGGAAGCCAGCCTGCTTTACAAGGCTGTGAAACGCGATGGCGAGCTGCAGATGCCGCCAGGCAAGAAGCCCCTGACTCTGGTTGAAGTCGACACGCTGCGGAACTGGATCAACGCCGGAGCCAAGCTGGAATCGGCCGCGAAGACGCAGGGCGGGCCATCGTGGTGGTCTTTCAAGGCTCCTGTGCGCCCAACGGTTCCCGCAGGATCCTCAAAGAACGCAGTAGACGCGTTCGTTCTCGCAAAGCTTCGCGACAAAGGGTTACGGCAATCGGGGCCGGCGGATCGCCATACGTTAGTTCGCCGCGCATATTTCGACCTGCATGGATTGCCACCGACGCCCGAAGAAGTGGACCAGTTCCTCAACGATACATCGAGCGACGCATACGGCAAACTGATCGACCGGCTGCTCGCGTCGCCGCGCTATGGCGAGCGGTGGGGCCGTTACTGGTTGGACCTTGTACGCTATGCCGATACGTCAGGATTCGAAACAGACCATTTTTTTACGACGGCGTGGCGTTATCGCGATTACGTCATCAAGAGCTTCAATGCCGACAAACCTTACAACACATTCGTGCAGGAGCAGATTGCTGCCGACGAATTGTGGTCCATGAATATGGACCTGGAAGGCACGATGAAGCTGCCCAAGGAAAAGGAAGAGAACATCAATCGCAGGATCGGGACCAGCTTGTTCACGTTGGGGTCGTTTCCAATCGAGTTCACCTACTATGGCGATCAGTTTCGGGCAGAGTGGCAGGCCGACGCGGTTGATACGCTCAGCGCCGCCTTTCTGGGACTCACGGTAGGATGCGCGCGCTGCCATGATCATAAGTTCGATCCGATCAGCCAGCGTGATTATTACCGAATGACAGCGCTGTTCGCCGGCAGCGTGGAACGGGAAATTCCCCTAGTGAGTCTGTTCGACGTGCAAACTAACTCACGAAACTTCCCCTTGCGGACACAGGCAGAAATCCTCAAACGCATGGCGCGGAGCGGACTGCGGGGACGACCACGCGGAGGGGATGGATCGACCACCGAGCCGGGGGAACGCACTCCCGACCCGCAGCGGGCCGCTCTTCTGCAGAAGCTTGGAGAGGCTTATCTACCCGCGCCGGAACGATATCCGACGGCCAATGTCCTGGCCCACGAAGAGATCGTTCCCGATACCCATATTCTGCTTCGCGGGGATTATAAGAACAAAGGCGAGAAGGTAGAGCCGGGCTTTCTTTCTGCGCTGAATCCCGGGCTGCCGATCGACGAGCCCAAGGGACACCTGTTCGTTCCGCAACGGCGGAAGGCGCTTGCGCAGTGGCTGACAGCGCCTGAGCAACCGCTGCTGGCGCGAGTGATGGTGAATCGCATATGGCAGGGTCACTTCGGGCGGGGAATCGTCGGTACGCCAAATGATTTTGGGCGACAGGGCGATGCGCCTACGCACCCCGAGCTACTCGATTGGCTTGCAGTGGAGTTTGCGGATCGCGGATACAGTGTGAAGCAGATGCACCGGCTGATTATGTTGTCCGATACATACAGAGCGTCAAGTGTGGCGGATAACGAGAGCCTGCAAAAGGATCCTGAAAACCTTTTTCTCAGCCGGATGAACCGGCGTCGGCTTGATGGCGACGCGATTCGAGATACCGTGCTGGCGACGGCGGGCAGTCTGAATCTGAAGATGGGCGGCGTGGGCGTGATTCCGCCGCTGACCCAAGAGGAACTCTTAGCAGCGCGCATGCCCGATTTGTGGCCGGCGAATCCCGATCCTGCCGAACACATGCGGCGCAGTGTTTATCTTCAAGTGAAGCGATCGTTAACGCTGCCGATGCTGCAAATTTTCGACGCGCCCGACACTTCGACGAGCTGTGCACGCCGGGAGAGCTCGACGGTTGCTCCACAGGCGCTGGCGATGATGAACAGCGACTTCACAAATACGCAGGCGGAACAGTTCGCCTCGCGCATTCGCAAGCAAGTGGGCGAGAATGCCGAGGCGTCGGTAGACCGTGCCTGGCGGATTGGGTTGGGACGTGCGCCAAAACCGGAAGAATGCATGACGGCACTCGATTATCTACAGCGGAACTCCTTACAGCGACTTTGCTTGCTGATTTTCAACATGAGCGAGTTCATCTATGCCGACTAGCGAATCGCGTCGTAAGTTCTTGCAGACTTCGGGGCTCGGCATTGGCTGGTTGGCGGCGCTGGATTTATTTCAGCGAACAGCCGCCGCGGATCCGGTGAATCCACTTGCTCCGAAAGCGCCGCCGATGAGAGCGACGGCTAAGCGTGTCATATCGCTGTTCATGCAAGGCGGACCGAGTCAGGTGGACACGTTCGATCCGAAGCCGCTCCTCGCCAAGTTGCATGGGCAACATCCGCCGGCGAGTTTCGGGAACGAAGATTTTCAAAACGGCAAGCTGCGCGAGTCGATCATTCTCGGATCGAAGTGGAAGTTCGCCCGGCACGGGCAGTCTGGTCTCGAAGTGTCCGACCTGCTGCCACACATCGCGCAGAAGGCCGACGACCTGGCTGTCATCCGCTCCTGTTATCACGACGGATTTACACACTCGCAGGCGCAGTTTCTGATCAACAATGGCTGGCCGCGAATCGGACGTCCAAGTCTGGGGTCGTGGATCCTATACGGGCTGGGCAGCGAGAATCAGAACCTGCCGGGATTCGTCGTGCTGCTCGAAGGGGGCGTTCGCTCGGGGCCGGCAGTCTACGGGCAAGGATTTCTTCCAGCTGCCTATCAAGGTACATCGTTTCGCCCAGGCTCCAACCCGATTCTGAATCTGAGTCCCGCCACGGGAATGAAAACGCAAGAGCAGCGTGATCTGCTGAACACGCTGCGTAGCGTAAATGAGCGGCACCTCGCCGAGCGAAACCAGGATTCCGAACTCGCAGCTCGGATTGCATCGTATGAACTTGCGTTTCGCATGCAGATGTCCGCTCCGGAGGCAACGGACATCACCGGCGAATCGGAGGCAACGAAGAAGCTGTACGGGCTCGACGATCCGGTCAGCGCCGATTTCGGGGGTAGATGCCTGCTGGCACGGCGATTAGTTGAGCGTGGCGTGCGTTTCGTTCAGGTGTGGTCTGGAAATGGCATGAACGCGACCGATTGGGACGGCCACATCCAATGCGATAAGAATCATCAGGCGAAGGCGGCGCAGACGGATAAGGCGGTAGCCGGCTTGCTGACCGACTTGAAATCGCGCGGGTTGCTGGATTCTACGCTTGTGATCTGGGGCGGCGAGTTCGGGCGCAGTCCCACGTCGGATGGCGGTCTCGGAGGCTCCGATGGACGGGATCATAACCCGTATGGCTTCACGATCTGGATGGCAGGCGGGGGCGTCAAGGGAGGTCAAGTCATCGGATCGACCGACGAGATTGGATTGCGAGCGGCGGAGAATCCGGTTCACCTGCATGATCTGCATGCCACCATTCTTGGGTTCGTCGGACTGGATCATGCGAAGTTGACGTATCCCTATCTTGGTCGCGACTTCAGATTGACAGATGTCGGCGGGAAGACCGACTTGATGGAACGGCTGCGAATGGACGGATAGAATATTGCACATGAAACTCGCCTCATACGTAGCGTTGTTTGTTTCCCTTGGCCCATATCTTTTCGCGGCGCAGCCTGCGACCCGTCAAGTGTTGACGCTCGAGATCGCCAAGCAAGTAGCCGCGGCCGCTTCGGCGGAAGCTACTGCCAACAAGTGGACTGTCGTGATTGCCATTCTCGATGAAGGCGGCAATCTGATGTATCTGGAACGCGCCGACGATACGCAGATCGGCAGCATTCAAGTGGCGCAGGAAAAAGCTAAAAGCGCGGTGAGCTTCAAGCGGCCGACCAAGGTATTTGAAGAAGCAGTCGCTGGCGGACGTACGGCGATCTTGAAGCTTCCGGGAGCCATGCCTGTCGAAGGCGGCCTTCCGTTAATGTTAAACGGCCGTGTTGCCGGAGCGATAGGTGTGAGCGGTGTGACTTCGCAGCAGGACGGTCAGATCGCGAAGGCAGGAGCCGATGCGTTGGCGAAGATCGTCGCGAAGTAGCCTCGTCTGATTCACCACGCGAGAGGGTCCAGCAAGATTAAGAAGCGTCATACGCGCCAGCTTCTTTCAAAGTTTCTCTTCAGAGCAGCAGAGCCGAGGGTATCAGCGAGAGACGTTGGAGAACTCGCACGATTCGGCCGGAGGAACTTAGTGCAGATTCTCGCGGTCCCGACGGGACGCGCCCTCTTATCGTTTAGTCGGTCATCTCGATGAACGGAGGGACATATGGGCTGATGGTGCTTTCGGCTATCACTCATGCGTACTGGAATTTTCTGCTCAAACGAAGCGGCGGCTCTCCCGCGGTTATCGGTTTGAGTAAGATCGCTGAAGCAATCATCCTCGGGCCGCTTCTGTTTACGGGCATCGGAACCGATCCGACTCGCTTGACCGAATTGTGGAGACTTCCGGTCGTCGGGGCGGCGCTGGTGTTTCTCAACTATGTCTTTCTGACGGCGGCATACCGGCGCGGCGAATTGTCGCTAGTCTATCCGATCTCTCGGGGAGCAATCTTGATGTTCCTGCCCCCTTTGGCCTTGCTGACGATTGGCGAGACAATCACCGCGCTTGGTTGGGTGGCAATTGGGTTGATCGTTATAGGCATTGGGTCCGTCCAGGTCCCTGGCGCAATCCGTGGAACCGCTACGATCTATGCGCTCGTCGCTGCGTTTACTGCGGCGTGCTACACCATCTGGGATAAACAGGCCGTCCAAGCGCTCACGCCGTTAACGTACTTCAGCGCGTACACGGTGCTGGTTGGCTTTGCGTATTTGTTCATTCTGGTGCGCACAACGTCGATGGATTCCGCTCTGGCAGTGTGGAGGCTCGAACGCGGAGTCATTGTCCAGGTAGCAATTCTTAACATCGGATCTTATATGTTGACGCTGATGGCGCTGCGGAGCGGACACGCCAGCTACGTCATTGCATTGCGTCAACTCAGCATCGCCGTAGGAGCCATCCTTGGATGGAGACTCCTCGGCGAAGCGTTATCTCCTATGAGACAACTTGGGGTCGGATTGGTAGTTGCCGGTTGCGTGCTGCTGGCGCTCGTCCGATAACAGGCGCCTACTTAGCTCCGTCCCCGGAGTTGAAGGCTGTCTCTCTGCGTGATGCTAATTCAGAGCTACTGCAACATAACCCCAAGAGCAAGAAGCTACGAGATCGTTATCAAGGCAGATCAAAGGCCGAATTCCGTTCCTAAGTCAAACGGCGATGGCGGCCGGTGAGCCGCCATCGCCATTTCGTCTTCTAGAAGAATATGGCGAGCGTGAGGTTCATCAACGGCTGCCCTCCAAGGGACGCGGTGCGCGGATCGGCTGAGACCTTGCCGAACGTCAATGGATTACGGAAGTCCACGGTACGCGTCGGCGGATCAAAATTGTACGTTTTCAGCGCATTCTGGAAGTCCCAGCGCAACTGTGCTTTCCATCGTTCGCTGATGACGAAATTCTTTTGCGCCGATACCTGGCTCCAACGCAGCGGTGTGCCTGTGACAGTGTTGCGGCCAATGTTCCCCACTCGGAAATTGCAAGCCGAACGTTGGTCGGCTGTGAGCCCCGATGGATCCTGTGGACAACCGCCAGGTAAGGCGAAGTTAGACAGGCCATTGTTTGTGCCGTTGAACACCGAATTGATGTTTTGCTGATTGAAGCGGTCTCCGCCCGTGTCGTACCAACCGTCACGAATCTGTGGATCACCGATGACATCCGGCCGGCGGTTACCCGCGAACTCGGGATAGTAATTGTATGGACTGTTCGCGTAAGTGAATGTAAGCGGATTTCCACTTTCCATCGTTTGAATCCAGGACAGTTCGAATCCGCCGACCACCCATTTCTTCCAGCCGCTTTGCGCCCACTTCTTTCCTGCTCCAAAAGGCAGCTCATAGTTGACCACCGCCAGCCAGCGATGATTGCGGTCGTACCCTGCGCGAGCCTTTTCCAGGCTTCGGTTCTGAATCGGCGCCACGCCCGAGCCGTCATTGTCGTTGTCCTGACTGTTGATCGCCTTCGAGAACGTGTAGAACGTGGAGAACATCAATCCTTCGGACATTCGTTTATCGAGCTTTACTGTGCCCGAATGGAATGTTGAGTGTCCGAAGTTCGATCGCATCCGCACATCGCCAAACTGGTTAAAGGGACGATAATTTTGCGACGCGGCAAATACGGCGTTCTGCTGTGTCGGGTTGCCGGCAAAGTAATCGACCGGGAATGTGTTGTACTGCCACCGCTCGATCAGTCCGACGCCACCGGAGCCCTGGTAGCTGGCATCCAACAGCCAGTTGTTCTTGAATTCATATTGCACCCCGGCATTCCAGTTCATAGTGTAGGGATTGCGTAGATTCGGATCCCAGTACTCTACTGAGCGAGAACCGAAGTTCGAGCCCACAAATGGCGATGTGTTGTTTGGCCGCACATTGAAGTTAAGCGGATTGGGACCGCTGCTGATCTGATACACGGGAGTCGGGTTGCCGGGCGCCGGTTGCTGGTTTGCTGTGGCTACGTATTCGTCGTAGTTACCACGCTCCATTGGGAACTTGATATCCACCGTATACATTCCAAAGCCGCCACGAAACACCCACTTTTCAGCAGGATGCCAAGCGAGACCCACACGGGGATTGAAGTTGTTGTTATCGCGCCGGCTGAGTCCCTCCGTTGGATGGGTGATCGCGCCGGGCCTGCCCGTGACATCATCCACCATTGTCGGATCGAAGTTGCTCATGGCGCCATTCTTGGTGTTGAATGGACTCTCGTTTGAGTAACGAACTCCCAGGTTCAGAGTGAGTGTAGGTGTGACTCGCCAGTCATCCTGAATGTAGAAGCTATTGATGTTCGAACGCGGCAGCCAGCTAGTCAACTCCTGCGTGAAAAGACCTTGTGAAACATAGCCGGTCAGGAAACCCGCAAAGGTGTTTCCTGTGTTGGGCACCGTTGCGCCATTCGGCTGAAGGCCCGCCGTAACGCCTGAAAAGCTGAACTGCGCTGGTCGGGCGAAATTCGCGAAATTCAATCGGAACTGAAGGATTTCGTATCCCAGCTTGAAGGCGTGTGATCCAGTGATCCACGTGGTGTCGTTCCGGAAGGAGAACGTTTCGTACACCTTTTTGTATGGCGTGTTGCTGGTTAATCCATAGATCGAATCCGGGGAGTCGCGGTTAGTGCTATCACCGGAGAATCGCGGCATCAGCGCGTCATCAACATTGGGAATTCCCAAAGTCGACGCCCAGCCTTCGCCATACGAGGGAACCGCAAAATCGGTTCTCCGGCGCAGATAGCCGACACGTGAGTCGTTGATGATTGAGGGACTGGCCACCCAGGTATAACCGAGCGACGCATTGCGGCCGGAGAACGGATTGTAGTTCCCCTGTTGACCATCAAAATCAGCAGCGCTCTCCTTGATGTTGATCGGTCGCTGGAAACCGCTCTGGTCGTTCTGGGTATAGCTTCCGTAAAGCTTAAATGCATTCGAAAATTGATGATCGATGCGAAGGTTGTAATCGTTGAAAAAGACCTTTGCAAACTCGTCGGCCAGAAGGTTGCTGACGGGGCCGCCAGAATTGAAGCTCCCAGGCATGTTTGGCGCAACCCATGGATCGTAGCCGAGCACATTTCGGGCAACTGGATCGAACCGACTCTGAGGAATTATATTGCCGGCAAACGGATCTCTCGTCCAGCAGGGATTGCCACCGTTTGAAGCGGCGGTACAAGTCCCGGTTCCCACCGGAACTTGCCGAGTGCTCGCCGGATCGTAAATCACATTCGACGTCGTTCCGGGAAAGTTGAAATCGCCCGCCTTCATTGCAGCGGTGGGCGATACTGCGGTGACTTGCGCCACCTTCTTTTCATGCAAGCGCTGATAGCCGAAGAAGAAGAAGGTCTTGTTCTTTACGATCGGCCCGCCAATGTTTGCATCGGGCTGCATGAAGAATACCGGAACACCATTCGGGCGCGTCGGAGTTGGATCGCTGGTTCGAAACTTATCGAAGTACAAGCGATGCTGCATATTCCTCGTGCGTCCGTACCAGGAGGCCATTCCGTGATATTCGTTTGTACCGCTCTTCTTAACTACATTGACCACGCCGCCGGCCGAGTGTCCGTATTCAGCGGGCGGAACTGTTGAGATGACCTTGACCTCGGCAACAGAATTTTGCAGGGGCTTGATCGTTTCGGTTCCGCCAACTTGATCATTGCCGTTGACGCCGTCTTCAAAGATGCCGATCGCTCCGTTGCGTTGGCCTGCCAAGTGGTATGAGCCGAGGCTACCCCCGTATGCATAACCGCCGCTCGTCATACCAGGAACCAGGTTAAGCGTGGAGTTAACGTACCTCTGGTAGAGAGGCAATTCGTACAGCGTGTTGCCTGAGACCACGGTTCCGGTTGACGAAGTTGCTGTTTCCAACAATTCATTTGTACTTGTAACTTCGACTGTTTCCGTTAGCTGACCCACCGTGAGCGATACATCAATCGCTCGAGTACTGTCGACGGTCAATACAATGTCTTCGAACACAGCCTTCTTAAAGCCAGCGGCCTCGACCGTGACACGATAGTCGCCTGGTTGCAGCGAGACTACCCGGTAAAAACCATCCGTATTCGTGTCAGCGTTGAATGTGAAGTTAGTAGTTTTTTGAACTACCGTCACGCGGGCTCCGGCGATAATCGCTCCAGATGAATCGGTGACGCGTCCAGTTATCGTTGAAGTACCTATCTGTGCCCAGGCAAGCGCTACGGACATGGCGCACAGTAGTAAGACCCTTAACATAAAATCCCTCCTCTGACGATGCCTGCAGATGGCTTGTTATATAACCATTCGCTTCGGTTTGCAAGCCATCTGGGATGGCACAATAGCGACAGTGAATCACCTTTGGAATTTGCTGCTTACCTGGTTGCTGCTGTCAGCCATCTGCCAGTCCCAAACCTTGAAATTGCCTGGTGGGAAGTTTCACTTGCGTTCAGGGGACAAGAGGGAGTGGCGTTCGTTCCCGGCGTCGGCGTTCGGCAGGACTGCCTCGGTCGACTTTCAAGCCGCGCATAATGCGACCGAGTTCACGCTTGTTCTGCGCCAACGCGATGTCAAGAAAAGAACCTGGGTAGTCAAGCTGAACGGACAGAAGCTCGGATCGCTTCAGGACGATGAACGCAGTATGCTCCGAATTCTACCCATTCCGACAAATACGCTCAAGAATGGGACCAACACGCTTCAAATCGAAGGCGAAGCGGAAGGCCTCTCGGATGACATCGAGATCGCCAACCTTCGCATCGAACCTTTCCCAGTCGAGAGATTTTTGAGCGCAGCGACAATATCTATCTCAGCCGCGGGTGAGGGCGGCCCGATGCCTCTCCGGCTCACGATTGTGGACAAGGGTGGCACGCTGGTTCCCTTTGTCAGCCTTAAGTCCGGATCCTATGAAGCACAGCGAACCGGAGCGCTCTATACGGTCGATGGCACGGCCCGTATTGGTCTTCCCACGGGTGAGTATGAGATCTTTGCCTCACGAGGGTTCGAATACAGCGCGCCGTCGCAGCGTGTTGTTCTTCAGACAGGATCTGCGAAGGAAATACGGTTGAGGCTAGAACGGGAAGTCAGGATTCAGCGATATGTCAGCGCTGACACTCACGTTCATACGTTCGAACTTTCACGGCACGGAGATGCGACTGTAGATGAACGTATACTGACTGCCGCAGGAGAAGGTCTCGACATCGTAATTGCAACCGAGCATAATCGCGTGGATGACTACACGCCTGCCGTGAAACGTCGTAATTTGGATCGCTGGCTATTCGCCGTTCCAGGGAACGAGGTTACGACTGCGATGGGCCACTTCAACATCTTCCCTGCGATCTCGAGCACACGGCAGCCGGATCCTCGCCAGCAAAACTGGGCAGCTCTTATGAGCGCGATCCGCGAGGCAGAAGGGGTTCAGCTCAATGTGCAGAACCATCCTCAAGACCTGCATTCCGGTTACCGGCCCTTCGACAGTAGCCATCACCTATCGAGTGTGGGAACGAACCTGAACGGTCGCCCTATAAGTGTAAATGCGATGGAAGTTGTGAATTCCGGCGCGATGTCGTCCGATGTCATGAGGCTTGTCCGCGACTGGATGGGACTGCTCTCACGCGGATTGTCCGTTGCCGCCATCGGGTCCAGCGACACACATACAGTCGACTTTGTCCCGATCGGACAAGCTCGAACTTATATCGAGATCGGTTCGGAAACGACGAAATGGCGCGATAAAATTCAGACCGTATTCAAGTCACTCGCCGACGGACGAAATCTCGTCAGCTACGGACTCGCCGCGGAGATCCGTATGACGGGTGAAGTTCAGACGGCGCAAGACAAGCGAGCGCGCTTCCCACTTGAGATCACAGCGTACGGCCCATCGTGGAGCACAGCCGACCGTGTCGAAATCTACAGCAACGGACAACTTGCGTGGAACGATGCAATTACTGCTAGTCGTAAAGGTGGGATCAAATATCGAAAGAAACTGAATGTCGTGTTGCCAAAGCACGACGCGACTCTCATTGCTGTGGTGACTGGTCCCGGCGTCCTCAAACCATTCTGGGAGGTGAGAAAACCCTATCAGCCAGTTTCCGATGACTGGGAACCGAAGGTGATTGGCGTTAGCAACGCGCTGCGTGTGGATGGCGACAATGACGGCGCAATTTCCGCGCCTCGCATATACGCCGAACGCATCGTAGGGCAAGCAAGGAATGTACCTTCGTCGCTCGCGACTCTGCTGGCTGTATATGACCGTTCGGTCGCGATGCAAGCTCTGGATATCCTCCGAGCACACGCTGTCGATGTCAATGCAGCGGAGTTTCGTGAGGCATTCACGAAAGCCGGCCCCCACATCCGCGAAGCCTATCTGCAGTATGTGTCTGAGCTAAATCAGATTCACAGGTAAGCTAGTCTGCAAGAATCTTCTTCATTCCCGCAACCAGTTCGGTATACGTCATCTTACCGGGATGATAAACCTGCACAATGCCCTTGGGGTCGACGAACACAAGTGTTGGCGTAGTGCTAACGCCGTAATTTTTCAGGTTCTCTTCACTGATGGGTACCGACATAGAAGGCAGCGTGCCGTAGAACTGCTTCCGAATGGCATCGATGTGCGGAGTCTCCTGCGACGGCGTAGCCTCCGGCATGTTTGTCGTATAGCCGTAATGCTGGGTAGGTCCAATTACGACGAGGCCTTGAGGAGCGTATTCAGCGACCAGCTTGACCAAATCCGGCGCCTGTTGTTTGCAGGTGGAGCACCAGTGCGCCCAGAAATAGAGGATTACCGGTTTGCCCTTGAGCTGCGCTAGTGGGACCGGCTTCGGACCAAGCCAGCTCTTAATGTCCAACGCTGGAGCAGGCTTACCCTCAAGACTCAGCAGGTGGAGATTCTTCTGGATGCGTGTGCGAATCGAAGTGGCGTGGTACGTTTGGAGTTCACGCCGCAAAAACGCTACCGCCTCGCTGCGCTCACCTTTTGCAGCCATCACGTGCGCCTGTACTTCAATGGATGCGCCAAGCGCCAAGGGCAAATGAGTCTCGGCATCGAGTTTGCGACGCTTTAGCTGCTCCAATGACAATTCACGAGCCTGCTCCGCATACTTATAAGCGTTGTCGTAGTTCTTCGCAGCAAGCGATCCACGACCTAGCCAGGAGACTGCCTCGATCATTTCCGGCGTGATTCCGTGCGCGGATTTCGACTTCGCGATGAGACTCTCTCCCGCGGCAAAGTCATTTCTAGCTATTGCCGCCCGCACGTCCGCGACGATATCCTGTGCGGCGCTCGTCCACGAGATAGCTAGCGCCAACAACGCTAATCGGGAGTACATGGCTCGCATTTTACCAATGTGCTGCGGGCTACACTTCTTTCAACCGCCAGTTCTTGTACTCGACCTTCATCGGTCCTCCGACGTGAACCTGGACCCCGATTAGTCCCTTGCTCGTCCGATTCGCGGCGTCGTCATCGACGACCATCGACATCAACCGACCGTTTACATGGTGCATCAGGACATTGCCGCGAGCGATCAGATGAACTCCGTTCCAATCATTCTTGACCACCCCGGTGAGTTCTTTTTCTTCGCCCAGATTGGATAGGATAATCGGCTTTCGAACCCCGGTAACGCGCGTCACCTGCCCTCTCACGGCCAGGAATAGTCGCCCCTTCTCCTCATAGTTGTTGCCTGTGTACCTGTTTTGTCCATCGATATCGCACTGGTAGCCGCGCATGGCAAATTTGTTTTCGGGAGTAACCTTGTCAGGAACGACGACGCTGCGATAGTTGATCCCACTATTGCCGCCGGACGTTATCCGATAGTCCACCTTCAGCTCGAAATCCGCCGGAGTTCCACCGCGCCAGATGATGAACGTATTGCTTTTGATGATCGTCGCTGGAGTGATTTCACCTGTCATCACCCCATCAACAACGCTCCAAAACTTGGGATCACCTTCCCACCCGCTGAATGTCTTGCCATCGAAGATGGACTGAAAACCGGGCTCCTCCGATGTAGGAAGTTCCGGCCTGTCGCTTTGCTTGGGCGTGTAATTCTCAGTAGACGTTTGGGCTGCCGCTTGCGCTAAAAACGTCGAAGCCGATCCGGTTGCGAGCATGAATCTGAGGACTTGTCTGCGTGGAACTGACACACGATGATCGTATCGCTTCCCGGCGGGTTCCAGGTACGATGTTAGAATCCATGACCTCAGCGACTACCACCAACCCCGAACCGAATCCCGGAATCATCTTCGAAACGCTAAACGCGTACCAGCGGTCCGCCGCGTTGAAGGCGGCAATTGAGCTTGATGTGTTCTCGAAGATTGCCGAAGGTCACCGCACCGCCGATGCAATCGCGAAAGCAGCGGGCGCTTCAAGCCGCGGTATCCGTATCCTCTGTGATTTCCTGGTTATCATCGGCTTTCTGTCGAAGAATAAAGACGAATATTCGCTCAGTGTCGATTCCGCGATGTTTCTCGACCGGAAATCGCCGGCTTATTTCGGTGGTACCGTGAACTTTCTTCTCGATCCTCGCTTGACCGCGGCGTATGCCGATTTCACAGAGGTCGTTCGGTCCGGGCGAACGACGCTTCCGAACGAAGGAACCGTGAGTCATGACAATCCGATCTGGGTGCAATTTGCCAAAGAGATGATGCCGATGATGGCTCCTGCGGCCGCCGAGATCGCTGAATTGGTTGCGGGCGAGGGAAAGATCAAGGTGCTCGATGTTGCCGCAGGACACGGCA
>Ga0190275_10001433_pt1 | contig 17736 bp, 18 predicted proteins | sample Popmic550T_FD_133745 | JGI IMG/M metagenome (GOLD analysis project Ga0190275, IMG submission 133745) | Populus adjacent soil microbial communities from riparian zone of Yellowstone River, Montana, USA - 550 T | ecosystem: Environmental > Terrestrial > Soil > Riparian zone > Trees stand | place...
CGTCGTTGGGGTCTTTGGGGATGAGAGCCTCGGCCAACTCTTTCTCGAGACGATCGATGACGAGCTGTTGCTGGTCGATCTCGCTCTGCACGTACGCACGCTCGTCCGATGCCGCGTCGCCCAACATCTGCTTCGCCTCGGCGAAGTCGGATTTGGCCCGCTGATAATCCCGCCACGCATCCACGATCGGGCGGAGCTCGGCGTGTTCTTTCCCTAAGCGTTTCAGCTCGTCCGGGTTAGAACCCAACTCGGGATCTCCCAGTGCGTTCTCGACCTCCTGAAAGCGTGCAGTTATCTCATCGAGACGATCTGCTGGGAGTTTCACGTTCCGAACCTCAGGAAACGGGAGCGGAAGGGGCCGTTGCGTCGCCCTTGTCGACGTCAGCCGCGACTGCTTCCATCGCTGCGATCGCCACCTCGATCTGATCGAGTGAGGGAGGTTTGGTCGTGATCCTTTGCAGCGCAAGCCCCGGCAACATCGAGATCCGGAAGAACAAAGAATCCTCGTTGCGGGATGCAAGTTTGATGACTTCGTACGAGAAGCCCGCCAGTAGCGGTATCGCAGCGATCCGGATCCCGAGACGCAGCAGAAGCGGCCCTCCCACAACTAGATCGATGACGAAGTGCGCCACGATCGTCAGGAACAACACGATGAAAAGAAAGTTCGTCCCGCAACGAACGTGAAGCGTCGGGTAGTTGGCGTCGATCTCGGCAGGGATCAATTCGTCGCCGTTCTCGTATGCGTAGATGGTCTTGTGCTCGGCGCCGTGGTACTGGAACACCCGCCGGATGTCCTTGAAGAAGCTGATGACCAGCAGGTAGCCGACGAAGATCCCGATCCGGAACCCGCCTTCGATGATATTGAACAGCAGGGGGTTGGTTTCCGACAGGTCGCCGATGACCCATCTCTCCAATGCGCGAGTGCCCAAGACCGGCAATGCGATGAAAACCGCCGAGAACATCACCATGGCGATCGTCAAGGTCCAGCTGAGCTGCTTGTCGGATAGCTGCTCTTCTTCTTCGAGAGCATGGTTCGCCGAGATCATCAGGGCTTTGATCCCGATCGCCAGCGATTCGCCGAGAACGAGAACGCCACGGAGCATGGGCTTCTTGAACAACGGATGCCGCTCAGCGAACTTTGGAAGCTCGTGCTTCTCGACCGCGATCGTCTCGTCGGGTTTACGGCACGCGACCGACCAGGACGCGGGGCCCCGCATCATGACTCCTTCGAGAACCGCCTGGCCCCCGATCGATGGGCGAGGAGCGGTTGCCTGCTCGCTCACCGGTTACGCAGGGGCTTCTTCGGAGGCGGCTTCCTCGGTCGTGTTTTGACTCTCAGCTTCTGCCGGCGCAGCGGCCTGAGGCTTAGCGCCCGGCCGGGCCGCGTACTTCTTCTGGAAGCGCTCGACGCGGCCCCCGGTGTCCACCAGCTTCTGCTTGCCCGTATAGAACGGGTGACACTGGTTGCAGAGCTCGACGTGCAGCTCCTTCTTGGTGCTCCGGGTCGTGAACGTGTTCCCGCAGGAGCAGGTCACTAGGGTTTCTGTGTATTCGGGGTGGATCCCAGCTTTCATGGCGATTCCTCTTCCATCTCGAGTTGTTTCGCTTCTCTTGCCTTCCGAGCCCTGTCATAGGCCACCGAGGCTCTGGCCATCACCTTGAAAGTGATCCACAGGCCTGCTACCAGGCCAATGATAAGCAACCACTCGGGCAGCCCCAATCCTAAGAACATGGAAGCCGCTCGGCTATTCCCCTCTGACCGGTGCCTTGGAGATCTCCGCCAGGAACTGGGCGTTGCCCTGCGTCGCCTTCATCTTGTCGATCAAGAGCTCGAGAGCCCCGCCTTCGACCGCGTGGAGGACCCTGCGGAGGCGCCATGCAAGCTGCAGTTCCTCCGGGGTGAGCAGCAATTCCTCTTTCCGGGTGCCCGAGGCCGGGATATCGATGGCCGGGAAGATCCGCTTGTCGGACATCTTCCGATCGAGCTTGAGCTCCCAGTTACCGGTGCCCTTGAACTCCTCGAAGATGACCTCGTCCATGCGGGACCCGGTCTCGACCAATGCTGTTGCCAGGATCGTGAGTGAACCTCCGTGCTCGATGTTCCTCGCCGCACCGAAGAAACGCTTCGGCGGGTAGAGGGCCGTCGAGTCGACACCACCGGAAAGGATGCGGCCGGATGCCGGTGTCGCGAGGTTGTAGGCACGGGACAAACGTGTGATTCCGTCGAGCAGGATCATGACGTCCTTGCCCATCTCGACCAGACGTTTCGCGCGCTCGAGAGTGAGCTCCGTCACCTGGATGTGATCGTCGGAGGGCCGGTCGAACGTCGAGTAGATGACCTCGCCTTCGACCGAACGCTGCATGTCGGTTACCTCTTCGGGGCGCTCGTCGACGAGGAGGACGATGAGATGCGTCTCGGGGTTGTTCGTGAGGACCGAGTTCGCGATCTCTTTCATGACCGTCGTCTTGCCGGCCTTCGGCGGACTGACGATCATGCCGCGCTGGCCCTTCCCGATGGGTGCGATCAGGTCGATGATTCGAGGTGTGATCGCTTTCGGGTTGTTCTGATTCTCGAGAGTGAGCCGATCGTCCGGATACAGAGGTACCAGATCGGCGAACCGAGGTCGCGATCGAGCCGTCTCGGGATCGATCCCATTGATCTCGCGGATCTTGAGGAGGGCCTGGTACTTCTCGGACTCCTTCGGCGAGCGCACCGAGCCGAGGATTTCGTCGCCCTTGCGCAAGTGGAAACGACGTACTTGGGAAACCGATACGTAAACGTCTTTGTCACCCGGCAAGTAGCCGCTGGTGCGAAGGAAACCGTAACCCTCGGGTAGGAGATCGAGGATGCCGGTCCTGACCTCGGCGTCGGTGTCGTCGATGTCTTCGACGTCCTCCCATCGGTCTTCACGCATGTAATGCGGAACACCGCCACCGCTGCCCTGGCCCTGACCGGTTCCGCCGCGCCCTCTGCGCCTGCGCCGGCGACCTTCACGCGGCTCTGCTTTCTCGCGAGGGCGGTTGCGTGGGTTGTTGCGTCCCTGTTGTGGACGACGTCGTTGGTCATCGCGCTGATCTCGATCATCGACCGCATGCTCGTCGCGCACCGCGCCGTTGCCGGACGGATTGGCCGGAGCCTTCTCGCGCTCGGGATCGGGGCGTTCGGGAGCTTGCTCCCGCTTCGGAGCAGCCGGTTTCGACGATCCCCCGTTGGCGATCGCGGTGATGATGTCGGCCTTCTTCAGCCCACTCGTCTTTATGTCGAGTGTCTTTGCTATCTCTTTGAGCTCGGCTACACCTTTTCCTTCGAGTACCGAGCGATCCATAGTTGCCATGTCTTTACTTTCTCTCTCTGCTAACCCTCTAGGTAAGAGGGTGGTAGTTCTCCAAGATGTGGTTTGGCGCCCTCCCAGTCCTTCAAGAACCGGTCGAAGCCTGCGTCCGTCAGCGGATGCTTCACCAACTGTTCGAACACTTTGAAGGGCATCGTTGCGATGTCTGAACCCATCCGAGCCGCCTCGACTACATGGACCGGGTGACGAAGGCTTGCAGCGAGCACTTGGGTCTCGTAACCCTGGACGGCGTAGATCTCGCAGATGTCGGACAGAAGCCGGAGGCCGTCCGTCGCAACATCATCAAGCCTACCCAAGAATGGAGAGATGATGTACGCCCCCGCCTCCGCAGCCAGTATCGCTTGTGTGGCGGTGAAGCAGAGCGTCACGTTGACCTTGATCCCCTCATCCGCCAGCTTCCGGACCGCAGACAGCCCGTTAGGGGTGAGTGCGATCTTCACGATCGCGTTGTCGGCGATCTGAACGATGTCGTGTGCTTGTCGCAGGAGGACCTCGGGGTCGTCCGAGGCGGTTTCCACCGACACATCCCCGTCGACGATCGAACAGATCTCTTTGACGAGAGGAAGGAAATCCTGCTCCTCTTTGGCGATCAAAGTGGGGTTCGTCGTCACACCCTTAAGAACGCCCCAGCGTGCCCCTTCACGGATCTCGTCGAGGTTTGACGTATCAAGAAACAACTTCACGTGACTTGCTCGCCTCCTTCTTTGCTGAACTTCTGCCCACTGCTTCCACCGCGCGTTCGAGAAGGTCCTCGTCTCGACCCTCGACGCGCGCGCCATGTTCCGCGGCCTCGAGTGCCTTTGCGATGACGTGATCGATGATCTGCGACAGCGTCGCGTCGAGGTCGTAGTGAGGAATGATCGGTACACCACGCATCAACGCCGACGAGATCATGTACTTCTGTATCTTCCTGATCTTCTTGAAAGCGTTTAGGTAACGCTCTCCCGAACGACCGCTTGCATCTCTACCGCGCTGGAAGAAGTGGCTCTTGTGTAGATCTTCCTCCTCGATGGTCACGAGCAAGGAAACGATGATGGCTTTGTTGCTGTCGACCGTCTCGAGGAAACCGGGGACGAGATGGGCCCCCTCGAGCACCATGTCGGTTCCCTCGGTGATTGCTCGCTCGATCAAACGCGAAGCACCGACGGCTACAGCCGCAGCTTGTTCCCGGAACCCGATGATCAGCTTGTCTCCGGAGTGAGGGATCGGCTGTCGCACGGCCGTGTCCGCTTCGAACGACGACGAGTAAAGCGTGGGGAACATCTCTTCTGTGAAGGCACTCCTGAGGACTTCGCGCACCGCATCGGTCGAGATGACCCGGGTGATTCCGAGTCTGTACGCAAGCTGGGATGCGATCGTCGATTTACCGACGCCGGTGGAGCCACCGATGAGGATGATCAGCGGGATATCGAGCTCTGCCACAGACTGCCATTTGATGAATGCCTCGGCCAGCTCGTCGCTCTCTTCGCGGCGAAGTACCGAGACCGTGAGCTCGCGCAGTTTGTCGCGCGAGATCCGCTCTTTGCCGAGACCGAGAAGCTCCTGCTCGACCTTGTTGGCAACGGCGTAGGCACGCATCGGAGGGAGCCCTGTCGCCATCAGCGACGAAGCCGTGAGGCCCTTGGAGTAAGGCAGCCCATGCTCGTGCTCGGCGATGAAGACGTGTTTACGACGTGGCTCAGTCATCAACGCACCCGTTCGAAACGCTCGTCCGCCAACTTAGCTATCTCCTCTATCGCACCTGCCGGATCGTCCCCATCGATCCCTTCAGGCACGTTGTCCATGTACACAACTTCGAGGTCTTCTTCGAGGGCCTTCCGGGTGGCAACATCGACTCCTGCTGCCTTGATCTCGCACAACAGAACGTCGGCCTTCTCACTGATCTTCTCGATCTCCTCGATCAGCGCCGCCCGGTCGGAAAGCTGGTGACTCATTCCCACCACCTCGCACCCGTGTTCCTGCTCTAGGTGCCCTTTCAAGGAATCCCCCACTTCTTTTGGAGCCGTCGTCGCAACGAAAGCTCGCATCCCGTCTACAGACCGCGTGGGTTTGGGACGGAAGACGGTGCGAACCACTTGGATATCCCGACCCTTTTCCCCAGGCCTGTCCGTGCGGAAGGATTCGCGTACCAGAGAGGTGATGTCAGAGATCTGGGAGGGGGAACCGAAGGGGTTCTCGCAGAGTGTAACCACCACCAGGTCCGATAGCAAGAGTCGATACGGCCCCATATAGCCGCGTAGGTACTCGGGATCGACCGAAGCCGGGATCACCAGGATCGTCGAATCCGCGAACGCGGGGGGTATCGCCGAGCCCGATCCTTCGAGCAGAGTGATGTCGCCGGGAAGCTCATTGGACATCTCGACCCCTCGGGGCACGTTGGAGAGCTCCACCCCTCCGGCGATCCCGCCACCACAACGACGGCAACCGACCGTCGGTACCCGACCGAGCAATGCGTCCTCGATGTAATCGGAGGCCGCGTGGCGGCCCTGCTCGGCGATCTCTAGAAGGTCCTTCGGTCCAAGCTCGATCTTGTCGCCGCGCAGTACCTGGGGCTCCTGCGGCCCACCGCGACCCATCGACACGATCACGGGCTTCCGCCCCACGCCGGTCAGGACGCGTGCAGCGAAACCAGTCACGGCGGTCTTGCCGGTTCGTTTCCCGGTACTGATGACCGCCACAGAGGGCCGGGTTGAGATCCGCGGTCTAGGTGGTGGCCTGAAGGCAAAGTCCGCCCCGACGTACTCGACGCCCCGGTCTAGCGCCACCGAAGCAAGAGCGAATCGACGCCGGTTGTCGAGCACCGGCTCGTCGGACAGATCGAGCACGGCGTCCGGCGAGTGCTCATCGATCAAGTTTTGGAGCAGTGAACGAGCATCGTCACCGGCCTTCACCGGGACGCCGGCGATCTCGTCAAGGCCCTCGGCAGGAAGCTTCTCCTTACCGCCGACCAGCAGAGCAACCACCACTTCGTTGCCACTATCCGCGACTTCGCTCAGGGCAGCCTCGAGCACGGGCGGGTAATGCTCGCCGTCGATGACCGCTATGTATCTGATACCGGCCTCCTGCATGTGGGGGAAGATGATCGAGACTCGATCGAGGGATTCACAGGTAACTCTATGCTCGCCGTTATGAAGAGCGACGACACGACAGACGTGGTTCGCGGACCCGTTACTCCCGCTCGCGGCGGCGTCTCAGGAGGAGCGATCCTCACCGGGGTCGTGGTTTCGTTCGGGTGCATGTTCCTGCTCTCAGCGGTGGTTGCGGGAGTCCTCGCGACGATCGGCGTGGGCGGGGACGAGCTGTCCGACGCGCCGGTGGAGGTCGGGGTGGGGGCCGGCATCGTCTTGGTTGCTACCCAGTTGGTCGCCTACCTATGGGGTGGGTACACGGCCGGACGCATGGGTCGGGGGGCCGGGCTCGCGAACGGCGTTCTGGTGCCGCTGGTCGCTCTCCTAGTGGCCGTCGTCGTCGGCGCGATCGCCGCAGTGATGGGCACCACCGCCAACCTCAATCTTCCGTTCCAGGCCTATCGCTTACCGGTACAGGACGACTATCTTGTGGATTGGGGAATCGGCACCGGCATCGCAAGCCTGGTCGCTATGTTCCTGGGAGGTGCGATAGGTGGAGCGTTGGGCACGCGATGGCACTCGAGGCTGGAACGAGCCGCTATACAAGGCGACGGGAGCTCGGATTCCACCCAAACCCGGACATCCACGACCACTGATTGAGGCGGGGGACGAAGGACCGGTCCTCCAGGGGGCGAACCTTCCTTCTATGAAGAGATTTCTGAGTGTCGCGCTCGCAGCCATGCTGTCACTTGCCTTGCTGGCTCCCGCGAAGGCTCAGGTTCCCGTCGAGTGGCTGGAGTCGGGCGGCACCCTGTTCGCAGGAGGCGGCACGAACCTGAGTAACGGCATCTTCTTCCCCGGGACCGCCATCTATGACGGCGAGCAGTTCCAGGGGATGCCTCCGATGCAGATCGCACGAGGCACCGACCTCGACTTCGTGAACCTCGATATATCGGCCGTGACCAACGGACACCAGATCGTGTCGTTCAAGCGCAAGAACCGTCGCCCATTGATCAGATCCCCACGAGTGGATGGCCCCGGGATGGCAACGGTCATCACCTCGCACCTGAAACCCGGTGTCTATCCGTTCTTCTGCTCGATCCACTTCGGCATGTACGGACAGATCGAGATCGTCCCCGCGCTCTAGCTCGAGGTTTTACGGCTCGGAACGAGCCCCTTCCGGTTCCCACTCGGAAACGAACACGCGCCAACCGGCGTTGCGCGTTCGACACACCCTCCGGATCTGCTCAGCCCTTGTTGCCGACTCGGGACGCGGCACGACGATGAGTAGCGAAGGCCCCGCTCCGGCTAGAGCAACGGGCAGGCCTGCCTCCTTCAACTCGGCGTGCACCGCTGCGGTTTCAGGCATCAGTCGCAAGCGGTGGGGTTCGTGCAACTTGTCTTCCATCGCATCAGCCAAGACATCGGCACCGGCACCGGTCGAGATCGCAGCAACGAGCAATGCAGCACGTGCCGCAGTGAACTGAGCATCGGCGAAGGTAACGTCGGCCGGAAGCGCCCGTCTTGCTTCCGATGTCGGGAAGCCCTCGCGTGGAACAGCGATGATCGGCACGAGGCGGTCGTTGGGCTCCAAGCGGAAGTAACGAAGGTCTGCGTCACCGGCTTCACCGTCTCCGGTCCGGTAACAAACGACCAGGCCCCCAAGAAGCGCCGGAAGAACGTTGTCCGGATGACCTTCGAGGGAGGTTGCAAGCTGGACCATCTCGATCTGTGGAACGGTACGACCGGTTACCGCCCGGGCGGCGAACAATCCGCCGACCACAGCCGCGGCCGACGACCCCAACCCAGAAGCGAGCGGGATCGGGTTCTTGACCCTCACCGCGTATCCCGGCGGCCGGCGACCGACATGGTCGAAGAAGACATTCATGGCCCGGATCACGAGATTCGACTCGTCCTGTGGAAGGTGATCGGCTCCCTCACCCTCGACCATGATCTCGACCGAATCGCGACGAGGTTCGATCTCGATCTCTAGGTACATATGGATCGCCACGCCCAGCGCGTCGAATCCCGGGCCGAGGTTGGCGACGGTGGCAGGAACGCGGACTTTTACGGCAGCAGGCATCTTGCTCCCATCACGGCCGGATCCGTTCGAAGATCTCGACTCCGCCGGAGGAGGCAACGCTGAACGCGATCGCCAGCGCGAACAACAACCCGAGAAGAATCAAGAAGACGGTCCCGATCCAACCCAGCACGATGCCTGCGACGGCAAGGCCCCGACCTTGTTCGGCACCCCCGGAGCGGTCGATCTGGCGCTTGCCCTTGTAGCCGAAGATCAGGGCGAGTACCGAGGGGATCAGGGGGAAACCCGTGAGCCCAACTATGCCGAGGACCAGAGAAGCGATGGCGAACCCATTCGTGGCCCCGAACTGAACGCCTCCCGGAGGAACGGACGGCTCGGTCGCGTAGGTCGAAGTAGTTGGATCCGGCTCGATACTCATGGCGAGCAAGATAGTGCGGTCACGGAGAAAGGTCGAGTTCTTCGAGGATCGGCTCGACCCGGGCCGGTACCAGCTTGGGCCGAGGCGCACCGGCGATGGCCCAATCGGGGTCCTTCAGGCCGTGGCCGGTCAGGACGCAAACACATGTAGCACCCGAAGGAAGCGTCCCCCGCTCGTGCAACTGTCTGAGCCCGGCCAAACTGGCAGCAGATGCAAGCTCTACGAAGATGCCCTCTTCGGCCAGCGAACGATAGGCCTCCAATATCTCCTTGTCCCGAACGGAGCCGATCATCCCCCCGGAGGATCCGGCAGCGTCCGTCGCTCCCTCCCAAGAGGCCGGGTTCCCGATCCTTATCGCGGTCGCGATCGTCTTGGGGTCGTCGATCGCCTCACCGCGCACGATCGGGTTCGCTCCTTCGGCCTGGAAACCGCACATCTGCGGCAACGAGTCCGACCAGCCATGCTGTTGTGCTTCGCGGTACCCCCGCCAGTAAGCGGTGATGTTTCCCGCATTGCCCACCGGCATCGCGTGAACGTCGGGAGCGCGTCCGAGAGCTTCGACGATCTCGAAGGCCGAGGTTTTCTGACCCTCGATGCGATACGGATTGATCGAGTTGACGATCGTGATGGGGCGCGATTGGGCCATCTCCTTGATCAGGTTCAGAGCGGCATCGAAGTTGCCGGCGATCTCGAGGACCCTCGCACCGTGAACCATCGCTTGTGCGAGTTTCCCGAGAGCCACGTTCCCCTGGGGTATCAGTACGGCGCAGACCATGTTCGCTCTCGCCGCGTACGCGCTGGCCGAGGCGGACGTGTTTCCCGTCGAAGCACACACCACGACTCGGGACCCTTCCTCCAAAGCCTTCGAGATGGCGAGAGTCATCCCCCGGTCCTTGAACGACCCCGTCGGATTCAGTCCCTCGTATTTCAACCACACCTGAGCATCCAACTCGGTCGACAAGCGCTCCGAGTAGATGAGCGGCGTGTTCCCTTCGTCGAGCGTGACGATCGGTGTCGCCTCGGACACCGGCAGGTAATCGAAATAACGACGGATCACGCCCCTCTTGCCTGCGACGGTGAGGGGGCCTGTAGACACGATCAACCCCGCTCGGAAGCGCCTTCGACCCGCATCGTCGAGTCGATGTTCTTGACGACGTCCAGGGACTGCAGGTCGGTGAACGTCGCCTGGTGCTCGCCTTCGGTCGCGGTGTGCGTAACCAGCACCAGTGAGGCTTCGTCCCCCACACCTTCCTGTCGCACGCTTGCGATCGAAACGTTGTGGTTCGCGAACGCGCCGGCAACGTTGGACAGAACACCCGACTGATCGAGGACGGAGAGAACGATGTAGTAGCGAACATGAGACTGGTCCTGGGGCCGGATCCGAGCCGGGACGTAACAGGTACAACCCGGGGACTTGCCGCCGGTGACGACGTTTCTTGCGATCTCGACTATGTCTCCCACGACGGCCGACCCGGTCGGTGGCCCGCCCGCTCCCCGTCCCAGGAACATCAATTCCCCTACCTCTTCTCCTTCGACGAAGACCGCGTTGAACACATCGCGCACACTCGCCAGCGGATGGGTCTTGGGGATCATCGCCGTATGCACGCGAGCAGAGATCTCGCCTTCATCGAGCTCTGCAACAGCAAGGAGCTTCACCTCGTACCCGAGATCGTGAGCGGCTGCGATGTCCGAGGAAGTCACCTTCGAGATGCCTTCGCGATGCACATCCCCCGCTCGAACGCGAGCGTTGAACGCGATCGAGGCGAGGATCGCCAGTTTCTGCGCGGCATCGAAGCCTTCGATGTCGGCTGAAGGATCTAGCTCTGTGTACCCGAGGTGTTCGGCTTCCTGAAGAGCCTCGGCGAAGGATCCGCCCGTCTCGGACATGCGAGTGAGGATGAAGTTCGTCGTCCCATTGACTATCCCCATCACCCGTCGGACGCGATCGCCGGAGAGTGACTCTTTCATCGGCCGGATGATCGGGATGCCTCCCCCGACCGACGCTTCGAACAGCAGATCGACACCCGCTGCATCGGCCGCCTCCATCACGTCTTGGCCGAGGGTCGACAGAAGCTCCTTGTTGGCCGAGACGATGTGCTTGCCATTCTTGATGGCCTCGAGGATCAGATCCCGCGCCGGCTCGATACCGCCCATGACCTCCACCACTATCTGCACATCGGGGTCGGTCACGACCTGCCACGGGTCTGTCGTCAGAACCTCTGGAGGGAACTCGATCTCGCGGTGCTTCGCCAAACTGCGCACCGCAACCCGGCTCACCTCGATCTCGACCCCGGCCCGCTGGGCTATATCGGACGCGTGATCCCGCAGGATGCGGGCCGTCGATCCACCCACGATCCCGCATCCCAGCAGCCCAACCTTGACCTTTTCAGTCTCCAGTGCCACAGAATCCCTCCGAAACAGCGGTCGCTACTAAGAAGTTACGACGATGTGGGTAGGTGGGAGGCCAAGTGGTGGAGGTGGGCGGGTCAGTCAGAGGTGAGCACTATCAGCTGATCGGACTCACCGAAGGTGAGCACCCGGGTTTTCTCGGGGTTCACGACAACGTTCGAAACCGGGCTCCCGTTCGTCTTGGCGGTGCGATAGCCGATCGCCACCTCTCCCCGAGCGGCCGCCGACCGAACGGCAGCGGAGAATGGGACCTCGGCCCCCACCGGCACGTAAGCGGAGGCCGGCTTCAGCACCATCTCTGCCCGATCCGAATCGAAGAGGTCCTGGAAGAGCGGATCCAACTTCGGGTTCTCGGCGAGCTGCGCCAGCAGAAGGCTGACGAGCTGCTCGCTGATGATGAAGTCGTCGGGATTGGCAACACGCGCTAGGGCCACGTCCGCAGGTTCGAGAAGCTCGGTGACGATCGAGACCTTGCCCTCGAGTCCCTTCTCCCTGAGCACCTGCCGCAATTGGACGAGAGTCATAAGCGCCCGCGCATCCGACCTAGCCGGAGGGATCGTTCGGTAACACATGACGATGACATGATCGAAGTTGCCTCCCACGAGGAGCTCTTCGAGAACTCGATGATCCGTCACGTCACCTTGACTCGATGCGACCGTCAGATGTTCGAAACGATCGTCGCTGTGCGGGGACTCTTTCCCGACGATGTCGGGATCGTACGCAACGTGCACATGACTCCCGGGGGCCAAGTATCCATCCAGCTGCCGAAGGATCAGTGGGCCGAGGAAACTCCAGCCGATCATCAAGATGCGCTCGACCAGCTCGGGCTCGGCGACACGAGCGGGAGGCCCAAGCTCGTGGTCGCGGATATCGCCCGAGAAGACGACTGTGTCGTCATCCTCGGATATCGCGATGACCTCGTCGCCATCCTGAAGCACGGTCGACATGGCTGGGTTGAGCTCGATCCGCCCGTCGGCGAAATGGATGCCGATCAAAGACGAGTCGTTGTAGGCGAGCAGCGCGTTCCCGAACGTTGTACCGGTCAGACGCGGCTCAGCCGCGAAATAGATCTCGTCGCCGTCGAAGTCGAGTAGCTCTTGGTACACCGCGCTTAAGCCGGACTGCCGGCAGACCTGAGCCGTTATGCGCGCTATGACGTCGTTGGACACCACCGTCGAGATTCGCTCTCTTGTCGTTCGGCGCAGCGCGGCCGCGTTGCCCTCTTCCATCAACTCGGCAACGACGTTCAGTCTCTTGAAGTCTTCGTCGATGGTTAGAAGTGCGAGAACTGCCTTGACGACCTCCGCGTCGGCGCCCTCCTCGGCCCCCGCAAGGATCACGACCGACTTCGCCTCGAGGGGATTTGCGATCTCGAGATCGACCGGATCGGCAGGGTTCCCGGTCCGACAGACGACACGAGTGTGTTTGTTGAACTTCACGCGCGCTCGGAGCTCGTCTTCCATCACGACCTTGTCTTCGGGAGCCAGAACGACGATCGACGAGCGGGGCTGGTTCTCGTTGGCGATCATCAACTCCGAGATGATCGTGATGATCTTGGGCGACCAACCCAGGATCAGGGTGTGCCCGGATTCGAGAACCAACGAGCGACCCTTCCTGAGCTCGTCGAGCTTCGTGCTGATACCAGTCGCGAGCAAACCGATGAGCGTGCTGACGATGAAGATGCCGCCCAGGGTCACCATCAGCCCCACGATCCGAAAAGCCGGTGCGACGTCGGCGCCGATTACCCCGGGGTCGAGTGTGCGAACGAGGCTCACCCACATCGCTTCGATGAAACTGACGCTGTCCTCGCCGACCGAACCCACGTCGCCGTACGTCACGCCCAGGGCCATGAGGACCAGGGCGGCGGCGGCGATGAGGGCCAGGGTTGCGAGCCCCAGCCACAGCACCAGAGCGATGGTGCCCCGCGCGAGCAGATTGTCGAAGCGGTAGCGGAGCCGCTGCCGCAGGGTGTGGGTGGTGGTCACGTCCCTAGGGTGACGAAGGAGACCACGCCCCGCAAGGGCCATTACTAGTCAAAGAGGGCTGCCGTCGAGCCTTCGGTCGAGCCGGAGCAGATCCTTGGTGGATTCGCGCTCCACGATGACTGTGGGCGTACCGTCTTGAACCATCACGATCGCGGGTCTCGGCACGCGGTTGTAGTTCGACGCCAGCGCGTACGTATAGGCACCCGTCGCAGGGATACAGAGCAGGTCACCCGTGGAGATGTCCTCGGGCAGATGAACGTCGCGGATCAGCACGTCACCCGACTCGCAATGTTTGCCTGCCACGGTCACGAGCGGTCCGTGCGGCACCTGCGGGCGGTTGGCCAGCAACGCTTCGTACTTCGCTCCGTAGAGCGCGGGCCTGATGTTGTCGGACATGCCGCCGTCAACAGAGACATAGGTCCGCACACCAGGGATCCTCTTAACGGTCCCGACGCGATAAAGAGTGACTGCTGAGGAACCGACCAACGATCGACCGGGCTCGACGAAGACCGCGGGCATCTGCAGGCCCCTGGCTTCGAACACGCGCTGTGCCTCTTCTCGGAACCTCCGCGTCGAATCCCGTGGATCGGGAGTCATCTCGTCTTTCGTATGAGCGATCCCCAAGCCACCGCCGATGTTGAGCTCGGACGCACTGAAACCGAACCGGTCCTTGGCCTCGACGAGAAGGTCGGCCAAGCGTTCGATAGCGAGATCGAACGCCGTCAGCTCGAAGATCTGGGAGCCGATGTGTGCATGGACACCCGTGAGCTCACAACCGGGAAGCTCCATGGCCCGCTTCACGGCGTCAAGCGCGATCCCGTCGGCCAAGCTGAACCCGAACTTAGAATCTTCTTGTCCGGTCTGCACGAACTCGTGCGTGTGGGCCTCGACCCCGGGTGTCACGCGGATCAGAAGCTTGGTCTTCACGCCAACTTCCGCGATGCGATCGATCTCCTCGAAGGAATCCACGACGATCCGACCGATACCGGCGTCCCGGGCCTGCTCGAGCTCTGCGATCGATTTGTTGTTCCCGTGGAACAAGAGTCGCTCGGGAGGGAATCCCGCTGCTAGGGCCGTGCTCAGCTCGCCCCCGGAGCAGACGTCCATGTTGAGACCGAGTGACGCGACCAGCTCACAGATCGCTACGCAGCAAAGAGCTTTGCCCGCATAGAAGACGTGGTCGGCGCCGAGAGAGGCTGAGTATGCAGCGGCGCGCGACTCGAGGTTCTTGCGATCGAAGACGATCAGGGGGGTGCCGAAAGTCTCGGCCAGCTCGACGGTGTCAATCCCGCCGATCTCCAACCGGCCGGCATCGTTGACCTCTGCTGTCTCTGGAAGCACGCTTCGCATGCCCAAAAGGTTACGGCAGAGTGGTTAATCGTCCTTCCAGAACCAGCCGGCACTCCCCGCCTACTGCAACGCGGCCCTCTTCGCTTCGCAATCCCATGTGACACGGCCGATCCATCTCGACACCTTGGATTACCGAAACGTCGACGACACCCAGGCGATCAGCCAGATAGATACCGAGACCTGCAGCAGCGGAGCCGGTAGCCGGGTCCTCCATGACGCCGAAACCAGGCCAGTACCCACGAGCTCGCAGCTCGCCCGGTGCGGAGGGAGCGAAGCAATACGCCCCACCGAGCCCGGCCTCGGCCAGGAGCCCGGGGTCCGGTGAGCTCCGACCCAAGACGCCGACATCCTTGAGAGGCACCATGAGCTGCTGCAACCCGGCGTCAGCGAAGGCCGGCGCCAACTCGGTCCCATCCCACGAAAAGCCGATGTCTGAAGGCTCGATTCCGAGAGCGGACGCTAGAGCAGCTCGATCTTCTCGATCGGGCTCGGCTGAGCCAGATCGCTCGAACCACAACGAGTCGCCCGACCGGCGCACCGTTGTCTCACCTGCGGCGGATCTCTGGATCGCTACGTCGCCCTCGAGCCGGCCGAGATGTCTCAGGGCCCAGGTCGTGCCGATGGTTGGGTGCCCGGCAAACTCGAGCTCCGATGCCGGAGTAAAGATCCTCACTTCGTAACCATCACCATGAGCGCCTGTGACGAATGCTGTTTCTGAGAGATTCATCTCACGAGCGATCGATTGCATCTGTTCACCCGATAGCGATCCTGCATCGGGGAAGACGGCAAGAGGGTTGCCTTCGTAGGGATGATCGGTGAACACGTCGACCTGAAGGAATTCCATCACATCTTCTCCGGGGCACCGACACCGAGGAGTCCCAAGCCCGCTGCGATCACAGATCTCGTCGCGATGCAGAGCCCGAGTCGAGCCGACGTGAGTCCTTCATCGTCGGTTATCACCTTGCAATCCCTGTAGAAGCTGCTGAACGAGCTTGCCAGTTCCTCGACGTAGCGCGTGATCCGTTGGGGAGATCTGCGATTCGCGGCCTCGATCACTTCCTCCTCGAACGACGCGAGTTTGCGCATCAACTCGTCCTCGCTCGGGTGCTCGAGACGCTCGAGCGGCGCTTGCGCGGGATCGGTCGTGTGTCCCTCCTCGTCGGCCTTCCTCAAGATCGAGCAGATCCGGGCGTGCGCGTACTGCACGTAATACACGGGGTTCTCAGGCGCCTGCTCCTTGACCAACGCGATGTCGAAATCGACGGGCTGCTCGAGAGAACGGGTCAAGAACGTGTAACGGGCAGCATCGACCCCAACCTCATCCACGAGCTCATCCAGGGGGATAACAACACCGGCCCTCTTGGAGGCGCGAACTGATTCGCCCCCTCTCAAGAGGTTCACGATCTGGACTAGTCGCACCTCGACATGCTCGCGACCTGAAGCCAGAGCGTCCGCGGCTGCATGCAGACGGGCGATCGTTCCATGGTGGTCCGCCCCCCAGAGATAGATCAAATGATCGAATCCTCTGCGGAACTTGTCGACGAGATACGGCATGTCGGATGCGATGTAAGTGGTGCCGCCGTCTGCTTTGACGACGACTCGGTCTTTGTCGTCTCCGAGCGCCGATGACTTGAACCAGACCGCGCCGTCGCGTTCTTCGATCAATCCCTTCTCGCGAAGCGCCTCGATCACAGTCCCGACATCGCCGCGCTCGTGCAAGGTGTGCTCGTTGAACCAAACATCGAACGTGGTGCCGAAACGCTCGAGGGAGGCCCTTATCGACTCGAGCATCTTGGCAAGGCCGACCTCCCTCAGCTTCTGCAAGCGCTCGTCCTCGGGCAGCCCGAGCAATGAGTCGCCCAACTCGTCGGCGATCTCGTTGGCGACGCGCGTGATGTCTTCGCCCTGGTAGCCGTCCTCGGGCAGGTCGGCGGAACGGCCGAAGCGCTGCAAATAACGGGCTTCCAGGGAGCGCGCGAACAACGTCATCTGCCGACCGACGTCGTTGATGTAGTACTCCCTGACAACGGAATAACCGGTTGCCTCGAGCAGGTTGGAGATGGTGTCCCCCACCGCGGCATGTCTACCGTTGACCACGTTCATCGAACCGGTTGGATTGGCGGAGATGTACTCGACGTTGACCTTCTTGCCTGCTCCGAGATCGGACCGTCCAAAGCCCGATCCCGCGTTGGCAGCACGGCGCACCACGTCGTGAAGCCATGTCGGCGAAAGATAGAAGTTCAGGAAGCCGGGCCCGGCGACCTCGACCCGTTCGATCAGGTCCGATCCGGGAAGGCGCTTGATGAGCTCTTCCGCCAACGCGCGCGGGTTCGTCTTCCCTTGCGCGGCGGTCAACGCGGCGTTAGTTGCCCAATCTCCGTGCTCTCTCTTGCGCGGTCGTTCGAACTCGATGGCGGGGAGCGCTGAGCTCTCGATGACGCCGTCGTCCACGGCAGCCTGCATCGCTGAATGCAGCAGTTCGCTCAGGCTCTCGGTGATCACTGAGGCGCCCTAACCGATTACTCGTTCAACGACCTCGATCAGTGTGTCGGGATCGAATGGCTTGGTTATGTAGTCCTCGACTTCGTAGGACTTTCCCTTCTCGATATCGGAGTCCTGGGCCTTTGCCGACAGGAACACGACGGGGATGCCTTTCGTCTCGGGATCGGCCTTCAGCGCATCGCAGGTCTGATAGCCGTCCATCCTCGGCATCATGATGTCCAGGATGATCAGGTCGGGCTTCTCCGTTCCGGCGATCTTGAGCGCCTCCTCCCCATGATGGGCAAGGAGGGTCTCGTATCCCTCGACCTCGAGGTTGACCTGCAGCACGCGCAGGATGGCAGGGTCGTCATCACAGATGAGGATCCGTGCACCGGCAGCCATTGCCGGATGCTACCGGCGTCTAGAGTTGCGGCGTTGCCCCCGTAGCTCAGGGGATAGAGCACTCGCCTCCGGAGCGAGGTGCGCAGGTTCGAATCCTGCCGGGGGCACCCTGCGAGGGCTAGTAGCCGCTCTCGCACTCCTTGACGTTGACGACCCCGAGCATGTCCTGGACATCGCAGCCGTTCTTGGGGGCGCCGTTCTCCTTGATCCATTGGACGGGGTTAGCCCC
>Ga0190275_10001434_pt1 | contig 17730 bp, 16 predicted proteins | sample Popmic550T_FD_133745 | JGI IMG/M metagenome (GOLD analysis project Ga0190275, IMG submission 133745) | Populus adjacent soil microbial communities from riparian zone of Yellowstone River, Montana, USA - 550 T | ecosystem: Environmental > Terrestrial > Soil > Riparian zone > Trees stand | place...
CCCGTCAAGTCGGGCGACGAGTACTGGTCGCTTCTGAACTACCGTCTCAACCGCAAGGTCGCCGTCACGTTCAACGACAAGGCGAGCGAAGAGGGCGCTTGGCGCACGCGCATCGAGCCGACCTCTATGGGCAACTACTCGCAGCTTCGCTACGAGCGTTGGGTCAAGCAGCGTCGCGAGATGGTGAGCAAGCTCTCCGGCGGACGCATCGGCTACCTGCACATACAGGCGATGAACCAGCCTTCTTTGCGCCGCTTCGAGAAGGAGCTGCGCGAGTACCGCAACAAGGAGGCGATGGTGATTGACCAGCGCTGGAACGGCGGAGGCAACATCGAGCAGGAACTACTCGCGCTACTCGTGCAGCGACAGTATCAAGTCTGGCAGCCGCGCGGAACGGAGGCGACGACGCGTCCGTTCGCGGGCTTCTTCGGCCCGAAGATCGTCTTGCAGAACTGGCGCTCCGCGTCGAACGCGGAGATGTTCCCGGCGGGCTTCCGCGCGCTCGGACTGGGGAAGGTCGTCGGCACTCCCACGATGGGCGCGGTCATCGGCACGGGCAGCTACTCTTTGATTGACGGCTCGACGGTGAGGACGCCGGGCACGGGCGTCTTCCTCTTCGACAAAGGGCAGACCAACATGGAGAACTACGGCGTGCGCCCCGACATCCTCGTGGACAACTCGCCCGAAGACAACATCGCGGGCCGCGACCGGCAGCTTGAGATGGCCGTGCAGGAACTGCTCAAGGAGCTACAGAACGGCGGAGGCAAACTCGCCGACCGTTAGGGCAGATAACGCGCGCGTTCGTAAGCGCGCACCGTCAGAAACGCGAGCGTGAGCGAGCGTGTCTCTTATGAAGGAGACACGCTCGCTCACGCTCGCGTTTCTGACTCTTACGACAAAACAACCTTGTCGTACACTTCGCGGAGCGCGAGCTTACATTGTATGGAAGTCATTTCAACCGTATCGTCCGCCGAACGATAATCCGAGAGCAGCCAGCGCCCGTCCGACTGCTTCGCGTAATGCTCGATTCGATATTCGTCTTGTGCCACTAACAGGTATTCCGCCAGCGATTCGATTGTGCGATAGAAGCCGAACTTTTTGCCCCTGTCGTATCTCTCCGTTGATTCAGAGAGGACTTCGATGATGAGAGTTGGGTTTAGCAGCGTGTCCACATGCTCGTCTTCAAACAGCGGCTCGCCGTAAACCACAACCACGTCGGGGTATGTGTACAGATGTGTGGAAGGAACACGCACGCGCATGTCGCTCGCGTACGCTTCGCAGGCGCGACCCTTTAGCTGTCGGCCTAATTCAATCGAGATGTTGAAGGCGATTAAATTATGCCTCCGGCTGGCCCCGGTCATGGCGACCATCTCGCCGTAAATGTACTCGCTCTTGTACTCGGATTTACGCTCGACGGCCAGATACTCTTCGGGCGTCAGGTAAGTTGTCGGCTGGCTAGACATAAACGTCTCCGATGTCAACGGACAAGCAGCCCTCCACGGCCTCGTAGAGATTTTGGAGTAGCTCCTCGAACGTCTCGCCCTGAGTGGCGCATCCCGGAATGGCCGGCACTTCGGCCCAGTATCCGCCCTCTTCCGCTTCATGCACCACGACTTTAATTTTCATGGAACTAATTATACGTCCGCTCATTGCGAATAGGCGAGCATCTAATGTCTTCCAATCGTCTGATTATCCTTCTGTTTCACATACCCCTTCCAACAATTTCAGAGGCGTCACAGGCAGCGGAATATACGAATGGATTAGGACAGCTTGATCTTGTCGTACACCTCGCGGAGCGCGAGCTTGCACTGTATGGAGGACAGCACAACCGCGTCATGCAGCGAGCGATACTCCGAAAGCAGCCAGCGTCCGTCGGCCTGCTTCGTGTGTTGCTCGATTCTGTATGCGCCCTGCGAGACTAACAGGTATTCCGCCAGCGATTCGATTGTGCGATACGAGTCGAACTTTTTGCCGCGATCAAACGTCTCCGTGGATTCGGACAGCACCTCGACGATGAGCGTCGGGTTAAGCAGCGTGTCCGCGTGCTCGTCTTCAAACTGCGGCTCGCCGCAAACTGCCGACACGTCCGGGTAGGTGTATAGATTCGCGGAAGCAGCGCGCACGCGCATGCCGCTCGCATACGCTTCGCAGGGGCGGCCCTTTAGCTGTAGGCTTATCTCGCGCGTGAGGTTGACGGCGATTAAATTATGCCTACGGCTGGCCCCGCTCATGGCGACCACTTCGCCGTCAATCAACTCGCTCTTGTTTTCGGCTTTGCGCTCCGCGGCCAGATACTCTTCGGGCGTCAGACGAACTATCGGCTTTTTAAGAATAAACACCTCCAATATCAACGGACAGCATTGTTAGATGTGGTCTTGAATTAATCACACTCTTTACTCGCTGTCTATAGACAATCACGCCTTCAGCTTCTCAAGAAACAGCTTGCGGAACTTGGAGACCTTCGGGGCGACGACGGCGCGGCAGTAGGGCTGCGCGGGGTTGTTCTCGAAGTAGTTCTGGTGGTAGCTCTCCGCCGGGTAGAACTCTGTGAGCGGCACGACCTCGGTGACGATTGAACCGTCCCAGACGCGGGCCGCCGTCAGCTCGGCGATTACGGCTTCGGCGGTCTCGCGCTGTTCGGGTGTGTGATAAAAAATCGCGGAGCGGTACTGCGTGCCTATGTCCGCGCCCTGTCGGTTGAGCGTCGTCGGGTCGTGGATTGTGAAGAAGACTTCGAGCAGCTCGCGGAAAGTGGCGGCGCGCGGTTCGAACGTGACCTGAACGACTTCGGCGTGGCCGGTCGTGCCTTCGCAGACGGCTCTGTACGTCGGGTTCGGCACGTCTCCGCCCGCGTAGCCCGACACGACGCTCTCGACGCCGCGCAGGTCTTTGAAGACCGCCTCAAGACACCAGAAGCATCCGCCCGCGAGCGTCGCCGACTCTCTCGTCTGTTCGTTGCTCATCGTTTCTTATCTTTCATCACCCTCTCGAAAATTGTTCCCGCTCCGGCAGCGGAGTTTGCTTGCGTCGGCAAGTATAGTACAACGTGGGCGTGATGTTCATCGGGCGACAGCTTCGCGTAATTTCGTGTCTGGCCGCGCTGCTCTGCGCGCTTGCCCCGCACGCACGCGTCGCGGCGCAGTCGAAGCGCGGCGAGGGAAAACTTGAAGCGAAGATACGCGCGCTCGTGGCGGCGAGCGGCGCGGAGACGGTGGGCGTCGCCTTCCGCGACCTCGGGTCGGGGCGCGAAGTGATGATTAACCCCACTGTCAGCTTCCACGCCGCAAGCACGATGAAGGTGCCCGTGATGTTAGAGGTCTACAGGCAGGCGCGCGAAGGCCGTCTCAAGCTGGACGGGGCCGTGCCGGTCAAAAACGAGTTCAAATCAATCGCCGACGGAAGCGCGTTTTCCGTCTCGCCCGCGGACGACTCGGAGCAGACGCTCTACAAAAAGATCGGCGGGACGGAGACGGTGCGCGAGCTTTTGCGTCTGATGATAACGGAGAGCAGCAACCTCGCCACGAACATCATCATCGAGCGCGTGACGGCGACGCGCGTGATGGAGTTGATGCGGAGGATGGGCGCGCGCGACTTGAAGGTTCTGCGCGGCGTGGAGGACGGCAAGGCTTTCGAGCTGGGGATGAACAACACGACGACGGCTCGCGACTTGGCTTTACTCCTGCGCGCGATTGCGGAGGGGCGCGCGGTCTCGCGCGAGGCCTCGCGCGAGATGACGGACATTCTGCTCGCGCAGAAGTTCAACGAAGGCATCCCCGCCGGAGTGCCCGCCGCCGCGCGCGTCGCGCACAAGACCGGCTCGATCACGAAGATCAATCACGACGCAGGCATTATCTTCCCGCCGGGCCGACGCAAGCCTTACGTGCTCGTCGTCCTCGTCCGAGGCCTCGCCGAAGAAGCGCGCGCGCACAAGCTCATCGCGGACATCTCGCGCGCCGTTTATGAAAACGTGATGCAGAGCCGCGAGCAGTAACAAGCGGATTATCTCTGGAAAAAAATTAACAGGGATGGACAGGATAGACAGGATTAGGGATTTCAAATCTCAAAGCCCGCATTGTTTTTTTATCCTGTTCATCCTGTCCATCCCTGTTAATTTCTCTGACGCGCTGCGCGCCCGCTTGCCGTTATTAGCGGCTCTGTCCGCGCTCATGCGTGGCCCGCAACTAACTGCGCTTGCCCGCGTATAAAAACGACGACCGCCCTGCGCTTATCCTGAATACGAAGAAGAGTAGCGATGCTCGATTCCACGGAAACTGTGAAACCGACGCCCGAAGACTCGAACGAGGGCCGCGAGCCGGGCCTGTTCGACGCCGTGCGCCAGGCGATTCGGGGGACGCACGCCAGCTACGACTACACGTCCGGCTCAATCGGTCGCGCCATCATGCTCCTCTCCATCCCGATGGTTCTGGAGATGTTGATGGAGAGCGTCTTCGCCGTCGTTGACGTGTTCTTCGTGGGGCGGCTCGGCAAGGACGCGGTCGCAACCGTGGGCCTTACCGAGTCAATGCTGACCATCGTCTACACGCTCGCCATCGGCCTGAGCATCGGCGCGACGGCGATGGTCGCGCGGCGCACGGGCGAGCGCGACGCGGAAGGCGCGGCGCGCACGGCGGCGCAGGTCATCATTCTGGGACTCATCGTCTCCGCCGTCCTCGGCATAGCAGGCGTCCTGCTCGCGCCGACGTTGCTCAAGGCGATGGGAGCCGAGCCGGGCGTGATAGAGACGGGGAGCAACTTCACGCGCGTGATGCTCGGCTGCAACGTGTCGGTCGTGATGCTGTTCCTCATCAACGCGATCTTCCGAGGGGCGGGCGACGCAGCGATTGCGATGCGCGTGCTTTGGTTCGCGAACGCGATCAACATCCTGCTCGGCCCGTGTCTCATCTTCGGCCTCGGCCCGTTCCCTGAGCTTGGGGTGACGGGCGCAGCCGTCGCGACGACAATCGGGCGCGGCACGGGCGCTCTCTACGCGTTCTCGCGTCTGCTCAAGCCCGGCGGGCGCGTGAACCTTACGTGGCAGCACTTCCGTCTCGACCCCGCGCTCATGATGCGACTCTTACGGCTTTCGGGGATGGGGACGTTTCAAGTCTTCATAGGCATGGCGAGTTGGGTCGGGCTGACGCTCATAAACGCAAGCTTCGGGAGCGTCGCCCTCGCGGGCAACACCATCGGCATGCGCGTCATCATGTTCGCGCTCCTGCCTTCGTTTGGCATGTCGAACGCCGCGGCGACGATGGTCGGGCAGGCTCTCGGCGCGGGCAAGCCCGAGCGTGCGGAGCAGGCCGTGTGGAAGGCGGGCTTCTACAACATGTGCTTCCTCGGCGTCGTGGGCCTTCTGTTCATCATCTTCGCGGGGCAGATCGTCCGCCTCTTCACACAAGACCCTGCGGTTTACGCATACGGCGTTGACTGCCTGCGTATCGTCGCGTGCGGCTTCCTCTTCTACGCATACGGCATGGTCATCACGCAGTCGTTCAACGGCGCGGGCGACACTTGGACGCCGACGGTCATCAACCTCTTCGTCTTCTGGCTCTGGGAGATTCCTCTGGCCTACGTGCTCGCGATCTATTTCAACTTAGGCCCGCACGGAGTCTTCCTCGCCGTTACGATAGCGTTCTCGACGCTCGCCGTAGTCAGCGCCGTCGTCTTCCGCCGGGGGCGTTGGAAGACGCACAAGGTGTGAGCTTCGACGCCCGGTAAGGTACAGTACCGCGAGCGGTAGCGAGCGGGTCTCGGTTTCAGGGTGCGGGTTTTACTTCGCAGCACACACCCGCTCGCTACCGCTCGCGGTACTGTAAAGGTGATGCATATATGTTCGACAAACTGGTTGAGCAGAAGATTCGCGAGGCGATGCGAAAGGGCGAGTTCGAGAACCTCGAAGGCGCGGGCCGCCCCGTAAACCTCGACGCATACTTCTCCACGCCCGAAGAGCTGCGCGCCGGTTACGCCGTCCTGAAGAACGCGGGCGTCCTGCCCGAAGAGGCGCATCTTCTGCGGGACATAAACGAACTCAAGCAGGAGCTTGAGGGCTGCCGCGAAGAGGCCGAGCGTGAAACCTTGAGCGCGAGCCTGCGCGAGCTACAGCTCAAGTACGACCTGCTCGCAGAGCGCAACCGGGGCGTCCGCCGTCCGGGCTAAGCCGCGCGGAAAACTCTCCCGAAAAATCTTAGCGAGGCCCGCGCGGCGACTCTTCAAATTATTCACAACAAAGGGAGAACGGCGGTCGGCGCGTGCCCGACCGTTGCCGCGTCCCGTTTCTTTTTCACGCCCGCAAGTTTTCTGAAACCTTTGTTGCGGAACTGCCACTAACTATCGGTGTTAGACGATGATGAAGCGGCTGGCAATGGGCACAATGAGCTTAGAGTTAGGGCAGCCGGGCGCGTACACTGGGGCCTTGATGAACAGCACAGAGGAACTGGTGGCGCGCGTCCGGGCCGGCGACGAGGAGGCTTTCCGCCTCATCTTCGACCGCTACTCGCGGCCCATACTCAGCTTCATCTTTGACATGGTGGGCCAGCGCGATCTGGCCGAAGACCTAGCGCAGGAGACTTTCGTCCGCGCCTTCCGCCTGCTCGACGGGCTGCGCGACGAGACGAAGCTCTCGACGTGGCTCTTCAGCATCGCCAAGAACGTCGCGCGCGAGTCGCTCCGTTCGCGAAGGCGCGACGCGGGCAACGTCGAGATTGACGGCGAGGAAGCGTTCGAGCTTCACGACCACGGCCCGACGCCAGCAGGACAGTTGCTTGATAAAGAGTTGAGCGGCGTGATACAGACCGCGCTGATGCGTCTGGACGAAGAGAAGCGTTTGGTCTTCACCTTGAAAATTTTGCAGCAACGCAGCTACGAAGAGATAGCGGAGATAACGGGCTTCTCCGTCGGCAAGTTGAAAACGGATTTGCACAGGGCGCGCGCCGAGATGCGCCGCCGAATCGGCCCGTATGTCGGGGGTGAGCAGTGATGTTGAGATGTGAAGATTGCATCCCTCTCATCGAAGAGTATTTCGACGGAGAGGTTGACGCGACAGTAAGCGAGCAGATGAGCGCGCACATTTCGGCGTGCGCCGACTGCGCCGCAGCGCTCGACGCGCTCTCGTTCGAGTCGGAGATGTACGCGCGCTACGAGCGCGGCATAGAGCCGACGCCGGCGCTCTGGGCGAGAGTCAGCGCGGAGATCGCGCGCGGCCCGCAGCCTGAGACGATTGCGGAGCGGCGACCCTTTCTGAGTCGCGCCCGCGCGAGCTTTGCCGCCGCGCTCGGCGCACTGTCAATGCGACCCGCGCTCGCATCCTCGCTCGCGCTTCTGGTCGTAGGCGTCACCGCCGGCTCACTGTGGCTCGCGAACAGGCCGAGTCCAACGAATCAGACGCTGGTGGTTGCGACTACCGAAGTAACAAATGGCGCGGACGTGACCCCGACGCCCACAGGGCCTCCGCCGCCTCCCGTCCCGGTTAGTTCGCCCGACAAGGTGGACGTGGAGATTGCGGCCAACAGCAAAGTCGCCGGGCCGGATTCTTACAGGCAGCCGAAAGCAGGCGTCGTTAATGAAGAAAAAATTCCCTCGGTGGACGACCTGCTCAATTACCAACTGCCTGCTTCCATAAACCGCGCGCTCATAGATGAGAGCCATGCTGTGCCGGATACCGTGGCGCAACTCGTGGACGAGCCGAGAGCCGGCGCGGACATCGTGAACGCGAGCGCGCAAGCGCCCGGCGCGGGCGACAAGGAGATGGCGCGTCACGTCGAGCAGACGCAGATGCTTCTGCGCTCGATCAAGAACGCGCGCGCGGGCGAAGAAGGCGGCACGGTCAACGTCGCCTACGAGAAGAGCCTTTCGCGCCAGCTACTCGCCGACAACGCGACGCTCAAGCTCGAAGCCGATGTTAAAGGCGACAAGGACACTAAGCAGGTTCTGGACACGATAGAGCCTTTCCTGCTCGACATCGCGAACATGCGCGAACAGGCGTCGCGCGAAGAGGTGCGCTCGATACGCGAGCGTGTGAAGAAGACGGAGATCATCGCCTCGTTGCAGGTTTACTAGGAGGGCGGCAGGCGCGGCGTTGATTTGCAGGCAGAAACGCGAGCGTGAGCGAGCGTGCCCGTGATAATTAATTTCAGAAAGTAAGGAAGAATAACAGCCATGATACACCCCTACACTCAACACAGATGGATTCAAGGCACGCGTCTTACGGCGCTCATGCTCGGCTTCGCCGCGCTCGGCATCGCGCTCGTCGCCGCCCCGGCGCGCGCCAACGCGCAGTCGCCGCGCGACATGATAAGCAGGCTCGTCCAGTCAGACAACGACGCGGCGACGCGCGCCTTCACGCAGGCGCGCAGCTTCCTCGACGAGCAGAAGTGGGCGCAGGCGGCCTCGACCTTCAATCGCTACATCAACGACTACCCTTCGGACAAGAACCTCGACGCCGCGCTGTACTGGCTGGCGTTCGCCTACGGCAAGCAGAACAAGTTCAAGGAGGCCGAAGGCGTCCTCACAGACCTTCTGGTGCGCTTCCCGCGCTCGTCCTGGTCGGGCGACGCGAAGGTTCTGCACGCGGAGGTGAAGGGCAAGCTCGGCCAGCCCGTGCCCTTTGACGAGAACGACCCCAACGACGAGCTGCGAATACTCGCGCTCCGAACGCTCTGCGAGAACGACCGCGTCGGTTGCTCGGCGCGCGTCAGCGAGGTGCTGCGCTCGAACAAGTCCGCGCGCGTCAAAGAGGCCGCGATCATCCTTCTGGGCCGCTACGGCGGCAACGAGGCCGTGCCCTCGCTCATACAGATGTCGCGCTCCGAGCCGAACGAGAAGCTTCGCATGCGCGCCATACGCGCCCTCGGCAGCACGAATGACGAGCGCGCGCTCGACGTTCTGCGCGAGCTTGCGATGAGCGCCGTCTACGACGACGAAAGCCCGACCGACTCGGCCATACACGCGCTCGTCGAGCACGACAACGCGCGCGCCGTCACGATACTCGGCGACGTTGCGATCAACGGCAAGAACCTGAAGGCGCGTCAGCACTCGGTCGAGCAGCTCGCACGCCGCTCCGGCGAGCCTGCCGTAGATGAGCTGTTCCGCATCTACGACGCCGTGCAGGACGTTCAGATAAGGAAGTACGTCGTCGCGGGCCTCGGCAACCGCAAGAGTCCGCGCGCAGCCGAACGTCTTCTCGTCATCGCGCGCACCGCGCCCGAAGTCGAGCTGCGGCGCGGCGCGTTCCGCTCGCTGGCGAACCGCGGCGACGGGCAATACCTCGACGCGCTGCTCTCGATGTACGACTCCGAGGCCGACAACGACCTCAAGAACGGCCTTCTACAGGCCATCGGCCAGTATCAGGATCGGCGCGCATACCAGAAGCTGATGCAGGTCGTCCGCAACAACGCCGAGCCTATCGAGCGTCGCAAGACCGCCATACAGATGCTCAGCCGCAGCAAAGACCCCGAGGTTCTTGAGTTCCTCAAAGACATGCTGAAGTAGCTTTCGTAGATTGCGGATTGCGGATTGCGGATTTAATGGGACTTGAAATCTACACTCAGCCTGCATCTTCCGCGCGGTTGAAGCATGTGATTTGAAACAGCACGACTTTCATCGAATCCGCAATCCGCAATCCGCAATCCGCAATTCAATATGTGGCAGCACACAGCACGCGACCTGTCAGACAGACGGGCGGGAGAAGTGTTGCCGAAAGTCGGGGGTTGCGCCGGAGGCGCGAGGCCCGCGCGACGGCACGCGCGCGGCGAGGCTTACAGTCTTGATTGGGGCTTGAAGTCTCGGCCCACACCTCTCGCGCCCGCTGCGCGCCCCCGTCGGTTTCCGAAGGAAGGGAGTTGACGAACCGATGTTCGCTCTTATCATCGCCGCCCTGTTGATGCTCGCGCCGCCCGCGACAACCACGACGCCCACAACGACCACGACGCCCGCGCAGCAGGAACAGAATTTTACGCCCGTGCAGGGCGCTGGCCTGCAAGCGAAACAGGACGCCGCCGTCGCGCTCGGCACGGGCGCACGCGCCGCGCGATTCTGGACGGCCTACGCCTTCGACGTGCGCCCCGGCCACGTCGTTGACATTGACTACGTGAGCGACGACGGGCGTTTCGTAATTCAGGGAACTTGGGAAAGCTCGGACACGGGCTTCATCGTCCGCGACCCCGGAATCGAGACGCGCAACCTCGGCGTCTTCACCCTGCGCGACACGGCGGGGCAGATCGTGCGCTTGGAGATTTACAACCTCGGTCGGCGGCGCGAGTACGCGGGCTATCCCGTCTACTGGCTCGGTCGCGCGTCGAACGAGGAGAGCCTGAGCTTTCTTCGAGGCATCATCGAGCAGAGCAAGTCGGACGACATGGCTTCGGACGCCGTGCGCGCCGTCGCGATGCACGACGACCGGCGCGTGCCCGAATTCCTTGAGCGCATCGCGCGCTCGACCCTCTTCGACTCGGTGCGCGCGCAGGCGGTGCGCTCGCTCGGCCAGCCGCCCGTCGCCGATGCAACGCGTGAGTATCTGGCGCAGCTCGCGCGCGACGAGCGCGAGTCCACGGACGTTCGTCTCTCGGCCATCTCGGCCTACGGGCGCAGCCGCGACGCGCAGGCGCTCACGTTCCTGCAAAGCATCTACAACTCGTCCGCGAGCCGCGAACTCAAGCGCACCGCGCTCGCGCACATATCGCGCAACCAGAACAACGATGCCGCGGCAGTCTTTCTCATACGCGTAGCCACGCAGGAGTCGGATCAGGAGCTACGCAAGCAGGCCGTCTCGCGCCTCGGCGAGATCGCGGGCGAGCGCGCGCTCGGCACGCTCAAGGACACAATCGGAAGGGCCGACGCCGACACGGAGTTGCAGAAGCAAGCCGTCGTCGCCATCGCGCGCCGTCCCGCCCCGGAGAGCGTCCCGCTTCTCATCAACATCGCGCGCACGCACGCCAAGCCGGAGATACGCAAGCATGCCTTCATCCTTCTGGGCCGCACGGGCGACCCCGCAGCGGTCGAATTTCTTAAAAGCGTTCTGACGAAATAGACTGAAGAGGTGAACAAGGCGGAAGCCCGACCGTAAGGGAGGGCGTCTCTTTTACGCGTAAAAGAGACGCCCTCCCTTACGGTCGGGCTTCCGCCTGTTGGCGCTACTCCTGCTAAACTTCACGCATGGCAATCATGGAGATCACCGAGTACCCGGAGAAAGTTCTCAAGGAGATCGGCGAGCCTGTCGAGCGTTTCGACGCGGAGCTTGAAAAACTCGTCGCCGATATGTTCGAGACGATGTATGCGGAGGAGGGCGTCGGCCTCGCCGCGCCGCAGGTGGGGCTTTCCGTGCGCCTCTTCGTGATGGACTGCGACGGAATAAAGCTCGTCGCCGCCAACCCCGAAATCGTCTCCGCAGAGGGCGAGCAGGAGGGCGAAGAAGGCTGCCTCTCGGTTGGAAGGATTCACACGCCGCTCCGTCGCGCCGCGCGCGTCCGCCTGCGCGCGCAAGACCTGCAAGGCGAAGTCTTCGAGCGAGAGGCCGAGGGCTTGGCCGCGCGCTGCTTCCTGCACGAGACGGATCACTGCGACGGCCTTCTCTTCATAGACCGCCTCTCGCCGCTCCGCCGCGACATGGTGAAGAAGAGATTTCAGAAGATGAAGAAGTGGCGCTGAATGGAAACGTCAGTCTGCCGAAAAACTTCGCAGCCGTCCCCGCTCAAGCACCGGCTCGCGCCGCACTTCCAAGCGCTCGCGCGTCTCGACTCGACGAAGTCGCTCGAAGCCTCTTTTATTCTTCGTCGGACGCGAGCGCGCGGTAGGCCGCGCCCGCGGCGAGTCCGCCGATGAGATACCAAGCGACGGTCATCAACTGCGTCTGGGGCGAGTCTTCCGTCGGCTGTCGGCCCAAGCCGAGCGGTTCGGGCAGGTACACAGCGCCGAGTCCGGCGGCGAGTCCGAGCAGCGCGCCGTTGCGAATCGCGTCGTCGCGACTTCCGACGCCGACGAGACTGTAGTAGAGCGAGTTCGAGACGATCTCGCCGACGAGCGCGGCCTCGTGCAGAGGGACGGGCGGCTCGAAGTCGGCGGCGCGCATAGTCTTCTCGATGGCGCGCATGCCGACGACATCCATGCGAGGCGCGTCGTCAATAAATCGTCGCGCCGTCTCGTGAATCAGCGTCAGCGCGCACGCGCCCAACATCCCGCTCCCCAGAGCCTTCAGCATCTTCGTTTCTCCTCCTCCGGTCTCGCCCCAGTCTTAACCGTTTAATGTTGCGGAATTGCTCAAACCGCATAACAAAACTATAGGGGCCGCCCCGATAGCTCAAGTCGGAAACGCGACCGTCAGGGAGCGTGTTCTTAGAACGCGACCGTCGTGGATCGTGTTCATAGCAGCGTCGTAGACACGCTCCCTGACGGTCGCGTTTCTGACGTTGCACATTCCGCAACTCTTCTCACTCACTCTTCGGCTCGATTCTGAACCAGTAGAAGCTGAGCGGCGCGAGCGCGAGCTGGTAGGGCGCGGCTGTTATCGGGGGGAAGCGCGTCTTGCCGAGCATCTCGATGGGCGCGCGGCCATCGAACTCCGCGAGGTCAAGCTCGACGGGCTGAGCGAACTGCGAGAGGTTGAAGACGCACAGGACGGTCTCGCCCTCGTGCTCGCGGACGAAGGCGAAGATTTTGCGGTTCTCAGGCTTGACGAAGCGCATCGTGCCGCGACCGAAGACGTGATGCTGCTTCCTCAAGAGAATCATCTGCCGCATCCAGTGTAGGAGGCTCGAATCGTAGCGCGCCTGCGACTCGACGTTGACGGACTGGAAGCCGTAGACGGGGTTGTTGATGGCCGGGAAGTAGAGCCTCTCGAAGTCGGCTTTGGAGAAGCCCGCGTTGCGGTCGGGCGTCCACTGCATCGGCGTTCGCACGCCGTCGCGGTCGCCGAGGTATATGTTGTCGCCCATGCCTATCTCGTCGCCGTAGTAGATGAAGGGGCTGCCCGGCATCGAGAAGAGAATCGCGTGCAGAAGCTCGATCCGCCGACGGCTGTTGTCGAGCAGCGGCGCGAGGCGTCGGCGTATGCCGAGGTTCAGACGCATGCGACGGTCTTTCGCGTACTCGTTGTAAAGATAGTCGCGCTCCTCGTCCGTCACCATCTCAAGCGTCAGCTCGTCGTGGTTTCGCAAGAACATGCCCCACTGGCAGTTCGAGGGGATGTCGGGCGTGCGCTCAAGGATTTCGACGATGGGGCGCCTGTCCTCTTGTCTGAGGGCCATGAAGAGGCGCGGCATGATTGGGAAGTGGTAGTTCATGTGGAACTCTTCCCCATCGCCGAAATACTCGACCACGTCTTCGGGCCACTGGTTGGCTTCGCCGAGCAGCAAAGCGTTCGGGTGGCGGCTTTCGGCGTGCGCGCGCAAGCGTTTCAGAAAGCCGTGCGTCTCCGCGAGGTTCTCGCAGTTCGTCCCTTCGCGCTCGTAGAGATACGGCACGGCGTCAACGCGGAATCCGTCAATGCCGAAGTCGAGCCAGTAGTCAACCACGTCGAGCATCGCCTGTTGCACTTCGGGGTTGTCGTAGTTCAGATCGGGCTGGTGGCTGAAGAAGCGGTGCCAGTAGAAGCCCTTGCCCGTCTCGCACCAAGTCCAGTTCGACTTCTCCGTGTCGGTGAAGATGATGCGCGCCTCTTTGTACCTTTCGGGCGTGTCGCTCCAGACGTACCAGTCGCGCTTGGGCGAGTCGGGCGCGCTCGAAGCTTCTCTGAACCACGGGTGAATGTCCGAGGTGTGGTTGACGACGAGGTCTGTGATGACGCGTATGCCGCGCGCGTGCGCGTCGTCGAGGAACGTGCGGAAGTCTTCGAGCGTGCCGTACTCAGGAAGTATCGCGTAGTAATCGGCGATGTCGTAGCCGCCGTCGCGCAAGGGGCTGGCGTACATCGGCAGAAGCCAGAGGCAGTCAACGCCGAGCCATTCAAGGTAATCGAGCTTCTGCGTGAGGCCGCGAAAGTCGCCGATGCCGTCGCCGTCCGAGTCGTAGAAGCCGCGCACGTAGATTTCGTAAAAGACGGCGTCTTTGAACCACAGCGGATCGTCGCGGAGTTTGCCCGTGTCGGCCATCAGTCTCGCCCTTCCTTTTAGTTCGGTTTGTTTGACACGCAAGATAGCGGCAAGGCATCTGCCAACGCAAGAGGTGAGGCAGCATTCAGTCGAGTGTGTGGAGTAGGACAGTTCACCGCAGAGGCGCAGAGGACGCAGAGCTTACGCAGAGAAAGACAAATCCTCTGCGCCCCCTCCGCGTCCTCTGCGCCTCTGCGGTGAATCACATTTTCAGCACCCTCAACTAAAGGGTGCTCAAAACTTTTCTTACAACGCTCGCAAGTTTCGCCCTCGTCGCCATTCTAAAGTCAAAGCAAGCGAGTCTCCCCGCACAGACTCTCGAAGACGAACGACGGCGGAGGTGTGTGATGAAGACGCAGAGAAAATTCTCAAGGGGGTTGAAGCTCGTTCTGGCGGTGGTGCTGCTCGCTGTCGGCGCGGTCGCATTCGCCGGTCAGCCTTTCGGCGCGGCGCGCGGGTATGACGCGCAAGACAAAGGCGCGGAGAAGCCTGCGGAGGCCGAGGCCAAGCAGGTGAAGATTGATCTCGGCAAAGCCGTCAAGGTTAAGCTGCCGGCTAATATGCCCAACCTGACTCCGACATCGTTCGTGACGGCGGACGGCAAGCGCGGCTGGGCCGTGCGCGTTCCCGGCAATCAGCCGCTCGCGACGCCCGCCTACGCCAAAGGCGTGCTGTTCATCGGCGGCGGCTACGGCTCGCACGACTTCTACGCCTTCGACGCGAAGACCGGAAAGCTCGTCTGGAAGATTAAGACATCGGACGATGGGCCGACCGGCGCGGTGGTCGAGGACGGCCTCGTCGCCTTCAACACGGAGAGCTGCACGCTCATCGTCGTTGACGCGAAGACCGGCAAGCTCGTCTGGCAGGAGTGGCTCGGCGACCCTCTGATGAGCCAGCCCGCCATCTCGAAGGGGCGCGTCTTCATGGCCTACCCCTCAAGCGGTCGCGCAGGCCATCAGAACTTCACTTCAAACCAAGCGCATAAGAGTGCCGCCGCGCAAGTCCCGCCGAAACCCGTGCAGCAAGTCCCGCAAACGGCGAAGCAGGGCGATGACGCGGCGGAAGTCGGCAGTCACAAACTTCTGTGCGCCGACCTGAAGACGGGCAAGCACATCTGGGAGCGCGCCATCTCCGCGGACGTGATAAGCGCGCCCGTCGTCTCCGAAGGCAAGGTCTACTTCACGACCTTCGACGGAACTTCGTACTGCCTCGACGCAGAGAAAGGCAGCGTCGTCTGGAAGAAGGAGAACGCGGGCACGAGCGCGCCCGTAGTGGTCGCGGGCGAGGTCTTGATGACGCAGAAGGAGGAGCGCGACAACAAATCATACGAGGGCCTGAAGCGGCTCGACGCGAGCGGCGACGACAAGGACAAGCGGCTCATCGCGAGCGAAGAGGCCGCGTACCTCGACGAGAACAAGGGCGGCGGCGTCGCGCTCAAGGCCGAAGCGCAGAGCGCGCTCGACTCTTCGGTAGGCTTCGGGAGCGCGCCCGCGGCGGCGCAGCTCGACCGTGCGAACAGTCACATCGGCGTCAACACGGTAGTCGGCGGCTGGGCCTATCAAGGCTCGCGCGCTGCATACAGCAGGGGGCAGATGCTCAACGCGCAGGGGCGTTATCTCAACTCTGTGAACGCGAAGAGCGGCGGCCTCTCTTGGCGCGCGGAGGTGAGCGGCGGCGGACTCGCGGCGGACTCGCAGGTCTTCTCGCCGCCCGCGCTCGGCGAGCAGTTCATATATCTCAGCAGCTCACTCGGTCATCTCTTATCAGTTAACCAGAAAGGCGGCGAAGTCGGCTTCATGTACGAGTTCGGCGAACCGATGGTCTTCCAACCCGCGCTCGCCGAAGGCAGCGTCTACGTCGGCACCTCGAACGGCCTCCTCATCTGCCTCAAGACCGGCTCGCCCGACGCCGACGGCTGGTACGCATGGGGCGGCAACGCGGAGCACAACAAGAACAGGTGAAGGAAAGTCAGAAGTCAGAACGCTGAACGCTGAACTGAAAGACAATTTCTCTCAGTTCAGCGTTCAGCGTTCTGACTTCTGACTTTCTGCTGTGGTTATCCACAGCTCGCATCGGCGGGGCGTGCGTTGCCCGTGTGGCGGCAGGCACGCCTCAACACTGTCTGTGCCCGTCTCGCGTTGCCCGCCCGCTTCAAATACAATTCACCCCGCGCCGTCGCCGCCGAGCGAAAAAGGCGAGACAATTTTTGACAGTCGTGGTAGTTTAAGCGAACCCGATTGACCGACTTGCTTCTTCAACAATTCTTAGAAAAGATGCGACCCCCTCTGCGTCTCATTCTCGGCCTCTCCAGCGCCGCTCTCGCGCTATACCTCTTCGCAGCTTGCGGCAAGACTCCCCCGCGCACCGTCGCGTTAGGCGAAGCGCGCGCCGCCGCCGCCACGGTGCCCGCCGAATCGCGCTGGGACGACTCGGATGCGGACGGCATCCCCGACCGCGCGGAGCTTCGCACCTACGGCGACCGCGAGAACTTCAAGCGCTGGTTCACGGCCATCGCCGAAGCGCAGTTCTACGAGGTGAGCAAGGAGTGGAACGCAGAGCAGCGCGACTGCGGCGGGTTAGTCCGCTTCGCTTGGCGCGAGGCCCTGCGCTCGCACGACCGCGCGTGGTTTCAGAGGATGGGCGAAGCCTTCGACCCCGTAGCGCCCGACGTTCGCGCATACACGCTTGAGCGCAGCCCCGTCGGCGAAAAGCTCTTCCGCACAGCCTCAGGCTCCTTCGACGAAGCGAACCTCGCGGACGGCACGCTCGCCGAGTTCGCCGACGCACGCACGCTCAAAAACTTCAACACAGTCTTCCTGAGCCGCACTCGCGCCGAAGCCGAGGCCGGCGACCTGCTCTTCTTTCAACAGACGTTCGCGCAGAAGTACCCGTACCACGTGATGATTTATTTGGGCCGCGCGCGCACCGACGCGGAGGGCGCGGATGATTGGGTTGTCTATCACACCGGCGCGTCGCCCGTAGACGCGGGAGAGGTCAGAAAGGTTCGTCTCTCCGTCCTTGAGCGTCATCCCGACCCGCGCTGGCGTCCCGTTGCGAGCAACCGAAACTTCTTGGGCTTTTACCGTCTCAAGATTCTGCAATGAAAGAAGTAGATAGTAGACAGTAGTCAGTAGCCAGTAGAAAACTTTATGTATCGAACGGCCAAAATGAAAACACTGACGCCCGCGATGCGGAGCCTGCTGGCTACTGACTACTGTCTACTGACTTCTTCGGAGAACTTATGTCCCGTCGCACACTTCTAACATCCTTCGTCGTCTATCTCGCCGCCGCGCTTCTGGTCGTCGGCTTCGTCGTCCTGCGCGTGAAGACGCTGCACAGCTTCGCGGCGCAGACCGCGCCCGAAGAGTTGCCCTACGGCGGGCGCGCGCCCGTGCCGCCCGACGAGCACGCGAAGCCTTTCTTCTCGGTTCACACGAACCGCACGTATGCTACGACCGACCGCGCGCGCCTCTGGATCAACTATCGCGGCGTTGACGCGCTCGACTTCCGCGTCTACCGCGTCAAAGACCCTGTGAAGTTTTTCCGCGGCCTCGACAATCCGCATCAGGTCGGCGAGGACGAGCAGTCGGAAGTCGGCGAGATGATTAAGCGCAAGCCGACATTTTTGGAGAAGCTACGGCAGTTCAAGAGC
>Ga0190275_10001435_pt1 | contig 17719 bp, 18 predicted proteins | sample Popmic550T_FD_133745 | JGI IMG/M metagenome (GOLD analysis project Ga0190275, IMG submission 133745) | Populus adjacent soil microbial communities from riparian zone of Yellowstone River, Montana, USA - 550 T | ecosystem: Environmental > Terrestrial > Soil > Riparian zone > Trees stand | place...
CCCGGCGACCGAATTGCTGCGCCACCATCTCGATCCGAACAACCATAATGGCGCGGTCTTCCTGGGGCTGAACGGCCTCGTCGTGAAGAGCCACGGCAGCGCCACCGACAAGGGCGTCGCCAACGCGATAAGGGTCGCGGCGCGGATGGTGCGCGAGGATATTACCCGCAAGATCGCCGAGGATCTGGCCAACGTCTCGGCCAAGACCGCCGAGCTGGCCGCGGCGAAATGACCAGACGCGCCTGTATCGCCGGCACCGGCTCGGCGCTGCCGCCCAACCGCGTGACCAATGCCCAGTTGGCGGAGCGGGTCGACACCACCCACGAATGGATCGTCGAGCGCACCGGGATCGAGGCGCGCCATATCGCGGGCGAGGGCGAGACCACGGCGACGCTGGCGACCGAGGCGGCGCGCAAGGCGCTGGCGGCGGCGGGGTTGGGGGCGGACAAGATCGGCCTGATCGTGCTCGCCACCGCGACTCCGGACCAGACCTTTCCGGCCAGCGCGACGCTGGTCCAGACCGCGCTCGGGATCGACGATTGCATCGCCTTCGACGTCCAGGCGGTCTGCACCGGTTTCCTGTACGCGCTCTCGATCGCCGACAATATGATCAAGGGCGGGATGGCCGACCATGCCCTGGTGATCGGCGCGGAGACCTTCAGCCGGATCCTCGACTGGGAGGATCGGGCGACCTGCGTCCTGTTCGGCGACGGCGCCGGCGCGGTCGTGCTGAGCGTCGAGGAGGGGAGCGGCACACGCGACGATCGCGGCATTTTGGCCAGCAAGCTCCACGCCGACGGGCGGCACAATCAATTGCTCTATGTCGACGGCGGCGTTTCGACCACGGGCACGGTCGGCAAGCTTAGGATGAAGGGCAAGGAGGTGTTCCGCCACGCGGTCACCAACCTCGCCGCCGTGCTCGGCGAGACCCTGACCGCGGCCGGCCACGCGGTCGAGGAGATCGACTGGGTGGTGCCGCACCAGGCGAACAAGCGTATCCTCGATGCGACCGCCAAAAAACTCGCGCTCGATCCGGCCAAGGTGATCATCACCGTCGATCAGCACGCCAACACCTCGGCCGCCTCGGTGCCGCTGGCGCTCGACACCGGCGTTCGCGACGGACGAATCAGGCGCGGCGACCTGCTGGTGCTGGAGGCGATGGGGGGCGGCTTTACTTGGGGCGCAGCGGTCGTCCGCTACTGACCGGGATATTTTTACGGCCATGTAACGAAACTGCCGCAGAGTCTCATTGCGCTTGGCTTGATGGGCGACTAAGGTCCTGAAAACGCGCTTGGAGGGGGAAATGCCGATGGCCGACGCAGGCTCGATCAGGAAACCGTCCGTGGGTACGCTGACCCGCGCGGACCTCGCCGATACCGTCCATCGCGAAATCGGCCTCAGCCGCGCCGAATCGGCGGGCATCGTCGAACGCGTGCTCCACCATATGTGCCACGCTCTGTCCGATGGCCAGAATGTGAAGATTTCCGGCTTCGGCAGCTTCATCCTGCGCGACAAAGGCGAGCGGGTCGGCCGTAACCCCAAGACCGGCGTCGAAGTGCCGATCGCGCCGCGCCGGGTCCTGACCTTCCGCGCCAGTCAGATCATGCGCGAGCGGATCGCCAGCTAAGCCGCTGATGCTCGAACCGCGCGCCAAGGGCGAACACGCCTTTCGGACGATTGGAGAGCTCGCCTCGGAGCTGGGCGTGCCCCAGCATATATTGCGCTATTGGGAAACCCGCTTCGCCCAGCTGAAGCCGCTGCAGCGCGCCGGCAACCGTCGCTATTACAGGCCCGACGACGCCGAGCTGGCGCGGCGGATCCACCGCTTGCTCAACCAGGACGGCTATACGATCCGCGGGGTCCAGCAATTGCTGGACAAGGGCCGCGCGGACGAGGGCGAGCGGGTGGTGCCGGTGGAGGCTGTTGCGCCCGCCGCTCCAGTGGATGCCGGCGCGGGTAGTACGTTCCCAGCGACCGAGATCAGGGCGATCCGCGATCGGTTGGCCGAGGCCCTGCGCGAAGACTGATCCCCCCATCGTCAGATGAGTGTGCGGCCGAGCCCGGACTTCAGCCGCCGCGACTTCAGTCAGCCCCATCCGGGCCCAAAGCGGGATCGAGGTCGCGCGGGCGGAGGAAGCGGGTGAGGGTGGCGGTGCCTTCGTCGATCTCGGCCCAGCTTTCGACGGCGAAGCTGAGCTCGGCGAGCGCGCCCGTGGGATATTTCACGGCCATCAGGTCGCGCTTCTCGCCTTTGGCCGAGAGCAGCAAGGCAAGCTCCTCGGTGCCCGGATTGTGGCCGACCAAGAGCAGGCTTTGGGCGTCGTCGTCGGTTTCCCGGGCGAGCGCCAGCAGGGTCCGGGGCGCGGCGAGGTAGATACGCTCGTCGAAGCAGGCGGGGAGCGGGCCGTAGCTTGTCGCCGCTTCTTCCAGGGTTTCGGTGGTGCGTTGGGCGGGCGAGGCGAGGATCAGATCGAAGCGAAGCCCGAGGCGCTTCATCTCGGCGCCGAGCGCGCGCGCGGCCTTGCGACCGCGGCCATTGAGCGGCCGATCGAAATCGCGCTGGCCGGGAATCGCCCAGGAGGATTTAGCGTGGCGAAGCAGGGTCAGCGTCTTCATGCACTCGCTCGCTGGAGGAATTGAGGCTCGTCCTTACCCGATCGATCGCCGCCGCCAAAGGGACGCGTGACACGGCGACGCCGGGCGGGAAGGCGTTGAGCAGCCGCGACGGCGTCGCCGCCGACAGCAGCACGAACACGCCCCGGTCGTCGCGGCCCCGGATCAGCCGGCCGAACGCCTGGGCCAGGCGGGCGCGAACCACCCGATCGTCATAGGCCGAGCCGCCCCCGGCGGCGCGCCGCGCGGCGTGGAGCACATTGGGCCGCGGCCAGGGCACGCCCTCCATCACCACCAGCCGGAGCGAATGGCCGGGGACGTCGACGCCGTCGCGCAACGCGTCGGTGCCGAGCAGGCTGGCATGGGGATCGTCGCGGAAGATATCGACCAGCGTGCCGGTGTCGATCGGATCGACATGCTGGGCATAGAGCGGCAGGCCGATACGGGCGAGCCGATCGGCGATGCGGGCGTGGACGGCCTTCAGCCGCTGGATCGCGGTGAACAGGCCAAGGGTGCCGCCCTCCGCCGCCTCAATCAGCCGCGCATAGGCGCCGGCCAGAGCGGCGGGATCGCCCTTCCTGACGTCGGTGACGACCAGCACCTCGCTGTTCGCGCCATAATCGAACGGGCTCGCCGTCTCGAAGCGGCCGGCCGGGCGGGAGAGATGGGCGGCGCCGGTGCGCGCCTCCGCGCCCGCCCAGTCGCCGCCGCCGCGCAGGGTCGCCGAGGTGACGAGGACGCCGTGAGCGGGCTTGAGCACCGCTTGCGCAAGCGGCCGGGTCGGATCCAGCCAGTGGCGGTGAAGGCCCGCATCATATTCGCGGCCCTCGACCCGCTCGACGCAAAGCCAATCGACGAAATCGGGATCGGCCGGGCCGCCGATGCGGGCGGTGAGCGCGATCCAGGCCTGCAGCGTCTGGGTGCGCCAGCCAAGCCCGCCGATCGCGCCTTCGACCCGGGCGCGAGCCTGCGTATCGAGCCAGTCGGGCGCGTCCTCGAGCACCGCTTCGAGGCGCTTGGTCAGGGCGACGAGCGGGCGGAGCAGCGATTCGAGCGCCTCGAGCGCGGGCGCGGCGGCCTCGACCAGGGCCGGATCGGGCTCGGCCAGTTCGGTTTCGAGGCCATAGCCCGCATCCTGCGCGGTGGCGCGGGCGTAGACGGTGCCGCGCACGGCGGCGAACAAAGCCTCGACCGGGCCGAAGGGCTGGCCTTCGGAGAGCCGCTGCAGCCAGCTGTCGGCGGGCAGCGCGCCGGCCATCTGCACCGCCGTGTCGAGCGCGAGCGCACCGCCCTCGTCATAGGAACAGACGTCCATCAGCCGGGCGGCGAGGCCGCGGCGGCGGCCCCGGCTCTTGCCCTCGGGGCCGACGATCCAGCGGCGAAGCTCGATCGCCTCCTGGCCGGTGAAGGCGGTGGCGAAGGTCGAATCGGCCGCTTCGAAGAGATGGTGGCCCTCGTCGAACACGATCCGGGTCGGCGCCCGGCCCTCCTCGCGACCGCGCGCGGCGTTGACCATGACCAGGGCATGGTTGGCGATGACGAGATCGGCGTCCTGGCTGGCGCGGGCCGAGCGCTCGATGAAGCAGCGGCGGTAATGCGGGCAGCCTGCATAGACGCATTCGCCGCGCCGGTCGGTCAAGGCGGTCGCGCCGGCGCGGCGGAAGAGCGAGGTCAGCCAGCCCGGCAGATCGCCGCCGACCATGTCGCCGTCTTTGGTGTAAGCCGCCCAGCGCGCGGCCAATTGGGCGAGGATCGCGGCGCGGCCGGCGAAACCACCCTGGAGCGCGTCTTCGAGGTTCAGCAGGCACAGATAATTTTCGCGGCCCTTCCGGATCACGATCTTGCGGCGGCGTTCCTTCGCGTCGGGGATGAGGCGCGCGCCTTCGCGGTCCAATTGCCGCTGCAGCGCCTTGGTGTAGGTCGAAATCCAGACCGCGCCGTCGGCCTGCTCGGCCCAAAGCGAGGCGGGGGCGAGATAGCCGAGCGTCTTGCCGATCCCGGTGCCGGCTTCGGCGAGCAGCATATTGGGTTCGTCCTCGGCGCGGCGCGGCGCGAAGATCGCGCAGGCGGCCTCGGCATAATCGCGCTGGCCCTGGCGCGGCTCGGCATTTTGGCCAGTGAGCGCGGCGAGGCGGGCGGTGGCTTCGGCTTCGTCGATGCGGACCGGGCGGGGCTGGGCGCGGCCGCCGCTCTCCTCCCATTCGGGCAGGCGGCTGAACAGCCAGGGTTCGTCGCGCTCCGGCTTGGGCAGCCGCTCGGCGATCGCCGGCGCCCAGGGCCAGCGCAGCCGCCACAGCGCCTGTGCCGAGGCCCAGGCGCCCTCGCGCTCGGGCCAGTCGCCCCTGAGCGTGTCGAGCAGGGTCGCCGCCGCCTCGCGCAGGAAGGGCGCCGCCGCCTCGTCGCGCGCGGGTTCCGCCAGGCCGAGGGCGGCGGCGAGGCCCTTGGGCGTCGGCACCGCGAACCGCGCCGGATAGACGAAGGCGAACAGCTCGAGGAGGTCGAGGCCAGACAATTCGGGATAGCCGAGCCGGCTGCCGATCAGCGGCGCATTGAGCATCAGCATCGGCGTCTCGGCCGCCCGCGCGATCGCGCCGCCCCGGCCGACGCCCTCGACGCGGCCGTCCGGCAAGGCGATCCAGATCCCGCCATGGGTTGCGTGGAGCGCGGGATAAGGCAAAGAGGCGGCCATTCGCACAGCCATGGATCAGGCGGAACGAAAGGGCAACTCTTTGGCCATTCCAACGGAATTGCGCGACGCCGCGATGGTCAGCAAGGCCTGGCCCTATGAAGAGGCGCGCAAGCTTTTGAAGCGCTATCCGGACGGGCCGCCGGCGGGCGGGATCGTGTTCGAGACCGGCTATGGGCCGTCGGGCCTGCCGCATCTCGGCACCTTTCAGGAGGTGGCGCGGACCTTGATGGTCCGCCATGCGCTCGCCGAGCTGGTCGACTGGCCGAGCCGGCTGATCGCCTTTTCCGACGATATGGACGGGATGCGCAAGGTGCCCCCCGGGGTGCCGCATCAGGATATGATGCACGCGCATCTCGATCAGCCCTTGTCGAAGGTGCCCGATCCGTTCGGCTGCGGCCATGCCTCCTACGCCGATCACAATAACGGCATCCTTCGCCAGTTCCTCGAGCGGTTCGGCTTCGACTACGAGTTCATGGCCTCGTCGCAGGCCTATGTGTCGGGGCGGTTCGACGCGACGCTGAAAGCGGTGCTTCGCCATTATGACGCGATCATGGGGGTGATGCTGCCGACCTTGGGCGAGGAACGGCGGAGGAGCTATTCGCCGGTGCTGCCGATCAGCCCGGCGAGCGGCAAGGTGCTGCAGGTGGCGATCGAAGTGCTCGACGCGGAGAGCGGCCTGATCGCCTTCGAAGATGAGGGCGAGCGGGTCGAGCGCTCGATCCTGGCGGGCGGCGCCAAGCTGCAATGGAAGGTCGATTGGGCGATGCGCTGGGTCGCGCTCGGCGTCGATTACGAGATGTCGGGCAAGGACCTGATCGATTCGGTCACGCAAAGCTCCAAGATCGCGCGGATCCTCGGCGCCCGCCCGCCCGAGGGCTTCAATTACGAGATGTTCCTCGACGAGAATGGCGAGAAGATCTCGAAGACCAAGGGCAATGGCGTCACCATCGACGAATGGCTGGCCTACGCGCCGGAGGAGAGCCTTGCTTTCTACATCTATCGCGACCCCAGGAAGGCCAAGCAGCTGAGCTTTTCCGTGATCCCCAAGGCGGTCGACGAATATCAGCAATTCCTCGCCGCCTATCCGGGGCAGGAGTGGAAGGAGCGGCTCGGCAATCCGGTCCATCACGTCCACGCGGGCGCAGTACCGGCCGCGCGGATGCCGATCAGCTTCGCGCTTTTGCTCAATCTGGTCGCGGTCGCCTCGACCGACGACAAGGACCTGCTCTGGGGGTTCGTGCGGCGCTATTGCCCCGAGGCCGCGCCCGACACGCATCCCGAGCTCGACCGGCTGCTCGATTTCGCATTGGCTTATTTCCGCGATTTCATCGCCGATGCGCTGATCCACCGGGCCCCCACCCAGATGGAGGCGGCGGCGCTCAGCGATCTCGACGCGCGGCTGGCGGCGCTGCCCGAGGAGGCCGATGCGGAGGCCATCCAGTTCGAGGTCTATGAGGTCGGCAAGCGGCACCCGTTCGAGTCGCTGCGCGACTGGTTCAAGGCGCAATATGAGATATTGCTCGGCACCTCGCAGGGCCCCCGCATGGGCAGCTTCATCGCGCTTTACGGGATCGCCAACAGCCGCGCTCTGATCGCCGAGGCGCTCGCGCGCGATGGCGATGAAGCGGGGCAGACGGGCGCGATTTAGCCGCTAAGATGGCCGCCATGGGGCGGATGGTCGGACTGTTGCGGGCGGTGAATGTCGGGGGCCGCAAGCTGCCAATGGCCGAGCTGCGCACGCTTTGTGACGGGCTCGGCTGGGCGGATGTCGTTACCTATATTCAGAGCGGCAATGTCGTCTTCACCGCCGACTGCGCGGCGGGCGAAGCGGAAGCCGCGCTGGAAGAGGCGATCCGCGAGGCATTCGGCTTCGAGGTGCCGACCGTCGTCCGGACCGCCGAGCAATGGCGCGGTTATGCGCCGGCCAACCCCTTTCCCGAAGCCGCGCGCGACACGCCCAATTATCTGCTGATGCTGCTGTCGAAACGGCCCCCCGCCCCGGATGCGGCCGAGGCCATTCAGGCGCGCGCCGCGGCCGGCGAGCTGGTGGCCCAAGCCGGCGACGCGCTCTGGATCCACTTTCCGGCCGGTTCGGGCACGTCGAAGCTCACGCCGTCGTCGATCGACAAGGCGATCGGCGCGCCCGCGACCAGCCGCAATTACCGCACCGTGGTGAAGCTTCAGGAGATGCTCGCTCTATGCCCGCAGCCCCGCTCATCCCCCGCAAATATTGGGTCATCGCCTTCGGTCTGGTCGCGGTGATGGCCGCGATTCTGCTCGCCATGGGCCGCGAGCCGATCTGCACCTGCGGCACCGTCAAGCTGTGGGTCGGCACCGTCCACGGGCCAGACAACAGCCAGCATCTCGCCGATTGGTACACGCCGAGCCACATCATCCACGGCTTCCTCTTCTACATGCTGGGCTGGCTGTTTTTGCAGCGCAATCCGCCCGGCGACAGGCTGCTCGGCGCGGTGGTGATCGAGGCGGCCTGGGAAATCCTCGAGAACAGCCCGCTGATCATCGACCGCTATCGCGAGGCGACGATGGCGATGGGTTATTCTGGCGACAGCGTGATCAATTCGGCCGCCGACGTGCTGTGGATGATCCTTGGCTTCGGCATCGCCCGGCGCATTCCGGTTTGGGCGACGGTGGCGCTCGCGCTCGCGTTCGAGCTGCTCACCCTTTGGATGATCCGCGACAATCTGACGCTCAACGTGCTGATGCTGGCCTGGCCGATCGACGGCATCCGCGCCTGGCAGGGAGGACTTTGATGAAGAGGTACATGCTCTTGCTCGCGCCGCTCGCCGCAGCGCTCCCATCTCTGCCCGCCGAGGCGGCGCCGCGGATCGCGCGCTGCGTGGTCTCCGCCGCCGGCGCCGCCACTTGGCGCGGACCGTGCTGGTTCGAGGCCGCTCGCGGCGGCAGCTTCGAAGTCGCGCCGCAGCGCGGCAGCTTCGCCGACGAGGTGGGCTCGATCAGCGTGTCGATCGTCCGCCCCGGCCTCGCCGAAGTGCGCGGCCTCACCAACCGCGGCATCAACTCGCGCTGGGGCGAAGCGCGCCGGTCGCAACGCGACCGCGCCTGCTGGGTGGGGGAGGATTTCTCGGTCTGCGTTTACTAGGTGTCGATCGACATGACGCTCCGTTTGCCCTGAGCCTGTCGAAGGGCTTTTCTTTCCTTCATTGCTGGACAGTAAAAGGAGAGAGCTTCGTACAGGCTCAGCCCGAACGGTGTAATTAGGATCGAGCCACTGGGGCCTCAGCGCCCCAGCATATTCTCCGGGATTACCACGCGGTCGAAGGTGGCTTCGTCGACGAGGCCGAGCTCGATCCCCGCCTGCTTGAGCGTCAGCCCCTTCTTGTGGGCGTGCTTGGCGATCGCGGCGGCGTTGTCGTAGCCGATTTCGGGGGCGAGAGCGGTGACCAGCATCAGCGAGCGGTTCATCAGTTCGGCGATGCGGCTTTCGTCGGGCTCCATCTCGTCGAGGCAGCGGGCGGTGAAGCTTTCCATGCCGGTCGCCAAGATGTCGATCGAGCGCAGAACGGCGGCGGCCATCATGGGCTTGAACACGTTCAATTCCATATGGCCCTGAAGGCCGCCGACGGTGATCGCGACATGATTGCCGATCACCTGCGCGCAGACCATGGTCAGGCTCTCGGCCTGGGTCGGGTTGACCTTGCCGGGCATGATCGAGCTGCCCGGCTCATTCTCCGGAAGGCGCAATTCGCCGAGACCGCAGCGCGGGCCCGAGCCCAACAGGCGGATGTCGTTGGCGATCTTGGAGAGCGAAACGGCGAGCACGTTGAGCGCGCCCGACAGCTCGACCAAAGTGTCGTGGCTGGCCAAGGCCTCGAACTTGTTGGGTGCCGTTTCGAAGGGCAGGCGGGTGAGTTTGGCGATCTCCTCGGCGAACTTCTCGCCGAAGCCCGGCGGCGCATTCAGCCCGGTGCCGACCGCGGTGCCGCCCTGGGCGAGATGATAGAGCCGGGGAAGCACCGCCTCGAGGCGGGCGCGGGCGGATTCGATCTGCCAGGCGTAGCCCGAGAATTCCTGACCCAAAGTGAGCGGGGTCGCGTCCTGCAAATGGGTGCGGCCGATCTTGACGATGTGGTCCCAGGCCTCGGCCTGGGCGGCGAGCCGGCGGTGGATCGTGGACAGCGCGGGGAACAGGCGGTGGTTGACCGCGCGCGCGGCGGCGACGTGCATCGCGGTCGGGAAGCTGTCGTTCGACGATTGGCCGCGATTGACATGATCGTTGGGGTGGACCGGCTCCTTGCCGCCGCGGGTGCCGGTGAGGATTTCGTTGGCGCGGCCGGCGATCACTTCATTGGCATTCATGTTGGATTGGGTGCCGGAGCCGGTCTGCCAGATGACCAGCGGGAATTGCTCGTCATGGATGCCGGTCGCGACTTCGCCCGCGGCCTGCTGGATCGCTTCGGCGAGTTCGGCGTCGAGACCGCCGTCGCGGGCGTTGACCCGGGCCGCGGCCTGCTTGACGAAACCCAAAGCGTGGACGATCTCGACCGGCATCCGCTCCTGCTGGCCGAACGGGAAATTCTCGATCGAACGCTGGGTCTGCGCGCCCCAATAGCAATCGGCGGGGACCTCGATCGGGCCGAAGCTGTCGGTCTCGGTCCGGCTCGTGCTGACGCTCATCTTTGGGCCCCTCGCTGTTCCCTTGTGCATTAGAGCGAAGGCCGGCGCGGGTGAAGGGGCTAAGGACCCTAACGGCCGGCGATGACGCCCTCGATCCAGCGCGCGTAGGCCGAGATGCGGGTGTAGACCATGAGCGGCGCGGCGGCGCCGCAGCCCGAGCCGAAGCTGACCAGGCCGACAAGCCGGTCGCCGGCCTCGTCGCGCCCGGCGATCAGCGGCCCGCCCGAATCGCCCAAGCACGCGCCGCGGCCGGCGGCGCCCGGGCCGCCCGCGCAGAGCTGATAATTCCCGGTCGCCTCGCCGCCGAGGCCCAGCGCCGCGGCGCATTCGGCCGGGTCGACCAGCGGCACCCGGGCCTGGCGAAGCGCGTCCGAAAGCTGGGCGAGCGGGCGGCCGTCGCGGTCGGTGGCGCGGGCGGCGAGCAGGCCCTCATAATAGCTGCCGAAGCCGAGCATGATGGCGCCGCCGTCCTCGTCGTCGCCATAGCCTTGGGCGAGGGTCGCGGTCAGCGGCCCCGCCTCCTCGTCGAGCCGGACGAGAGCGATGTCGTTGGCCTGGCTGGCCGAATCGTAATCGGGGTGGACGAAGACGCGGTCGAAGCGCACCTGCGCCTCGTCCGGCACTTCGGCGAGGCGGGCGCCGCCGACCTCGGCCCACAGGTCGCCGTCGCCATCGCCGATCCGCCGGCCGCGCGGATCGTGGAAGCAATGCGCCGCGGTCACGATCCAGCGCGGCGCGATCAGCGTGCCGGCGCAGAAATAGACCCTGCTCTCTCCCGACACGCGCGAGAGCGCGGCGACATAAGGGTAGCGAAGCGCATCGGCGGGGCCGCTCTGCGCGGCCGCTTGCCCGGCGGTGGCGAGGAGCGCCAGGATCGCCGCCCCCGCGGCGCCGGCCGCTCTATTTCTTGCGGCTGAAATCCACGGAAACCACATTGGAGCCGTCCTCCGTCGCGGCGGCCGCGCCCTCCCCGGCCGGTTGATCGTTCTCGGCGCGCTCATGATCCTCGGGCGCGCCCTCCTCGCCCTGCGCCTGGAATTGGAGCGCGAAGTTCACCGCCGGATCGACGAAGCCGGTGATCGCGGCGAACGGGATGGAGAGTTTGGACGGGGTCTGGTTGAAGCTCAAACCGACCTCGAAGCCGTCCTCGCGCACCTTCAGGTCCCAGAAGCGGTTCTGGATCACGATCGTCATCTCGTCCGGGAATTTCGCGGAGAGATGGCGCGGGATGTCGACGCCGACGGCGCCGGTCTTGAAGGTGATGTAGAAATGATGCTCGCCCGGGAGCCCGGTCGCCTCGACCTCGCCCAGCACCCGCCCGACCACGGCGCGCAGCGCCTCCTGGACGATCTCGTCATAGGGAATCAGGCTGTCGGGCGGCGCTTCGCTCATAAGCGCCGAGTCGTAGCGCCGCGCCGGAGTGGGTCAAGCACGTTGCGAATGGGGCGCGGCGGGCCTAGCTGGGGCCAGGACAAGGAGACGCCGTTGCCCCGACACCATGCCATGCAACCGCTCGCGGTGACGCAGCGATGACCCCCGACGAGCGGGAGGCGCAGGCGCGAAGCCGCTTCGTCGCGATCCAATTGACCAGGATTGGCGGGACGGTGATCGTCCTGCTCGCCTTGCTGCTCTGGCAGACCGACCGGTTCGTCGAGGGCGGCTCCATCATCGGCTTTCCGATCGCGCTGATCGGGCTTGCGATCAGCTTTCTGGGGCCCAAGCAGCTCGCCCGGCGCTGGCGGACGCCACCGCCCGGCTCGTGAAGCGCTTCTACCGCCAGGCGGCGGCGGACGCGGCCAACCGCATCCTGCTCGACGGCCGCCCGGTGAAGACGCCGAGCCGCCGGGAGCTGGCCGCGCCGACCGCGTCGCTGGCCGCAGCGATCGCCGATGAATGGAATGCGCAGGGCGACAAGATCGATCCGCGCGCGATGCCGCTCACCGGCCTGGCCAATGCCGCGCTCGACCGGGTCGCGCCGGACGCGCCCGCCTTCGCCGCCGGCCTCGCCAGCTATGGCGAATCGGATTTGCTTTGCTACCGGGCCGAGGGGCCGGCGCCGCTCGTCGCCCGCCAGGCCGAACATTGGGATCCGATCCTCGCCTGGGCGCGGCAGCGCTTCGATGTCGCATTCGAGGTGACCAGCGGCGTGATCCATGTCGGGCAGCCCCGGGCGACCGTCGAGCGGCTGCACGAAGCGGTGGCGTCGCGCGATCCGTTTGAGCTTGCCGGGCTTTCCCCGCTTGTCACGGTCTCGGGTTCGCTGCTGATCGCGCTTGGCCTGGCCGAAGGCGCGCTCGGCCTCGACGAGGCCTGGGCCGCGGCGACGCTCGACGAGCAATGGCAGGCCGAACAATGGGGCCAGGACGACGAAGCCGCCGCCGCGCTCGCCGGGCGCCAGCGCGACTTCGCTGCCGCCGCCCGCTTTCTGGCGCTGCTTTAGGCTTCCGGCGTCGCTTCGTGCGCCGTGACGACGGCCACCTCGCGCGGCACGAACCAGCGCGCGATGATGAGCCCGGCGACGATCAGCGCTACCGCCTCCGACACGAATAGATAGACCCAGTAGGTCCAGCCGAAATTGTTGAAGACGGGCTGGGCGAGGATCGTCCAGATGGTGATGCCGAGCGAGAACAAGACGACCATGCGGGCGGTCTCTCCGAAACTGTTCTCCTTGGCGACGGCGGCGATGCCGAAGGCGAGCAGCAGACCGGAGACGATCGCGAAGATGAGGCCGGGCAACATCATGCTCATATCCTCGGCCGCGAAACCGCCGGTGTTGAAATGGACCATCGCGATCGGGCCGCGTCCATAAGCCTCGGTCCCGAGCGGGGTCGAAGGGGTGGGAATGACGTAGGTCCCGGTGCCCGAGGCGTTGAGATTTTGCGCGAGCGCGTTCTGGACCGCGACGCTCTGCGCGTCGGTCGCCTTGGAAAAGGCGATTTCCGAAAGCGGCGAGCCCCAGAAGATGAAGCCGATGACGAATATGACGAGGCCGGCCACCAGCCCGCCGATCACGCTGCGTACCATCCCGTCTCTCCCCTTGTCCGAGCGGTCAGTCTAGACGCTGGGGCCCGACTCGCAAAGTCTCGCTTCAGCCGATCAGCTCGCGAACGAAATCGTGCAGGAAGACGCGCCTGGTCGCCTTCAGCCGCTCGGCTTTCAGGATATTGTGGACCAGCTCCCTGCACTTGTCGGCATTGTTGTTGATCAGGACATAATCATATTCCGCCCAATGGCTGATTTCGGCGGCGGCGCGGTCCATGCGCCGGGCGATGACCTCGTCGCTGTCGGTGCCGCGGGTGCGAAGGCGGCGCTCGAGCTCGGGCATCGAGGGCGGCAGGATGAACACCCGGACGATGTCGGGATCGACCTGCTTGAGCTGCTGGGTGCCCTGCCAGTCGATGTCGAGCAGGACGTCGCGGCCGCCTTCGATCACCCTCATCACTTCGGATTTCAAAGTGCCGTAGCGATGGCCGAAGACATGCGCCCATTCGAGGAAGGCGCCGTTCGCCACCAGTTCGTCGAAGCGTTCGTCCGACACGAAGTGATAATCCTCGCCGTCGTCCTCGCCGGGGCGGATCGGCCGAGTCGTCGCGCTGACCGACATGGCGACGCCGTCGTCCGCCTCCATCAGCATCCGCGCGATCGTGGATTTGCCCGCGCCCGAGGGGCTTGAAAGGACGAAAAGGAGGCCCCGCCGCTGGAATGCGCTTGCGATTTCCATGGGGGCTAGTGGCGGAGGCCGGCCCCTTGCGTCAAGAGTGTAGCGGGGATTCCGCGCTGCGCCGGTGAACCGGAGTGGGTAGACTGTCGATTGAACCACCCGTCATGCCAGCGAAGGCTGGCATCCAAGCCGATTTGGAGACCGTTACGGACGCCGCTTGGACCCCAGCCTTCGCTGGGGTGACGATGTAAATCAAACATGACCAGTCTTGATGCTCAGCCCGCCCGCCGCCGGGCGATCCAGTCGTCGATCTTGCGCTCCAGGATGGGCAAGGGGAGCGCGCCGGTCATCAGCACCTCGGCGTGGAATTCCCTGAGGTCGAAGCGGTCGCCGAGCGCCGCTTCGGCGCGGGCGCGAAGCTCGAGAATCTTGAGCTGGCCGAGCTTGTAGGCGAGCGCCTGGCCCGGGATGGCGATATAGCGTTCGACCTCGGCGGTCACCTCGGTCTCGCTCAGCCCGCTATTATCGAGCATGTAGCGAATCGCCTGCTCGCGCGTCCAACCCTTGGCGTGGATGCCGGTGTCGACGACGAGCCGCATCGCGCGCAGCATCTCGTCGTTCAGCCCGCCGAAGCGCTGATAGGGATCGGTCTCCATGCCGAGCTCGTCCCACAAGGTCTCGGCATAGAGCGCCCAGCCTTCGACATAAGCGGTGTTGCCGCCGAAGCGCATGAAGGCCGGCAGCGCCTCATTCTCGGCGGCGAGCATGATCTGGAAATGGTGCCCCGGCGCGCCTTCGTGGAGGTAGAGCGTCTCGTTGCCCGAGGTCCGCCGCGAGGGCAGATCGTAGGCGTTGTAGTAGAAGATGCCGGGCCGGGTGCCGTCGGGCGAGCCGTCCTGATAGGAACCGCCGGCCTCGTTGCGCTCGCGGAAAGCCTCGACCTCGCGAATCTCCAGCGGCGAGCGCGGGATGGTCGAGAAGAGCTCGCGGATGCGCGCTTCGACCCGGCGGCCGATCGCGTAATAATTTTCGCGCAGCCATTCGCGGCTTTGCGGCTCGAAGCGGGGATCGGTGCGGATGAAGGTGAAGAAGGCGGCGAGATCGCCCCGGAAATTGGTGCGACGGCGGATCTCGTCCATCTCGCCGCGGATCCGCGCGACCTCGGAGAGGCCGAGATTGTGGACCTCCTCGGCGCCCAGCGGCAGCGTGGTGTTGGTCTCGATCAGCCTTGCATAGAGCCGCTCGCCGCCCTGCATGTACATCAGGCCGGCGCCGTCGCGCGCGCGGGGCAGATATTCGTTCTGCAGGAAATCGCGCAGCCGGCGATAGGCCGGGAAGATCCCGTCGGCGATGATCGCGCGATATTCGCGGCGCAGGCGCACGCGATCGGCCTCCGGCACGGCCTCCGGGAAATTGTCGATCGGATCGTAATAGGTCGATGCCTCCGGCGCCTCGGCGAGCTGGGTATCGAGTTGCTGGATGACATTGCGGATGGTGAGCTTGGTATCGACCACGCCCGAGGCGAGACCCTGGCGGAAGCGGGCGATCGCCCGGTCGAGAGCCGGCACGAACTGGCGGTGGCGCGACAGATTGTTGTCATAGTCGCGAACCGTGGCGAACGGCGCCGCGCTCTGCCCGGAGGCGAAGGTCGGGTAGAAGGTGTGAACGCCGCCGAAGTGATTGATCGGGCGGACTTCGGTCAGAGCGAGCATGTCGGGCTGCAGATCGCGCAGATCGTTCTCGCGGGTATATTTGAAGACGTCGTAAGCGAGCCGGTCGGTGGCGTTCAGCGCGTCGCGGTCGATCCGGCGCAAGGCGGCGAGATCCTGCTCGGCGGCCCGGCGCTCGGCCGCGGTGGCCGCGTCGGTGTAGAAATCGCCGAGCCGATCGGCATAGCGCATGTCGCCGCGGAAGATCGCGGAGAGCGGGTTGCGGCGCAGGCTCGCCTCGTCGCTGGCGTGGAACAAAGCGCGCAGGCGCGCGCCCTCATCATTGTCGGCGGGGCGGGCGACGCCGGCGGGAGGTGCCGAGCCCTCGGTGGTCGCGCAACCGGCGAGGGCGATGATGAGCGCGAGCGCGGCGGTCCTTGCGGCCATGGTCGAATACTCCGGGGGGCGGGGCTGTGTTGTTTCCCTATAACGCTGCCGCGCCGGGCGGCAAGCGTCAGTAGGTCGGCATCGCGGACGGGGTCCAGGCCCGCTCGCGGTGCCATTTGGTGATGATATATTTGACTCCGGCGGCGACCGGCATGCCCTCGTGCAGGGTGAGCGGGTTGGGCTCGCCGATCGGATCGAGATTGTTCCAGGCGAGGAGGTTGCCGGCGACCGGCGCGACCTTGAGGCCGGCTTCGGGGAAGTGGGTCTCGCCGCCGGCTTCGGGCCGGTTGAGGAAGATCATCGCGGTCCAGGTGCGCTGGCCGCCGGTGCGCTCCATCTCGGGCCAATAAGGCTGGCCGGCATGGAAGAAATCGTGATGCGGCTTGAATTGCTGGCCGGGGGCGTAGCGCTGGCCCTGGATGGTCTCGCCACGCTCCGGATCGATGTCGAGCAATTGGGTGAGCCTGGCCTCGACCTTGCGAACGGTCTCGTCCCAGGGGGCGAGGTTGCAGCTTTCGCTGGTGCGATAGGCCGGGTCCGCGATGGGGGCGAGGATGGTGGACGGGACCCGATCGGCGTCGATCAGCCGGATCAGCGCGGCGCACTCTTGGCGGTCGAGGAACTGGCGGACGACGAACAGGTCGAGGCCCAAAGCGGGCAGCCGGAACGCCTTGGGGTTGCGCAGCAGGCGCTCGCGCACGCCTGCGCCGATGCGGATTCGATAATCGGCCCCCGCCGTCATTCGACCACGCGGCCGCGCACCATGGCGAATTCGACCCGGCCCAGCGCGGCGACGTCGGCGAGCGGATCGCCCTCCACCGCGATCAGATCGGCGGAGAAGCCGGGCGCGATCCGGCCGAGCTGATCCTCCATGCCGAGCAGCCGCGCGGCGCCGGTGGTCGCGGCGGCCAGCGCCTCGGCGGGGCTCATCCCGACGAGCTCGACGAGCAGCGGGAATTCCTCGGCGTTGCGGCCATGTTCGAACACCGCGGCATCGGTGCCGAAGATCACCGGGACGCCGGCGGCGCGGGCGGCGCGGGCGGCCTGGCCGACCCGGGCGAGGGTTTCGCGCACCTTCACCGCCACCGCCGGGGTGAAGCGGTTGGCGGCGAGGCCCTCGCGGATCCCGGTGAAGGCCATCAGGGTGGGCACGAAGGCGGTGCCGGTGCGGCGCATCGCGGCGATCGCGGCGGCGTCGGCGAAGGTGCCGTGCTCGATCGAATCGACGCCGGCGCGGGCCGCCGCCTCGATCCCGCGCGCGCCATGGGCATGGGCGGCGACGCGCAGGCCGAGCGAATGGGCGGTGGTGACGATCGCGCGCATCTCCTCGTCGGTGAAATGCGCTTCGAGGCCCCGCGCCTGCTGCGAGAGCACGCCGCCGGTGGCGGTGAACTTGATCACCTGGGCGCCGCCGCGGGCGAGCTCGCGGACCCGCTCGGCGCATTCGACCGGGCCGGTGCAGGTGTTGCCGCCGGACAAAGCGGCGATCACTTCGGGACGGAAGCCGGTGACGTCGCCATGGCCGCCGACGATCGAGATCCCCGGCCCGGCGGCGACGATCCGCGGGCCGGCGATCAGGCCCTCGGCGGTGCCTCTGGCGAGCGCGAAGCCGACCCGTGGCGGCGAGCCCAGATCGCGCACCGTGGTGAAGCCGGCGCGTGCGGTGACTCGCGCGTTGCGGACGCCGCGAAGCATCGCGAACTCGTCGGTATCGACCGCCTCGTCGCGCCAGTCGCCGCCGGGATCTCCGGCAAGGTGGACGTGCATGTCGATCAGCCCGGGCAGCACGGTGCGCGCCGAATGATCGATCAGGGTGGCGCCGGCGGGCGGCGGGGTCAGGCCCGCCGTGACGCTTTCGATGCGGCCGTCGACGATGGTGATGGTGGACGGGCCCTGCGCGGGGCGCGAGGCATCGGTGATGAGCCGGCCGGCATGGACGATCACGGTCTGGGCGAGCGCGGGCAGCGGCGCGACCAGGAGCAGGAGGGCGGCAAGCAGGCGTGC
>Ga0190275_10001436_pt1 | contig 17718 bp, 10 predicted proteins | sample Popmic550T_FD_133745 | JGI IMG/M metagenome (GOLD analysis project Ga0190275, IMG submission 133745) | Populus adjacent soil microbial communities from riparian zone of Yellowstone River, Montana, USA - 550 T | ecosystem: Environmental > Terrestrial > Soil > Riparian zone > Trees stand | place...
AGCGGGTGCTTCGCCTGCACGCCCGGGTTGTAAATGCTCACCCGCGTCGCCTCGATGTCCTTGCCGACGATCGGGAGGAGCGCCGACTTCTGCCGGGCGAGTGACACCGGGTGGTCAATCGCGTACTGGAAGAAGTCGCCGAGCTTCCCCGCGGTGGCGGCGTCGATGACGGCCGCGGTGCCGAGCCGGTCGGCGAGGTCCTTCCCGATCTCGGTCGCCGTGCCGCGGCCCTCGCCACTGGCACGCTGCGGCGCGAGCCGTAGGCGCGGGTTTCCCGCCTCCGGGAACGACGCCTCCGCCTCGCCACCGGCCCGGCCGCCGGGCGGGTTGCCGACGAAGCCGCCGCCACCGAGGAACTGCCCCCCGCCTCCCCCGAACCCACCGCCCCCGAACCCGAACTGCCCGCCGCCGTAGCCGCCGAGGCCGACGATGCCGCCCTGGTTGCCGCCGCCGAAGAACGGGTTCGCGCCGCCCTGTCCGCCGCCGAAGAACGGGTTCCCCATCGCCCCCGGATCGACGCGCACGCCGCGCTGGGCGAAGCCGCCGTCGTAGGTCGGCGGCCGCAGCGACGCGAACAACTCCGGCTCGACGGTCGGCCGGGGCACGAACAGCGGGTCGTACAGGTCCATCTTGAAGCTGATCGGCCGGCCGCTGATCAGCGCCATCCGCACGTTCGACCAGTCCTCGTCGGTCGTGTTCTCGACGATCGCCCACCCCTGCAGGTACGGCTTGCCGCCCTTGCCCTGCGCGTCGAGGACGAGGCGGTACGAGGTCTTCCACACCGGCGACTCGATCACGTACCCGACCTGCACGCGCCGCTTGCCGTCGCCGGCGAAGTGGACGCTCACCGCCTTCTTCTGGGCGTCGTGGTTCCGCGCCAGCACCTCCAGCGCCCGGCGGAACTCCGACTCCAGCACCGGGTTCAGGAAGCGCAGCTGCTGCACCTCCTGCAGGCGCACGCTCCGCAGCCCCTCGGCACACCACATGTTCAGCACCTGCACCGGCATCTGCGTCTGACCCACCGGCACCGCCTGCAGCTCGATGCCGACGATGGAGCCCGTCAGCTTGCCCGGCTGGTTCTGCGCCGTCGGGTTGGTCGTCACCTCGACGCGCTCGCCACGGGCCTGCTGCAGCACGCCGGCGAGGCTCGGGTCGCCGTTGAGGTTGATCGAGAAGCTCGCCAGCGTCCGCTCGATCGGCTCGCGGCTGTCGTAGCTGACCGCCGCGACGCGACCGCCGCCGAAGTCCTCGAGCACCATCGACTTGATCAGGTCGTTGATGTCGAGTTCCTGGAACGCCAGGTCGACGCGGGCGTCGCCGTCCACCTCGCCGCTGCGGGAGAAGTAGCCGACGCCGCTGTTGAACATGACGACGCGCGTCACCGGCAGGGTGACGGCGGGGCGGAGGTCCTGCCTGGCGTCGGCGAGCGCCTCGGCGGCGAGCCACCGGTCGGCAGCAACGCCGGCCCCGATGGCGCCGGCCAGGGGGACGGACCAGACGAGCTTGCGGCGCAGCATGAGCGTGTCCCCGGGAGGCGGCGCCGGTCGGCGCTGCGTTCTCTACCCGGGCTGAACACGCGCCCGCCGGCGCCGTTGGAGCGATTTTCCGAGGGCGTCAGCCGGCGGGGTCGGGGCGCTTCACCATCGTGATCTCGTTGCCGGCCGGGTTGTGCCACACCTCGTCCATGAACGCGCGGATGAGGAGGAGGCCGCGGCCGCTCGCCATTTCGAGGTTCGCCGGGTCCGTCGGGTCGGGCACCTTCGACACGTCGAACCCCGGCCCCTCGTCGCGGATCACGAACACCGCCTCGGCCGCCGTCACCTTCACCGACACGTGGAGCCGGCGGGCGGCGTAGGCCGGCTGGAAGCGGCGCACGGCGGCGAGGCGCTCGAACGCGCCGCTGCCGTCCTGCCGGAGGTCCGAACTCAGCTCCAGGTTGCCGTGGTAGAGGCCGTTCAGAAGTGCCTCCTCGAGCGCCACCCCGACGCGTACCCGGTCCGACGGGCCGCACACGCCGAGCTGCGCGACGTGCCCCTGGAGGTACTCGACGAGCGGCGGCACCAGCGCCGGCTCGTTCTCCAGCGCGAGCCGACACTCGACGTGGGTCAGCGAGCCGAGCAGCCGCTGCTGGCGACGGTCGCAGCGGGCGGCACCCAGAATCTGCTCGACGGTGCCGACGAGGGATTGGGCGAGCGTCTGCTTGGTGACGTAACTCGCCGCGCCGGCCCGCAGCGCCTCGACGGCCGTCTCCTCGCTGCCGCCGCCGGTCATCAGGATGACCGGCAGGCCCGGGTAGTCCGCCCGGATCGCCCGCACGAGGTCGAGCCCACTCATCCCCGGCATCTCGAGGTCCGTGACCACGGCCGCGGGGCGACTCTCGGCGATGGCCGCGAGCGCCTCCGTGGCGTCGCAGGCGTAGGTCACCCGCAGCCCCGGTTCCTTCTCGAGGACGCCGCCGACCAGCCGGCGCGAGACGCGCGAGTCGTCCACAACCAGGATGGTGCTCGTCTCGATTGCCCGGGGCGGCGGCGTCTGGTCCAGGATCGGGCTTTCGCAGGTGGTCACGTCTGGCGTTCCATAGGTGTGATTGATGGTGTCGCGCGACACCGGCGGTGCCGGTCGCCGGGTGGGTGAGTGCGCGAACCGTAGCACGACGGTCGGCGGGTTGAGGTGCGAACGAACGGGGCGAGGTCGGATTCCGCGGCCGGCTCGACAGCGAATCGGGCCGGGGCGAGAAAAATCGCGCGTCCGCATAGTCCGCCTGGCACGGACGGGGGTCAACGACGGCCCGCCCGCCGCGTCACCTCCGGCCGGGCCGCCGCCTACCGGAGGCCCGCGACGTAGTAGAGATTGATCATGTCGTGGGGGAGCGCTTCGACCCGGACGCCGCGGAACCCGGCCACCGCCAGCATCTCCTGCGCGAGTTCCTTCCCCCACGCCGCACCCAGACCCGCGCCGCCGTTCGCCAGCGACACCGACATGCAGTGCATGCACGACACCGCGTACACGAACGGCCCGAGCGGCAGGTCGAGGTTCCCGGCGACGTGGCTGCACGCCTTGATGTCCTGCATCAGGAACACGCCGCCGGGCCGCAGTGCCGCCGCGACGTTGCGCAGCACCCCCGCCGGGTCGGCCTGGTCGTGGACGGCGTCGAACGCGGTGACCAGGTCGAACGCCGCGCGGTCGGGCATCCGGGCTGCGTCGCGGACCTCGTAGCGGACGTTCCACAACTCCAGCAGCCGGGCGCGGTGGTGGGCCGCCTCGACCGCCTCGACGGACGCGTCGTACCCGACGAAGCGGCTCGCGGGGAACAGCTCTGCCAGCCGGGCCAGGGCGCGGCCGGAGCCGCAGCCCACGTCGAGCACGTCGATCCCCTCGCGGAGCCGGCCGGCGAGGCCGGGCACCAGCGGGATGATGTGGTCCTCCAGCCCGGCCACGGTGGTCTGGTCGCTCTCCTCGGCCATGACCTCGTGGAACCGGCGGTAGGCCGAGTACGGCACCCCGCGGCCGTGGTGGAACGCGGCCGCGACTTCGTCCTCGACCGCCCCGAGCACGCCGACCCACTGCATCGACGCGGCCAGGTTCGTCGGGCTCGCGGCCCGCGTGAGCACTGCCGCGTGCTCGGCGGGGAGGGAGTAGGTGTTCGCGGCCGGTTCGTGCTCGACGACGCCGCCGACCGTCATGGCACCCAGCCACTCGCGGACGTAGCGCTCGCTCAATCCGGCGGCGGTGGCGAGTTGCGCGCTCGTGAGCGGCGGCTGGCCGCGGAGCGCGTCGAACAGGCCGGTGCGGTGGCCGAGCGAGGTCATGAGCGCGACCGCGGCGCCGTTCAGGTGGCCGACCATCTTGCCGGCGAACGCTTCGGAGCGGGCGGTATCGAACGGAGTCATGGGGTCCTCGTGTGTATTGAGCGAGCGGCGGGCGTCAGCCCGCGGGTGCGAACCCGAATGTGATAGGTGTCGCACCGGCGGGCTGACGCCGCGCCGCTCGCCGGAGGGGCGTTAACCTTGAATCACGACGTTGTCGCCGAGCCCGCCGTCGAGCACGTCCACGCCCGGGCCGCCGATCAGCACGTCGTCGCCGGCCCCGCCGAGCAGTACGTCGTTGCCCTCGCCGCCGACCAGCACGTCGTCGCCCTCGCCGCCGTCGGCGGTCAGCTGGATCGAGCCCGCGGCCAGGCCCGACGCCTCGACCACGTCGCTACCGGCCAGGGCGTTGACCGTCACCCGGTCGTTCGCGGCCTCGAACCCGAACACGTTCACCGCCGCCGCCAGCCCGAGCACCGACGCCCCGGCCGCGTCGCCGACCAGCAGCGCCACGTCGTCGCCGCTCGTGCCGGTGACGACCACGCTGTCCGCCTGCGCGTCGGCGCCGCCGAGGTTCAGGTTCACGTCGGTCACGTCCGTCCCCGACAGGTCGCCCACGGTCACCACGTCGGCCCCGCCCAGGGCGTTGAACGTGACCACCTCCGTGTCGTTCAGGTCCATCACGACGCTGGCGATGTTGCGGGTGAACAGCACCCGGCCGCCGTTGGCGGTGATGCCGACCAGCTCCGCGGCGTTCGACCCGTTGAACAGCAGCTCGTCGCGGCCGTCCTGCCCCTCGACGGTGTCGTTGTCGTCGCCCGGGTTCCACACGAACACGTCGTCGCCGGCGCCGAGCAGGGCCGTGTCGTCGCCGTCGCCGCCGGTGGCGGTGTCGTTCCCCTCGCCGCCGACGAGGAGGTCGTTGCCGAGGCCGCCGTTCAGCGTCAGCTGCGTGCCGTCGGCCTCGAGCGAGGTGGCGTTGATCACGTCGTCGCCGCCGAGGCCGTTGAGCGTCAGCCGGTCGGTCGCCGCGTCCACGCTGAACACGTTGACCGCGGCCGGGAGGCCGAACACGGTCACGCCGCCCGAGTCGCCCGCGGCGCCGAACACGTCCGCCCCGTTGGTGCCGTTCACCGTCACGCTGTCGATCGCGTCGTCGCCGCCGCCGTTCGGGCCGCGCAGGTCGAGGTCGATCCGGGTCACGTCGGTGCCGGACAGGTCGCCGACCACGACGGCGTCGGCGCCGCCGAGGGCGCGGAACTCGATGCTCTCGGTGTCGTTCAGGTCCATCGTCACGCTCGCCACGTCGCGGAGGAACAGGACGCGGCCGCCGTTGGCGACGACGTTGACGGTCTCGTTCGCGTTCGAGCCGAAGAACAGGAGCCGGTCGTCGCCGTCCTGCCCCTCGATCGTGTCGTTGCCGTCGCCCGGGTCCCACTGGAACACGTCGTTGTTCGCGCCGAGCAGCGCCAGGTCGTTGCCGTTGTCGCCGAAGACGAAGTCGTCGCCGTCGCCCCCGAGGAACACGTCGGCCCCCTGGCTGCCGAGGAGCACGTCGTTGCCGGCGCCGCCGTCGATCGTCAGCTTCACGACGCCGGCCGGCAGCGTCGTCGCGGTCACGCCGTCGTTCCCGCCCAGGGCGTTGATGACGAGCGCGTCGTTCGCCCCCTCCGAGCCGGTGACGTTGACGACCGCGGCGAGCCCGAGCACCGAGTAGGACGTGCCCGCGCCGAACACGTCGATGATGTCGTTGCCGTTGGTGCCGGTGATGACCACGCTGTCGGCCGCGGCGTCGCCGGCGCCGCCGGGGGCGGCGAGGTTCACGTTCACCTGCGTCACGTCGGTGCCGGCCAGGTCGCCGACGGTCACGGTGTCGGTGCCGCCGAAGGCGTTCAGGTCCACCGTCTCCACGTCGTTGACATCCATGACGATGCTGCCGAGGTTCCGCGTGAACCGGAGCCGCCCGCCGTTCGCCGTCAGCTCGAACGCCTCGTTCCCGGCGCTCCCGTTGAACAGCAGCCGGTCGGCGTCACCCTGCCCCTCGACCACGTCGCTGCCGTCGCCCGGATCCCACTGGAACACGTCGTTGCCGGCGCCGAGGAGCGCCACGTCGTTCCCCTGCTGGCCGTCCACGAAGTCGTTCCCCTCACCGCCGATGAGGAGGTCGGCGCCGTTGCTGCCGAGGATGGTGTCGTTCCCGCTGCCGCCGTCCACGGTGATCCCGATCAACGCCGCGAGGTTACCGGTGGCTGAGAACGTGTCGTCGCCGCCGTTGGCGTTCAGCACCAGCGCCTCGGAGGTCCCGATGTCGATGCTGAACGGCGCCGGGTCGAGCCGGTCGAAGCGGACGCGCGTGCCGTTGGCCGTGACGGTGAACGACTCGGCCCCGCCGCCGCCGTTCACCTCGACGGTGTCGGTGCCGGCGCCGCCCTCGTTCAGGTCGGTGTCGTCGCCCGGGTTCCAGACCATGCGGTCGTTCCCCGACTCGCCGAACACCTGGTCGTCGGCGTCGCCGCCGGTCAGGGTGTCGTTCTCGCTGCCGCCGAACAGGAAGTCGAACCCGCCCTTGCCGAGGAGGGTGTCGTTCCCGGCCTGGCCGAACAGCATGTCGGCGCCGCTGCCGCCGGTGAGGACGTCGTTCCCGGCGCCGCCGAACAGGTTGGCCCGCGGCAGCGCGCCGTTCGTCTCGGTCAGCGTGATCGTGTCGTTGCCGCCCTGGCCGAACACCTGGATGAGCGACGTGTTCGCCACGGTCGCGGTGCCGCCGGTGACGGCGACCGCGCCGCCGTTGACGAGCAGCTTCCCGGCGGCGTCGCGGCTGATGGCGATGTTGTTGTCGAGGTTGTCGCCGAAGACGCTGAGCACGCCGGCGGAGAAGCTGGCGACGACGGCCGGCACCTCGCGGGCTTCGAGCCCGTGGACGGCGGGGACGAACCGGGCCGGGCGGGCGGGGCGCCCGGAGCGGGTCGAGCGGCGGGCGGACCCGCGGAGTAGGGCACGGAACAGGGCGCGCAGCATGGCGGCCTCCTAAAACAGGGGGTACAACTAACCAGACAGCGGGTGTCGTGTCGGGCGTACCGGGCTAATCCGCGGGCGGTCGCGGGCCGGCCAAGTTTTTTTCGCGAGGCGGCGGAGATGGCCGCGAACGACTCGGTGGCGATCCTGATGGACCGGCTCCGCTCCGGCGAGGACGGGGCCGCCCGCGAGGTGTTCGTGCTGTTCACGAACCGCCTCGTCGGGCTGGCGAAGAAGAACCTCGGCGGCCGGCTGGCGGTGAAGGTGGACCCGGAGGACGTGGTTCAGTCGGCGTACAAGAGCTTCTTCCTCCGCCAGCGCGACGGCGGCCTGGACGTGGGGAGCTGGGACGGCCTGTGGGGCGTGCTGACGATGATCACGCTCCGCAAGTGCGCCGACCGCGCCGCGTACTACCGCGCCGGCAAGCGCGACGTGGCCCGCGAGACGGTGACGAACGCCGACGACAGCGTGACGCCGGCCGACCTGGTGCTCGACCGCGAGCCGCAGCCCGAGGAGGCCGCGGCGCTGGCCGAGACGGTGGAGGAGCTGTTCCGCACCCTTGACGACCCCGACGAGCGGGCCATTCTGGAGCTGAGCCTTCAGGGGTTCACGGCGGCGGAAGTGGCGGAGCAACTCGGCCGGGCCGAGCGTTCGGTCCGCCGGTTGCGAGAGAGGCTTCGCAAGCGGCTCGAACGGATGCAGGCGGACGCGGTGTGACGGCCGGGTGACGCCGCGCGTCGGCGCGGCGACAGCAGTGTCGCTCTGCGGTCCTGGGTGTGACCTCGGCGAGCCGGGAGCGTGAGCGACCGGAGCGGAACCCAGACGTGCGACGTATGCGGATCGCTCCGGTCGCTCACGCTCCCGGCTCGCCAGGGCTCTGCTGCCTGTTAACTCGCGCCACGCCTCCGGTATCCCCCGCGTCGCCCGCCCCCGGTACGCCCCGATGTCCTCCGCCCTTCTGTCCGACTGCGAGACCGCCATCCGCCGGTTCGAGGACGCCTGGCGCGCCGGCCGGCCGGACCTCGCCGCGTTCCTCCCCACCGACACGCCGCCGCCCACCGACCTCCTCCTCGAACTCGTCCACGTCGATCTGGAGTTCCGCTTCCGCAGCGGCGACGACGCCCGCGTCGAGGACTACGTCGCGCGCTTCCCGGCGCTCGCGGTCGATACCCTGCTGCTCGACCTGATCCGCGCCGAGTTCGCGCTCCGCGGCCGGCACCATCCGCCCGCCGACACCGCCGACTTCTGCCGCCGCTTCCCCGACCACGCCGCCGACATCGGCAGCCTCCTCGGCGACCCGAAGCGGCCCGGCGGCCTCACCCCGACCCGCGCCGCCGGCGCGCCCGCCGAGCCGCTGAGGGTCGCGCCCGCCATCCCGGGCTACGAGATCCTCGACGAGCTCGGCCGCGGCGGCATGGGCGTCGTCTACAAGGCCGACGACCTGATCCTCCGCCGCACGGTGGCGCTCAAGACGCTCGGCTCGGTCCCCGCGGCCGACAGTAAGGCCCGGTTCGCCCGCGAGGCCGAGGCCATCGCGGCGCTCGACCACCCGCACATCGTCCCCGTCTACGAGGTCGGCGAGTGGACGGTCCCGGGGATGCCGCCGGTGCCGTTCTTCGTCATGAAGTATTATCCCGGCGGGAGCCTCGACGCGGCCCCGTCCGGCCCCGGCACCGACCCGGGGGCGCAGGCCCGCACCGTGGAAGTCATCGCGCGGGCCGTCCACCACGCCCACCAGCGCGGCATCCTCCACCGCGACCTGAAGCCGTCGAACATCCTCCTCGACGACGCCGGCTGGCCGCACGTCGCCGACTTCGGCCTGGCCGGCCGGTTCGACCCGGCCGACCCGCGCACCCTCACCGCCCAGGTGGTCGGCACCCCCGCGTACATGTCGCCCGAGCAGGCCCGCTCGCCGAAGGAGGTCACCGTCGCCGCCGACGTGTACGGGCTCGGCGCCGTCCTCTACCACCAGTTCGCCGGCAAGCCGCCGTTCGTCGGTTCGACCCCGCTCTCGACCCTCGAGATGGTCGCCAACGAGTCGCCCGCGCGGCCGTCGGCCGTGAACCCGGCGGTGCCGCGCGACCTGGAGACGATCTGCCTGAAGTGTCTGGAGAAGGAACCCGCCCGGCGGTACGCGACGGCCGCGGAGTTGGCCGACGACCTGGAGCGCTGGCGGACGGGCCGGCCGGTGCTGGCCCGGCCGACGCCGGGTTGGGAGCACGGCTGGCGCTGGGCGCGGCGGCACCCGGTCGTCGCCGGGATGGGGCTCGTCACCGCGGCGGCGCTCGTGCTGGCGGTCGCGGTCCTGGCCCGCAGCAACGCCGAGATTCAGGCGAAGGAGCGCGAGACGAACGAGGCGTACCTGCGCGAGTGCGCCCTCCGCTACAAGCTCACCGACGCGCTGGCCCGCGAGCAGCAGACGCTCTACCTCGAGCGCGTCGCGGGGGCCGGCCGGCTGGTGTCGTCCAACCAGCTGCCGCAGGCCTGGAAGCTCCTCGACCAGTGCCCGGAGGCCGCGCGCGGGTGGGAGTGGCAGTACCTCGACGGCCTCCGCCGCGCCGCGCCGCGGCCGCTGACTGGGCACGACGCTTGGGTCGCCCACGCGGTCTTCCTCGGTGACGGCAACCTCGTGTCACTCGACAGCGGCGGGACCGTGCGGGTCTGGAACCCCAGCGGCGCCGCGGCGCGGACGTGGAACCTCGGCCCGGAGCCCGTCCACGCGGTGGCTGCGCACCCGACGCGGCCGTGGGTGGCGGTCTGCGACCCGTGGCGGGTGACGATCTGGGACGCGAGCAAGGGGGAGAAGGTCAAGACGCTCCCGGCCGACCGCCGCGCCGCGTTCAGCCCGTGCGGCCGGTGGGCGGCCCTCGCCTCGGGACGAGGCGTGCGCCTCGTCCGCGCCGCCGACTGGCAGCAGACGCACGCCCTCGCCGCCCACGCCGTCGACGTACGGGCCATGACCTTCAGCGCCGACGGCAAGCTGCTCTACACCGGCGACACCGACGGCGTCATCCGCCGCTGGGACGCGGCGACCGGGGAGCCGGTCGGCGAGCCGTGGCAGCGGCCGCGGGCGGTCGCGGGGCTGGCGTTCTCCGGCGACAACCGGTGGCTGCTGGAGACGCACTCGGAGGGCGTCGTGGTCGTGGACCCGGCCACCGGGCGGCACGTGCGCCGCGTCGCGCCGACGGCGCCGGGCCGGACGCTGGTGGCGGCGTGCCCGGTGTCCGACCGCGTGGCGGTGGTCGGCCCGGACCGCGAGGTGATGGTGTGGGAGTGCGCCGGCGGCGCGGGGCCGGTGTTCCGCGGGCACATGGCGACGGTGTCGGCGCTGGCCTTCTCGCGCGACGGCCGGCGGCTCGCGTCGGCCGGCGGCGACCAGGCGGTACGCGTGTGGAACCCCGTCCGCGAGCCCGGCGTCCGCACGGTCTCGAACCTGCGTGGCGTGGGGTCGTTGGCGGTGGCCGGGGAGCACGTCGCGGTGACGGCGCGGACGGCCGGCAGCCCGGGCGTGTTCGGCGTGATGGTGTTCGACCCCGCGGGCCGGGTGCGGACCGTTAGCGCCGTCGGCGACTGCGCCGCGAGCCCGGACGGCAGTCACTTCGCGGCCGGCGGGCTCGACGGGGGGGTGACCGTGTGGGACGCGGCGACCGGCGCCCCGGCGTGGGCGCACGCCGACCCGACGGTGAAGGCGCACCGCGCCGGCGTGAAAGTGGCGGTGGCACCAGGGGGGAAGCGGGTCGCGGCGCGCGCCGTCGGCGGGCAGGCCGCCGGCGCCGCGGTACGAGTGTGGGACGCGACCGGCCGCGGTCCCGACGTCGTGATCGGCGAGCGCTTCCTGTACGCCCTCGCCTTCTCCCGCGACGGCGCCCGCCTCGCCGCCGCGACCGCCGGCGGCGCCGGCGTGTGGGACGCAGACACCGGCCGGAAGCAGCCCTGGGCCGACGGCCCGCGCGAGGCCTACGCGGTGGCGTTCGCCCCCGGCGGCGACACGCTCGCTTTGTCCGAGCCCGGCGCGGTGCGGCTCCGTTCGGCGCAGACGGGGGCGGTGGTGCAGTCGTTCGTCGGCAGCCCGCTGCGGGTGAACGCGGTCGCGTTCAGCCCGGACGGCTCGCGACTGCTGACGGGCGGCGCCGACGGCACGGTCCGCGTGTGGGACGTCGCGAGCGGCCAGGAGTTGCTGACGCTCGCGTCCGACGCCGAGGAGGCGACCGCGGTCGCGTGGGTCGGCAGCCGGGTGTACGCGGCAGTGGGAGGTGCCGTCCGCGTCTGGAGTCTGTTGACCGACTGACGAATCATCTGTTCCTGCTCGGCCGCGACGCGACGCGCGACGACAGCCGCTCCGGCCCCGAGACCCGGTCTGTCACGGAATGCCCGTGGCGACACACGCGACCGATCACCTGTTGCCCGGACTGCCCGCACCGGCCCGCCCCCTCACGTCTCGCCTCCGCACCACCGCCCGCTCGCCCCGCTGACGACGCCGCCGCGTCGGTCAACGACCTGGTCCGCATTACCCTCACCCGGCCCGGTTACGAGTGGCGACGGCGGCCGGCCCCGACGCCCTCAATAGGCACCCGGCCGCGGCCGTCCGCTCTCGCGCGGCCCGTCCGCCGTCGCCAGGGATGAGAGGGCGGGCCACTTCGGTACTCGCCGCCAGTGGTTGTGCGACGACGTACGGCATCGGCGGACCGCCCTCGGCCGTTGGGACGCTATCCGACCGGACGACACGTCAACGAATATGCACCGACATCATTAACAGATTATCTCTGACGATTAATACAAATTTTTCCTAGCGCTCGATGTCCTGTCTGTGGCTAGCATGTCGTCTAGTCTTGTGTCACAGGGATTCGTTCGGCCCCCTCAGGGGGAAGGCCGACCTCACCGACCGACGGGTGGGCGTCCGCCCCCCCCGGCGTGCTACGCGTCCCACTCCCACGTCCGCACGGAGTCCCCACATGCGACCGCTCCTCGTGTTCGGCTTGGTCGCGGGGCTGGCCCTGGCCGCCCCGTCCTTCGGCGAGCCCGCCGGCGGCGCCCAGCCCGCGACCGACGCCCCCCCGCCCCCGCCGGACAAGGGCTGCCCGAGCAACGGCTGGGAGGAGAACCTCCCCAACTTCCTCAAGCCGGCCGCCAAGTTCCCCACCCAGGACACGCCGGTGAAGGCCCACGACTGCCTGTTCCACCAGTGGTCGTGGGAGGCGTTCGTCTGGGCCACGGCGCTCGACGACATGGGCGTGCCGCGGTTCATGAGCCTCCCCACCCCGGACGACCTCCTCGCCGCCGACCCGGCGGCCGGGGAGGCGCGGCCGCGCGGCCTCAAGCTCGCGGCCCGGTCGCTCGTCGGGGCCGGGGCGCCGGGGCACGTCGAGGGGGCCGGGGCCATCGTGGAGGCCGACGGCAACGTGCTCGTCGGGCCGAACGGGTACCCGGTGTACGCCTCCGTCCACATGAACCCGTCGTACTTCGCCACCGCCAAGAAGAACCTCATCGTCACCGGCGGCTACACCAGCCAGCCCGCGGACTCGACGTTCGACGTGGGGGCGGCGGTGTTCAAGCCGACGTGGCTGCGGCTCGACGACGGCCAGGCGCCGCCGGCCGGGGCGTACACCACGATGGCCCAGGTGCCCGTCCTGACCGTGCAGCGGACGAAGTCGCAGGTCACCATCACCCCGGCCCCCGGCCAGTTCAAGACGGTGAAGGTGGCCCTCGTGGGGCTGCACGTGGTGGGGCACACGGTCAACCACCCCGAGTTCGTGTGGGGCACGTTCGAGCACAAGCTCAACTCGCCGCGCGTCCCCGACAACACGTACCCGGCCGGCGGCGTCAGCCCGACGAACTTCACCTTCTACAAGGCCGGCACCCCGTTCTCGAAGGCCAACCAGGCGCTCACCCCGCCGCAGCTGACGTTCGACGTCAAGTCGCAGCGGTTCTCGCCGCCGACGACGGTGGTGCTGCAGAACCAGACCGGCGGGGAGAACTTCCCGAACGGGCCGGGGAACGTGTTCGCCGTCAACGGTCAGGGGCACTCGGCGATGCGGAACCTGAAGTCGCCGCAGTCGGTGTTCGCCAACTACGACCTGATCGGCACCGTGTGGATGCCGCCGAACACGTTCACCGTCACCAGCGACCAGACGAACGCGGTCGGGTCGGTGTCGCTGGCCAACACGACGGCGGAGACGTTCGTGCAGGGGGTGAAGAACGCCCCGCCGAGCGGCGTGATGAACTGCTTCATGTGCCACAACGCCGGGTCGTTCTCGTTCCAGAACCCGCCGCCGGCGAAGCTGCCGAACCGCCTCGTCGCGGTGAGCCACGTCCTGGCGGTCGGCTCGCCGTACGCCGTGCCGAACGAGATCAGCGGGTCGGCCGGCACGGTCGGCGCCCCCGCCGCGGTCGCCGCCCCCAAGCGGTAGCGGCCGGACCCCCCGGCGGCGGGCACGCGCCCCGCCGCCCGGCACCTTGAACCCATCCCACCGGAGATTCCGTGAGCGACATCCTTGACGTGACCGCCGTACCCGCCGCGCCGGAGGGTCCGAGCCCGCTGCTCGCCGCCTGTCTCCGCGTGTGCCAGGTGTCGTACCAGCCGCTCGAGTTCATCGCCGAGGCCGTCCACTTCCTGCCGGCGGTGGACCAGCCCGGGAAGTGGAAGGTCCTGTGGGGCCCGTCCGAGAGCCGCTTCGACGCGAACCTGGCGGTCGTGGCGGGCTACTACCTGGACCGCCGGCCCGGCACGCCCTACGTCGTGGTCGTCGGGCTCCGGGGGACCGACGTGGACGTGCAGAACCCGGTCGGCGTCGTGTACCAGATCTGGGAGGACATGGACGCCGCGCTCCAGACGGAGTTCCACCTCACCGGCGGCTTCATCGCCAACGGCACGAGCGACGCCCTGGGGACGATCCAGGGGCTCACCGACCCGACCAGCGGCCGGACGATGAGCGCGTTCCTGATCGACTTCTACAACGGGCTGGCCGCCCCCCGGCCCCCGGTCGTGGTGACGGGCCACAGCCTCGGCGGGTGCCTCGCGACGGTCGTGATGCCGTGGTTGAAGTCGGCGCTCCGCCAGGTGACGCCCGCGCCGGAGTTCTCCGCGTACACCTTCGCCGCACCGACCGCCGGCGATCAGGCCTTCGCGACCGGTCTGGCGCGGCAGGGTGTCGTCGTGTCGGTCCACAACTCGCTCGACGTGGCGACGTTCGCGTGGGAGGACTTCGGCGGGATGAAGTCGGTCTACAAGACGTCCGGCCTCCCCGTCCCGCTGTACGTCGAGTTGGCGATCGACGGCTTCGCGGAGGTGCTCCGGTTGGCCGGGGCGACGTACGCGCAGCCGGCGCAGGCCCTCCGGCTGCCTGGGAAGTTCGACAAGACCTACGGCACCAGCTGGGCGGACCAGGCGCTGTTCCAGCACCACACCACGACCTACGCCGCGCTGCTCGGGCTGCCGGCCCTCGACACGCCGCGGGAGGCGGGCTCGCGCCGCAAGCGCGGGGCGCCCGGCCGCGGGGCCGTGCTCGCCGCTCAGGGCGCGGGCGGCGTGTAGGTGTCCGCGATGGTCAACCGGCCGAGGTCCACGACGGCGAGTTCGGGGAGGTCGGACAGGCTGCTGTTAGGGCCGACGAACTCGAGCACGCCGCTGTCGGGCCGGGCCATGTCCGGGTCGCGGACGACGTTCACGGCCCGGCCGGTGCCGCGGAAGTGGGCAAAGGCGCTGAACTTGTCCTCCAGCAGCCGGCGGTACTCCCAGTCGGCGCCGCCGACGCGGCGGAGGACGTCGTAGGGCGCCCGGGCGTCCTTGATCCGGTCCCGGCCGGCGCGCGGGTAGTTCAGGACGAACGCCCGCTGGGCCTCGGACGTGAACGTCAGCCGCACGGGCTGGAACGAGCCGGCGGCCGGATCGATCGTCGCGCCCTCGGCCAGCTTGCCGAACAGCGCGAAGGCGTTCTCCCACGTCGGCACGTACACCGCCCGCGCCCAGTCGGCCGGGAGCGTGCCGTCGCGGGCCGCACTGACCGCGACGGCCGGCGGGTACTTGAACACGAGGGCGACCATGGCCTCACCGCGCGGGCTGGCGAGGATCTCCGCGGGCTCGTGACCGGTGTCCAGGAGGATGTCGAGCAGCGACCTCCCGGTCAGGCCCTGCGGCGTGGTGAGGAAGACGAACGGCTTACCGCCGAGGACGGCGCCGGCCTTGAGTTGATTCTTGTCGTCGAGGACGACGCGGCGCGGGACGACCCGGGCGTAGTACTCGGTCGAGGCGGAGAGGTCGGCATAGGGGACCGCGGGCCGCTTCAGGTCGCGGACGGCGTCGGCCGCGTCCTTGAGACGGCCGGCCGGCTCGGCCGGGTAGAAGAGGGCGCGCTGCTGGGCCGCGGCCGGGGCCGCGGCGAGGACGCCGGCGAGGACGGCGCAGCCGAGGACGAACGGGCGGTTCATCGGGCGGACTCCGGCGGTCACGGGACGCGGTTCGGGCTCCCCGCCAGCGTACCGACCCGAGCCCCGCGCTTCCAGCGGCCGCGGTGCGTCGAGACGTGAGACATTCGGAGGAACCCGCCGTGGAAGAGTTACTCTGCCGCGCCGTCCGCCGCCGGGCGCTCCTGGCGGTCCGGTACCGGGGTCTCACCCGCGTCGTCGAGCCGTACCTCATCTTCGCCGGGCCGGACGAGAGGCTGTGGCTGCACGGGTGGCAGGTCGGCGGCGAGTTCGACCCGGCGGCGACGCCGTGGTGCGACGTGCGGGTCGAGGACATCGAGGCCGTCGCCCCGACATCCGCGACCTACAACTGGCCGCACGCGGAGTACGACCCGGACAGCCCGCGGTTCCACCGCGTCGTCTGCCGGGCGTGACGACTTGCCCGCGTCCGAACGATTCCCCAGGAGGTCTCCGCGATGACGACGGCGACGCCCTCGACCCCCGACACCCGCGTGGTGCGCGCGGCCATCCACCCGGCTATCGGGATCGCCCGCGTCGGCGACAGCCGCGACGAGTTCTACTTCGGCCCCGAGGTGTGCGACCCGCCGTCCGAGCCGCCGGGCTACTACAAGGACAAGACCGGCGCCCTCAAGCGCCAGGCCGCCCGGTTCCGCGTCTACGGGTACAACGCCGCCGGCGAGGTCGTCGCCGAGCTCACCGCCGCCACTGCCGAAATCGAGTGGACTGTCCACGTCGCCAACACGAAGGCGGCGTGGTACCAGTTCCAGATCGCGCTCGACATCCCCGAGGCGAACCTGACCGCCCCGGCCGTGGACCCGTCGCTGCGGCGGAACGCCACGGTCGCCGGGGCCGACCGGGCGAAGCTGGTCATCGATCCCGGCCCGCGCTCGGTCCGCGGCGCCAACCAGAGCGGGACGAAGTTCGACACCGGCAAGTTCTTCAACAAAAAGGTGTACCTCGGCGAGCTACGCACCGACGCCGCCGGGCGACTCGTCTTCCTCGGCGGGCACGGCGTGTCGGCGTCGCACGACGGCACGCCGGCCGTCACCTTCGCCAACAACGACGGCTGGCACGACGACGTTTCCGACGGCCCGGTCACGGCGGTGGTGAAGGTGGACGGGGTGGCGGTGCCGTGCGACCCGGCGTGGGTGGTGGTCGGCCCGCCGAACTACGCCCCGGACCTGAAGAGCGTCCGCACCATGTACGACCTGCTGCGGTCAGTGTTCGTCGAGGCCAGCCAGCTGCCCGACCCGCCGCGGGCGTCGTTCCGCAACGACGTGCTGCCGGTCCTGACGCGGCTGCACCGGCTCCAGTGGGTGAACCAGGGGTTCGCCGCCGCCTTCGGGTGGAAGGGGGCCGTGGACCTGACCGAGCCCGGGCTGCTGGACCGACTCGCGGCCCCGGGGGACGAGTTCCGGGAGCTGCGGCGGCAGGTGTGCAACCAGTTCCGCGTGTTCGACCGCGACGGGGTGTCGCCGGTGCCGTGGCCGTGGCTGTACGGCGACTCGATGAGCCTGCCGCCGATCTCGCCGCGCCAGAACAGCGTGCTGTCGCCGCTGCAGATGCGGCTGCTGGCGCTGTGGGTGGCGGGGAAGTTCGACGACGACCGCGGCTGCCCCCCGCCGCCGACGGCGCTGGACCAGGTGGAGGTCGCGCGCCAGCCGGCGACGCTGGACGCGGCGGCGCTCGACTACTGCCTGGCGGACGCGTTCCACCCCGGGTGCGAGATCACCTGGCCGGTCCGGCACGTGACGATGTTCGACAAGCCGTTCCGCGTCAAGCACCGGCCGGCGGGCGACCCGGAGCCGGACTACGGGAGGCAGCTGACGCCGGCGGAGGCGCTGGCGTGGGGCGGGCCGCTGTACGCGCAGGGGCCGGGCGACCTGTCGCGGTGGATGGCGGTGCCGTGGCAGACGGACACGGCCAGCTGCCTGAGCGGGTACGACAAGTCGTACGACCCGTTCCTGCCGACGTTCTGGCCGGCGCGGGTGCCGAACCAGGTGCTGACGGCGGCGGAGTACGCGAAGGCGGTGAAGGCGGGCACGCCGGCGGAGCAGCTGAAGCACTTCAACACCCGGGCCGACTGGTACCGCGACTTCTCGCCGGACTACCGGGTGGCGATCAACCAGATGGTGGCGCACTTCGGTGCGCTGGGGGTGGTGGAGGCGCACCCGCGGCCGGCCGGCGACACGACGCTGCCGCCGGTGGTGTACGTGGAGTCGAAGCCCGGCCCGATCGCGCCGCCGGCCGCGGCGGTCGCGGCGGCCGTCGGCGCGGCACCGGAGGCGGCGCCGGTGCGGTTCGCGGAGGCCGAGAAGGTACGGCGGTTCCGGTGACGGACGACACCTGCGACGCGCTGGTGTGCGGCGGCGGCCCGGCCGGGGCGGTCGCGGCACTCGTGCTCGCCCGGGCCGGCTGGCGCGTCGCCCTCGCCGACGCCGGCCGGCCCGGCGCCGTGCCGACCGGCGAGTCGCTG
>Ga0190275_10001437_pt1 | contig 17713 bp, 20 predicted proteins | sample Popmic550T_FD_133745 | JGI IMG/M metagenome (GOLD analysis project Ga0190275, IMG submission 133745) | Populus adjacent soil microbial communities from riparian zone of Yellowstone River, Montana, USA - 550 T | ecosystem: Environmental > Terrestrial > Soil > Riparian zone > Trees stand | place...
CGCGCTGGAGGGTCAGGGCGACAAGACGGTGGCGTCGATCGACTTCGGGTCCGAGGGCGTCAAGCGCCTGCTGCTGCGTTACGCGCCGGTGGAGAAGCTCTAGACCCGGACCCGCCGGCGCAGCCCGAGGACGACGGCGGCCGCCGCGGCCAGTCCGCCGGCCAGTCCGGCCACCAGCCACACCGGACCGGGACCGTCACCTCCATCGCCGGAGCCGAGTGGCCCGTCCTCGACCAGCGGGGCGGCAGCAGCGCTGTCAGTGTCGTCGTCCGCGGCCTCGGCCCCGTCGAAGTCGTACGTCGGGTGCTGCACGGTCGCGAAGTCGGTGGCGAAGCTGAAGGTGCTGTCGGTGCCCTCGTCGTCGAAGGGTGCGGCCAAGTCCGTCTCGACCTCCGCGTCGGAGAGGTCGAACACGATGAGGTTCTGCTCGGAGCCCTGCCGGACCTGGGCCATGGCGTGGTCGCGGCCGACCCAGCCGAGTAGGTCGACGTGCACCGACGTCAGGGGAAGCGTGAGTCGCTCGACGGCACCGGTCCGGAGGTCGACTGCGAGCAGGTGGCTGCTGGGCGCCCGGGTTTCGACGATGGCCCTGCCACGACCGTCGAAGAGGCCGACGGTGTGGTCGTCATTGGCTGGCCCGCCCGGGAGGCGGCCGACTTCAAGGACGCGCCCACCGAGAGGGGCCGCGTCGACGGTGTTGTTGACCGACACCTTGGCGACGGTGCCGTCGTCGCCCACCATCTGTGGCCAGCCTTCCATGGCCCAGAGGCCGCTCAGCCAGAACCCCGACTGGCCGAACCGGTTCTCGCGGACGTCGAACCGACGACCAGCCTCGGTGTCGTAGACCGATGTGCCGGCGGCAAAGCCCTTCTGGCGGTAGGCCTTCTCGAGTCCCGTGCCCCAGTTCTCGACCACCTGTCCCCGGGCCGGTGCCGCCGCCCAGACGAGCTCGTAGGAGAGGTAGCGACCGCTGGGTGACCAGCGCATCCCGTAGGGCACGAGCCCCCACGGGAAGTCCTGGTTGCTGATCGCCACGCCGAACTCGCCGGGGGGTTCCCGGTCCTCCAGCACGTCCTCGATCTCTCCCGTGCGCAGGTCCAGGATGCGCAGGCCGCTGCGCACGAAGCCGCGCTCCTGCCCGGTCTCCTCGGGGAGCGGTGCGTGCCAGCCGTAGGCCAGCCGCGTCCCGTCGGGAGACAGGCTCAGGCCCACCATCGCGGTGCGCCGGACCTCCGGATCGTCGTACACCTCGGGGTCGAAGCCTGGCAGGTCGAGCCGGTGGTGGATGCCGTCGTCCGCGGTGACCACGAACGCGCCGGTGGGGTTGGCGATCGCGACCGAGGCAGGTCCGACGGCGAGGTCCTGCTCCAGCGGGAGATCACCGTCGCCGATCACGCCGCGGATGACGGTCGGGATGCCCGGCGGTTCGACGGGACTCGGCTCGGGCGGGGCGGGGCTCGGCTGGACCAGGACCCCGAGGGCGGCCGCCAGGACGAACACGGTGGCGCCGACCGCTGAGGCGATGACGAGCTCGCTACGCCGGCGGGCGCGCCGCGCCCGGGTCCAGAGGGTCGGGTCGGGCATCGGCGGTTCTGCCCGCTCCGCCATCCGGGTCATCACGTCACGCAGCGGGTCACTCATCGTTCTGCTCCGATCAGCTCGCCGAGATCCGGCGCGACGACGCGCAGCCGGCGGAGAGCCTGACGGTGGGTGGACTTCACGGTGCCGAGCCCGATGCCCAGCACCCGCGCGGTCTCGGCCTCGGTCAGGTCCTCGTAGTAGCGCAGGACCAGCACCGTCTGCTGCCGAAGTGTCAGCTCCGCGAGTGCCCGCTCCAACGCCACATGGACGTCAGGGTCGTTGACCGGAACGGCAGGGCCGTCGTAGGCGGGCTGAAAGGCTTCGACGACGTGCCGACGGCGCCGCCAGCGCGAGATGTTCTCCGTGTAGAGGATCCGCCGGACGTAGGGCTCGGGCTCGCCCTCGATCCGGCCCCAGGCCTTCGCAGCCTTGAACAACGCGGTCTGGACGAGGTCCTCGGCGAGCTGGTGGTCGTGCGTGAGGAGGTACGCGGTGCGGGTCAGCGCCGGAGTGCGCGCGACGACGAAGTCGTTGAACGCTTCCTCGTCGGCCATGGGTGCCATGGGTGGTCCTCGCGCCCCTCACCCATGATGACGCCGGTGGGTGGGCGCGTGGAGGGTCACACCCTCAGAGTTTCGTCCGCTCAGGGAGTGACGCCGTGGACCAGGAACGCCGAGTAGGGGTCGACCGGGTCGCCGCCGCCCGGGCGGACCTCGAGGTGCAGGTGCGAGCCGGTGACGTTGCCGGTGGAGCCGACGGCGCCGATCACCTCACCGGCACTGACCTCCTCGCCCTCACTGACGCTGAAGCTGCTCTGGTGGCAGTACCAGATCTCGGTGCCGTCCTCGAGCGTGATCACGGTCTTGTTGCCGTAGGAGCCGTCGTAGCCGACGGAGGTGACGACACCGTTGGCGATCGCCATGATCTCCTGGCCCTCGTGGCCGTTGAAGTCGAGGCCGGTGTGGTAGCTGGCCCACAGGCCGTACTCACCGAACGACGCGGTGGTGACCGACGGGCTGACGGGCAGCACCCACAGGTTGAGGGCGATCTTCTTCGACTGCTGCTCGGCCTTGGCGGCGAACTCGGCCAGGGCCGCGGTGCGCTGCTTGGACAGCTCCTCGGCCTGGGCCACCAGGGCGGAGTCGGCAACGGCCGAGACCGCCTGGCGGTTGCCGTTGCGCGACACCGTGCCGCGGCCGGAGAGCAGGTCGTTGCTCGACTGGCCGCTGGCACCACCGAGCGCGCTGGCGGCCATCACCCGGTTGTCGGACGCAGACGTGAGCGCCGGGTTGGACACGACGACGGCACCCCCCGCCGACACCGAAAGCGCTGCGATGCCGAGGAGTACGGGTACGGACGGGAGGCCGCGGAAGAGCGGACCACGGGAACCGGAGTGCTTGCTGGCCTTGCGCCGACCGGGGGCGGGACCCACCACTGGCGCAGGCGCGGGACGCGCCGCCCGGGTGGCCGAAGCGGGTCGTCGGCTCAGGCCGCGACGATCCGCTCGATGGTGACCCATCCGTGTGTGCTCCCAAAAAGCTCGGGGGTGGAGACAACGAGCAGAGACTGTAACGGATATGTCACGGGCAGGGGAACTCCTGGGTGTCCTCTTGTGGAGGACAAGTGACCTCGGACGGCCGGTATCCGGTTCGGATAGCCTGCGCCCATGACCGCTACCAGCCCCGAGACCGGTCGGATCCGGATCGTCGTCGGCAAGCCCGGGCTCGACGGTCACGACCGCGGCGCCAAGATCGTCGCCCGCGCGCTGCGGGACGCCGGTCACGAGGTCATCTACACGGGTCTGCACCAGACCCCGGAGCAGATCGTCGAGACCGCGATCCAGGAGGACGCCGACCTGATCGGCCTCTCGGTCCTGTCGGGTGCGCACATGACGCTCTTCAAGAAGCTGGTCGAGCTGCTTGCCGCGCGAGATTCCTCCGACATCGTGGTCTTCGGCGGCGGGATCATTCCCGAGGAGGACATCCCGGTGCTGGAGGAGCTCGGCGTCGCCAAGGTCTTCACGCCCGGCGCGCCGACCTACGAGATCACCGGCTGGGTCGCTGAGCACTTCGCCAACGGCTGATTCCGGCATGCCGGCGGCAGCGCCGGGTACGGGCCGGGTATGCAGACCACCTCACGCATCCTGGACACCGACATCGACACCGTGTGGTCGGTGCTCGGTGACGGTTGGCTCTACCCGCTCTTCGTCGTCGGTGCCTCCCGGATGCGTGAGGTCGACGACGCCTGGCCTTCGCCGGGCTCCAAGCTGCACCACTCCGTCGGCAGCTGGCCGGCCTTGCTCGACGACGACACCGAGGTGCTGGACGCCGATCCTCCCCACCGGTTGCGGCTGCGGGCGCGTGCCTGGCCCTCCGGCGAGGCCGAGGTCGAGTTCACGCTCGAGGCCCAGGGGACCGGCACCCTCGTGGAGCTGAGCGAGGACGCCGTCGCCGGCCCAGGGGCGCTCGTCCCAACTGTGGTCCGGCACCCGCTGCTGCTGTGGCGCAACACGGAGACGCTCCGCCGTCTCGCGTACGTCGCCGAGCACCGCGGGACCAGATGACGGCTCTCGGCGCCGCTGACCCGCCCTGCCGCGGGCCGCGCCACGAGGCTAGGGTGCGAAGCGCGAACCCCCGAGCTCGTCGAACACGACAAGGACTGGTCGGACAGTGGACTTGATGGAGTACCAGGCGAAGGAGCTCTTCGCCAAGCACGGAGTGGCCGTCACGCTGGGCAAGACCGTCATGACCCCCGAGGACGCTCGTGAGGCGGCCGCGGAGATCGGCGGCGTCAGCGTCGTCAAGGCCCAGGTCAAGGCCGGTGGCCGCGGGAAGGCCGGCGGCGTCAAGGTCGTCAAGACTCCGGAGGAGGCCGAGGAGGCCGCCCGCGCGATCCTCGACCTCGAGATCAAGGGGCTGCCCGTCAACCGGGTGCTCGTCGTACCCGGCGCCTCGATCGAGGAGGAGTACTACTTCTCCTACCTGCTCGACCGTGCCAACCGCTCCTACCTCTGCATCGCCAGCGTCGAGGGCGGCGTGGAGATCGAGGAGGTCGCCAAGACGAACCCGGACGCCGTCAAGAAGATCCCGATCGACGCACTCACCGGTGTCGACGCTGCCAAGGCCGAGGCGATCGTCGACGAGGCCGGCTTCCCGGCCGCGCTGCGCGACCAGGCGATCCAGATGCTCCAGCAGCTGTGGGCGGTCTTCGTCGAGGAGGACGCCACGCTGGTCGAGGTCAACCCGCTCGCGCGGCTGACCGGCGACAAGCTCGAGGCGCTCGACGGCAAGGTGTCGCTCGACGACAACGCAGACTTCCGGCACGAGGAGCACGCGGCCTTCGAGATCCGCGAGGAGTCCGACCCGCTCGAGGCCAAGGCCAAGGACAAGAACCTCAACTACGTGAAGCTCGACGGCCAGGTCGGGATCATCGGCAACGGCGCCGGTCTGGTGATGTCGACCCTCGACGTCGTCGCGTACGCCGGTGAGCGGCACGGCGGCGTGAAGCCGGCCAACTTCCTCGACATCGGCGGCGGGGCGAACGCGCAGGTGATGGCCGACGGCCTCGATGTGATCATCCACGACGAGCAGGTCAAGAGCGTGTTCGTGAACGTCTTCGGCGGCATCACCGCCTGCGACGAGGTCGCCAACGGCATCAAGGGCGCTCTGGAGATGCTCGGCGACGAGGCGACCAAGCCGCTCGTCGTACGCCTCGACGGCAACAACGTCGACAAGGGACGGGCGATCCTCGACGAGCTCAACCACCCCCTGGTGACCCAGGTCGCCACGATGGACGGCGCGGCCGACAAGGCCGCCGAGCTGGCGAACGCCTGAGACGGAGAAGGACCATGTCGATCTACCTCAACAAGGACTCCCGGATCATCGTCCAGGGCATGACCGGTGGGATGGGCTCCAAGCACACCACCCTGATGCTGGACGCCGGCTCGAACATCGTCGGCGGCGTCAACGCCCGCAAGGCCGGCACGATGGTCGAGCTCGCCGGCCAGGAGCTGCCGGTCTTCGGCACCGTCGAGGAGGCGATGAAGGAGACCGGCGCCGACGTGTCGGTCGTCTTCGTGCCCCCGGCGTTCACCAAGGCCGCCTGCATCGAGGCGATCGACGCGGGCATCGGCCTGCTCGTCGTGATCACCGAGGGGGTTCCGGTCCAGGACTCCGCCGCGGTGGTCGCCTACCTGGAGGGCCCCGGCAACCACGGGGGGACGCGGATGATCGGTCCCAACTGTCCGGGCATCATCACGCCCGAGGAGTCGCTGGCGGGCATCACGCCCCACACGATCGCAGGCAGAGGCCCGATCGGGCTGGTGTCCAAGTCGGGCACCTTGACCTACCAGATGATGTTCGAGCTGCGGGACCTCGGCTTCTCCACGGCGATCGGCATCGGTGGTGACCCGGTGATCGGCACCACCCACATCGACGCGCTCAAGGCGTTCGAGAACGACCCCGACACCGAGGCGATCGTGTTGATCGGCGAGATCGGCGGTGATGCGGAGGAGCGGGCCGCGGCGTACATCCAGGACCACGTCACCAAGCCGGTCGTCGGGTACGTCGCCGGGTTCACCGCGCCCGAGGGCAAGACCATGGGCCACGCCGGTGCCATCGTGTCCGGCTCGTCCGGCACCGCCGCCGCCAAGAAGGAGGCCCTCGAGGCCGCCGGGGTCAAGGTCGGCAAGACGCCGTCGGAGACCGCCGAGCTGATGCGAGAGGTCCTCAAGTCCCGCTGAGCACCGCCATGCGGGCGCTGGTGCTGCCGAGCCCCTTCCTCCCTGACCTGGCCTACGAACCTTGGGTCGCGGCCCTGGGGCGGGCGGGGCTGGACGCCGTCCTGGCTCCGGTTCCATCGCCGCCGGACGCACGGCAGCTGGTCGAGCTCTGGAGGGGACCGGCGGACACCGACACGGTGCTGCTTGCGCACAGCAACGCCGGCTACCTCGCTCCGATCGTGAGCGAAGCGTGCGGGGGCGCGGCGATCGTGTTCGTCGACGCGGCGCTCCCTTCGCCCGGGATGACAACGCGGTTGGCACCCGCGCGCTTCCGGGACTTCCTCGCCGGAATCGCCGATGAGCATGGAGTGCTGCCTCCGTGGACCCGGTGGTGGCCTCGCGCTGACTACGACGCGGCGCTGCCCGGCGACTGGTTCGACCTGGTCGACGTGGCCGCGCCGCGGGTGCCGTTGGCGTACGTCGACACGGAGGTCGACCTCCCAACCTCCTGGCACCGTGGGCGGTGCGCGTATCTCGCGTTCGGTGACACCTACGCCGACGAGTGGGACCGGGCTGGACAGGCCGGCTGGGACCGGCGTCGGCTCGACGGTGGTCACCTGCACTGGCTGGTCGAACCCGAGCTGACCGCAGGGGTCACTGCGGAGCTGGCTGTCGCGGTACGTGAGCGACGCCCGTGAGCTCCAGGTCGAGGGTCATCTGTGCGACGGCTTGGTCGATGGGATCGTCGGAGATCAGGCCGGAGCCGACCGGTTCGGTGAGGACCGTGGTGCCGAGGTGGTTGACCCGGCGGTAGCGGCCGTGGGGGGTGCGCCAGACGTAGTCGCCTGGCCCGAGTTGTCGCACCCGGTAGGCGGCGTGGGTCTTGGCCCGATGCCCGGTCCGGCTCAACGGTTGGGCGTTGTGGTCCCCGGTCTGACCCTCCCTGCCCGGCACATACGGGATCACGTGGTCATCATCGAGCCGGCGGGTGACCTGGTTGGCGTGGGGGAAGGAATCGGCGGGCGAACGTAGGTGGATGCGTTCATCGAGGGCGTCGTTGTGTTCGTAGGCGTCGAAGGCGTGTTGGTCGGCCAGGTCGATCACCGGCCTCACACTCACCTGGGCGTGGCCCAGCCAGGCGGGGATCTCGCTGGACAGAACCGGTCCGATGTCCTCGATCCGGCACACGCCGTAACCGGTGCGGACCGCGGCTTCGTGCAGGTGCACGTACAAGACCGCCTGGGAGCGGAGCTTGGCCGGGTCCAGGCCACGGATCGTCTCGGCCAGGGCGGCTTGGTCCATGGTGGGCTCGGGGACACCGTCGAGGAGGAGCTGGAGCAGCTCCGCGGGTCGTGCCAGCCATCCGAACGCCTCCGAACGCAACCCGTCCTTCGAGGTGCCCTCGGGGAACCTGGGGGCGAGGAGGTCGGCGACCCGGTCGACCATGGCGTCGACCCAGACCGCGTCGCCGGCGCGGACCCGGGCGATCACATGCCGGAGCCCGAACTCATCGGTCCGCGACAGGCTCACGTAGCGGCGTCGCTTCTCCTCGGCGAGCTTCGCGGCGTGGGCTTTGGGGTCGGCGGCGATCACCTTCGCCTTGACTACTTCCAGCAGCCGGGCCGGGGAGACCTCACCCAGCTCGGCCGGCAGAGAGGCGTCCACGGTCCGGACCGTGGCGTGGGACAGGTCGCGGCACAGGGCGGCGGCCTTGCGCGCCAGCCACGCCTCCAGCCGGAGGTCTTGGACCGCGGCCCACCAGGTCGGGAGCCGGTGACGCAGGTCCAACGCATCGGCCACCAGCCGGCGCGCGGCGTGGGGGTGGACCCGCCGGGAGATCGCCAGCTCGACCAGACACAGCTCCTGGACCATCGGGGTGCCATCACCGCCGAGGTCGATCAGCCGGTCCTCACCGCACCAAGCGCGACGGCCACCGGGGCCTAGCTGCGGATCCGCCGCATGCAGGTCAGCCCAGTGCGCCGCCAACGCCAGATCCCGAGCCTCTGCCCTCCGCCGCACCACCAGCTCGTCTTCGACCGCAGCCAACGTCGCCGACGCATCCAGGGCGTCGAGGTCCTCGAGGTCGAGGATGTTGGGAAGGGCGGGATCCATGACGCTGACGCTAGCCGCGACCACCGACAACCAGCCCCACCTCAGAACGGTCCTCCACAAGCATTCGTACCGCCGTCCTTGCCATGACAGAGCGGGTGGATACGGGCCTCGATCCGCCCGGATCTGCCGATGAGCGGTCACTCGTGCACGAGGGTGGCTACCTCTCTGTACGAGTTCCTAGGACGCCCACGTGGGCACCGGTCCGTCCAGCGGGAGGCTCGCGAGGACCTCGCCGTCGTCGACGGCTCCCTTCGGAACGAAGCCGAGTGCTTCGTAGAAACCGTCTGGACTGCCGTCGCCAAGCGCGTAGCTAGTCAGCAGTTCGGTGGCACCGTGGCCTCGAATCAGTTTCACGATCTGTCGCATGACCTCATGGCCGTAGCCGAGGCGCTGGTAACGGTGGTCGATGAGCAGTTTCCACAGGAACCACGGGCCGATGATTCCGGGAGGTTGAGGGTCGACGTTCCAAGCCAACATGACGAACCCGACGGGCAGATCGTCACTGTAAACGGCCCGGACCCAGGGGTTCGCCTGGGGGACCTGGGCGGCCTCTGCCAACGAGTCGACCACCGAGGACACGAATCGCTCTTGATCCCGTGTCGTACGTAGCGCGTGGACCGAGTCAGTGTTCTTGTCAGTGATCTCTCGAAGGCTGATCGTCATGTCCGAGACGCTACGCGCGGCAATGACTCAGGTAGGCGGTTCCGCCTGAGCGTAGTCACCGGAGTGCCGCGCAAGCGGTCCGGTTGGGCCGAGATCAGCGCGGACATGCCGATGAGCGTCCGCGTGGACTCAATGCAGGAACAACTTCGCCAGCACCGCGAGAACACCCAGTGAGGCCGCACCGAAGGACTCAACCGCAAGCCGCCAGCCCGTGATGCCTGCCCGGTGAGCGCCGAGGTAGCCGATCACGAGGAGGAACGCGACGGAGAACCACAGCGCCACGAATGCGGCCTTGCTGGCGGACAGCCCGGCAACAAAATGAGCGGTCAGGTAGACGAGAACTGCGGGCACCCCCCCGACAAGGATGGGGGTTTCCTCGGCTGCGGCGGAGAGGATGCGGCGACGGAGGGGGCCGTGGTCACCCTCGAAGAGCATCTCCTGACTCGCGACGTACACGTGCGCCAACCAATAGGCAACCAACACAGACCCCACGCCAAGCGCAACCCGGTGGACGTGCGAGATGTTGGCGCTGACCGCTGCCAAGACGCCAGCCGTGACCACGGCCCCGTAGAGGACGGCACCTGGGTCCCGGCGTGCCAGTGTGTCGGCGACCCTTCCTCGGTGACCTCGGCTCATGCCGTGGTCGAGGCGGAGCGGGTGTTTCGGTGCATGCTTCGATCCTCCCGGCGTGCATGCTGCCAGACAGCATCATTCGCTCATGCCGCGAGTCGCGCGAAGCCCTGGCGGCTGGCTTCCGGTCGCGGAAGGATCTGGTCCATGGTCCTCATCCAGAACTCGGTCCTTCTGGATTGCACCCCCGAGCGGGCTTTCGACTACCTCAGTGACCTTGGCAACGAGGCCGAGTGGAACCCCGACATGGATCACATCGAGAAGCTCACAGATGGCCCTGTCGGCGTCGGCACCATGTGGCGTGCGAAATGGAAGAGCGCTCCGAAGCCCGTTCACGTGGAAATGCTGGAGCACGACCGGCCCAGCAGATGGGTGGCCCACAACGGTGGTCTCCTCGAGGTGAACTTCACTGGGCGACTCGAGCCGGAGGGCGACGGCGTTTGGCTACACGTTGACTTTGACGCGCGACCACATGGTCCGCTTCGCATCTTCTTCCCCGTCCTTCTTCGCAAGCTTCGTCAGGGTGAAGCGGCGAACATGGAGCACATTCGGGCGGCGTTGAAGAGCTGAAGAAGCGCACCCGATGACTGGCGCATCCGACCCTGAGGTACAAGACCCCGGCGCCTGCGTCCGTGGCTCTCAGGGCCACGTGACGTGCGGTCTCACTCGACGATCGCGGTCATGCGGATGGAGACGAGAAGGCCGGGGATCTCGGCACCGAGCTTCGCCGCGTAGCGAGCGGGCGGATCCGCCGAGAACCAGCGGGCGTACTCCTCGTTCATGCCGTCGAAGTCGGTCGGATCCGTGAGGAGGACGCCGACCTCGACCACATCGTCCAGGGTCGTCCCCGCGGCCTGCAGGATGGCACGGCAGTTCGCGAGAGCCTGCCGGGTCTGTTCCTGGATGCCTTCGCCAGCAAGGGCTCGTGTCTCCGGGTCGATGCCGGTCGTCCCTGAGATGTAGATGTGTGACCCGGCCCTGACGGCTTGAGCAAAGAGGGGGGAGTTCGGGGCGTTCGGCGTCGAGATGATGTGGCGCGGCATAGAAGTCTCCCTGATGGTTCTCCGCATTCTATAGATCGCGGTAGGCGCCCAGATGGCAGACTTCTGGTGTGCTCGGCCATGACGTTGACCCGCGCTACTCGCTGGCGAACGAGCGAACCTTCCTGGCCTGGATCCGCACTGCGTTGGGCATGCTCGCTGCGGCAGCCGGTCTTCTCGCCATCGACCTGCCTTGGCCCGAGTTCGCCGTGCAGGGCATTGCCAGCCTTCTTGCGGTCGTTGCCGGGACTTCCGCCTGCCTTGCGTGGATCCGTTGGCGGCGCGTCGAGGAGGCCATGGCACATGATCGTCCGATGCCCGGATCTCGCGCACATGTGGTACTCGCGGTGACGGTCGGGGCTGTTGCTGGCGCGGTCGTCGTTCTCGCTCTGTTGTGAGAAGTGGGTGGCCGGTCGACTTCCCACGTGGTGACTCCTACCGCGCCGGCAAGACAGTCTTTCCTGGGCTGGAGGGCGAAAGCGCCGCTCATGTCGCGAGCGCCGCCGAGCGCTCATGCAGATGAGAGGGTCGATGCCCGAGTGGCCGAGGTCCGGGCGGGTCAGTCGTCGTTGCCTCCCCGGAACGGTTACTCGGCCTCCGCTCGTCCCGGGTGAGAACCCAGCTCTGCTGGAATGGGGCAGTAGCCCCGTCTCCTCGCGTGAAGGATGTTCAGCACGCCGATGGCGGCTCCGGCAGCAATCACCACGATCGGTGCCAGATTGAGTGCAAAGCCGAGTAGCACGAGCACGACTCCCGCGCCCACGCTCCACAGGACCGGATGGACCACGACCCAGTCACTGAACCGGCTCAGCAGACTGCGCATCTGCTACCCCATCCCTTGCTTGGACTGCCAACGACCGTAGGACCAACTTCCTCCCGATGTCGAGATCGAAATCCCACTGAGTGGCGAGTACACCGCCGTGAAATGACCCTCGGTGGGACGAGCCGCCGCTGGCGCGGCGATGAATCGACGGGCCGACGCGAGTCGATCCTGCTCACACGTTCCATCCATCTCGTGGAGGAGTTCTCATGTCTGACGCAGGTCCCGTACGGCTGTACATGTCGATGTCGCTGGACGGCTACATCGCAGGGCCGGATGACGAACCCGGCCAGGAGCTAGGCCGTGGTGGCGGCCGCCTCTTCAACTGGCTCGACGACCGGAACGGTCCCGGGGTCAATGGCCAGGTCTACGCCGAGGCGACTGCGACCGCCGCGGTGATCTCGGGACGCCGCACGTTCGAGCTCGCCGGCCGGTGGAACGGCGACCACCACAACGGCGTACCCATCCTCGTGCTGACCCACCACGTCGAAGAAGGCGATGTGCCACCGGGCACCGCACGGTTCTACACGGACATCGCCGCGTGCGTCGCCGACGCACGCGCTGCCGCTGGCGACCAGGCCGTGCTGGTGCACGGCGCCGGCGCCGCGCAAGCCCTGCTCGCGCACGGTCTGCTCGACGAGCTCGAGATCCACCTCGTTCCGGTTCTCCTCGGCGGTGGGCGACGACTGTTCGCCGAGGACGATCGCACCGAGCTCGAGCTGGTCAGGCAGCTCGAGGGCCGCGAAGCCCTCCACCTGCGGTACCGGGTGGCCAGGTAGTAGGCAGGGCTCGCGGTCGCCCGCCCACCCTCATACCCGGTAGCCCTTCGGTCGGGACCTAGGCTCCGATGCATGACGGAGTACCAGGTGACCCGGTGGCGCGAGCTTCCGTCGATGGTCGCCGCGCGGGCAGGTGACGACATCGTGAAGGCCGAGCTCCCACCGCGGTTCCAAGGGGCGATCGATGAGGCCGCCATGCGGCTGGGCGACACCGGGGCCGACCAGTACCTCTTGGGCTGGGAACGGTCGCCCTGGACGGAGGCCGTCGGTACGCCGGCCGAGGTGCTCGGCCGGATTGTCGCCGAGCTCGACGCCGCGTGGCCGGCTGACGCGATCGCGAAGTACCTCGATGCGCTGGGCCAGTGAACCGGCTCGCGATGGTGCGGAGTGAGTTTCGGGACCGGGTGCGGCTTCGCACCGGCCTCGGTTGCGGACCCTCCCCGCGCTACTCCTGCACTGTGCCGTGTGCGGTCCGGGCGCCGGTTTCGGGGTCGGGGTCGATCGGAGGAAAGACCTCCTCCCAGTCTCGGGACATGCTGACGACTGTCCATCCGCGGCGCAGACCCACCTCGACGATCGACTCCGCCTCCGGGGACCCCTCGCCGGTGCCGGGGTAGCTGAACTCGCGATCGCTGTCGTCGTGATCGACCAGGATCGCCAGGGTGGGACCGGCGTTCGTCTCGGCCCACGTCAGCATCTCGCGGTCGCCGGTGGTGTTGCCGGCGGCGAGCACCGGACGCCGGCCGAGCTGCGCCTGGATGTTGCTGACCTTGGCGGGGCCGTCGTTGACAGTCCCGGAGAGTCGGCTGGTCCTGGTGAGGACCGGTCCGAGACGCTCGTCGGTGTAGTCGTACTCGATCAAGGTCCCGACGACGCCCTCCGGGGGCACGTCGTACAGGTCCTGGCTCAAGGCACGGACGAACTCGGTCCCACCTCCGGTGACCACGGCCACGGTGAACCCGCGGCGACCGAGCTCGGTCATGAGCTCGACCATCGGCGTGTACACGGCGGTGAGGAGGGGACGTCCCAGGGTCGGGTGATCGGCCGAGGCCATGTAGTCGCGGACCATGGCCCCGAACCCGTCGGCGGTCATGCCGGTGCAGAGGTCGGTGAGGGCGATGGCGATGCGGGGGAGTCCGAGCTCGCGCACGGCTGCGGAGTCCTGGGAGAGCAGCGCCGCAAACTCCGGCGTCTCGGCAAGCGCGGGATCGGCGCTCACCCGGGCGCCGAGCGTGTGGAGCAGGAACTCGAGCTGGACGTAGTGGGGCCGCTCGACCCAGAGCGTCCCGTCGTTGTCGAAGCAGGCGAGCCGGCGCTCGGGAGCGATCTCGCCGCTCTGGTCGAGAAAGGAGATGATCTCCTCGCGCGTCCGGCTGGGCCGCCAGCTCGGCAGCAGCGCGGTGGTCTCGTTCACGGTCTCTCCATCCCATCGTTCCCATCGTTCGGTGCGTCGGGGCGGCGTACGCAGCGGAAGCCCAGGTGGCTGGTCCCGGTGTCGACCATCTGCGGACGCCGGGCCGCCGGCCGGTAGCGCAGGCAGTAGGAGTCCGCGCACAGGTGCGATCCGCCCTTGACCGTCCTGCGACCGATGCGGAACGCGGGCTGCCGGGCGTCGTAGCTGGCTTCCAGGTCGCCGCCGCGCGGATCGTGCGGCACGCAGCACGGGCTGGCGGCGTCGTCGGGGTGCCGGGTGGTCCACCAGTCCTCGGTCCACTCCCACACGTTGCCGGCCATGTCGACGAGGCCGTAGCCGTTGGCCGGGAAGCTCCCGACCGGCGAGGTGCGCGACCACCCGCTCTCGCGGGTGCTGCGCCACGGGAAGTCCGGTCCGTCCCACGTGTTGGCCATGATGCGTCCGCCGGGGCGGGCCTCGTCGCCCCACGTGTACGGCGCGCCCTCGAGGCCACCGCGGGCGGCGTACTCCCACTCGGCCTCGGTGGGCAGGTCCGCCGCCGCCCACGTCGCGTAGGCACGCGCGTCGTCGTACGCCACGTGGACGACGGGATGGTCCGGGCGACGCTTGACCGAGCTGCCGGGGCCCTCGGGGGCGTGCCAGCAGGCCCCCGGCGTCCAGGTCCACCACTGGCTGATGTGGCGGAGGTCGACGGGACCGGGCGTGGGCGTGAACACCAAGGACCCGGCCCGCAGGTTCTGGGGCGGCGCGTCGGGGTAGTCCGCGGGGTCCGGCGGCCGCTCGGCCACGGTGACGTGGTCGGTGGCGCGCACGAAGTCTGCGAACTCCCGGTTGGTCACCGCCGACCTCTGGATCTCGAAGGCGCTGACCCGGACGCGGTGGCTGGGAGCCTCCTCGGGGTAGTGGTGGTCGGAGCCCATGGCGAAGAGACCGCCGGGCAGGGCCACCCAGTCCTCGGCCCGCGGCGCCGTGCGGGCGCCACTGCCGTCGCGATCGCGTGCGTGGCTACGTCGGGACACCGTCGTCATCGCGTCAGCGGCTGCCCACGCCGGCCTGGAGCTTTTCCATCATCGAGGTGATGCTGAAGTCGGCAGGCTCCTGGCGCGGGGGGAACTCGGCCAGCGTCTCGAGCGTGCGTGCAACGAACGCCTGGGCCGGGATGACGGCCCACGCGTGGTCGAGGAGCCAGTCGTAGTAGGTGTTGGACGTGATGTCCGCCCGCTCGTACGGGTCGGTGCGCAGGTTGAAGATCTTCGGAACCCGGAGCACGGTGTAGGGCTCGGCCCAGACGTTCAACGTGCCCCGCGCGCGCTGCTCCTGGAACACGAACTTCCAGTTGTCGTAGCGAAGACCAGTGAGATCGCCGTCATCAGAAACGTAGTAGAAGTGCTGTCGCGGGCTCGTGTCGGACGCGCCGGTGATGTAGTCGAGCTGGTTGTGACCGTCGAGGTGCACCCGGTAGCTGGTCCCCGCGAGGTCGGCCCCCTTCTTCAGTCGCTCGGCCACGTCGGTGTCCCCGGCCGCAGCCAGCAGCGTGACGAACCAGTCGTTGTGGCTGAAGATGCCGTTGAGCACCTGGCCGGCCGGGACGCGGCCGGGCCACCGCACCATGGCGGGCACCCGGTAGGCGCCCTCCCAGTTGGAGTTCTTCTCGTTGCGGAACGGCGTCATGCCGCCGTCGGGCCAGGTGTTCATGTGGGGCCCGTTGTCCGTGGAGTAGATGACGATGGTGTCCTCGACGAGCCCCTGCTCGTCCAGGAAGTCGAGGACCTCGCCGACCAGATCGTCGTGGTCGCACATCGTGTCGTGGTACGCCGACTGCCAGCGACCGGCCCGCCCGCGGCTGCCGTCCTTGATGTGGGTTCGGAAGTGCATGTGGGTCGTGTTGAGCCAGACGAAGAAGGGAGTGTCGGCGGAACTGGCCTCCGACATGAAGCGCAGTGCCTCGGGAAGCACCTCGTCGTCGATGGTCTTCATGCGCTCCTTGGTGAGCGGACCGGTGTCCTCGATGCGCTGGCCACCCTTGCCGTCCGCCCACGAGTGGATGACACCCCGCGGGCCGAAGTTCTTGCGGAAGTCCGGGAAGTCGTCCTCGCTCGGGTAGTCGTCGAGCTCCGGCTCCTCCTCCGCGTTGAGGTGGTAGAGGTTTCCGAAGAACTCGTCGAAGCCGTGCATGGTCGGGAGGAATTCGTCGCGGTCGCCGAAGTGGTTCTTGCCGAACTGGCCGGTTGCGTAGCCGAGCTCCTTGAGAGCCGTCGCGATCGTGGGGTCCTCGGCACGCAACCCGATGTCGGCTCCCGGCATCCCGACCTTCGTGAGACCCGTGCGGTAGGGGTTCTGCCCGGTGATGAACGCCGCACGTCCGGCGGTGCAGCTCTGCTCGCCGTAGTAGTCGGTGAACCGCGCCCCCTCCTCGGCGATCCGGTCGATGTGGGGGGTGCGGTATCCCATCAGCCCCTCGCTGTAACAGCTGAGGTTGCTGATCCCGATGTCATCTCCCCAGATGACCAAGATGTTCGGCTTGCCGGCCATGGACCCTCCTGGTTGCCCGTGCGACGGAAGCGTCGTCCACGCGAACATACGGGCGGTGGGCAGGACCTCACATCACCCGGGATGTGTGATGGTGCGCGGCAGCAGCGGTGGGTGCTGATCCAGGTCTGCAACTCACCCGACGCGGAGGAGGCATTCGGCTGGGGAGTTCGTGACTCTGGGAACGGCTGATCGAGGGAGCACACCATGGCAGACGTCTTGTCTCCACGTAGATGGGAGACCCGACGCCAGCACCGACTGAACGTCGCTGCCGGAGCGTCGTTCGTCCTCGGCGGCTCACTCTTCGCTCTCGGTGCCTGCCTCGCTCAGCTGGGAGCCACCAGCCTCACGACCGTCAACGTGACCTACCTGGTCGGGGGATTCTTCTTCAGCGCCGGCGGTTACATCTCGGTGGTGATCGCCGGTGGCGACGGTCGAAGTCGCGAGTGGTACAGCGCGGTCGTGCTCTTCCTGGGCACGCTCTTCTTCGCGGTGAGCCTCGTGGCCGCCTTCGCCCAAGGACTCACGCCACGCCAGTCCAACGGCTGGATCTGGCTTCCCGACATCACCGGCTGTGTGTGTTTCCTGGTCTCCGGTTACCTCGCGCTGCTCGGCGTGGGCGGTGGCCGTCTCCGGGTGCGGGGTCGTGTCCTGGCGTGGTGGATCGCGGCGGTGAACCAGCTCGGCTCGGTCCTCTTCTTCCTCGCGGGGCTCGCAGCCTTCACGCGTCCGGCCACTGACGAGGCCATCAACGTCGGCCTCGTCAACTGGGGCACCTTCGCAGGCGCCGCCTGCTTCTTGGTGGCTGGATTCCTCCAGGCACTCGACACACCCACCCCAAAAAGAACGGTTGGTCAGACACGCCATGACACAGATCAGTGACAGAGAGGCAGAGGCCCTCTACGGCAACCGCTTCCTGACGGAGTTCGTTCCGTCGACCGTCTTTCCCCAGAGTGGGATGCGACCCACGGACGCGCTGCGCCTGGTCGCGGAAGACCTCAACCTCGAGGGTGACCCGCAACGCAACCTCGCCACCTTCGTCACGACGTGGATGGAGCCCGAGGCACAGCGGATCATCGCCGAGAACCTGCACCGCAACTTCATCGACCACGCCGAGTACCCCATCTCGGCCGAGATCGAGCAGCGCTGCGTACGGATGCTGGCCGACCTCTTCCACGCACCCGGGGAGACGACAGGCTGTCGCACCCAAGGGTCCTCCGAGGCCATCATGCTCGGGGCGCTGTCCCTCAAGTGGAAGTGGAAAGAACGCCGCCGGGCAGAGAACGCGTCGACGAGCAACCCGAACCTCGTGTTCGGCGCGGACGTCCACGTGGTGTGGGAGAAGTTCTGCCGCTACTTCGACGTCGAGCCCCGGATCATCCCGCTGGAGGTGGACAAGTACACGATCGGCCCCGACGACGTGGC
>Ga0190275_10001438_pt1 | contig 17698 bp, 21 predicted proteins | sample Popmic550T_FD_133745 | JGI IMG/M metagenome (GOLD analysis project Ga0190275, IMG submission 133745) | Populus adjacent soil microbial communities from riparian zone of Yellowstone River, Montana, USA - 550 T | ecosystem: Environmental > Terrestrial > Soil > Riparian zone > Trees stand | place...
CGCGGTGCGATCGTACGTCGGCGGCGACGGGGCCGCCGCGATCAATCCGCCCGATGGGGAGACGACGATGACGACGGGATTCCGCGTGGTTCCGATCTCGGACGAGGTGTCGGCGGCGGTGCGCGCCACGCTGGTCGCGCCTTCGTACGGCCACCCGGCGCACGTGGAGGTGGCGACCGGCTACGGCCCCTGCCGCGCCTGCCTGCGCACCTTCCGCGAGGGCGAGGAGGAGCGCGTCCTCTTCACCCACGACGCGTTCGCCGGCGTGGAGGCGTATCCATCTCCCGGCCCGGTGTTCATCCACCGCGACGCGTGCGACACCTGGCGCGGCGACGGCTTTCCGCCCGAGGTCGCCGCGCTGCCGCTGATGGTGGAGGCGTACGGCGCCGGCCGCTGGCCCGTGGCGCGCGAGCCGGTGCTGGACGGCCGCGTCGACCCCGCGGTCTCGCGCCTGCTCGCCAACCCCGCCGTCGCCTACCTCCACGTCCGCAACGCCGAAGCCGGCTGCTACATCGCCCGCGTGGAGCGCGCGTAACCGGGTATGGAGATCTAGGTAATCGAGCGCGAAGCCGTCGATGTCGTCCTGAGGCCTACCACGCCTAACCCATCGCGTGCCATAGATTTGGCAGGTCGAAGGATCGACAGACAGCGCTCGGACCCAAACATCCGGAGCGCCACTCTGCTCGAATCCGTATAGGGCGTTACTCGGTCGATGGAACGCACGATGCCGCCGCGGCCCCGGGGAGCCTCGCGCAGTTTGCGAGGCTTTTCGTAGTTGTTGCTGCGGCTTTAGCCGCCGGTGCAGTCTTCCGGCTCCAGCAGCGGGTGCAGTCTTCGGCTTCAGCCGCCGGTGCCATTCCCGCGGCTTCAGCAGGATCAGTCCCGCAACTGCAGCCGTATCAATCCTCCGGCTCCATCTCCGGCCCCAGGAACACCGGCGTGATCGCCTCCGCCCGCACCTCGCCGCCCTCCTCGCGCACGAAGCTGTAGGCGCGCGCGTAGGGCCGCGAGGTCACCGCCTGCACCATGCGGCCGTCCACGTAGTGCAGCGCCACGCCGTCCTCCGCCGCCACCGCCGGGCCGCCGTGGCGCGCCACGAACCCCGGCCAGAGCAGCGGCCGCCGCGGGTCGCTGTCGAAGTGCGGGCAGAACGCGCCCTCCAGCAGGCCCAGACCGTTGGTGAGCGGCTTCAGGTCGGGGCTGTAGCTGTCGGTGATGCCGCGCTGGAACCAGCAGAGCGCGCCGGCGCTCACGCCGCACAGGATCGTGCCGCCGGCCAGCACCTCGGGGAGCACCCGGTCCAGCCCCTGCGCGCGCCACACGGCCAGCAGGTTCACCGTGTTGCCGCCGCCCACGTACACCAGGTCCTGCTCCCCCAGGAACGCCGCCAGGTCGTCGATCTTGCGGCTGAACAGCGACAGGTGCGTCGCCTCGCACACCGCGTCGGAGAAGGTGTCGTAGAAGCGGTCGATGTACCCCACCGCATCCCCTGCCGCGGTGGGGATGAAGCAGACGCGCGGCCGTCCCTGCCCGGTGGCGGCGAGCACGTAGTGGTCCAGCAACGGATTTTCGGGCTCCATGGTGAACCCGCCACCGCCCATCACGATGATCTGTCCGGCGTGCACGGTCATGCGAACGTCTGCGGCGGAGGTGGAGAGTTGTGGATTCTGCTCATTATGCGGCCGGAAGGGTGAGCGGCGAAAGCCCGCGGCGGCGATCGGCGGCGATCCGATACGCCGAGCATGTCGACGATCGTACGAGCATCCTCGAACCCCATGAGCCACGTCGAGATTCACGGTGGCCCATCCCGGCCGGCCCGCGGTCGGGCTGGCGCGCACGAAAGGCCGTCGCCAGACTGTACCGCCTCACCATTCCCGGTCCATGGTCGTATCCGCTCCCGCCGATGAGACCCCGTCATACGCTTGCGTTCGCCGCCGCGCTGTCGGTCTGCTCCACCCTCCCGGTCCACGCCCAGCGCACCGCGCTCGAGATGGCCGACGCCACCACGCCCGCCTGCGCAGAGACCGGCGTGCCGCGCGTGGCGGTGATGGTGCCGCCGGGGAAGACGATGGACGAGATCCGCACGGCGGTGGCGCAGGGCGGCATGTTTCCCGAGGGCACCCAGGTGGTGATCCTGAACCTGGGCGAGTACACGTCGATGCAGAACCAGGAAGAGTTCTCGCGCCGGATGAACCTCGTCCTCACGCGCTTCCTGGACGAGGGCACCAGGATCGACGGCACGCTGAGCGTTCTGCTCACGGTCGACGAGACCGGCCAGGTCACCGACGCGAAAGCCAACACCGGCAACCGCCACGTGGACCGCATGCTGGGCAACGCCTGGAAGCAGGCCCGCTTCGACCCGTACGCGATCGGCGGCTGCCGGATGAAGGCCTGGATCAGCGTTCCGCTCAGCTTCTCGTCCGACTTCTCCTGGGGCGAGCGCCGCGTGGAGGTGCGCGCCACGCCCACGCCGCGCTGAACCGGGGACCGCGACGGGTGTGGACGTCGATCGCCCCCGTGGCTGGAATCAGCCGCGGGGGCGATCGCGTGCGCGCGCCGGACGATCCTTTGCGGCGCTACGGTGACGCGTCGCGGTGCTGCAGCAGGTCGCGGGTGGCGGGGTGCGTGGGACGCTCCAGCACGTCGGCGGCGGGGCCTTCCTCCACCAGCACGCCGTCGGACAGGATCACCACGCGGTCGCAGAAGCCGCGGGCGAACTCCACGTCGTGGGTGGAGATCAGGAGCCCGCGCCCGCCCTCGCGCGCCAGCTCGCACAGCGTGTCTCCCAGCGCGCCGCGCCGCGCAGGGTCCAGCGCCGAGGTGGGCTCGTCCATCAGCAGCAGCATGGGATTCGGCGCCAACGCGCGGGCGATGGCGACGCGCTGGGCCTCGCCGCCGCTCAGCTCGCGCGGGAACGCGGCCGCGCGATGCGCCACCCCCAGCGCCTCCAGCAGCCCCAGCGCGACCTCCTTCGCCTTGGCGCGCGTCCACCCCAGCGCGTGCACCGGCGCCAGCGTCACGTTGTCCAGCGCGCACAGGTGCTCGAAGAGCGAGTGCGCCTGGAACACCATCCCCACGCGGCTCCGCAGCTCCTTGAGCCGCGACTCGCGCGGCACGGGCCCCGGCTGCAGCACGAACCCGCCGGCGTCGATCGTCCCGCTTTCGAACGGCTGGAGGGCGGCCACGCTGCGCAGCACGGTGCTCTTCCCCGCCCCGCTGCCGCCCATCAGCGCGCAGAGCTCCCCCGGCTCCACGCGCAGGTCCACCCCGCGCAGGATCTCGCGCTCGCCGCGCACCACGCGCAGGCCGGTCACAGTCAGCGCGCCGCTCATGCCGTGCTCCAGCGCCGCTCCAGCCGCCGCGCGAAGCGCGACAGGGGGAGCGAGAACGCCAGGTACAGCAGCGAGCAGAGGATCCCCGGCACCACCCAGCTCCCCACGTTGGTCGCATAGATGGCGGTCTGCTTGGTCAGTTCGACGACGGTGATGACGGAGACGAGCGAGCTGTCCTTGAGCAGCGCCACGAAGTCGTTCGTCATCGGCGCCAGTGCCAGCCGCAGCGCCTGCGGCCCGCGCACCAGCCGCAGGATCTGCCCTTCCGACAGCCCCAGCGTGCGCCCCGCCTCGAGCTGCGAGCGGGGGATGGCGAGCAGCGCGGCGCGGTAGATCTCGCTCTCGTACGCGGCGTAGTTCAGCCCCAGCCCGATCACCGCGGCGGCGAAGGCGGGGAGCCTGACCACGCCGGAAAGGCCGTAGTAGATCACGAAGAGCTGCAGCAGCACCGGCGTGCCCCGCATCACCTCCACGTACACCGTCAGCAGCGCGCGGAGCGCCGGGTGGCCGTAGACCCGGCCGGCCGCCACCGCGATCCCCACCGCCACCGCCAGCGCCATCGCCAGGCACGAGAGGACGAGCGTGATCGCCGCCGCCCGCAGCAGCGCCGGGAGATACGTCGCCAGCGTGGCGCGCTCGGCGCCCGACGTCGCGGCCGTCTCGCCCTCCGGCTCGGCGGCGAGGACGCGCTGGAAGTAGCGCGCCTGCTGGTCGCTCCACACGCCCCAGCGGCGGAAGGTCTGCTCCAGCGAGCCGTCGCGCATGCGGGCGCGCAGCACCTCGTTGGCCGAGTCGCGCAGCGCCGCGTTCGATTTCGCGAAGACGGCGACGTAGTGCCCGGTGGCGGCCGGCTCCGGCTGGATCACGAAGCCGCCGCCCGTCCGCTTCAGCGAGCGGTCGGCGATGACGTTGTCCAGCAGCACCGCGTCCACCCGCCCCGCCACCAGGTCGGTGTACGGGTGCACGTCGTCGTCGTACGAGACCGGCACCACGCCCACGCGGCGCTGGGCGTCGAGCAGCATCGAGTACGCCATGGTGGCGCCCAGCGTGGCCACGCGGCGCCCGGCCAGGTCGTCCAGGCGCCGGAAGCGGCCGCGGTCCTCCGGCCGCACCGCCAGCACCTCGTGGAACTCGAAGTAGGGGATGGATACGGCGTGGCGGGCGCGCAGCTCGGGCCGGTCCTCCAGCCCGCTCATCCCCACGTCGAAGTCGCCGCGCTCCACCGACTGCTCGATCGACGCCCACGCCACCTGCACGAAGCGCGGCTCGCGCCCCAGCCCGCGCGCGATCATCCCCTCGATCTCCACGTCGAACCCGCGCACCGCCGACGGGTTGGCGGGATCCGCCTCCACGAACGGCGCCCCACCCTCCGCGTCCCCGCCCCAGCGCAGCGGCGGCTTTGCGGTGTCGGTGGATGCCGGCTCGCGCCCGCAAGCGGCGAGCAGGAGTGTCGAGAGGACGAGGATTGCGCCCGAGCCGCGCAGACGCCGGATCACTCCGCGCATGGCGACGGACGGCGGGGGAGCCGAGGGCTCGTGGGGATCTGGCTCACCGGCAGATGGGGAGGCGGAGACGACGGTAGCCGCGGGAGATGACGAGGCGCGGCCGGAGTGCGGCGCGCACAAGCTACGGCGCCGGGGCCGCGCGCTCAAGGACGATGCGATGCCCGCCCTCGTACGGCGCTCCGGCCGTCGGTGACGCGGGGAAGGACGACGTTCTGTCCATCCAGAGCGGGCTCCGCGCGTTGACAGGGGACGAGCGGATCGGCCGGAACCCTCCACAGGAGATGGAACTGATGAAGAGACGTCTCGTTCTCCCACTCGGCACCACGCTGCTGCTGTCGCCTGCTCTCATGCACGCCCAGCGCGGCACACCCGCGGCAGACACGCTCCCCGCCTTCGGCTCGCGCGGCGCGCTGACGGACTGGCTGGGCGCCCACGACCGTGAACGGCAGCGGCACTACGCGCAGGCGGCTGCCGCGCATACGCCAGCGCCGTCACCGACACCCGTCTGCCCCGTCACCACCGCGCCCGCCCGGGCCGACTCGGCGAAGGGGCCGGCCGTGGTCCACGGCCGCGTGATCAGCGCGTCGGGCGCGCCAGTGGCATCCGCGGTGGTGCGCACCTGCGCGTCGGGCTCCACGCTGGGGACCACCACCGCGGCGGACGGCAGCTACCGGCTGGTGATTCCCGGCAACCGGGTCCCCGCCCGGCCGGTGGTGCTCACGATCTCCCGCCTCGGGCTCGCCACTGAGTCACGGCAGGTGGGGGTGACTCCGGGTGACTCCGCCGTGGCCGACTTCACGATGCAGTCGTCGGTGGTCTACCTCAGCAGCGTGGTGGTCACCGCGCAGGGCACGGAAGCAAGGCGAAACGAGGAGTCCGTCACCAACACGCAGACCGCCGGCGTGGACGAGGGCGGGATCGTGAAGGTGCACGGCGACCACCTGGTGATGCTGCGGCGGGGGCGGCTGTTCACCGTGGCCATCGGCGACCGGCGGCTCACCCCCGTGTCGGCGGTGGACGCGTTCGGCCCCGGCGTGGACGGGAGCGACGCCTGGTACGACGAGATGCTGGTGTCCGGCAACCGCGTGGTGGTGATCGGATACAACTACGGAAGCGGCGGCACCGAAATCGGCCTGTTCGACATCGACCGCGCGGGGCGCCTGCGCTACCGGGCCACCTATCACCTGCGCTCCAACGACTACTACTCGTCGCGCAACTATGCCAGCCGCCTGGTGGGGAGCAAGCTCATCTTCTACACCCCGTTGGACGTGCCGTCGGGGCGAGCGGTGGAGGAGTGGCTCCCGGCAATGCGGCGCTGGCACCGCGGCGCCAGGGCCGACGAGTTCCGCCCGATCGTGTCGGCCACGCGCATCTTCCGTCCGGGCCGGCCGCTGGAGCCCACGGCCAGCCTCACCCTGCACACCGTCACCACCTGCGAGCTGGACCAGCCCGAGATGCGCTGCGGCGCCACGGCCGTGCTGGGCCCCAGCGGCGAGGTGTTCTACGTGTCGGGCACGTCGGTGTACGTGTGGACCAGCGACGGCTGGCGGAACCGCGGAAGGCACGACCGCGGGCCGGCGATGGTCTACCGCCTCCCGCTGGACGGCTCGGCGCCATCGGCGCTGGCGGTGGCCGGGAGCCCGGTGGACCAGTTCTCGTTCCTGGAAAGCGGAGACGGGCACCTGAACGTGCTGGTGCGCTCCGGCGCCGGGGGCGACTGGATGTGGAGTGCCGAGCGCGCGGGCGGCAGCGTAGCGCTGCTGCGAGTGCCGCTCAAGCACTTCGGCAACGGCAGCGCCGCCGCGCCCCGCTCGGCGTATCGTGAGCTGCCCGCGCCGTCCACCGGCTACGCCTTCCAGAACCGATTCGTGAGCGGGCACCTGCTGTACGGCGGCGGGAGCGGGTGGGGCCGCCCCGACCAGTCGCGGCGGTGGACGCTGTACGCGGTGCCGTTTGCCGGCGGCGCGGTGGACAGCGTCGCGCTCCCCCACGGCGTGGACCGCATCGACGTGATGGGCCCGGAGGGGGTGGTGATCGGCACCGATGGCCGTAACCTGCACTTCACCGGCATCGCGCTGCGCGGGCGGCCACGCGCGCGGCAGCACTACGTCAGCCGCGGCGCGTCTCAGGGCGAGCTGCGCAGCCACGGCTTCTTCTACAAGCCCGACTGGGGCGACGACACAAGCGGCACGCTCGGGCTCCCGATCGCCAGGCCGGCCCGCTCCGGCTACGAGCACCTCTACGAGGAGTCGGCTGCGGTGCTCTTCCTGCGCAACGAGCGCACGGCCTTCCGGGCGCTCGGCACGCTCGACGCGCGCCCGGACCGAGCCGGCTCCGACGATGACGCGGACGGGTGCGTGGCCTCGTGCGTGGACTGGTACGGCAACTCGCGCCCGCTTTTCCTGCGCGGCCGCGTGTTCGCGCTGCTGGGGTACGAGCTCGTGGAGGGCCGGGTTACGGACGACCGCATCCGCGAGGTGCGCCGCGTGAGCTACGCCCCCCGCCCCGCCCAGGTGTCACGGCGGTAAGCCCCGCGTAGCAGAGATTTGCTCGGGAAGAAAACCGCTAACTGTCTCATGCAGGGCAGCAGAGGAGCAGAGAACGACGAAGTTCCTCTGCTTCTCTGCTGCTCTGCGTGAGATTCTTTTCTGCGTTCGGGGATCCGGGACAAGGCTGGAGCCAACGAAAAACCCCGGAGCCGCTCTCGCGACCCCGGGGTCTTTCCGTCCATCGAAATCGCGTAAGCCGAAGCCTAGCGATCGACCAGCTCGATCAGCGCCGTCTCGGCACCGTCGCCCAGGCGGAAGCCGGTCTTCAGGATGCGGGTGTAGCCGCCGGGACGCTCGGCCACGGCGGGCCCGATCTTGTCGAACAGCATCACCAGCACGTCGCGGTCCTGGATCTCGCGCGCGGCGAGCCGCTTGGCGTGCAGGTCGCCCTGCTTGGCCAGCGTGATCAGCTTCTCCGCGTACGGGCGGAGCTCCTTGGCCTTGGCCTCGGTGGTCTCGATGCGGCCGTGGCGGAACAGGCTGGTGGCCATGTTGCGCATCAGCGCGCTCTTGTGCGAGGTCGTGCGCCCGAGGGCGCGCCCCTTGTTGTTGTGACGCATGGTATTACTCCTCGCCGGCGGCGCCGCCGGCCGACAGGTCGGTGTGGCCGCCGTCGCTCTCGGGGAGCACCCAGTACAGCGTGCCGTCGTCGGTCTGCTCCAGCTCCTGGCCGAAGCGCAGGCCGTGCCCGGCAAGGAACTCGCTGATCTCCTGCAGCGACTTCTTGCCGAAGTTGTCGATCGAGAGCATCTGCTGCTCGGTGCGCTGAACCAGGTCGCGGACCGTGTGGATGTTCTCCTTCTGCAGCGAGTTGCGGCTGCGGACCGAGAGCTCCGTCAGGTCCTCGATGGGGCGGTTCAGCAGCTCCTGCAGCCGCGGCGGAACGGGCGCGCGCCCGGCCGGAACGGCCGCGCCTGCGCCGGCGCCCTCGCCCCAGCTGCGGTCAAGCCGCCACTCGGGCGTGCCGCCGGCCAGGAACGCCAGGTGCTCGATCGCCAGCCGCGCGGCGTACTGCACCGCGTTGCGCACGTCGATCGCGCCGTTCGTCTCCACCTCCAGGACGAGGCGGTCGAAGTCGGTGCGCTGGCCCACGCGCGTGTCCTCGACCACGAAGTTCGCGCGGGTCACCGGGTTGTAGACGGCGTCCACGCGCACCAGGTCGGCGGGCATCCCGCGGGGGATGGGGTGCGCCTCGGCCAGCACGAAGCCGCGGCCCTTGTTCACGTACAGCTCGATCCTGAGGTCGCGGTCTTCCGTGAGCGTCAGGATGTGGTGGTCGGGGTTCACGACCTCCACCGCCGGGTGCGCCGTGATGTTGCGCGCCGTCACCGCGCCCGAGGCACGGGCGCGCAGCTCCAGCACCGCCTCGTCGGCGTCCTCCGTCATGCGCAGCACCAGGCTCTTCAGGTTGCGGATCACCTGGTGCACGTCTTCCACCACGCCGCCGATGGTCTGGTGCTCGTGCAGCACGCCGTCGGAGCGGAACGCCCAAACGGCGGTGCCGCGCAGGCTGCTCAGCAGGATGCGGCGCATGGTGTTGCCCAGCGTGTGCCCGAAGCCCCGCTCCAGCGGACGAAGCACGATCTGCCCCGTGCGCGACTGCTCGGGGAGGTTCGGCATCTGCAGGCCGATGATATCGAGTTCCACTCTATCCCTCCGTAGTGGGGAACGAATGCGGGAAAGGACCCGAGCGGCGGCCGCCCCAAAGGCGCCCGCCACCGGGCCCGTCCAGCGTCCGGTTTACTTGCTGTAGAGCTCGACGATGAGCTGCTCCTGCACCGCCAGCGGAATGTCGGCGCGGCCGGGCCGCGACACCATCCGCCCCGTGCGGCTCCCCTCGTCCACCGCCAGCCAGCTCACGCTGGTGGGGCGGCTCTTGGCGGCAAGGGCGGCCTCCACGGGGAGGATGTCCTTGCTCTTGGGGGCGATGCGCACCTCGTCGCCGGGCGACACCTGCGCGCTCGCCACGTCGAGCTTGCGCCCGTTCACCTGCACGTGGCCGTGGCGGATGAGCTGGCGGGCCTCCTTGCGGCTGGCCCCGAAGCCCATGCGGTACACGATGTTGTCCAGCCGGCTCTCCAGCGCAACGAGCAGGTTCTCGCCCGTCACGCCGGTCTGGTGCGCGGCCTTCTCGAACAGGTTGCGGAACGGCCGCTCGGCCACGCCGTAGATGCGCTTCACCTTCTGCTTCTCGCGCAGCTGGTGCGAGTACTCGCTCGCCTTCTTGCGGCGGCCGCCCCCGCTCTGGCCGTGCTGGCCGGGGGCGTACGGGCGGCGCTCCACCGGGCACTTCTCGGTGAAGCACTTGATGCCCTTCAGGAACAGCTTCTGCCCCTCGCGGCGGCAGAGCCTGCAGACGGGTCCGGTATAACGGGCCATGGTTAGACCGTGCTCTCCAGTTGAGATTCGTCGATCGGCTTCCTCCCCCCGACGGTCGCGAGGGTTTACACCTGGGTACTGCGAGTGCGAAGTGCCCAGTCCCCAGTGCCCAGGAACGGTTCCTCTGGGGACTGGGCACTTGGCACTGGGCACTTTTCCTCAGACGCGGCGCTTCTTCGGCGGGCGGCAGCCGTTGTGCGGGATCGGCGTGACGTCGCGGATCGAACGGATGTTCAGACCCGCGGCGGCAAGCGCCTGGATCGCGCTCTCGCGGCCGCTGCCGGGGCCCTGCACGCGCACGTGCACGCGCTTCATCCCCAGCGCCAGCGCCTCCTTGGCCGCCTGCTCGGCCGCCACGGTGGCGGCGAACGGCGTGCTCTTCTTGCTCCCCTTGAAGCCGGCCTTGCCGGCGCTCCCCCACACCACCCCGTTCCCCGCCATGTCGGCGATGGTCACCAGGGTGTTGTTGAACGTCGCCTTGATGTGGGCGACGCCCTCGCTGTCCACGTGGCGCTTGGTCTTCGGGCGCCCCGCTGCCTTGGGCTTGGCCATCTGTGTCGCTCCTGCGGGTTGGTGCGCGGCCTACCGCGCCTCAGGTAACGCATCCCGGACGGGACAAGCCCCCCGGGTGTGATCATCGCGGCGGGAGCACCGCCGCGACCATGAAGAAGACACGCGTCCGCGGAGGGTCGCCGTAAAGCGCCCTCCGCGGACACGGGTTTTTACTTCTTGCCCGGCTTCTTCTTGCCGGCGATCGCGCGGCGCGGGCCCTTCTTGGTGCGGGCGTTGGTGTGCGTCCGCTGGCCGCGAACCGGCAGACCGCGGCGGTGCCGCAGGCCGCGGTACGAGCCGATGTCCATCAGCCGCTTGATGTTGCGGGCGACCTCGCCGCGCAGCACGCCCTCGACGCGAAGGTTCGCGTCGATGATGCGGCGCAGCTTGTTCACGTCCTCGTCCGAGAGGCGGTTCACGCGCTCGTCGGGATTGACACCCGCCTCCTCGAGGATCTTCCGCGACGTGGGGCGGCCGATTCCGAAGATATAGGTGAGGCCGATCTCCACCCGCTTTTCACGGGGCAGATCGACGCCGGCAATGCGGGCCATCTGTGTTCTCCTTCAGCCTTGATTGTCTCGGGCGCCGATCAACCCTGGCGCTGCTTGTGGCGAGGGTTCTTCTTGCAGATGATCCGGATCACCCCTCGGCGCCGGACCACCTTGCAATGCTCGCAGATCGGCTTGACGCTCGCGCGGACCTTCATCGTAGCCTCTTGCTATCCGTGGGAAACGAAGCCTGGAAAAATAACAGCGACAACGCCCTTCCGCAACCCCGAAAGGGCCGAAAACCACAATCCCGCCGTCCACTCCGACACGACCTCGCGCCGGGACGGATCTCACGCGGAGCAGCGGAGAAGCAGAGGAGGACGAACTCTCCGCCGTTCCCTGCTGCTCTGCTTCTCTGCGTGAGCCATCAGGACCGCCGGTCGACACTCCAGGCCGGCAGATCTCACCAGAGCGGGAACGTCAGCTCCCGTCCGTCAGGATCCGCGGGCCCTCGGCGGTGATGCCCACGGTGTGCTCGAAGTGCGCCGATACCTTGTGGTCGGCGGTCACCACGGTCCACCGGTCGGGGAGGGTGCGCACGCCGGCCACGCCCAGGTTGAACATGGGCTCGATGGCGAGCACCATCCCCACCGCCAGCGGCATCCCCTTCCCCCGCTTGCCGTAGTTGGGCACCTGCGGCTCCTCGTGCGGCTTGCGCCCCACGCCGTGGCCCACCAGCTCGCGGACCACGCCGTAGCCCTTCTCGTCGGCGACCTCCTGGATCGCGCCGCCCACGTCGCCCAGGCGGCCGCCGGGGCGCGCCTCGGCGATCCCGCTGTGCAGCGCGGCCTCGGTGCGCTCCAGCAACTCGGCCACCTCGGTCGCCACGACCCCCACCGGGTAGGTCTTGGCCGCGTCGGCGTAGAAGCCGTCGAGCTTGACCCCGCAGTCCACGCTCACGATGTCGCCCTCGGCCAGCTTGCGCCGGTGCGAGGGGATCCCGTGCACCACCTCGTGGTTCACGCTGATGCAGAGCGTGGCCGGGAAGCCGTACAGCCCCTTGAACGCCGGCTCCGCCCCCTCGTGCGAGCGGATGAACTCCTCCGCGAAGCGGTCGAGGTCGGCCGTGCTCACGCCGGGCACCACGCGCTCGGGGATCACCCGGTACAGCGCGGCCAGGATGCGGCCGCCGCGGGCGATGGCGTCCATCTCCTGCGCGGCGTACAGCGTGATGCTCACCGCGGGAGCCGCTCCACGATCTCGGCCTGCACCGCGTCGATCGATCGGTCGCCGTCCAGCGTGTGCACGGGAACGCCGGCCGCGCGGTAGTGCTCCACCAGCTGCGCGGTGTTGTTTCGGTACACCTGCAGCCGGTTGCGCACCGTCTCCTCCACGTCGTCGGGGCGGATCACGCAACGGGGCGCGATCTCGGCCGGCGGCGGGTTGTGCTCCACGTGGTACACCGAGCCCGTCTCCGGGTCGGTGCGTCGGCCCGACATCCGCCGCACGATCGCGTCGTCGTCGACCTCCAGGTACACCACGGCGTCGATCGCCCGCCCGATCCCGCGCAGCATCTCGTCCAGCGACTGCGCCTGCGCCGCGTTGCGCGGATAGCCGTCGAAGATCGCGCCGCCGGCGGCGTCGGGCTGCTCCAGCCGCTCGCGCACCATCCCCAGGATCACCGCGTCGGGCACCAGGTCGCCGGCGTCCATGAACGCCTTCGCCTCGCGGCCCAGCTCGGTTCCGGCGCGCACCGCGTCGCGCAGCATGTCGCCGGTGGCGATCTTGGGAACGCCCAGCCGCTCGGCCAGCAGGGCGCCCTGGGTGCCCTTGCCGGCGCCCGGGGCGCCAAGGAGGATCAGGTCCATCGCGAAGTCCCGTCCATCGGAAAAGAAAAAGTGCCCAGCGACCAGTGCCCAGCGCCCGGGATTCGCGTCCTGGGCCCTGGGCACTCGGCACCGGGTACTGACGTCAGATGTAGCGCTGCTGGCGGCCGCGGAACTTCACCCGGCCCTTCTTCATGAAGCCGTCGTAGCGGCGCAGCAGCAGGTGCTGCTGCATCTGCTGGACCGTGTCGAGCGCGACGCCCACGCAGATCAGCAGCCCCGTGCCGCCCAGCACCCGGTTCAGCGTGGTCACGCCGAAGGCGCGCTCCAGCATGGTGGGCACGATGGCGATCGCCGCCAGGAACACGGCGCCGGGGAGCGAGATGCGCCCCATCACCCGGTCGATGTAGTCGGCCGTGCGCACGCCGGGCTTCACGCCCGGCACGAAGGCGCCCTGCTTCTTCAGGTTCTCCGCGATGTCCACCGGGTTGTAGATGATCGCGGTGTAGAAGTACGTGAAGAAGATGATCAGCAGCGTGAACGTGATGTAGTACGGCCACGTGTAGACGTCGAACCACCGCGCGAACTCCTGCAGCCCCGAGTTGCGCGGCGAGAAGGCGGCCACCGTCGACGGCAGGATCATGATCGACTGCGCGAAGATGATCGGCATCACCCCCGCCATGTTCACGCGCAGCGGGATGAAGCTCTTCTGCCCCTGCCGGATGCGCCCCCGCCCCATCACCTTCTGCGGGATCTGCACCGGGATCTTCCGCATGGCCATGGTGATCGCCACCGTCCCCGCGATCACCGCGGTCATGCTCACCACCACCACCACCACCCCGAAGGGCTTGATGTCGCCGTTGGCGACCTGCTGCCCGGTGATCCAGAGCCCGGGCACCAGGCCCTCGAGGATCGAGAAGAAGATCATCAGGCTCATGCCGTTCCCGATGCCCCGCTCCGTGATCTGCTCGCCCAGCCACATGATGAACACGGCGCCCGTGGTGAGCGTCAGGATCATGGTGATCCGGAAGCCCCACCCCGGGTTGGCCACCGCGCCCGGCACCTGCGTCTCCAGGAACATGGCGTAGCCGTACGCCTGGAAGACGGCCAGCACCACCGTGGCGTAGCGCGTGTACTGCGTGAGCTTCTTGCGCCCCTCCTCGCCCTCCTTCTGCATCTTCTCGATGCTCGGGACGACGGTGGCCAGCAGCTGGAACATGATGCTGGCGGAGATGTAGGGCATGATCCCCAGGGCGAAGACCGTCGCCTTCGACAGCCCGCCCCCGACGAACATGTCGTAGATCCCGAACGCGGTGTTGCTGAGGCTCCCGGCATACTCCGCGAGCGCCACCCGGTCGATCCACGGCGCCGTCACGTGCGCGCCGAGGCGGTACACCACCAGGCACAGGAGCGTGAAGAGGATCTTCTCCTTCAGCTCCGGGATGCGGAACAGGTTCGCGACGGGATTCGCCATGTCAGCCGATCTCCTGCACGGAGCCACCCAGGCCCTCGATCTTCTCGCGGGCCGTCTTGCTGAAGCGGTGCGCCGAGACGTTCACCTTGCGGGTGAGGTCGCCGGTGCCCAGCACCTTCACGGGGCGCCCGGCGTGGCCGATCAGGCCGTGCGCCTTGAGCGTCTCCGGGCTCACGTCGCCCTCGGCCAGCGCCTCGAGCTGCCACAGGTTGATCACCTGGTACTCGGTGCGGTTGAGCGGGGTGAAGCCGCGCTTCGGCAGCCGCCGGTGCAGCGGCATCTGGCCGCCCTCGAAGTGGGGCTTGCCGCCGCCCGGGCCGTGGTGCCCCGCGCGCGCCTTGGAGCCCTTGTGCCCCTTCCCCGCCGTCTTGCCCGTTCCCGTGCCGGGGCCGCGGCCCAGGCGCTTGGTGTCGCGGTGCGACCCCTCGGGACGGGACAGGTTGCTCAGGTCAGCCATTTTCCACCTGCCCTTCGGTCTGTTCCACCTTCACCAGGTGGCGGACCTGGAAGATCATCCCGCGGATCGCGTCGTTGTCGTCCTGCACGACCGACCGCTGGTGCTTGAGGCCGAGCGCCTGGAGCGTCTTGCGATGCTTCTCGGGGGCGCCCACGCCGCTCTTGGTCTGCGTGATCTTGATCCTAGCCACGAGCACCTCCCAGCGCCTCCACCGGCACCCCGCGCTCGCGCGCCAGCTGCTCGCGCGTGGTCAGGTTGGTGAGCGCGTCCATGGTGGCCAGCACCATGTTGAACGGGTTGTTGCTCCCCAGGCTCTTGGTGAGGATGTCGTGCACCCCCACGCACTCGAGCACCGCGCGCACCGCGCCGCCGGCGATCACGCCGGTGCCGGGCGCCGCGGGGCGCAGCAGCACGCGGCCCGCGCCGCTCTCGCCGATGATGTCGTGCGGCACCGTGCCCTGGCGCAGCGGGATGCGGACCAGCCCGCGGCGGGCCTGCTCCAGCGCCTTGCGCACGGCCTCGGAGACCTCGTTGGCCTTGCCGGTGCCGATCCCCACCTTGCCCGCCTGGTCGCCCACGGCGACGAGCGCGGTGAAGCTGAACCGCCGGCCGCCCTTCACCACCTTGGCCACGCGGTTGATGTGGATCACGTTCTCCTTCAGGTCGCTTCCCTGCCGGTCGTCGCGGTTGCCGCCGCCGCGCCCGTCGCGGCCGCGCCCGCGGCCACGGCCCTCGCGGTCGCCGCCGCCGGGCTGGTCGCCGCCGCCGGGCCCACGCCCGCGCCCGCCGCCGGGGCCGCCGGGGCCGCCGGGACGCCCGCCGCCGGGACGTCCGCCGCCGCCTCTGTTCTCAGCCATTGTCGATCTCTCCTCAGAACTCGAGGCCGCCCTCGCGGGCGCCCTCGGCGAAGGCCTTCACGCGGCCGTGGTAGAGGTAGCCGCCGCGGTCGAACACCACGGCGGTCACGCCGGCGGCCTTCGCCTTCTCGGCCAGGGCCTTGCCCAGCTCGCGGCTCGCGTCGGTCTTGGTCTGCTCGGCCCGCTTGCCGCGCAGGTCGGGCGCGTTGGTCGACAGCCCCACGAGGGTGCGGCCCGCCACGTCGTCGATCACCTGGGCTTCCAGGTGGTTGATCGAGCGGTGCACCACCAGCCGCGGGCGCTGCTCTGTTCCATGGACCTTGCCGCGCACCCTGCGGTGGCGGCGCAGGCGCTTGTCCTCGCGCGTGCGGGTCCGGATCCGTGCTCTCGCCATTTCCGTTGTCTCTCTTCGTTGACTATGCGATGATCAGCCGGTGGGGGCCGGGCGGCTTACTTGCCGCCCGCCTTGCCCGCCTTGCGGCGGATCACCTCGCCCTGGTACTTCACGCCCTTGCCCTTGTACGGCTCGGGCGGACGGAGCGACCGGATCTCGGCCGCGACCTGCCCCACCACTTCCTTGTCGGTCCCGCTGACCTCGACCGTGGTCGGGTTGACCGCCCGCAGGGTGATCCCCTCGGGGGCCTTGTAGTCGATGGGGTGGCTGTAGCCGAGCGCCAGGGTCAGCCCGAAGGGCTTGGTCTCGGCGCGGTAGCCCACGCCCACGATCTCCAGCGTCTTGGTGAAGCCGGTGGTGACGCCCTCCACCATGTTGGCCACCAGGGTGCGGCTGAGCCCGTGCAGCGCACGGTGCTCGGCTTGCTCGCTGGGGCGCTCCACCAGGATCTCGCCGTCTTCGCGGCGCACGATCACGTCCTTGTGCAGGCGGCGGCTGAGCTCGCCCTTCGGCCCCTTCACGCTGACCAGGTTGCCGTCCAGCGTGATGTCGACCCCCGACGGGATCGTGATGGGCCTTCTTCCGATACGCGACATTGTCTCGCTCTCCTTACCAGACGATGGCGAGCAGCTCGCCGCCCACCTTGGCCGCGCGGGCCTCGCGGTCGGTCATCACCCCGCGCGAGGTGCTGAGCATGGCCATGCCCAGGCCGTTGCGCACGCGCGGGATCTCCTCCACGCCCACGTACTGGCGCAGGCCGGGCTTGGACACGCGGCGCAGCTCACGGATCACCGGCTTGTCCTGGAAATACTTCAGGTACAGGCGGAGCACCGGGTGCTTGCCGTCATCCAGGATCTTGTAGTCGTGGATGTAGTGATTTTCCTTCAGAAGGCGGGATACCTCTACCTTCAGCTTGCTGACCGGCATGTCGACCCGGCGGTGGCGCGCCATCTGGGCGTTGCGCACCCGGGTCAGCAGGTCGGCGATCGGATCCGTCACCATGCTGAGTCTCTCCTAGAGTATCCGGCGAGCGAGCGCCGGACTTTCAGGAAGTGAGTGATTGTCAAACGGAAAGTTCCCAGTGCCCAGTGCCCGGTGCCCAGTGTCTTCCACTGGATACTGGGCACTTGGCACCTGGCACTTTCCCTACCAGCTCGCCTTGCGCACCCCGGGGATCTCCCCGTTCAGCGCCATCTGCCGGAAGCAGATGCGGCAGAGCCCGAACTTGCGCAGGAAGGCACGCGGGCGGCCGCAGCGGTTGCAGCGGTTGTGCGCCCGGACGTTGAACTTCGGCTTGCGCTTGCTCTTTTCGATCAGGGCCTTGCGTGCCATTCGCCAAATACCTGGTTCGTCGTTTCGTCCGACTTCGGAGCCTCAGTACCCAGCGCCCGGCGACATGTGCCCGTGGATGTCTCCACGGGCACGGCACCGGGCGTCCGGGGTCTCGATTTACGCCGCCACCAGCACCGGGGACTCGTTGCGGAACGGCATCCCCAGCTCGCGCAGCAGCGCCAGCGCCTCGTCGTCCTTGCTGGTGCTGGTCACGAACGTGATGTCCATGCCGTGCACCTGATCGACCTTGTCGTAGTCGATCTCGGGGAAGATCAGTTGCTCCTTCACGCCCATCGTGTAGTTGCCGCGGCCGTCGAACGAGCGGGTCGGAACGCCGCGGAAGTCGCGGATGCGCGGCATCGACACGTTGATCAGCCGGTCCAGGAACTCCCACATGCGGTCGCGGCGCAGCGTGACCGTCACGCCCACCGGCGAGTTCTCGCGGAGCGCGAAGTTCGAGATCGCCTTCTTGGCCTTGGTCACCACCGGCTTCTGGCCGGTGATGGCGCCGATCTCGTTCACCACGGCCTCGAGCAGCTTGGGGTTCTTGGAC
>Ga0190275_10001439_pt1 | contig 17693 bp, 15 predicted proteins | sample Popmic550T_FD_133745 | JGI IMG/M metagenome (GOLD analysis project Ga0190275, IMG submission 133745) | Populus adjacent soil microbial communities from riparian zone of Yellowstone River, Montana, USA - 550 T | ecosystem: Environmental > Terrestrial > Soil > Riparian zone > Trees stand | place...
ACCTGGCTCGTGCAGCAATCTCCGACTCGACCCTGACTGTCACACCCCACTCCCCCGCAAACAGCCGAGCCTGACCATAGTTTCACGTGAAACAATCGTGATCCCACCCAAATCGGATCAAGTTTGGTCCGCATCCTGGGCTCACGCGGCGGCTCACCCGCAACATAACGCCCTCCGTAGTGCGCGTACCGGACGTTTCACGTGAAACATTTCCTCCGACGACGTGTCGACACAGCACTGAACCACCAGGCGTGAGAGCGCTCCCCCACTGGGCCCTCCCTGAGTCTGCATCGGTGAAGCTCCACGGGCCGTAAGTCGGCTGGCCCCTTCCTACGCCTCCCCTGATCGCCGGGAGCAACCAGCCGATCTGCCCACATTGGACAGCAACCGTGAGTCTCGCCAGCCTCAGCTCTTCCGCGCCACAAGTTCGGGCAGCACCGTAACGTCCCTGGAGCCAACGATCAACCACCCCGAGACGTGTCATGGATGCGTTCTCCTGTTTCTGCAACCGGCTGAATTCGCCAGGTTTCACGTGAAACAATGCGCGCCGCAGCGCCTTGGCGTCTCAAACGAAGCGGAAGCGAGTCAGCAATCACCGCGGCCCGACAAATCGCTGCCATGGTGGGTGTTCGCATGTAGGTCGTGGATGGGGGTGTTTCACGTGAAACATCTCCGTCGCATCCGGCATGTCCGGGTATCGGGGCCACTCGGGCATCCATGACAATGCCGAACCTCTGGGGCACCATCAACACCCCCGCGAATTCGCGTATCCGGGGCGGCGCGCTCTGTGCTCAGATTCCGCCGCCCCAGAGTCCGAGGCCCGTTTACCGTCGGATTTCGCGACGTTTCGGCGTTGTGAGAGGCGACCAGAGGCCGTGGTTGGCGGTTGGTGACCTCGTCCTAGTGCAGGGAAGGCCGTGTGACCGACGGCTGGAGCCTGTATTCGGGCACAAGTTGACTCTATCTTGGCCGTGTTTCACGTGAAACATCTCCAGGGTTGCGGCGCACAACGCCACCACGCATTCGTTTGCCGGATTTTCTGAACCGTCTGCCCGCGTCACCGGTCGTTTGTGCACATCGCCGATCAACAGGGGGTGTGAGCCGCCGTCCTTTCCCGCACGGTCGGCTTGCACCACAGGGACGCGTGACGTCTCACGTGAAACCCTCAAGCAATGGGATCGTACGCCACTCTTACTTGCCTGCCGGTCGGAGTACGCGAGGAGCGGCGAATAGTGCAAGCCGCTGGGCTGTAGCACTGCAGAAAGATGCGCGCACGCCAGCCCGAAGGACGCCTCGAACTGTGAATCTATGGGATTGCGCCGGGATATCACTGCAGCCGCCGCTGTAGAGGGATGTTTCACGTGAAACATCCGCCATACGGCCAATGTTCCGGCGTTGTCGAAGGCGAGCCAGCGCAAACTGGAGTGCACGGTCGACTGCCAGGGGAAGGCAGGGGGAGTGCGGCTAGTTTGCTCCGAAGCCGGGCTCGCCCAGTTCGCCGAGGATTCGATTGAGGTCGCCAATGGTGGCAAAATCGATCGTCATTTGTCCCTTGCGGGACGTCAGCTTGAGTTTGACCGTGGTGTTCAGTCGATCTCCCAGACGGCCGGCGATTTCATCGAGATGTCCCTGTCGTTTTCCGGCTGCAGGGCGTGCCGGTGCGGGCATCTTCGGTGTGGCTGTCGCCACGGCCTCGGCGGCACGGACAGAGAGGTCCTCGTTGACTATCTTTTCAGCCAGGTGAAGCATCGACGCCTCGTCCCCCACCGACAGGATCGCTCGTGCATGGCCGGCACTCAGGACACCGGCCGCAACACGCAGCTGCACCGGTTCCGGCAGCTTAAGAAGGCGTAATGTGTTCGTAATTTGTGGCCTTGACCGGCCAATTCGCTGGGCCAACTCATCCTGGGTGATCTCAAAGTCCGAGAGCAGTTGCTGGTATGCGGACGCTTCTTCCAGCGGGTTGAGCTGCGCGCGATGAAGGTTCTCGAGCAGTGCGTCGCGCAGCATGTCAGCATCGGCAGTCTCGCGGATGACGGCAGGGATGGTCGAGAGGCCGACCTTTTTGGTGGCACGAAGGCGGCGTTCACCCATGACGAGCTCGTACTTGCCGGGCTGGTCGGGGAGCGGACGCACGACGATCGGCTGGAGCACGCCGATTTCACGGATGCTGTGAACCAGTTCCGCGAGGTCTCCCTCGTCGAAGACGTGCCGTGGCTGGTGCGCGTTCGGAACGATATCGGCCGGGTCCAGATGGGCCAAGCGGGCGCCGGGCACCGCGAGCAACTCGTCCTGTGGAACCTCAGCATCTTCCTCAACCACGGCATGCGGGAAGAACACATCCACTGGCCGCATCGGGCGTACCTGGTCCTGAGCGGGAATCAACGCGCCGATGCCTCGTCCGAGGCCGGTCCTTTTCGCCATTACTGGTTGTCTCCTGTCTGGGGGGCGCCGCGTCGGGCGATTTCTGCAGCTGCTTCAAGGTAGGAGAGAGATCCTGCTGAGTTCAGGTCATAACTGATCACACTCTGGCCGTAGCTGGGCGCCTCAGAAACGCGCACAGAACGCGGAATGAGCGTGTCCAGCACCTGATCGGGGAAGTGATCGCGTACATCCTGCGCCACCTGGTTCGCCAGATTGGTGCGGCTGTCGTACATCGTCAACAGGATCGTAGAGACAGCAAGGTCGGGATTGAGGTGTGTCTCGATCAACTTGATGTTCTTGAGTAGCTGGCTGAGTCCCTCGAGTGCGTAGTACTCGCACTGGATCGGGATGAGAACCTCGCGAGCAGCGACAAATGCGTTGATGGTCAGGAGACCAAGCGATGGCGGACAGTCGATGAATACGTAGTGATAGGGATCCTCCATGTCACGGAGGTGGAGATCCAGGGCCCTGCGCAGTCTCTGTTCGCGAGCGACCAGCGAGACTAACTCGATTTCGGCGCCGGCCAGGTGGATGGTGGCGGGCACGCAGAACAGTGCACCGAATTCGGGGCTCTTCTGAACGACATCCGCCAGGGGTACGTCGTTGATGATGACGTCGTACACACTGGGTGTCTCAGCACGATGTTCAACACCCAGCGCTGTCGACGCGTTTCCTTGCGGGTCGAGATCGATTACCAGGACCCTGGCGCCTTGTCGGGCCAGCGCGGCAGCGAGATTCACTGCGGTCGTGGTCTTCCCGACGCCGCCTTTTTGGTTCGAGATCGTGATCACACGGGACTTATCCGGCTTGGGCAGGCGGTCGGTCGCAATGGCCTGACGACGACGAGTGAGATCCGTGATCTCCCGTGCGAGTGGAGTTGAGCCGTCGAACGCCGGCGACGTGTCGCTGACTTGCTGGTCTTCGCCGGGATGTTTCACGTGAAACCTTACGTCTTGACGGTCAATGATTCGCCTCCACTCACTGGAGGCGGTTCCGGAAGCTCTCACCGAGGAGGATCAAGCCACCGCCGGGCTAACTCACTGTAGCTCTAATGACCCGAGTGACCTCGTCAAGCACGCCGTCGCCGAGCGTAATCACTTCGACATCCGTCAGTTTGTACTTCCGGATGGCTTTGGCGGCGGCCTCGACCTCGGCCGGGGCACCTGCGCCCTTCATGAGGACGAGTTCACCGCCGGCGCGAAGCAGGGGAGCTGTCAGAGGAATCAGTGTGCGGAAAGCGCTCACTGCTCGAGCGGTGACCTGGTCGAGCGGTGTGTCCAGGCGCACATCCTCTGCGCGGGAACGCAGGACCTCGACATTGTCCAGCCGAAGCGCAGACACCTGGTCATTGAGCCAGGCCACGCGCCGTTCCATCGGCTCGATGAGTACGAACGACACATCCGGACGTGCGATGGCCAGCACAAGTCCGGGGAGTCCAGCGCCCGATCCGACATCGCCCACCCGTCCTGGTCGAAGAAGCGGGGCCAGGATGGCAGAGTTCAGGATGTGCCTTGTCCACAGGCGCGGCAATTCGAGCGGGCCGATCAATCCTCGTTTTTCGCCCTGATCAGCCAAATTGGCAGCAAATGCCCGCGCGGTCTCGATCTGGCCCCCGAAAAGGGTGACTGCAGCAGCAGGTTCAGCTTCCAGCGTTTCTGGCACAGTCTGTCGTGAACCTAGGATGCCGAGATGACCGTGTGGCGGTCGCGGCCCTCGCCCTGGGATTCCGAAACATAGCCACGTTCGGACACGATGTCGTGAACGAGCTTGCGCTCGTAGGAAGACATCGCCGGAAGGGCCGCATCCGCTGCACCCGCCTCGATTCGTTCGATGGCACGCGAAACCAACGCCGCCAACTCCGCTTGCCGGGCATCGCGCGAGCCGCCGATGTCCAGGATCAAGCGAGAGAACGAGCCCGTCTTGTTCTGGACCGCCAAACGCGTGAGCTCCTGGAGGGCGTTGACGGTCTCCGGCTTGGAGAGCACCCGAAGGTTCGCGCCTTCGGCTGCATTGACGGACAGATACGCGCGCCCATTGCGGGCATCAATGTCGATGTCGCCGTCCAGATCGCAGATATCGAGGAACTCCTCGATATAGTCGGCGGCTGCGTCGCCTTCCTGCTCGAGTTGGTCGACGTTGGGGGAATCTTCTCCGACGTGCTGGCCGTCGTATCCTGATCCAGGCTGGTCGGCCATAACGACGGCTTCCGCGTTTTCAGTCACTCTGTGTTCCGTCTCTTCTACTTCTTCGGTCCGGTTTGCTTCTTTGCACGAGTCTTACTCACAGGCTGCTGCCGCTGCGCCGGCTTGTGTGGCTCCTCGACGACAATCACGTCTCCATCCTTCGCGAGGAGTTTGCCTTTGCGGGCGAGTCGCTCTTCGCGGGCCTTGGCGGCTTCGCTGCCTGGAGTCGGCATGTTCCGGATGACGATGAACTGCTGCACCATCGTCCAGATGTTGGTGGTCAGCCAGTAGAACATCACGCCGAGTGGGAAGGCAACACCCGAGAAGGCGAAAACGAGGGGGAGCAGGTACAAGAGGATTCGCTGCTGCCTGAACATGGGGCTCGCCTTGGTCTCAGGCGACATGTTCTTTGAAACAATCTGGAGCTGGGTGATGAACTGCGACGCAGTCATGAGTACGACCATGACCGCCGCGATGACCATCACGGACAGGCTGTAGGGCTCTCCGGAGACCAACAGGCCCCATTGGGCGGCGAAGGAGCTGTGCAGGGGAGCACCCAGGAACTCCGCCTCACCGAAACTTTCGGCAAGTTCAGCGTTCAGCGGACCGACACCGGCCTTGGCGAACTGCGCGTCATTGAGCACTGAGAACAGGGCGAAGAAGATCGGCATCTGCAAAAGCAGGGGAAGACACGAGCTCAGCGGGTTCGTGCCCGTGCGCTTGTAGAGCTCCATGGTCTCGCGGGACATGGCCTCACGAGAGAACTGGTCGCGTTTTCCCTTGTACTTGTCCTGGATCTTCTTGAGGTGGGGGGCCACCTCGAGCATCTTCCGCTGGCTGCGAATCTGCCGGACGAAGACCGGAATGAGGGCCGCTCGCACCACGATGACGAGGCCCACGATCGACAGGACCCAGGTGAGACCGCCGTTGTAATCGAGGCCAACAGTTGTGAAGAGGGAGTGGAACGCCACAAGGATGAGCTCAACGACCCATTTCAATGGCCAGAGGATAGTAGCGATGAGGTCCATACTGCGGGTTAGCCCTTTCCGTGGCTGGATGCGACAACAAATCCAAAGCGAGTCAGTGTGTACCGCCGCGTGCGTTTGAGTGGAACGTCATCGACTCCACCTTCCGCCCACGGGTGGCATCGGGCGAGACGACGCGCGGCCAACGCGGATCCAATGGTCAAACCGTGTTCCTGGACAGCACCTAATGCGTACGCAGAGCAGGACGGGTAGTACCGGCACACGTCGCCGTAGAGGGGAGAGATGACGGCACGATAGATGCGGAGCACAAGCACACCCAGGTTCCGCGGAATCAGGATCACAGTTGCAAGCATCTGGTTCATCGCTGCGCACCCGCCGTGATGGCCCCCGTGATCTCGCTCCGCAAAGTTGACCAGGGCACTGCGACGGCCCCGGGCAGCGCTCGGATTACCACATCAGTTCCCGGTTCCAACTCAGAGACGAGTGAATAGGCAACGGCTTTCATTCGGCGCCGAACCAGGTTCCTGGTCACGGCGCCGCCGACGTTTTTTGCCACGATGAAGCCAAAGCGCGCAGGAGAAGCCGTTGGGCTTCTCCTGAGATACATCACTGTGTGGGGGCCGGATACCCGGGACCCCTTACGGACAACGGCTTTATAGTCGGATCCCGCGGTGATGCGATTCGCTTTGGCCAGCACCGGAGTGCTTAAGCGGAGAGTTCGGTGCGTCCCTTACGACGACGAGCACCGAGGATAGCGCGGCCGGCGCGAGTGCGCATGCGCAGACGGAAGCCGTGGACCTTGGCGCGCTTGCGGTTATTCGGCTGGAAGGTTCTCTTGCTCATAGTTCATTCTCCACAGGTTGGATCTCCGCAGGCCTTGAGAAGATCGGCCGGGAAAGAGTGAGGTGTAGCCCCTCGGGGCTGGGGTCAACTGATTAAAACTACGGCTTGGAACAGGCCCGGTCAAACTCGAACGCCACTTTCGGTGATTCTCCACAATATTGGTCTCCGCCCTCGGAATGACACGCGGCACTTATTAGGGTGAATTTGGACTCGCTGGCGCTCTTTAGTTACCGTGAGGACAAGTTATCCACAGGTTTGCGTGAGAACCCTGTGAAAATAAGGCCCTTCTGCTCACAGGGGGTGGATAACTTTGTGGATAGTTCACTGTGCTGGATCGCCTCAACGATGAGTGGCCACCATGTCGGACAACCTTTGAAGGCCCCGGCCGCGAGTACAGAACCCAGAGAGTGTGGTAACGAACCATGGCAGAAGTCGAACAGCCGATCAGTAAGACGTGGAACTCCGTTCTGACCGCGTTGGAGTCGGACGACAGCATCACGCCCATGCTCTACGGCTTCCTCAATCTGGTGGAGCCCAAAGGCATCGCCGCAGGAACGTTCTATCTGGAAGTACCGAATGAGTTCACTGCCAGCATGCTCAACCAGCGGATGCGGGTGCCCCTGCTGACCGCAATGGGCCAGCTCGACGAATCCACAGCTGTTTCAAGTTTCTACGTCGTGGTCAATCCCGAGCTGGAACAGGAGTCACTGCGTCCCGTTCAGGAAGCGTCGTTCGAACCAGACATCCAGACACCGGCCGCGCCGCAGTCCGTCTTCGAGAGCGCTCCGCAGGAGAGTCCGCACGACACCAGGCTCAATCCGAAGTACAGCTTCGACAATTTCGTCATCGGCCAGTCCAACCGCTTCGCACACGCAGCTGCGGTCGCGGTGGCGGAAGCGCCGGCGAAGGCATACAACCCGCTGTTTGTCTATGGCGACTCCGGTCTGGGCAAGACACACCTTCTGCACGCCATCGGCCACTACGCGATGAGTCTCTATCCCGGCATCCGAGTTCGTTATGTCAGTTCCGAGGAGTTCACCAACGACTTCATCAACTCGATCGCGAACAACCGCGGATCGCTGTTCCAGTCCCGCTACCGCAGCGTCGACATTCTGCTCATCGACGACATCCAGTTCCTGCAGGGCAAGGCCGAGACCCAGGAAGCGTTCTTCCACACGTTCAACACCCTCCACGACCACAACAAGCAGTTGGTCATCACCAGCGACCTGCCGCCGAAGCACCTCACCGGTTTCGAGGATCGGATGCGTTCACGGTTCGAGTGGGGCCTCATCACGGATGTCCAGGCACCCGACCTTGAGACTCGTATCGCGATTCTCCGGAAGAAGGCGCAGAGCGAGAAGCTGCAGGTTCCCGACGACATCCTCGAGTTCATGGCTTCGAAGGTCTCTTCAAACATCCGGGAACTCGAGGGAACGTTGATCAGGGTGACAGCGTTCGCGAGCCTCAACCGGACGCCCGTCGACATGGGCCTGGTCCAGACCGTCTTGAAGGACCTCATCACCCTCGACGAAGACAACGTGATTGCACCGGTGGACATCATCACCAACACCGCGGACTACTTCAAGCTCACGGTTGATGACCTGTACGGATCCTCGCGTTCACAGGCGGTCGCTACCGCACGCCAGATCGCAATGTACCTGTGCCGCGAACTCACCAACCTCTCGCTGCCCAAGATCGGCCAGTTGTTCGGTAATCGGGATCACACCACCGTGATGTACGCGAACAAGAAGATCAGTGAGCTCATGAAGGAGCGTCGCTCGATCTACAACCAGGTGACGGAACTCACCAACCGCATCAAGCAGAACCACCGTTACAAGTAAGTGAAAAAAAGTCCACTATTCACAGTGTGGATAACCCTGTGGAAACGTGGTCGCACAACTTCCCCGCGGTTGTTGAAACTCAAGCCCGCTCTGTGCAAACTCATCAGCGGCGCTCGAGTGCCCCGGACCACCCAGGCATTAACGCTCACAGGCCGCCAACAACTTGCATCTGTGTAGTTTCCAGTGATTTCGCGGGGTCCGCGAAGTTATCCACAGTTTCCACAGCGGTTAAGAAGATTAACAATTAATTCCTTTCTTCCATCATTCGACAACCTTGGGTGCCCCGGACGGGGTCGGAGCAGGGTGCCGACAAACACGACTAGCATTGAGGCCACCATCCATCGCCTCCCCTCGTCAGGAGTGACTTCGTGAGATTTCAGGCCAACCGGGACATCTTCAGCGAAGCCGTATCCTTCGCAGTGAAGCTTCTCCCCCAGCGCACAACCCTGCCCATTTTGAGCGGTGTGCTGATCGAAGCAACGGAGACCGGACTGATCCTGTCGTCCTTCGACTACGAGGTTTCCGCTCGTACAGAGATTCCGGCAGAGGTCGAAGAGACAGGCAAGGTCCTTGTTTCGGGCCGGCTCCTGGCCGAGATCGCGAGCAGAATGCCCAACGCTCCGGTGAGATTCGTCACCGAGGAATCACGGATTACCGTCAGCGCGGGTTCCGCGAGCTTCACATTGCTTTCTATGCCGGTTGAGGAATATCCCACCATCCCGCAAATCAGTGCGGAATCGGGACTTGTCCCGGCCGAAGACTTCGCTGGAGCAGTTGCCCAGGTGGCCGTTGCCGCGTCGCGCGACGATGTCACTCCGGTCATCACCGGTGTGCAGCTCGAAGTATCAGAGAACAGCATCAGCCTGGTCGCCACTGACCGCTACCGAGTCGCAGTCCGTGACATCGACTGGGACTCGGGAAGCAACAACACCGGCGCCCAGACCATAACCGCGTTGGTTCCCGCTCGCACCCTGCAGGAGGTCGGTAAGACCTTCGGCCACAGCGGAACCATTTCTATCGCGATCACCAACACCGACGACCGTGAATTGATCGCCTTCACTGCCGACAAGAAGACTGTCACGTCGCTCCTGATCAAGGGCAACTTCCCGCCCGTACGACGACTCTTCCCCGAGACCGTCGACAATTACGCTGTGATGAACACCGCGGACCTGATCGAAGCAACGCGGCGCGTGCAGCTGGTCCTCGAGCGCGAAGCGGCGCTCAGGTTCACCTTCACCGCTGAAGGACTCACGCTCGAAGCAATCGGTTCGGAGCAGGCACAGGCGTCCGAGACGATCGACGCCATCCTTTCCGGAACGGACACGGTCGTGTCATTGAAACCACAATTCCTGTTGGATGGCCTGGGCGCAGTTCGCTCGGAGTTCGTTCGAATCTCCTTCACGAAGACTGAGAATCCGAACAAGCCGGGCCCGGTGCTCATCACGAGCCAGACGTCACGCGAAGCTGCTGGCGCCGACAGCTACAAGTACCTGTTGCAGCCGAATCTGCTGCTCAGGTAGCACGCGGGAATGTGCCGATAACCGGCACTATGCCTCGCAAGACATATAAGCAAAGCACGTAAGGAGCATCATGCACATCGGGATCGTCGGACTCGGAAAAATGGGCGCAAATATGCGCACCCGACTGCGCGAAGGTGGCATTGAGGTAACCGGTTTCGACCGTAACCCCGAAGTATCTGATGCGGCCTCAACCATTGAGCTCATTCAGGCATTACCAGCACCGCGAGTGGTATGGGTGATGGTGCCGGCCGGTGCGATCACCGATTCGGTCATCCTGGAGCTTTCGGAGCACCTCGAAGCCGGTGACCTGGTGATCGAGGGCGGCAACTCCCGGTTCACCGATGATTTCCGACGCGGCGAGATGCTCGCAGCGAAGGGCATCGATTACATGGACGTCGGCGTTTCTGGCGGCGTGTGGGGCGTCCAGAACGGCTACGGCCTCATGGTGGGCGGAACCGCGGAGAACGTGGAGCGCGCTATGCCGATCTTCGACGTACTTCGTCCGGAAGGTCCTCGCGAGGAAAGCTTCGTTCACGCCGGCGGGATCGGTGCCGGCCACTACGCCAAAATGGTGCACAACGGCATCGAGTACGCGATGATGCAGGCATATGCCGAGGGTTATGAACTCCTCGCCAAGCGCAGCGACCTCATTGACGACGTACCCGGCATCTTCTCCGCATGGCAGCGAGGAACTGTCGTTCGGTCCTGGCTCCTCGAGCTCATGGTCCGCGCTCTCGAAGCCGACCCGACCCTCGCCGACATCGAAGGGTACGTCGAGGACTCCGGTGAAGGCCGCTGGACCATCGAAGAAGCGATCGCAAACGCCGTTCCCGTTCCCGCGATCAGTGCGTCCATCTTCGCCCGTTTTGTTTCTCGCCAGGATGACTCGCCGGCTATGAAGGCTGTCGCCGCGCTGCGGAACCAGTTCGGTGGCCACTCGGTTAAGAAAGCCGACTGACAGCAGGTCAGTGAGGCCTCCGAGTGAACAAGTCCGTGCAGTGAAAGCGACGCATCTCTCGCTCACCGATTTCCGGAATTACTCGGAGGCCGACGTGCCCTTCCGCGCCGGCCCGAACCTCATCGTGGGCAGGAACGGCCAGGGAAAGACCAACCTCGTTGAGGCGCTCGGATACCTCAGCACGCTCGGCTCCCACAGGGTATCGAACGACAAGGCCCTGATCCGGAGTGGTAAAGATGCTGCGATCATCCGGGCGCGCCTGGAGCATAACGGCAGGGAAATCACCGCCGAGATGCAAATCAACCGCACCGGACTGAATCGCGCACAGGTCAATGGATCCGCGATCAAGACCCGCGAACTTCCCCGATATTTTTCCAGTGTTCTCTTTGCCCCCGAAGACCTGTCGCTGGTCAGGGGCGACCCATCAGGACGCAGAAGGTTCCTGGACCAGTTGCTTGTCCTGCGAACGCCGCGTATCGCCGGTGTACTCGCCGACTACGAACGAGTACTCAAACAGCGCAACACGCTTCTGAAATCGGCCAGATCGTCGGGTGTGAAGGGTTCGCAGCTCAGCACGCTCGACATCTGGGATGAACGACTCGTCAGCCTGGGGTCGGAGATCATCGACGAGCGCGCCGGATTGGTTCACTCCCTCGGTGATCCGGTCAGGCAGGCCTACCAGGCTGTCGCCGGCGCAGACCATGGTCCGGCGCTGGTCAGCACGCTGAGCATCCTCGGTGCCGATGAGGAAAACCAGGATACCGATGGCGCCGTCAGGATCGTCGAGGCCGCGCATGTGGCCGATCCCGCATCACCGTCGGGAACCGCGGACGCCTTCCGCGCCGCCTTATCCAGGCTGCGACGTCAGGAACTTGACCGGGGGTTGACCCTGGCGGGACCGCATCGGGATGACCTGGTCTTCCTCCTCAACGACCTGCCCGCAAAGGGATATGCGAGCCACGGCGAGTCGTGGTCATTCGCCCTGGCGTTGAAGCTTGCCGCAGCAGAGTTGCTTCGCCGGGACTCGGCGAGCGGCGACCCCGTACTGATCCTTGACGATGTTTTCGCGGAACTCGACCGTTCTCGTCGCGCCCGCCTCGCTACCGCCGTCGCGGGATTTGAGCAGGTCCTGATCACGGCGGCTGTCCTCGAGGACGTCCCTGAGCAGTTCACGGCGCACACCATCCATATTGAAGCTGGACTGGTGATCAATGGCTGAGCAGAGTGAGGCGTCGCGGGTCTACCTGCGATTCAAGGACGTCTTCGGTGACCCCCATGCGAAAAGGTCGCGCACCAGGAAGCGCTCCAAGGAAGAGAGCGGATCCAGCGTTCCCTTCGGAACGGGGCGTGACCCGCGTGGACTGGGAGACACCATCAACTCCCTCACCATGCAACTCGGTTGGAATTCGCCGCTCGCCCAATCGGAACTCCTCGCCTCCTGGACCGAGGTCGCAGGGGATGAGACGGCAAAACACTCCACGCCCGCGGGCATCGATGAAGGAGTACTGACCGTTCACTGCGAGTCCACGGCATGGGCCACACAGTTACGCATGATGCGCGTCGAAATCATGACCCACATCGCCGTCAGGTACCCGGACGCGGGTATTGACACGATCCGTTTCTTAGGGCCCAACGCCCCTTCCTGGAAAAAGGGTCCCAGATCAATTCCAGGGCGGGGTCCGCGCGATACCTACGGTTAGCAAGACAAATTCGGTCACCCTCCCAAACCGAGCGCCTCAGGCGGCGTTTTTGGCCTAGTCGGCTTGGTCCGTTTGATACACTGAGTAGTCGCTCACGCGACAGAGCGGAGCCAATTCCATATGACGATAGATCCGAATAATTCCGAGCCCAGGCACGAGTACGGCGCAGACGAGATTCAGGTTCTCGAAGGACTCGAAGCCGTACGCAAGAGACCCGGAATGTATATCGGTTCTACCGGTCCACGCGGGCTTCACCACCTGGTCTACGAGATCGTCGACAACTCAGTCGATGAGGCATTGGCCGGCTACTGCGACACCATTGACATTCGCATCCTCGCGGACGGTGCCGTTCGCGTCGAGGACAACGGCCGTGGCATTCCTGTCGACATCCATAAGGCCGAAGGCCGTTCCACCGTGGAGGTCGTCCTGACGGTACTCCATGCGGGCGGCAAGTTCGGTGGCGGCGGATACGCCGTATCCGGTGGATTGCACGGCGTCGGCAGCTCAGTCGTGAACGCCCTCTCGACGCGACTGGAGGTCGAGGTGCGTCGCCAAGGTCACGTCTGGCGACAGAGTTTCACGCACGGAGTTCCGAACGCGCCCCTGGAAAAGGGCGAAGCATCCGACGTAACGGGAACCACGATCACTTTCTGGCCGAGCCCGGACACGTTCGAGACGACGGAATTCGACTACGAAACACTGCGCGCACGCTTCCAGCAGATGGCCTTCCTCAACAAGGGCCTCAGGTTGAGCCTCACCGACGAGCGTCCGGAAGAACGCGACGACGAAGGCAACATCGTCTCCAACACATACCTGTACGAGAACGGTCTGGTGGACTACGTCGAGTACCTGAACCGTGCTCGCAAGGCCGATCTCGTCAACGAGGAGATCATCTCCTTCGAGTCTGAGGACACGGACCGGAAAATCGCGCTTGAAGTCGCCATGCAGTGGACGACCGCATACACCGAGAGTGTGCACACCTACGCGAACACCATCAACACGCATGAGGGAGGCACCCACGAGGATGGCTTCCGTGCGGCGCTGACGACACTCATCAACAAGTACGCGCGTGAGAAGGGGATCCTGAAAGAGAAGGATGACAACCTCTCGGGTGACGACGTGCGTGAAGGACTGACCGCCGTCATCTCGATCAAGCTCGCGGAACCGCAGTTCGAAGGACAGACCAAGACCAAACTCGGCAACACCGAGGCGAAGTCATTCGTGCAGCGCATCGCGAGCGACCAGCTCTCGGACTGGTTCGATCGCAATCCCAACCAGGCGCGTGAGATCATCCGCAAGGCGCTCCAGGCCGCGACGGCTCGGATGGCGGCCCGAAAGGCCCGCGAAACCGCACGGCGCAAGGGGCTGCTCGAAGGCGGCGGGATGCCGGGCAAGCTCAAGGACTGCTCGAGCAAGGACCCCTCCATCTCGGAGATCTTCATTGTTGAGGGTGACTCCGCAGGCGGGTCGGCAGTGCAGGGGCGCAACCCGGAGACCCAGGCCATCCTCCCTCTGCGAGGAAAGATCCTGAACGTCGAGAAGGCCCGGCTTGACCGCGCGCTCGGCAATAACGAGGTCCAGGCCATGATCACCGCATTCGGTGCGGGCATCGGGGAGGACTTCAACCCCGACAAGGTGAGGTATCACAAGATCGTCCTGATGGCCGACGCCGACGTCGACGGCCAGCACATCACGACGCTCCTCCTTACATTACTGTTCCGGTATATGCGCCCCTTGATCGACCTGGGGTACGTATATCTCGCGCAGCCACCGCTGTACCGACTGAAGTGGACGAACGCCGCCCACCAGTACGTGTACTCGGATCGAGAGCGCGACGCGCTCCTGGCCGATGGTGCAGCAGCGGGGAAGCGCATCCCGAAGGACAACGGAATCCAGCGTTACAAGGGTCTCGGCGAGATGGACTACCAGGAACTCTGGGAAACCACGATGTCACCCGAGACCCGGACGCTTCTCCAGGTCACCCTCGACGACGCGGCGGCCGCTGACGAAATCTTCTCAACCCTGATGGGCGAGGACGTCGAGTCCCGCCGTAACTTCATCCAAAAGAACGCGAAGGACGTGCGTTTCCTTGACATCTAATAACACCACTGGCGACGGCACGCCTGAGAGCAGCATCGCAGCGGCGGCCGAAGCCGCAGACGCGGCGTACCTGCTGCAGCACGGCAAGATAGACCAGGTCGACCTGCAGCTGGAGATGCAGCGGTCATACCTCGACTACGCCATGAGCGTCATCGTCGGGCGCGCCTTGCCCGATGTCCGTGATGGTTTGAAGCCGGTGCACCGCCGCGTGATCTACGCAATGTACGACGGTGGCTACCGTCCCGACAAGGCATTCTCCAAGTGCTCCCGCGTCGTCGGTGACGTGATGGGCCAGTTTCATCCGCACGGCGACTCGTCGATCTACGACGCACTCGTCCGCCTCGTGCAACCGTGGAGTTTGCGTTACCCGCTTGCCCTTGGCCAGGGAAACTTCGGTTCCCCCGGAAACGACGGCGCCGCCGCTCCTCGGTACACCGAAACGAAGATGGCACCGCTCGCACTCGAGATGGTGCGCGATATCAACGAAGAGACCGTCGACTTCCAGGACAACTACGACGGTCGCACGCTCGAGCCCACCGTGTTGCCCGCCCGGTTCCCCAACCTGCTGGTCAACGGCTCGGTCGGCATCGCGGTCGGAATGGCGACCAACATCCCGCCGCACAACCTCCGTGAGGTTGCAGCCGGCGCCCAGTGGTACCTGGAGAACCCGGAAGCCAGCAGGGAAGAGCTCCTCGCAGCGCTGATCCAGCGGATCAAGGGACCAGACTTCCCCACGGGTGCCCAGATTCTCGGCATCAAGGGCATCCAGGATGCCTACCGCACGGGACGTGGTTCGATCACGATGCGCGCCGTCGTGAGCATCGAGGAATTACAAGGACGCACCTGCCTCGTGATCACCGAGCTCCCGTACCAGGTGAACCCGGACAACCTCGCCATCAAGATCGCCGACCTGGTCAAGGACGGGAAGATCACCGGGATTGCGGACATCCGCGATGAGACCTCTGGCCGTACCGGCCAGCGCCTGGTGGTCGTCTTGAAGCGTGATGCCGTTGCCAAGGTCGTGCTGAACAACCTGTACAAGCACACGCAGCTGCAGGAGAACTTCGGCGCGAACATGCTTGCCATTGTCGATGGCATCCCGCGGACCCTTCCGCTGGATGGATTCATCAGCCTGTGGGTGGCGCACCAAATCGAGGTCATCGTTCGACGGACCCAGTTCCGCCTGAACAAGGCGGAAGCGGACGCGCACATCCTGCGCGGCTACCTGAAGGCCCTGGACGCGCTCGACGAAGTGATCGCCCTCATCCGCCGTTCACCGACGGTCGACGATGCGCGCGATGGGCTAATGGACCTGCTCACGGTCGACCGGCTCCAGGCCGATGCGATCCTCACCATGCAGCTGCGCCGTCTGGCCGCACTGGAACGCCAAAAGATCATCGACCAGGCCGCCGAGTTGGAACTGGAGATTGCTGAGTACAAGGCGATCCTTGCCAGCCCCGAGCGCCAGCGGACGATCATCAGCGAAGAACTCGCCGAGATCACCGAGCGTTTCGGCGACGACCGCCGCACCGAAATCATGTTCGGTTTCGACGGCGACATGTCGATCGAGGACCTCATTCCTGAAGAGGAGATGGTGGTCACCGTCACGCGGGGCGGCTACATCAAGCGCACCAGGAGCGACAACTACCGCAGCCAGCACCGTGGAGGCAAGGGCGTCAAGGGGGCCCAACTTCGCGCGGACGACGTGGTCGAGCACTTCTTCGTGACGACAACCCACCACTGGCTGTTGTTCTTCACGAACACCGGCCGCGTCTACCGTGCCAAGACTTACGAGGTGCAGGAGGCCGGTCGCGACGCGAAGGGCCAGCACGTCGCGAACCTGCTCGCGCTGCAACCGGGCGAGGAGATTGCCCAGATCCTCGACATCAAGGATTACGAGGTGGCTGCGTATCTCACGCTGGCGACGCGTAAGGGCCTGATCAAGAAGACGGCGCTCGGCGAGTACGACACCAACCGTTCAGGCGGCATCATCGCGATCAAGTTGCGTGAAGACGATGAGCTCGTCTCCGCGCTGCTGGTCGAGGAAGACGCAGACCTCCTGCTGGTGTCCCGTAAGGGCATGTCGATTCGCTTCACGGCGACCGACGAAAGTTTGCGCCCGATGGGTCGAAGCACCTCCGGTGTCATCGGCATGAACTTCCGTGGCGAGGACACCCTCCTGGACGCATCCGTGATCTCCGACGGCGGCTTCGTCTTCGTGGTGACGGAGGGCGGTTACGCGAAGCGGACCGCCGCCGACCAGTACCGCCTGCAGAATCGCGGCGGTCTGGGCATCAAGGTCGCCAAGCTGAACGACGACCGGGGAGACCTGGTTGGCTCGCTCATCGTGGATCCCCAGGATGAGGTCCTCGTCGTGCTCGCCAGCGGCAAGGTGGTACGCTCTGACGTCGCCGAAGTCCCCGCCAAGGGGAGGGACACGATGGGCGTTGTCTTCGCTAAGTTTGCGAATGAAGACCGAATCATTGCCATAGCGAAGAACACCGAACGCAATCTTGAGGCCGAGGTAGTACATGTCGTGCCGGAGAGCGAGCCGGGGAAGGAAGAGTCCATAGATGAGTAGCGTCGCAGAGAAGCTCGCGAAGAAGTCCACCCGCAGGGCACCGTCCAAGCAGGTGCGCCTCAAGCTGGTGTACATCGATTTCTGGTCGAGCGTGAAGCTGTCGTTCCTTGCAGCGATCTGCCTGGCTATCGTCACGGTCGTCGCAACATTCCTGATCTTCACGGTGCTTGAAACGACCAGGGTTTTCGAGCAGATCAATTCTTTGTACACGGACATCGCCGGCAGTTCCACGGATCTCTCCAGTTTCCTGTCGATCGGCAACGTGATGGGCTTCGCCGTTGTCGTGGCTGTACTCAACACCGTCGTCATCACTGCGCTCGGGGCAGTCTTCGCACTCCTGTACAACCTGAGCGTCAAAATCACCGGTGGATTACTCGTCGGGTTCACAAACAACTAGCTCGATTAGAAGATCGTGGCCGATTCAGGTAGTCTCTAATCTGCCCAATCGGGGGATATAGCTCAGGCGGTTAGAGCGCTTCGCTGATAACGAAGAGGTCCCAGGTTCAAGTCCTGGTATCCCCACGTGTGACCATATGCATCCGGTGCATTGTGATCAT
>Ga0190275_10001440_pt1 | contig 17686 bp, 13 predicted proteins | sample Popmic550T_FD_133745 | JGI IMG/M metagenome (GOLD analysis project Ga0190275, IMG submission 133745) | Populus adjacent soil microbial communities from riparian zone of Yellowstone River, Montana, USA - 550 T | ecosystem: Environmental > Terrestrial > Soil > Riparian zone > Trees stand | place...
CACCAACCCGCGGCTGGCCGGGCTGTTCGTGTACCACTGCCACATGCTCTTCCACGAAGACCGCGGGATGATGCAGAACCTCTGCCTCTACGACCCCGCGAAGGGGCCGGCGAGCGGGCAGTGCGCCAACCCCGGCGGCAGCGGCGGCGGGCACGGCGTGATGCACTGATTTCCCGTTACGGGGCGAAGTCCTCGAAAACGACGAACGGCGGCGTGGGCGTGTCCCTCCGCTGCGCTCCGGGCCGGGCTTCGCGCGCCGTAGGCAACGAAACGACCGTTGCCAACGGCGCCGAGCCCCCGGCGCGCCAGTCCTCGCATCGAATCCGGAAGATCGGCGCGGGCGCGCCGGTGTCTCGGCCCTTCGGGCGCGAATCCCTCACGCGAACCACGGCGTTTCCGCCCACCGTCCGCCCCCCTCCGCCCGCGGCGCAATCCTGGATGATGCGGTGGACTCCGGTATGAGCTCCTCGTCCCGCGCCCGCCTCGGTCCGCAGGGGGGAAGGTGGACGCGGAACGGGCCGATCGGCACGACGACACGAAGGCCCGCCACCCGGCGGGCCTTCGTTTTACGTCGCGGCGGCGGTATCCTGTCGGCGTGTCCTCTCTGCCATCCACCTCGATCCCCGCCCTCGCTCGACGACGGATGCGTATCCAGCGACTCGCGGCCGCCGCGGCGTGCGCCCTGGCGCTCTCGGGGTGCACCCATCACCTGGCGCAGGTGCGCGAGCCGGGGCGCGCGGCGGCGTTCCCCACCGGCGGGCCGTGGCGCAGCATGGTGTACGCGGCGCGCACCGACAGCGGCGTGGTGCTGGTGGACCTGGGCTACGTCCGCTCGGCCGCGGCGTTGCGCGGCCAGCTGCGCAAGCTGGGCGCGGCGCCGGCGGACGTGACCGACGTGCTGCTCACGCACAGCCACCGCGACCATGTGCGCGCCTGGAAGGCGGTGCGCGGCGCGCGCTTCCACCTGTGGGCGCCCGAGCAGCCGCTGTTCGAGGGCACCAGCCGCCACGTGGACCTCCCCTCGCGCACCGCGCGCGCAACCTTCGGCCACGCCGGCCCCGGGCCGGGCGAGGTGGACGTGCGCGCCTTCTCGGCCGACACGACATGGGTGATCGGCCGCGACACGGTGCGCGCGTACACGGTGCCGGGGCACACGGCGGGGAGCGCGGCGTACCTCTTCCGCGGCGTCCTGTTCGTGGGCGACGCGGCGACGCGCAAGCCGCTGCGGGGCTTTCGCGGCGCCGATCCCTTCTTCAGCGCCGACACGCGTCTCAACCGCCAGAGCCTGGTCGCCCTCTTCGCGCGGGTGCCGGCGGAGCGCGTGCGGTGGGTGTGCAACGCCCACGCGAAGTGCGCGCGCTTCGACGAGCGCTTCGTCGCCCGCGTCACGCGCTGACCATCATGCGGAATCCGAAAAGTCGGCGCCGGGGACTGGAACGGAACCGCCGGGTGCGGGCGTGTCCCTCCGCTGCGCTCCGGGCCGGGCTTCGCGCGCCGTAGGCAACGATACCGCCGTTGCCAACGGCGCCGAGCCGCCGTCGCGCCATGGCCTTTCTCCTTCCCGAGACGTCGACGCGGGCGCGCCGGCGTCTCGGCCCTCCGGGCGCGAATCCCTCACGCAAACGGCTCCGCCGCGATGACCGCGACGGAGCCGTTCTGCGTCCTCCGGACTGCGTGAACCAGGATGACCCCCACGAACGGATGAGCTCACGCAGAGGGCGCAGAGGAAACGCGCGCAGTCCTCTGCGACCCCTGCGCGGGCCCGGATCCGTCAGCCCGCCGCGCGCTCGCCGGCCGCGGGCTCCAGCACCTGCGCCAGCACCTTGGCCTCGAACGCCTCGGCCAGCGTGCCGTGGCCGTGCGTGGACAGCTCCCGCAGCGAGCTGCCGGTGAGCTGCCGCGCCAGCCGCCCCAGCGTGTGGGGGTGGACGCCGATCTCTTCCGCCACGTCGGCCCAGGGGCGGTTGGCGGTCTTGCGGTGCGTGGCGCGCAGGAGCAGCACCCAGTGCAGGAAGTCCTGCAGGCGCAGCGTGCTGCGGCGCCCCACCGACTGCTTCCAGTGCGTCCACAGCGTCCGCCGGTCGCACCCCGCGGCGGCGGCGAGCTTCTCCACCGTGCGGATGGCGCGGCGGTCGTCGCAGGCCAGCGCCAGCGCCTCGCGCAGCCGCGGCGGCAGGTTGGGCGCGCGGCGGAAGGCCGCCGGGAGCGACGCGGGCAGCGACGGCGCCACGGGCGGCACCGCGCGCCGGAACGCGCGACCGGGGTCGGATGCGGAGGGCATGGGGTGCAGGGTTCGGGCGGTGGCCGCGGTCTGCCGCGAAGGGACGAGACGGGCGGGATGCATGGAAAACGCAGATGCGAGCATGCGGCGGGACGGCTCGGGTTTCCAGGCGGAGTGGCGCGCGGACGCGCGCCGGGTGACGGGCAAGATGCAAACGCGCGAAGCAACCGACTTGTGACAAAGCGCGAAATCGACGTGACGCGGCGTGAAACGGCCGTGTCGTGGCGCGAGCGCGGCGCCGCCTCCGGACCGGCCGCGTCATCTCGAATCGATCGCTCGGAAGCCGCCTGAATAGTGGCGTAAGGCGTTTTCTCCCGCGCCTCGGACGCGACCGAGCTCCATCGGTCCCCAGCGACGAAATCCGCCGAACGCAGTTTCGCCATCATCCGAAACGCACGTTTTAACCGCGATTTTTCGCGTCGGCGTCCATCGGGGTTGTCAGCCACGCGGTCGCGGCATAGCTTCCCCACTGAAGTTCGAAGCGAAGAGGCCATTCGGAAGCCGGTGAAAATCCGGCGCGGCCCCGCCACTGTAAGAGGCCCGGCAGCGTGAAACGCCGCCGGTCCGGCCCGCTCCGCGGGGGGAAACGAGCCCCCGCACCGCCACTGGGTGCAAACCTGGGAAGGTGGAGCGCAAGCTGCCTCGAGCCAGGAGACCGGCCCCTTCGCTCCCGCACGAACACCCCTCGAGGGAGGGGAGCGGGTTCGATCGCCGGCCTTCGAGGGCTCCCCCTCGCGCCCCCAGCGGGCGCACCGCCGCCGTCGCACCCGTTCTCTCCCCCGGCACCGGGAAGGAACGGGTTCTTTGCGTCTGGCGGCCACACGGCTCCAATCGATCACGGCTGCGCTCGCCGCCGCGCTGCTCGCCGCCTGCGGTACGGGCGGTGACACGGGCGCGCGCGGCAAGGCCGCGTCCGCCGCGGATTCGTCCGTCTCGGTGGTGGACGACGCGGGGCGCACCGTGACCCTGCGCGGGCCGGCGCGCCGCATCGTCGCGCTCGTCCCCGCCGTGACGGAGACGGTGATCGCGCTGGGCGGCGCCGACCGGCTGGTGGGGCGCACCGACTTCGACCGCGGCGCGGCGGTGGAGCGGCTCCCCTCGGTGGGCGGCGGTCTGGATCCCAGCATCGAGACCCTCGTCTCCCTCCGCCCCGATCTCGTCCTGGGCTGGGAGACCAGCGGCCGCACCGAGCTGCGCGACCGGCTCACGGCGCTGGGCATCCCCGTCTTCTCCATCAAGACCGAAGACACCACCGACGTCTTCCGCTCCATCCGCAACCTGGGCGTGCTGATGGCGCGCCAGCACGCCGCCGACTCCGCCGCCGCCGCGATCCGCGCGGGGCTGGACGAGGTGCGCGCCTCCGTGGCCGGCGCGGCGCGTCCCACCGTCTTCTTCATGGTGTGGAACGATCCGCCGATGACCGCGGGGCCGAAGACGTTCGTGTCGCGGGTGATCGAGGTGGCGGGCGGGCGCAACGTCTTCGCGGACCAGGCCGCGCTGTGGCCCAACGTGGCGCTGGAGGAGATCGTCCGCCGCCAGCCGGAGTTCGTCGTCGTCCCCATCGGCGAGCAGGGGACGGTGCGGCTGGAGGCGCTGAAGAAGGCCGTGGGCTGGCGCGAGCTGCGGGCGCTGCGCGAGGGGCGCGCGGTGAGCGTGCCGGCGCAGGTGGTCAACCAGCCCGGCCCGCACCTGGCCGAGGCCGCGCGGGCGATGCGCGACGCCATCCACCCCGAGCTGCGCCCCCGATGAGGCCCGCCGCCCGCCTCCTCCTCCTCGCGTCGATCCTCGCGCTGGCGCTGCTGGCCGCGGTGCGGCTGGGCGCCGTGCCGCTGTCGCTGCGCCAGGTGCTCGACGCCGTGCGCGGCACGGGGGACGCCACCACCGTGGTGATCGTGCAGCGGCTGCGGCTGCCGCGCGCGGTGCTGGCGGCGATGGTGGGCGGGTCGCTGGCGGCCAGCGGCGCCACCTTCCAGGCGCTGCTGCGCAATCCCCTGGCGGAGCCGTACATCCTGGGGATCAGCGGGGGCGCGGCGGTGGGGGCGGTGTTCGCCATCGCGCTGCTGGGCGCCGCGGCATCCGGCGGGATCGTGGCGGCGTGCGCGCTGGCCGGGGCGGTGCTGGCGATCGTGCTGGTCTTCCGCATCGCGGCGGTGGCGGGGCGCGCGCTGGACACGCGCATCCTGCTGCTCGCCGGCGTGGTGGTGGGCGCCTTCTTCAACGCCTGCATCCTCCTGGCCCTCACCTTCGCGGACGCGGATGCCTTCCGCTCCGCCATCTTCTGGATGATGGGGAGCTTCGGGGGCGCCACCTGGCGGTCGATCGGGCTGCTGGCCGCGGCGATGGTGCCGGCGCTCGCGCTGCTGATGGCGCTCGCGCGGTCCCTCAACCTCCTCTCCGTCGGGGAAGAGACCGCGGCGTACCTGGGGACGCGGGTGGAGCGGACCAAGCTGCTGGCGTACGGCACCGCGTCGCTCCTCACCGCGTCCGCCGTGGCGGTGAGCGGGGTGATCGGCTTCGTGGGCCTGGTCATCCCCCACGTGGTGCGGATGCTGTGGGGCGCGGACCACCGCTTCCTCCTCCCCGCCTCCGTCCTGGCCGGCGCCGCGTTCGTGGTGCTCGCGGACACGCTGGCGCGCACGGCCGTGGCGCCGACGGAGCTGCCGGTGGGGGTGGTGACGGCGTTCGTGGGCGTTCCCTTCTTCATCTACCTGCTGCGGCGGAGGGCGGCGTGAGCGGGTGGAGCTGCCGCGGCGTGCGCTTCCGCTACCCCGAGGCGGACCGGGCGGCGCTGGACGGCGTCTCGCTCGAAGTGCCCGCCGGCGCCTGCACGGCGGTGCTGGGGCCCAACGGATCGGGAAAGTCCACCCTGCTGCGCGTCCTGCTCGGCACCCTGCGGCCGGAGGCGGGAGAGGTGGCGCTGGACGGGCGCCCGCTGGCGGAATGGACGCGCGAGCGGATCGCGCGGCAGGTGGGCGTGGTGCCGCAGGGCGAGGAGGCGGTGTTCCCGATGGCCGTTCGCGAGCTGGTGGCCATGGGCCGCTACCCGCACCTGGGCACCTGGCGCCGCGAAGGGGAGGCAGACCGGCGGGCGGTCGAGCGCGCGATGCGCCGCTGCGACGTGCTGGCCTTCGCCGCGCGGCCGCTCTCCACGCTCTCGGGGGGCGAGCGGCAGCGGGCGCGGGTGGCGCGCGCGCTGGCGCAGGAGCCCGCCGCGCTCGCGCTGGACGAGCCCACCGCCGCGCTCGACGTGAGCCACGAGATGGCGATCTTCGAGCTGCTGCGCGAGCTGGGGCACGCGGGAACCACGGTGCTCCTCGTCACCCACAGCCTGAACCTGGCGGCGCGCTACGCCGACCGCCTGGTGCTGCTGGACCGCGGCCGCATCGCCGCGCAGGGCACGCCGGCGCAGGTGCTCACCCGCGAGACGGTGGAGCGCGTCTACGGCTGGCCGGTTCGGATCGACCAGCACCCCGGGCCAGGGCCGGACGCGGGCGCGCCGCAGGTGGTGCCGCTCTCGGGCGAGGCGTGCGCGGGGATGGCGATACGGGAGGATGCGGATGCGGCCTGACTTCGGAGTGCCAAGTGCCCAGGGCCCAGTGCCCAAGGGCATCGGTGGATCGACGGGCGGCCGTGTGCTGCGCATCGTCTTCCTGCTGGTGGGGATGATGATGCTCGGGGCGACGCGGGCGCTCGCGCAGTTCCCCGGCGAGCTCGCGGGGACGGTGACGGACGCGGCGACCGGCGCGCCGGTGGAGGCGGCGACGGTGGAGCTCGGCGGATCGGGATCCGTGGCGCGGACGGACGCGTCCGGCGCGTTCCGGCTGCGCGGGCTGGAGCCGGGGGACTATCGCGTCGCCGTCCGCCGCGCCGGCTACGCCACGCGCGAGGCGGCCGCCACCATCCGCAACGGCCTGACGGCGCGGCTGGACGTCGCCTTGCACCCCGTCCCCGTGGCCCTGCAGGCGCTGCGGGTCACGGCGGATGCGTCGCGGGCGGCGGGGACGACGATGGGGCGCGCGGAGATCGAGGCGAGCGGCGCGCGCACCGCGGCCGACGTGGTGGAGCGCGCGGGGGGCGTGGTGGTGCGCGGCACCGGGCCCACCGGCGAGCGCACCATCAGCATCCGCGGCAGCGCGGCGGACGAGGTGCTGGTGCTGGTGGACGGCGCGCCGCTGAACGACCCCGTCACCGGCTCGGCCGACCTGAGCGCCGTCCCCGCGGGAGACGTGGAGCGCGTGACCGTGCTCCCCGGCGCGCGCACGGCGCGCTACGGTCCCCGCGCCCAGGCCGGCGTGGTGCTGATCGAGACGCGCGCGGCGCGGGCGCGGCAGGCGGCGGAGCTCTCGGCGGGGTCGCTGGGGGAGCGGAGCGGCCGCGGCGAGGTGGGCGCGGCGCTGGGCCGCGGCGCGTGGTCCGCCGGCGCGCACCTGCGCCGCATCGGCGGGGGGTTCGACTACGTGCGCGACGTGAACGACCCCACCGTCGTCCGCCGCGTGAACGCGGGGCTGCGCGAGTGGAGCGCGTTCGGCGCGCTGTCGTCGCCCCTGGCGGGCGGCGAGCTGCGCCTGCGCGGGGGATGGGACGCGCTGGAGCGCGGGCTGCCGGGGCTGGGCCACACCCCGTCGCCGGACGCGAGCGAGGAGCTGGGGCGCGGGCGGGCGTCGGCGGCGTGGCGGCGCGCGGGCGAGCGGACGTCTCTGGCGATGACGCTGTCCGGCTCGGCGCAGCGCGTCCGCTTCAGCGACCCCGCGCCGCCGTTCGGCCTGCCCTACGACGACACCACCCGCGTCCGCACCGGCGTCGCGCGGGTGGACGCGGAGCGGCTGCTGTCGGAGTCGCGCCTGCTGCGCTCGCTGGGCGGCGGCGTGGAGACCGGCGTGCAGCACGTGGAGGCCGGCGCGCTCTCCACCACCGCGCCCCGCACGCGCACCGACTTCGGCGCGTTCGGCCACGCGGGCGGCGCGCTCTCCATCTCCCGAAAGGAAGTCGCCCTCTCCGCCGAGGCGCGGGCGGACCGCGACGGGGTGACGGGGGACTGGTTCGTGAGCCGCGCGCTCTCCGCGTCCACCGTCGTCGGCGCGCTGCGGGTGCAGCTCGCCAACCGCAGCAGCTTCACCCCGCCGTCGCTGGGGGACCAGTTCTTCCGCGAGGGGGTGGGCGTGGTGCCCAACCCCGACCTGCGCCCCGAGCGCGTGCCCAGCGAGTGGGAGGCGTCGGCGCAGTACGCGCGGGCGGCGGGGCCGGCGGAGATCGCCGTCTCCGCCTCGGCGTTCACCGGCGGCGTGAAGGGGATGATCGTGTGGCTCCCCGACTTCGCCTTCCGCTGGAGCCCGCGCAACCTCGACGTCTCGCGCCGCGGCGTGGACGCGCGGGCGGAGGTGGGCGTGCCCGCGGCGAACCTGCGGGTGTCAGGCGCGTGGTCGGTGGCGCGTATGACCTACCTGCGCGACGGCCAGGACACGGACGTCCAGGTGGTGTACCGGCCCCGCCACTCGGGGCTGTTCACGGCGCAGTGGGCGCCGGGGCCGTGGCGCGCGGAGCTGTCGGCGCGCTACACGGGGCTGCGTTACCCCGTGCCCGACCGGGTGAACGCGCTCCCCGGCTTCTGGAGCGCGGACCTGGGCGTGTCGCGCGCGTGGCGGGTGGGGCGGTGGGCCGCGGTGACGGCCGTGGACGTGGACCGGGTGTTCGACCAGACGCAGTCGCTGATCGCCGGCTATCCCGAGCCGGGGCGGCGAGTACGATTCGACCTGCGGCTGAGCCGCGCGGATCTCCATCAACCCTGAAGGGCGGTTTCGACCATGAGCATCGCAATCCCCCGCCGGCTGGCCCTGCTCGCCGCGCTGGCCCTGCTCCCCGCCGCGCTGGCGGCGTGCAGCGACGATCCCGTCATCTCCGGTGGCACCCCCACCCGGCTGGAGGTGATCGTCAACAGCATCTCCAACTCGGTCACCCTGGTGAGCGCCGACAGCGTGAACCCCACGCCGCGCACCATCAGCCTGGGCGCGCAGGGCACGCCGGTGAACGCCGCGGCGCGCGGCGCCTTCGCGGTGGTGCCGCTGGGCATCTACCCGTTCGCGTCGGTGCTGGACCTGCGCACCGCCACGGTGGCGCACACGGTGGCGCTCCCGGCCAACTCCGGCGCCACGGGCGCGGCGTTCCTGAACGACAGCATCGCCTTCGTCGGCAACTCCGCCCGCAACAGCGTCACCCCCGTCAACGTGCGCCGCGGCACCGCGGGCGCCGAGGTGGCCGTGGGCACCTTCCCGCAGGCGCTGGTGGAGGGGAACGGCGCGGTCTACGTGCTGAACGCCAACCTGGTGAACTTCGCGCCGGCCGGGCCGGGGAGCGTGAGCGTGATCGGGCCCACCGGCACCGTCACGGCCACCATCCCGCTCACCGGGATCAACCCGGCGGCCGGCGTGGCGGTGGGGATCCGGCTGGTGGTGATCAACTCGGGCCGCTTCGGGCAGAACGACGGGACGCTGTCGATCGTGAACCTGGTCACCGGCGTGGAGGAGATCAACGTCCCCGGCTTCGGCGAGTTCCCGGGCTCGGTGGCCGTGGGCCCCGACGGGCTCATCTACGTGGGCGTCTACGGCAAGGGCATCCTGGTGTGGAACCCGAACAACGGCCAGTTCGTGCGCGGCCTCGCCAACCCGCTGGTCCCCGGCGGCTCGCCCCCGGTGTCGGCGCTGGCGTTCGACTACGCGGGCCGGCTGCACACGCTCAACCCGGGCGACTGCGGGCCCAACACGCCGGGCAAGGAGTTCGGGCTGACCGGGACGTACACCTCGGTGGAGCGCACCATCACCACCGGCATCTGCCCGTTCTCGATCTCCTTCGCGACGCTCCCGGCGAACTGATTCGCGTCGAGAGTCGTCGGGGGCAGGACGGTTTTACTGAACTACGGATGCGGGCGTGTCCCTCCGCTGCGCTCCGGGCCGGGCTTCGCGCGCCGTAGGCAACGATACCGCCGTTGCCAACGGCGCCGAGCCGCCGGCGCGCCATGGCCCGGCTCGTTCCCTCGACGATGGACGCGGGCGCGCCGGCGTCTCGGCCCTCCGGGCGCGAATCCCTCACGCAAACCGCCCGGCGCGGGTCGAATTCGTGGATGCGCCTGCCGCGCGGGACCTCGCTCCCGCGTTCCCGCGATGAAAAGGGGAGCGGCGCGGATGACGAAGCCGCCCCTCGTGGACGCCGGGAAACGGGCATGGACGGGGGGCGGCCTCGTTCGCCGCACCTCCGTCGGACGCGCGCGGAAGTCCATATTACTTGCGCAGTTAGCTTCTACGTTGCAGATTGCGCCACCGGTCGTAGCAGATTGACACAGGGGCACGCATCCTGCACTATGGGCGAGCGAATCTGAACCAGCGTAAAACCATGGCACTGAGGCACTTCAAAGATTCCGGCGGGCACGAGTGGCGGGTGTGGGACGTGGTCCCGTACGCCGGCCAGCCCGCGGAGCGGCGGGGCGGCGACCGGCGGGTCGCGGCGTCGGGCGCGTACACCGGCCCCGAGCGGCGCACCCGCGACCGCCGCGTGCGCACCCCCGCGCTGATGACGCCCGGGCTGGAGTCCGGCTGGCTCTGCTTCGAGACCGACGTGGACAAGCGCCGCCTCACGCCGATCCCCGCCGGCTGGGACCGGACGCCGCAGGAGGAGCTGGAAGCGCTGCTCGCCCGCGCCAACTCCGTCAACCGCCGCCGCGACTGAGCGCAGGCGGAGAAGACAGGAGGGCCGCGAGCAGGGCCGGCATCGCAACAGGTGCGTCGCGCAGAGAAGCGGAGGAACGGAGAACGACACTCTGATCCTCCGCTTCACCGTGTGTGGCGACCATGTCTCGCGCCGCGGCACCGCACCGGCGGCTGAAGCCGCAGCCGCTGGGGATCGGGATGCCGCTGCTGGTGGTGGCCGCCGAGGCGCTGTGGCTGCGCACCGGGCGCCCGCACTACCGCCAGCTCGCGCGCAAGTGGGCCAGGGCCACCGCGCTCACCTTCGCCATCGGCGCGGTGTCGGGGACGGCGCTGTCGTTCGAGCTGGGGCTGCTGTGGCCGCGCTTCATGGCCTTCGCCGGGGGGATCATCGGCCCCGCGTTCGTGCTGGAGGGCTACGCCTTCTTCCTGGAGGCCATCTTCCTGGGCCTCTACCTGTACGGCTGGGAGAAGCTGTCGCCGCGCGCGCACCTGGCGGCGGGCGTGGCCATGGCGGTCAGCGGGATGCTGAGCGGCGTCCTGGTCGTGGCCGCGAACGCGTGGATGCAGCAGCCCGCCGGCTTCGTGCTGGTGGACGGCCGGGCGGCCGAGGTGAGCGCGCTGGCGCCGTTCCTGGGCGCGGTGAGCGCCGGCAACGTGCGCGTGGCCGGCGGGGTGGTCTCGGTCGATGGCACCGCCGCGTGGCTGCGGCCGCTGTCGCTGGCGACGGGCGGCTTCGCGCTGGCGGTCTGCGCCTACCTGGCCGCCGTCTACCTGGCGAACGAGACCGCGGGCGAGCTGCGCGACGACTTCCGCCGCCGCGCGCTGTGGGCGGGGACGGCGGTGGTGGCGATGCCGGCGCTGATGCTGCCGCTGCTGCGCGTGCACGCCCCGCACCTGTGGCGCGGGCTGCTGAGCGCCCGCGCGGCGCCGGTGCTGGCCGTGGGCGTGGCCGCCGCGCTGCTCAGCGGGTGGGCGCTCTGGCGGCGGCGGCCGCGGCTGGCGCGGATGGCCACGGTGGCGCAGACCGCCTGCCTCCTGGCCGGCTGGGGGATCGCCCAGCACCCGTACCTCGTCTACCCCGACGTGACGGTGCACGCCGCCGCGTCGGGCCCCGCCACGCTGCGCTTCGTGCTCTGGAGCACCCCCTTCGGGATGGCGCTGCTGGTCCCCTCGCTCTGGTGGCTCTTCCGCGTGTTCAAGGGCCCCGCGATGGGATGGGCGGATACGGACGAGCGCGCGGCGCCGTAGCGATCCGCCCGTGGACGGGGTCGACGGCCGCGCAACGGATCGTCCCTTTGGGAACACAAACGGATGATCACGGGAATGGGTTGAATCTCCAGACCGTGCGCCGCAACTGACACCGTAATCCGTGTCAACCTCAAATGAGGACACGATTTCCATTGACCTGGACGCCTCCCGCCGTGCAACTTGGTTGCCCCACCGCGGTTCACGCAGGACCACTCGTCACCACCGAGGGCACCCAATGACACCCCGCTCCTTCCTCCGCGCGGCGCCGCTGCTGCTGGCGGCGGCCACCCTGCTCACCGCCTGCGCCGAGCGCCTCCCGTCCGACGCGGGCGCCCGCAACCCGCTGACGCCGCGGCCCACCGTCACGCCCACCACCCCCTGGGCCTCGCTCGACGGGGGGCAGTCGTTCGCGTGCGGGCTGGCCTCGGGCGGCCAGGCGTACTGCTACGGACGCAACGCCTACGGCAACCTGGGCGACAGCAGCGCGGCCAACAGCTCGGTTCCCGTGGCCGTTTGGCAGCAGGGCGAGAGCTACTCGCAGGTCACCGCCGGCGCCTTCCACGCCTGCGGCATCGCCGCCGGCGGGCAGGCGTGGTGCTGGGGCGCCAACGCCGACGGCCGCCTGGGCGACAGCACCACGGCCACCCTCCCGCTGATCCCCGTGAAGGTGAAGCCGCACGGCGCCGTCGCCTTCACCTCGCTGAGCGCCGCCGACCTGCACACCTGCGGGCTGGACTCCGGCGGGCAGGGCTACTGCTGGGGCTCGGGGGCGGACGGACGGCTGGGCAACAACTCCAAGACCAGCGCGCTGACGCCCGTGGCCGTGCAGCAGGGAGCCACCACCTTCACCCAGATCCAGGCCGGCTTCTGGCACACCTGCGCGCTGGACAACGGCGGCCAGGCGTACTGCTGGGGCTACGGCGCCGACGGGGCGCTGGGCTACGGCTTCAGCTTCGGCGACTCGATCCCGCACGCCGTGTCGCAGCCGCTGGGCGTGACCTTCAGCTCCATCTACACCGAGTACAAGCACGTCTGCGCGCTCGACTCGGGCGGCCAGGCGTACTGCTGGGGGCCCAACGGCAGCTCGCAGCTCGGCGACAGCACCATCACGCGCAGCTACACGCCGGTGGCCACGCGGATGCCCGCGGGCGTCACCTACAGCAAGCTGGCGCTGGCCGCCGCGAGCACCTGCGGGCTCAGCACGGCGGGACAGGCGTACTGCTGGGGCGCGGGGTCGAACGGGCAGCTCGGCCACGGCAGCACGGCCAGCAGCCGCCTCCCGGTGGCCGTCTCGCAGCCGTCGGGCGTGACGTTCACCGACATCCGCGCCGAGTCGCAGGCGTACTGCGCGCTCGACACCGTCGGGCAGACCTGGTGCTGGGGGCAGAACACCTGGGGCGGCCTGGGCGACGGCTCCACCACCAACCGCACCTCGCCGGTAGCCGTGGTGCACTGATCGGCTCGACTCCGCTCGACATCGAGCTGTGGATATGAGATAGGGCCCGCTCCGGATGCTTCCGGGGCGGGCCCTCTCGACGGCTGGTTTCACACGGAGTCAGCGGAGTCAACGGAGGAACTGAAAAAGAGGTTCACGCAGGGTCAGCAGAGTTAGCAGAAGAGAACTGGCAGAGGTGTCTGCGCTTGTTCTCCGCCGACTCTGCTGACTCTGCTGACTCTGCGTGAGACTTGCTGTTAGGGATGTCGGCCCCTCCGTATCCTCGTCGTGTGTTTCGTACGATGGCGACGGTGCTTACCAGCCGCCGCCCTCGGGGAGCCAGGGGGCCAGGCGCTCGCGCAGCAGCCGCAGCGCGCGCCCCATCCGCGCCTCCACCGTCTTCACCGACACCTCCATCACCCGCGCGATCTCGGCGTAGGTGAGCCCGTCCACGCGGCTCATGCGAAAGGTCTCGCGCACCTCCTCCGGCAACGCCGCGACCGCCTCCTTCGCGGCGGCCTCCAGCTCCAGCGCCGACGCCTCGCCGTCCGCGGGCGGCGAGGCGCTGGGGGGGCGCACGTGCGGCTCGGCCTCGCGCACCACGCGGGCGTGGCGGATGCGGTTGAGCGCGCGGTTGCGCACCGACTGGTGCAGGTAGGCCCGCAGCGACACCTCCGCCGGGAGCGCCTCGCGGCGGCGCCAGAGTTCCAGCATCACCTCCTGCGCGGCGTCCTCGGCCGCGGCGCGGTCGCCCAGCAGCCGCTCCGACGCCGCGACCAGCCCCGGGTAGTGCTCCCGGAACACGGCCGCGAACGCCTGGTCGTCGCCGTCGCGGAGGCGCGCGTGGAGTTCCGGTTCTTCCATCGAGTCGGTATCTTCGCCTTGCGGGCGGTGATGCGGAACAGCCATCCCCGGGGGTCTGTAGAACAACCTACGGCCCCCGCGCCGCCCGCGCACCGAGGTGCAGAGAGGGTGCCGCGGCTCTTGCGTGTTCCAATGGTCATGAACGAGTCCGACCTCCCCCCGATCGATCCGCGCGACGCCGCCTGGCAGGCGGTGGCGCGGTCGCTCGCGGGCGAAAGCACGCCCGGCGAGGCGCGAGCGCTGGAGCGCGAGCTGGCCGCGCACCCCGGCCGCGTCGAGCTGGTGCGCGCGCTGGACGGCGCCCTGGCCGGCCTGCGCGCCGACGCGCGCCCCGAGGTGGACGTGGAGGCGGCGCTCGCGTCGGTGATGGCCCGCCGCGACCGGCCCGCGCTGACGGTGGAGCCCGGCGGCGCCGCGGCACGCCCGCCCCGCGTCCTTGCGCCGCGACCGGCCGCGGGGTGGCGGAACTCGACGCTGATGCGCATCGCGGCGGCGGTCCTGGTGCTGCTCGGCGCCGGGCTGCTCTGGCGCGCGCTGTCCACCCGTCCCGCCGCGGCGCCCACGCGCTACGCCACCGAGGTCGGCGCGCGCCGCGAGCTGCGCCTGGCCGACGGGAGCCGCGTGGTGCTGGGGCCGGACAGCCGGCTGGCCGTTTCGGGGGATGACGGACGGAGCGTGGAGCTCTCGGGCGAGGCGTACTTCGAGGTGCGGCACGACGAGCGGCGTCCCTTCACCGTATCTACCGACGGCGCGACGATCCGCGACCTGGGCACCGCCTTCACCGTGAGCGCCGACTCGGTCGCGGGGACGTCGGTGGCGGTCACCGAGGGCGTGGTGGCCGTATCGCTCCCGAAAACAATGGCCGCCGAGACGCTGCGGGCCGGCGACCGCGCGCGGATCCTGCGCGCCCGCATCGCCGTGCAGCGGCGCATGGCCAGCCGCGCGGACGTGGCGTGGACCACGGGGCGCCTCTCCTTCCGCGACGCGCCGGTGGCGGAGGTCGCCGCGGGGCTGCGGCGCTGGTACGGCGTGACGCTGCGCGTGCACCCTTCGCTCGCCGGCCGCCACCTTACGGCTGACTTCGAGGGGCAGACGGCCGACCAGGCGATGCGCATCGTGGCCGCCGCGCTGGGCGGCGAGCTGCGCCGGGGGCCAGACGGCGCCACGGTGGTGCCGCGGGGAGGCGGGGGGCGGGGCCCGTGATGCGGCCCCCGCCCCTCCGCGCCGTACCGGCCCGGCCGCCCTCGCGCGTCCGGGCATTCGCCGTTTTCGCCGCCGCCGCAGCGCTCGCCCTCGCGTCCCCCGCGGCCGTCCACGCACAGGCCACCTGCGCGCGCGGGGTGGAGGCCGCGGGGCGCGCGTGGGAGGCGCCGCTGGACCGGCCGGTCACGCTGCGCACGGGCGAGCTGACGTTGCGCGACGCGCTGGACCGCCTCTCGGCCGCGGCCCGGGTGCGCCTCTCGTACAGCTCCGAGCTGCTCCCGCTGGACCGCCGCGTCTGCGTCTCCATCGCCCGCCGGCCGCTGGGCGACGCGCTGGCGTCGCTGGTGGGCGCCGCGGGGGCCGAGCCGGTGGTGATCGGCGGCCAGGTGGTGCTGGCGCCCGCGACTCCGTCGACGACGGGGAGCGTCGCGGCGCGGGAGAGCGTGCTGGAGCGGATCGTGGCCACCGGCAGCGCGGCCGGCGCGGCGCGGCGCCCGCTCACGGTGGGGCTGGGCGTGGTGGAGGGGACGGACGCGGCGAACCGCTCCGCATCGACCATGGCCGACCTGCTGAACGGCAGCGTGCCGGGGATGTGGATCTGGCGCCGCTCGCCCACCACCCTCCTCTCGCAGTACGGCAGCGTGCGGGGCTCGAGCTCGTTCGGCGCCACCTATCCCAAGGTCTACATCGACGGGGTGGAGACGGCCAACCCGCTGGTGCTGACCGAGCTCGACCCCGACTGGGTGGAGCGGGTGGAGGTGATCCGCGGGCCGCAGGGCGCGGCGCTCTACGGCTCCGACGCGATCAGCGGGGTGGTGAACATCGTCACCCGGCACGAGGGGGCGGGGGGCGGCGCGCCGCGGCTGGAGCTGCGCAGCGAGGCCGGCCTGGCGGGGAGCGGGTACACGACGCGCACGATCGGCACGCACCGCCAGCGGCTGGTGCTGCGCGCGGGCTCCAACCTGCGCTCGCTGGGGGTGTCGGTGGGCTTCGGCGGCGCGGGCGGCGTGTATCCCGGGGCCCAGACGCGGCAGGTGGCCGCGCACGCCGCGGGGCGCATCGTGGGGCCGCACGCCATCCTCACCACCACGCTGCGGCTGTACGACCAGCGCGCCGGCGCGGCGAGCAACCCGCTGCTGGCCGGCATCGTCCCCGCCACGCAGGCCGATTCCGTCCGCACGTCGCTGCCGCAGTCCGCCGACAGCGCGCGGCAGTCGCTGCGCGAGTACACCGCCGGCGCCACGCTGAAGCTGGCGCCGGGGGGAGGGTGGACGTACGCGCTGGTGGCGGGGATCGACGGCTACCGCCTGAACCACCAGGCCGACAGCACCGAGCCCTTCCCCGCCGCCGTGGCCGACCCGCTGGAGCGCTCGCGCGGCGGCGCCGACCGCGGCACCCTGCGCGGCAGCGCCACCACCCGCCTGGGCGCCGAGGGTCCGCTTTCGACGGACGTGACGCTGGCGATCGAGCACACGCTGCTGCGCGAGGCGTTCACCGAGCGCATGCTGCGGATCCCCGAGCGCGGCGGGCGCTGGATGGTGGAGGAGCTGGGGATGCGCGAGGCGTGGCGGCAGAACACCGGCGTGCTGGCGCAGGCCGCCGCCTCCTGGCGCAACACCGCGTTCGCCACCGGCGGGGTGCGGGTGGAGACCAACGACGCGCTGGCCGGCGCCACCCCCGTGTCCGTCCTGCCGATGCTGGGCGCCGCGTGGGTGCGCCCGCTGGGCCCGGCCGAGGTGAAGCTGCGCGCCGCGTACGGCCGCGGCATCCGCCCCGCGCGGACGCCGGCGCGCCACCACCTGTACGCCGGCCACGGCGGCGGCTTCGCCCCGCCGCTGGAGCCCGAGGCGCAGGCCGGCACGGAGCTGGGGATGGAGCTGCACCTGCCGCGCGTGGGCTCGCTGCAGGTCACGCGCTTCGACCAGCGGGCCACGGGGCTGATCCAGAACGTGGCGCTGGGGGCCGACACCTTCTCCCACGCCGGCGCCGCCTACCGCCGCGTGCGCTACCAGCTCCAGAACGTGGGCGAGATCACCAACCGCGGCTGGGAGATGGAGGGCTCGCTGAAGACGGGCGCCCTCTCCCTCAGCGCGGCGCTCTCGCTGGTGGACAGCCGGGTGCAACGGATGGCCGAGAGCTACGGCGGCGACCTGCGCGCCGGCGACCGGGTGCTGGGCGTGCCCGCGCGCAGCGGCGGCCTCACGGCGCGCTGGGAGGCGGGCGGCTGGTACGGGTCGGCGTCCGCGACGCGCGCGTGGGACTGGATCGGCTACGACCGGCTGGCGCTGGCGCGCGACTTCGCCGCCGGCGCCACGCAGCCGCGCGTGATGTACGGCGTGGGCCTGCGCGACTACTGGCGCAGCTACGAGGGAACGACGGAGCTGCGCGGCACCCTGTCGCGCGAGGTGGGCCGCGGCGTCCGCGTCACCGTCGCCGGCGACAACCTCCTCGGCAGCCAGCTCGGCGAGCCCGACAACGCCACCATCCGCGCCGGCCGCACTTTCACCCTCGGCGTCCGCACCACGTTCTGATTCGGCAGGATCTTCATACCAATCACCCCGCTTCTCCCTGCGAAGAGGCGGGGTGAAGTGCATTCAGAGGTAGAGATGGTTTCACGCAGAGTCAGCAGAGTCAGCAGAGTCAGCAGAGAACTGCGGTTGTTTCTGCTCACTCTGCTGACTCTGCGTGACACAATCTGGTAAAGCCGTCCTGCAGATCAGCCCGCCTGCGCCAGGTACTGGTGGATGAAGGCGATCGCCATGCTCCCCTCGCCCACGCCCGAGGCGACGCGCTTGATGGAGCCGTGGCGCACGTCGCCGGCGGCGAACACGCCGGGGATGCTGGTCTCCAGCAGCAGCGGGGGCCGCTGGAGGGGCCAGCCGGCCGAGGTCCCGTCGGGGCCGAGCAGGTCGTGGCCGGTGAGGATGTAGCCGCGGTTGTCGCGCTCGACCCCGGCCA